>JGI26340J50214_10000013_pt1 | contig 57626 bp, 63 predicted proteins | sample BogFormECP12_OM2_FD_50214 | JGI IMG/M metagenome (IMG submission 50214)
TCGTGACGATCATCGGAGCATTCCTGCTCTGCGGAGCAGCACGGGCCCAACAGATCAACTTCAAGGCGGATCTGAACGGTGCCAGCGAGGTCCCGCCGGTCACCGGCGCAGGCAACGGCAGCGCCACGGCGTCGCTCGACACTGCCACCAAGACGCTGACCTGGACGGTCACCTATTCCGGGCTTAGTGGTCCCGTAACGGCGGGCCACATCCACGGTCCGGCCGCCCCGGGAGCGAACGCCGGTGTCCTCGTGCCGTTCAAACCGCCTCTGGAGAGCCCGATCAAGGGTTCGGCAACGCTGACCGATGCGCAGATCTCCGATCTCGAGGCCGGGCGGATGTATATAAACCTGCACACCGCGGCTCACCCTCCAGGAGAGCTCCGCGGTCAACTCGTCCGGGCGCCGTAATCGGCAGACGCAGATTTCGGCCGCTACCCGCGTGCCTTTAAGGATAGCGACGTCGCTCCAAGGAACAGGGATCGCCATCATCCGAGGGCGGGCCGATCCGCACCAACAGCTGACCGGTTAGTCCGCACGAGCCGGTGGCTGGGCCGAAGAGACAGCCCTCAAAAGCTTGGAGGGTCGTGTCGCGAAAGATCGTACTGACGACGGCATTGTCCCGAAGCCACAGCGCTTCGGCGCCTGCCTGATACCCGCTCGCCGGAAGCACGGGGATCGCGCAAATCTGGTCCGGGCTGCCAAAGTCGGTCTGCAGCGCCGCCAATATCCCGTTGAAGGCGGGCGGGTTGACGCCGTGGCGCGGCCGCTCGAGTTGGATGCGTTTCAGCCCATGGCTGACTTTGTCCATTTGAAAAAACACCACCATCGGCACCCCGCCGACCATCTGGCTCGGCAGCACGACATCGACATAACTGTCACCAAAGTCGAGCGCTCGGGGCAACCTTCTGGCATCGCTGCCGAACTGCCGGAGCAATGCGTCCGAGGACTCGCCCCAGTGGGTTTGATGCCAGATCTCGCCGATGCCGGTTTCCGCAAGCACGGGTCGGGCAAACGTAACCGCCGCGACCACAGCTAAGGTTCGCCAAACCAGGGTCATCGACCCAAAAGAGTGTGTGAGAGAATCGAAGACGCGCTGGATCAACACAGTGAGTCCTTCGAGACGGCCGCCTTGTCCTGAGGAGCCGCCGCAGGCGGCGTCTCGAAGGGGCGGCCTCCTCAGGATGAGGAACTTCGTCAATGCCATCGATGGAATATCTCATGCTGAGGAGCGCTCGAAGAGCGCGTCTCCAAGCTCGCGTGACCGTGATGCAGCCCTTCGAAAAATTCCTTCACATGCTCAAACCCAGAAACGTCTCGGAGGCGGGATCACCCGCCTCCGAGACGTTTCTGGTCACCCGGATTTGAGCTCGATTTTTCTCGCTCTCGCACTCTCGGCTTTGGGAAGAACAAGGTTCAAAACGCCGTCTTTCAGCGTGGCCTCGATGCGATCCCGGTCGATGTTTTCCGACAGGGTGAATACCCTCTCGTAATCGCCGTCGGCATATTCGTTATAAACCCGCTGGTAGCCGGCATGCTCATTGGCCGCGCTCCGTCCGCGAATTGTCAGCACCCGCCGCTCGAGGGTGATGTCCACCCCATCGAGCGCGACACCCGGCATCTCGGCGAGCACGACGATGTTATCGCGAGTTTCGTAGATGTCGGCGGGCGGCAAGAATACCGGCCGAGGCGCTGCGCGCTGACCCCTCTCGACCGTTTGCGGTACCTGTTGATCGACAGTTCTCACTTCCTGGGGCATGATTGCACTCCCTCCATTAAGGTCATCCAGCGCGGATCTCGATCTTCTTCGGCCGGTCCGCCTCCAGCCGTTGCAGCTCGATTTCCAGGATGCCATTGTCGAAGTGTGCCTGGACCTTGTCCGGATCGACCCGGAACGGCAGTTGAACCGCACGAGAAAACGTGCCGTAAGCGCGCTCGCGCCGCTGCCAATTGGCGTCCTGCTCCTGCCTGGGGCGTCTTGCTCCCTCGAGGGTCAGCACGTCTTCCTGCAGGCTGATCGTGACGTCGTCCCGGGTCACCCCCGGCACCTCGCTGGTCACCACCACGCTGGTGTCGCCGAGCCAGATATTGATCGGTGGAAAGTCGCGGGCCGCCGGGGTGAACCCGGAGAACAGGCGGCTCATTTCGCTTTGCATTCGGCGAAGTTCGACAAAGGGGTCGAAGCCCAACCGGGGAAATTCTGAAAGCGCCATGATTTTTACCTTCCTCGCATGTTGACACGACTCTGGCAGCGGATCCCGCCTCGGCAGGGAAGAGGCTGGGGCGCATGATCGCGCCGACGCCGATCACGTTCGCCCGTCCCGCACGGCGGGGAGGAGTGGGTAACGATCACATCCTCACTACGAAGCGATATGACCGCGGCCGGCCAACCTATGGTCCGACCGTTATTCCCTGCCGAGATCCGGCAAGCGGCATCCGGCACCCCTTCGATCTAGTCACCCCGCAGCAGGGTTCAAGCGGTGTCCTGGCAAAGGCCGGCAGCGAAGTTGGAGGGTGATCGATTCGTCACGTGAAAACAGCATGATAGGACCAATCGACGACCCTTGAACGGCGCTGTCGGAGAACTAGATACCAGAGCACTGGGCGTGGTCCGATGACCGGGCTGCGGTCCGGAACTTTTGAGTATCGGGTTCGTTTAGGTCCATGCCGGATTTCAGGGGGTCGTCGGGGACATGAAAATTGCACAAGTTGCACCGCTGTATGAGAGCTGCCCGCCGCAGCTTTATGGCGGCACCGAGAGAGTGGTGTCGTACCTGACGGAAGAACTGGTGCGACAAGGACATGACGTTACGTTGTTCGCCAGCGGCGACTCGCAGACCAAAGCAACACTGCGAGCCCCGTGCGAGCGAGCGTTGCGCCTCGATCCCCAGTGCACGGACTCGTTGGCTTATCACTTCATATCGCTCTATCGAGTGCTGCGGGCCGCTGATGCGTTCGACATCATTCATTTCCACACCGACTACCTCCACTTTCCGCTGTTCGCGCGGCATTGGGCCAAAACGCTGACGACGCTGCACGGCCGGCTCGACCTGCCGCATCTTCTCCCTATCTTGCGCGAGTTTGCGATGATGCCGCTGGTGTCGATCTCGAATGCGCAGCGCCTGCCCGTGCCGTGGGCAAACTGGTACAGCACGGTTTATCACGGGCTGCCGACAAGCCTTTATGCTCGCGGCAGCGGTGCCGGTGGCTATCTCGCCTTTCTCGGCCGAATCTGTCCGGAGAAGCGACCGGATTGGGCGATCGAGATCGCCCGCCGCGCCGGATTGCCGCTGACGATCGCGGCGAAGGTCGACAAAGTCGACCGCTCTTATTATAAAACCAGGATCAAGCCACTGCTCAAGGACCCGCGGATCGACTTCGTCGGCGAGATCAGCGATAAGGAAAAAGGGGCGTTTTTGGGCGACGCGGTGGCACTTTTGTTTCCGATCGATTGGCCCGAACCATTCGGCCTGTCTGTCATCGAAGCGATGGCCAGCGGCACACCGGTAATCGCGTTTGGACGGGGCTCGGTACCTGAAATCATAGACCACGGCGTCACCGGCTTCATCGTCAACGATGTCGATGAAGCGGTCGCGGCAATTCCGCTTGCCAAGGCGCTCGATCGGCTCGCGATACGCCGCCGCTTCGAGGAGCGCTTTTCGGTTGAGCGAATGGCTCGCGACTATCTGGGGCTGTACAAGGCGGTGCTTCGTCGCGGCGCCGTGGACGCTGTCTTGAGCTCCGCGGCTGCGGCTCAGACGGTCGCGACCGCTGCCTGAGCTGCCAATCAATACCAACCTGGCTGAGCCGTTTCCTGCGCGGGCCGGCGACGGCGAGGCCTCGCCGTTTTACATCGAATCGTACGTTTCCTTTCAAGAGCGGCGCCTGCGCACGCTCAAGCACGGCTATACTTTCGCCGTATTCGATCGACGTGGCGACATCATCGCTGCCAATGGCAGCTCCGACGGGATTTACCACCACGACACGCGCTACCTGTCGCGGCTCGAGCTGCGCCTCAACAATGCCCCGCTATTGCTCCTCAGCTCGAATTTGCAGGAAGACAATGCGGTTTTGAGAGTGGATCTGGCCAATCCCAACGTGCCCTCCCGCCGATTGCGCGGCGAGTTGATCCATGTGAACCGCCTCAAGTTCATCTGGAACGCCGCATGCTACGAGCGGATACTCATCCGTAATTTCGACGTCCGGCCGCATAAGCTGACCTTCGGCATCGAGTTTGGCGCCGATTTCGCCGATCTGTTCGAGGTCCGCGGGCGGCAGCGGGTCAACCGCGGCCGGGTGTCAGTCGAACATTCGTCGGATGCGTCCGTAGCTCTACGGTACCTCGGCCTCGATGGCGTGGAGCGCGTCACCAGCCTCGCATTCGAGCCGGCGCCGAACCGTCTGGATGACGCGGCGGCGCTGTTCGAGCTCTCGCTCGGGCCGGGGCAAGGAGCGCGGCTCGTTTTGCGCATCGCCTGTGATCTACCAGGGCCGGGCGACGCCGTCGCCCGAAGATTTTACACCTCGCTTCGCACCGCGCGCCGCGCGCTCAGGGATTCGAGCGGGCGGGCGGCCAGCCTCGACAGCTCGAACTCGCTGTTCAACGAGATGGCACGCCGCTCGGTCGCGGATCTCTACATGCTGATCACCGAGACCGAGCACGGTCCTTATCCCTTTGCCGGGATACCTTGGTTCAGCACCCCATTTGGACGCGACGGTCTGCTGACTGCACTATTCACTTTGTGGATCGATCCGGCGATCGCTCGAGGAGTGCTTCGGTTCCTCGCGGCGACCCAAGCATCCGAGGCTGATCCCGAACGGGATGCCGCGCCCGGCAAGATCTTGCACGAAATGCGCGACGGCGAGATGGCACGGCTGGGCGAGGTCCCATTTGCCCGGTACTATGGTAGCGTCGATGCGACACCGCTATTTGTTCTACTTACCGGCGAATATTTCAGGCGTACAGGCGATCTCGAGACGGTGCGGGCACTGTGGCCCCATGTGCAGGCGGCATTGCATTGGATCGATACCTATGGCGACCCCGACGGCGATGGCTTTGTCGAATACCACCGCAAGAACGCCCGCGGTTTGATAAATCAAGGCTGGAAGGATTCGCATGACGCGATCTTCCACGAAGACGGCCGAATGGCGGAGGGCCCAATCGCTTTGTGCGAGGTCCAGGGCTACGTCTATGCGGCAAAGCGGCATGCTGCTGCGCTGGCTTCAGTGCTGGGTCACGCGACCGCTAGCGCCACCCTCTTGCAGCAGGCGGAAACGTTACGGGAAAAGTTCGAGGCGGCGTTCTGGTGCGAGGACCTGTCGACCTATGCTCTGGCGCTCGATGGGACCAAGAAGCCATGCCGGGTCGTCGCCTCGAACGCCGGGCATGCGCTGCTGACCGGGATCGCCGATCCGGCGCGCGCGCGCCGGGTTGCCGAGACCCTCCTCGGAACGGGCTGCTTTTCCGGATGGGGCGTACGGACCGCCGGGGTTTCGGCCGCGCGCTATAATCCGATGTCGTATCATAACGGCTCGGTTTGGCCGCACGACAACGCGCTGATCGCGCTGGGTCTCGCCCGCTATGGCCTGAAAACCGAGGTGCTCAAGATCTTCCGAGGGCTGTTCGAGGCTGCAGGCCATATGGACCTGCGCCGGCTACCCGAACTGTTCTGCGGCTTTCCGTGGCGCAGGCTCAACGCGCCGACGCTCTATCCGGTCGCGTGCGTACCCCAGGCTTGGGCAAGCGCTGCGGTGTTCGCGCTGGTTCAGGCGAGCCTCGGGATCGGGTTCGATCAGGGGGCTGGCGAGATTCGCTTCGACCGCCCGGTGCTCCCGGAATTCCTCGACGAACTGCACCTGCGCGGTTTGCAGACGAAACATGGCACAGCCGATGTGCTTTTGCGGCGCTACCGCGGCGATGTCGCGCTCAATATCACACGGCGGCAAGGGAACGTGCCCATCATCGTGTTGCGTTGAGGGTCAGAAGCCGACGTCCAAATTCGCGACGACGGCGCCGAAATAGGCTTGGGGCTCGGACGGCTGCTCCCCAAGCGCGCGCTCCATCCGACGCACACACTCTCTCGATCCATCGGCCACCGCGCGCCAAGTCGCAGATTTTGGCAACGCATTGAGTAGGCACTCGTCAAAAAAATTATAAACGCGATGGGCTTGACAACCAAAGGACGGCCGGTCGTTGCGCGCGGCGGTTAAAACAATGCGATTGGGCTTTGCCATCTTTCCCGCGGCAAAGCTGCCGCTGTAGCAGGCCGAGACGACCACCACCGTCGGCACGGCTGCGCATCCCCGCGACAGCGCCTGGGCAAGCTGATCCGGGCTGACCGCCGTCTTCGAGCGGGCGAGCCACAGACCGGCGCCGCGCTCACCGTGCGAGGTCAGAAAGATCAGGCACCGATCTCCCGGTCGAGCCGGCAGCGTGCCTATCCGTTGTAAGAGGACGTTCGCCAGAGCCGGCTCGACCGCGGCTCCCAACTCGGCAGCGCTTGCGCTGAGCCGGTGGATGTTTCCGATCGGCACTCCCGCGGCCGCGAGGCGCTGGCCCAAGGCGCGGGTAGCGTTGTCGAATACTGGCTCGGCGTCGTCGCCGGCGGCGAGAACCACCTGCCACCTCGCGGACGGATTTGCCGTCGTGGTATTTGCGACGGCGTAGCTGATCAGCACGCAGAATATGAGTACAGCCGACGACAGGCGAGCAACGAACCGAGATGCCATCGAACCCTTCTCCACCTGCGCCTATATCTCGATTTTATCGTATCCCATCGGAGAGATCGCACGATGCCATTAGCACTCGCTGAAAAGAGTTGCACCCCCTGCCGCGGCGGCATGCCGCCGCTAACACAGGAGGAGGCTGCCAGCTACCGCGGGCAAGCGCCGGATTGGGATCTGATCGACGAAGCAAAGCGGATCGAGCGGACCTACCGTTTCAAGAATTTCCGCGAGGCCTTCGCCTTCGTCGAGCGCACAGCCGCACTCGCCGAAGCCCAGGGACATCATCCCGAGATCAGGTTTGGCTGGGGCTACGCCACGATCTCGCTGCACACCAAGAAGATCAAGGGTCTGCACGAGAACGACTTCATCATGGCGGCAAAGCTCGATCGCATCGCGGCCGAGGGCGCGCAAGTGACGGCCTAAACGATCCGGCGCCCTCCGCCACTGGGTAGCGGAGGGTGGGGTATGCTGGTGCATATCGGTTCGATGAAAAGTTCGCTAAATTGGGCGACGAGCGTCACGCAGAACGCTATCGATGCGCTCCCGAATGGGCGGGTACGCAACGGTAATTGAGGGAGGAATGCGGTGCCCACTTACATCATGCTCGCCAACTGGACCGACCAGGGCGCCCAGAAAGTAAAGGATTCGCCGCGGCGGCTCGACACGGCGAAAAAGGCGCTCGTCGACATGGGGGGCGAATTCAAATCGCTTTACATGACGATGGGCGAATACGATCTGATCGCTGTTTACGATGCCCCCGACGATGCCGTGGTGGCACGATTCACTTTGCTACTCGGGTCGCTCGGAAGCGTACGGACGAAGACGCTGAAAGCCTTTCCCGAGGCAGCCTACCGCGAGATCATCGCCTCGCTCGGGTAGTCGCCGGCGGACGCTCCGTCGCATCCGCCACGGTGGCGGCGAAGGGTGAGCTCGAAGACGCGCCAAACTCCGCCCTTCGGGCGAGTTCTTGTACATGCCATCAGCGACGATCTCACAAGGGGGGCCTCACTCGGCGGCAACAGTCACCCCGGGGGCGGGCAGCGGCCGACGCAACAGAAGCAAGAGCGGCAAGCCGACAATGACAATCACCATCATCAGCTTGAAGTTGTCGATATAGGCGACCATCGCCGCCTGTCGCGTCGCTTCCGCATTGAGCGCGGCGATCCCGGAGGGGTCGGTCAGACTGAAGGGTGGAGCCATATGCGGCAGTCGAGCCAGCGGGTTGTCGGGACGCAACTGCTCGACGAGGCGCGAGTGGACGACTTGGGTATTCTCGACCAATAGCGCCTCGACGATGGCGATGCCGACGCTGCTGCCGATGTTGCGCGTCAGGCTGAAGATCGCGGTCCCCTGGGTTAAAATCTGCCGCGGCAGGGTCGAGAAGGTGACGACGCTCAGCGGGGTGAAGACCAAGCCTAGACCAAAGCCCTGCAACACACCGGTCGAGATGATGGGACCCATCCCCATCAAGAGCGAGAAACCGGTCATCTGCCACAACGCAACTGCGGTTAGCGTAAGGCCCGCCAGGATGACCAACCTAGTGTCGACGCGTCCGATGAGCCGGGCGACGAGGAACATTGCAGCCATCGTGCCGAGGCCGCGCGGCACCAGTACGAACCCGGTCGTCAGCACAGGATAGTTCAGCAAGTCCTGTAGCATCGTCGGCAACAAGACCATTGTCCCAAACAGCGGAATGGCGACGAGAAACATCAAGATCGTGCCGACCGCGCAGTTCACGTCCCTCAATAAGTCTCGGTTGAGGAACGACCGGTCGGTAGCCGTGGCCGTGTGGACCACGAACAGGTATAATGCGAGCCCCGCGATCGTCGCCTCGACCCAGATCTCGGTCGAGCCGAACCAATCCTTGAGCTCGCCGCGATCGAGAAACATCTGCAAGGCGCCAATTGCCAAACTCAAGGTCGCAAAGCCGAAAAAATCGAACGCCTCGCGATGGGCGCGTCGCGTGTCGCGAATGAAAATCAGAATCCCGGCGGCGGCAAGAAGCCCGAACGGCACATTGATGAAAAACACCCAGCGCCAATTGTATTGGTCAGTCAGCCAGCCGCCGAGCGCCGGACCGATAATCGGGCCCAGTATTACCCCCATACCCCAAACCGACATCGCTTTGGCGTGGCGCTGAGGTGGATTGATCTGCAGCAGCACCGACTGAGACAAAGGCACCAGCGCCGCTCCGCAGATACCCTGCAGCAAACGATAAATCACCATCTGCGCCAGGCTCGTTGCCACGCCGCATAAGGCCGACGCCAAGGTGAAGCCGGCGACCGAGATCAGAAACACGTATTTGATGCCAAACCGCCCGGCGAGCCAGCCCGTCAGCGGCGTCATGATCGCAGCCGCGACGATGTAGGAGGTGATGACCCAAGCGATCTGGTCCTGCGCGGCGGAAAAGCTCCCTTGCATGTGCGGCAATGCAACGTTGGCGATCGTGGTGTCGACCCCCTGCATGAAGGTCGCCAGCATGATCGAGACCGTGATCGCACCCCGGTTGGCTACCGGGGCGGGGATTTCGCCCCTCACCGCTCCGCGGCTTGCGTCGTCGAACCCGCGAGCCATCCGAACAGCCGGTCGACACGGTTGAGCCAGGGACGGCGGTGCTCGGTATCGACTTCCACGTTCGCGCTCAACCCGGCGTGGAGTGGGGCAGCCGGGTCGAAATGGTCGATGCTGAGGCGTACCGGCAGACGTTGGACGACCTTCACCCAGTTGCCGGTAGCGTTCTCCGCCGGCAGGAGAGAGAAGGTTAACCCGGTCCCGGGGCTCAAGCTTTCTACCTTGGCCGGGAAGACGACGTCGGGATAAGTGTCGACCTCGACCGTGGCCGCCTGACCCGGACGCATATGGGTCAGCTCGGTCTCCTTGAAGTTGGCCTCGACCCAGACCCGGTCCGTCGACATCAGCGAGAACAGAGGCGTCGAGGCCGTGACGTAATCCCCGACCTGGAGTTGCTCGACTTTGGTGACGATCCCGTTCTCCGGCGCGCGGATCTCGGTGTAGGACAGATTGAGCTCGGCGCGGTCGAGCGCGGCCTGCGCGTGTTGCACCATCGGGTGCTGCTCCAAGGGAATATCGGGATCACCACCGATGTTGGCGAGGGCAACGGCGACATCCTGCTGCTTCGACGCGAGCTGTTGCCGTCCGGTTTCGTAGGCTTGCCTCGCTTGTTCGAACTGCTGCTGAGACGCGGTGCCGGAAGCGACCAGGCGCTGTTGCCGCTCGAATTCGTGCTGCTGATAGTCGACCATGGCTTCGGTCGCCCTCGCGTCGGCCCGTTTCTGGTGATAGGTCGCCTTCATCGCGTGAATTTGGAACCGCACGGTCGCCAACTGGGCCTTGGCTTCCTCGACCGCGATCTGGAACGGCCGTTGATCGATGCCAAAGAGCACTTGGCCGGCTGTGACCCTATCGTTGTCGTGAACATCGATTTCGACGACACGGCCCGAGATATCGGTGCTGATCGCGACCCGCGCGGCCTGGACATAGGCGTCGTCGGTCGAGACATAACGCCCGCCCGTCAGATACCAATAGCCGGCAGCGAGGAAGACAACGAGCGGTCCGGCCAGCATCAAGGGCAGCCGCACCCTCTGGCGCAGAGTGCGCCGTCTGCCGATGAGCGCCGAGCGGCCGTCGATGGCGGCTCGGCGCGCCCCGATCGGCGGGGTTGTTTCGTTTTCGACGGAAGCCGTCACCGCTGGCTCCCTACCGGTGACAAATCTGCAGAGGCTGCGGCCACTCGCAGCGCAGCGTGATCGTTTTGCTCGTCGAGATCCGAGAACTCGGCGACGGCAAGCGACGGGACCCGTTCCGACAGATTGCCGTGAACCCGACCGAGCAGGGTGATCAGGTGTCGTCCTTCGACCTCGGAAAGGCCCGCAAAGGTCTCGTTACGAACTTCATTCGAGAGGTCGAGGATGCGGTCGAGGATCGGGCGTGCCTTCGCGGTCAGGACGAGCCGCCGGGCTCGACGGTCGCTGGGATCGGGTCGCCGCTCGATCCAGCCGTCCTCTTCCATTCGATCGATCTGTCGAACCAAGGTCATCGGCCTGACTTCGAGCAGATCGGCAAGGCCGGCCTGATTGATGCCCTCGTTGCGGGCGAGATAGCTCAGTACCTTGCACTGTGCCCGGGTCAGGCCGAGGAAGAGAAGCGCACGCTGGTTAAAGCGGCGCCCGAACAGGCGGGCGACGTCATACACGAGAAACCCGAAACTGCGGTCGAGGTCCATGGGCGATGCCTAGCGGTAGAAACTACCCAAGGGTGATAATAAGCTAAGATATCGAAATGGCCAACCGTCGCTGAAATCGCAGCTGGTAGTCCGGAATTCGATACCTCGCTGTTGCGCGTTGGTTACACGGCGTGACCCACGCTGATGCGCCAGGGCTCGGGCACCAGCAGCAAGAGCGCGATCGAGACGATTATGATCATTATCAGCGCAAACACGTCGACATTTGGCGACCATGCCGGCCTGCCGCGTCACCGCGGCGTTGAGAGCTGCAATGCCGGAGGTGTCGTGAAGCTGCACGGCGGCGGCAGAAAAGGCCGCGGGAGCACGCGGCTGACGCGAATTCGGCAACTGGCCATGGGCTGAGAGCATATGTTAGAGGCCGGCGACGATCCGCCAGGCCGATCAGGGGGTGGGGTTTGCAGCCCGGCGGGGCAGCGTCGGAAGAACACCTGTGCCGACGCCGCCCGCCCTGCCTTATCTGCGATGCAATGGTCCGCCCACGCCTTGCGACGAGTTGAGGCAACGCTTATCCTTGTCTTACGAACGATGGCTCGTCCGCGGCTTATCGTTAGACCGCGCCGGACGGGGGAGGGTGATCTTATGGCGACCCACTACACGAATAACCAGAACTCCTATGTATATTTGGGCTTGGCCGGCGAAACCGGGCGTGGCCGGGTGGTGCAGTCAGGTCTCTTCCGGATGGCCGACGGGAGCGAAGAATGGCAGCGGCTGGAGCGCGGCTTGCCCGAAGCGCCGGCCGTACGCGCCCTGGCCGCGCACCCGCGACAGCCTGAGATCATCTACGCCGGTACGCAATCCGGGCCTTATCGGAGCGCCGACCGGGGTGAGCACTGGGAGAAGGTAGAGTTGCCCGGTCACGGCCTGCCGGTCTGGTCGTTTTTATTCCACCCGCACGATCCCGACGTGATCTTTGTCGGCTGCGAGAACTGCGAGATCTATCGCAGTGACGATGCGGGTGAACGCTGGACGCGTCTGCCGGTCAGCGTGCGCTTCCCCGAGATCACCACCGCGCCGGGCGCCAACCCGGCAAAGCGGGTGCTGATGATGGACGCCAGCGCCGGCGAGCCCGAGCTCCTGTACGGTGCGATCGAGGTCGGCGGCACGATCCGCTCGACCGACGGCGGTGAGCATTGGGAGAACCTGAGCCACGGCCAGTACCTCAACGATGACGCCGTCGACATGCATGGCGTACTGGTCAGCCGTTGGCGGCCCGGCACGGTTTATGGCATTGGTCGGGCGGGCATGTTTCACAGCGCCGACGGCGGCGACCATTGGCGGCACGTGCCATTAGAGCCGCTCAATGCCAAAGGCCAGATTTACTGCCGCGACATTCGCGAGGTACCGGGCACTCCGCGCAAGCTGTGGGTGGCGGCGGGCGGCAGCTTCCAAAGCGAGGTCGGTGTGCTGCTGCGTAGCGCCGACGGTGGTGACAGCTGGACTCGTGTCGATATGGGTCAGCGACCGGCGCACACTATGTTCGCTCTAGCCTTTGACGAGCGCCAGCCGGAACGAATGTCGTGCGCGACCAATGGCGGAGAAGTGTATAGCAGTCTGGATGGCGGCGAGACCTGGATCATGCACCCGTCGCCGGACGGCACTCAGATCTACGCCTTGGCGCGGGCCTGAACGCATCTCCAGATCATCAGTGCGAACAGCGCATAACACGGCTCGACGGCGCATCCACAAAGGGTGCTCGATTGGCCGAGCACCCTGTCCCTTAACGACAGGTTCATGAGGGACGCCGCGCAAAGCCTGCAATCCGGCAATGCAGCGCTCTTCCTGCTGATCCGCAAGATGACGACCGACAGAGTCCTGGCGGCCTTGCAAGGCGAGGGCGGGACGGTGATCCGCACCTCCTTCGACGAGAGCAAGGAGGAGGCTTTACGCACGGCGCTGGCCGGTGCCACTTCGTCCGCCGCGCCATCCGCAGGCTAGGGAAATCTGATTTCCGTCAGCCGGCTCCGTAGGGACTCCCAAGCGAGAAAGAGCAGAATCCATACGATTGAGATCGACCGGGTAGAGCACGTCGGTGATCACCTCAGTGCTGCTGGAAGGGAAGGCGTTGGAGGGCAGGAGCGCGGGAAGCGTAGCCTCCGAAGCGTCCTTCCTGCTTCCTATTTGCTGCCGGTTTGAGAATGCTCACGATCGAAGGCGAGCTAACCCGTTGAAAATCTGGCGCGCCCGAGAGGAGTCGAACCCCCAACCCCCAGATCCGTAGTCTGGTGCTCTATCCAATTGAGCTACGGGCGCGTGCCGAGAAGCGGGCCGGCTTCAACTACTCCACGTGACCCTGACAAGCAAGGCGGATCGCCAAGAGCCTGAGCGGGGTGGAGATCGGGCTCGCCAGCGAGCTTTGGCGTGAGCAAGATATGGGCATGATCTTCCAACCGTCTACCGTGGGCGAGATCCCCGCGGATGACCCGACGACCCGGCCTTCGGTCACGTTGCTACCCGGGCGACACAAACGAGCCGAGGGCGGCCATCCGTGGATCTATTCAAACGAGGTGCGGATGGACGCCGCCGCGAAGGCGCTGCCGCCCGGCACGCTCGTCGCCGTGCGGCGTGCAGATGATAACGCGCTCGGCGTGGCGATGTTCAACCCCCACAGCCTCGTCGCTGCCCGGCTTCTGGATCGCGACGCCGGCCGGGCTATCGGCCGCCGCTTCTTCGCGCGTCGGCTCGAGCGTGCGCTGCGGCTGCGCGACCGGCTCTTCGAGCCGCCCTATTATCGCTTCGTTCACGCTGAAGCCGACGGGTTGCCCGGCCTCATCGTCGACCGCTTTGGCGGGGTCCTCGTCGTGCAATTCAATGCCGCCGGTATCGCCCGGTTCGAGCCGCTGGTCCTCGAGGCGCTCGAGGCGCTGTTGGCGCCCGAGGCCATTGTGCTGCGCAACGACAGCCCGGCGCGCGCGCTCGAAGGGTTGATGCCCGAGACGCGAGTGGCGAAGGGGACTATAGGCACATCCGTTGTTGTCCACGAAAACGGCGTCGAGTTCCTGGCCGATCCGCTCGCGGGGCAAAAGACCGGGTGGTTCTTCGACCAGCGCGACAACCGCCGGTTCGTCGCGGCGCTGGCGCACGACGCGCGCGTCCTCGACCTCTATTGCTTCAACGGCGCCTTCTCGGTGCAGGCGGCGTGCGCCGGCGCCGCCGCAGTGCTCGGCATCGACCGTTCCGAGCCGGCGCTCAAACTCGCGGCCGAGGCCGCTTCCCTTAACCGAGTTGGCGAAACTTGCAGTTTTCACCGCGGCGAGGCTTTTGGCGAAGCCGCCCGGCTCGCCGCTGCCGGCGAGCGCTTCGACATCGTCATCGCCGATCCTCCGGCTTTCGCGAAGTCGCGCAAGGATGTCCCCGCTGCGCTGCGCGGCTATCGCAAGCTCACGCGCCTCTCCGCCTCGGTGACCGCCTCAGGAGGCATACTGTTTCTCGCCTGCTGCTCGCACAATGTCGCCGAGGCGGAGTTTGCCGAGGCGGTACGGCGCGGCCTCGGCGACGCCGGGCGCGGCGCGCGCATCCTGCGGATTGCCGGGGCCGACGCCGATCATCCGATCCATCCGGCCCTGCCCGAGACCGCCTATCTCAAGGCAATGACATTGGCGCTCGACTGAGCTCGCGAGCGGGGGCGGGCAGAGTCAAGCGAAAGACCGTGCCGCTGCCGGTGCTCGAGACGAGCGTCAGCTCGCCGCCATGTGCCCGCATCAATTCGCGGGCGATCGCCAGACCGAGCCCGCTGCCGCCCGGCCGGGCCGAGCCGAAGAACGGGCGGAACAAATTGTCCCGCGCCTTTGGCGGCAACCCCGGGCCGTCATCGACGATCTCGATCGCAATGATCCCGTTCTCGCGCTCCGCGGCAAAGCGCAGCCGGTGCGCGCCAGCCTCGACCGCGTTGCGCGCGAGGTTCAGCAGCACCCGGTAGAGCTGATCGCGATCGGCCCGGACCCAGAGCTCGGGCGGGATCGCGCAGTCGATCGCCGGGCCGTCGTCGGAAAGCCCGAGACCGGGGCCAATCTCGTCGATCAGCGAGGCGATCGAGAATCGGCTCGGCGCCAATGGCGGCGCGCCCTCACGCGAGAAGTCGAGGGTGTGCGTGCACAGCGCGATAGCGCGATCAATCGAGTCGAGGAGGCGGGGCGCCACACGGCGCACTTCCGGCGCCGCACTGGCGGTCAGCCCGTCGGTGACGAGACGTGCGGTCGCCAGGATGTTGCGCAGATCGTGGTTGATCTTGGTCACCGCGGTGCCTAGCGCCGCCAGCCGCGCGCGCTGCCCGAGCGCTTGGCGTACCGTCTTTTGCAACACCGCCAGCTCGCGCTCGGCGACGCCGATCTCGTCCTTCCTGCCGCTCGCCGTGATCATCCGCGAGGCATCTTCCGGGTCCTCGCGAAAATTCATCATGTTCGCGGTGATCCGCCGCATCGGCCGTACCAGCAGCCACTGCAAACTGAGATAGACGAGTGCCGCGGTGACCAGCGAAATTACGATCGACAGTTCGAGGATGCGGATGCCGAAGTCCCACATCTCGCCGCGCAACGGCGCTTCGTCGAGCAACACCTCGACCGTCTCCGCGCTGTCGGTTGTCGCCGGGCCGAGCACCCGCAGCACGCGGTTGCCATCGCCGAACAAGGTCAGAAAAGAGCCCCTGATCGCCCGCAGGATGTCGGGATGGGTGAGGTCGATCGTGGCATCCGGTCGTGGTGGGTTGCCGCGGTCGAGCCGCAAGGTGGTGCCATCGCCGCGATAGAGCGCGACGCCCTGCGCGCCGACCTGGGCGAGGAGCCTCTCGGTGAGGCCCTGATCGAGCTGTCCGCTGGCACTCGCCTCGAGGGCCACTGTCGCGATGTGCCCGGCGGCGAGGCGATTCTCGAAATAGGTCATGCGGAAGCGGGCGACCGACGGCACGAAGATCAGCACCTCGCTCACCATCACGAAAAAGATGGTGAGGACCAGAAGACGGGCCGACAGGCTCCTCAACAGCACGATCCAGCTCGCTTCAACCGAACCGCGCCAGAAGCCGGACGAGGCTTCGGGTACGCGAGGAGAACAAGGTCGGAGTATAATAGCTTCCCGCCGCCCGCTTGCTTGCCTCACCGCGCGTCGGGTAGGGCACGATCAGATTGGCCAGTGCGCCGATCTTGAGCTTTTGCGAGATCGCCAGTGCCCAAGGAAGGATCAGATCACCGGCCCCGGGGCCGAGGATCGAGGCCCCGAGTATGCGACCATTGCCGCGGGTGACGACTTTGACCATGCCCTCGGTCTCACGCTCGGTTTGTGCCCGATCGTTCTCGACAAAGCGCCAACGCAGCACGCGTGGAGCACGCTCGATGGCGCTCGAGGCGGCTTCGGTCAACCCGACCTGGGCGAGTTCGGGATCGGTATAGGTGACCCACGGCAATGCCCGATAGTCGACTTTGGCCGGGATCCGGAAGAGCGCGTTCCGGATCACGATTCCTGCGTGATAGAGCGCGACGTGCGTGAATTGCGGCCCGCCGGCGACATCACCGATGGCAAAGACGCGGCGGTTTGTGGTGCGTAGGCGCGCATCGACGGTGATGCCTTTCGCAGTCGAAGCAATACCGGCAGCTGCGAGGTCGAGCGCCTCGACGGTAGGGCGCCGCCCCGCGGCGATCAAGAGATGGGATCCGATTATCTGCTCGCCGCTCGCGAGGCGGACACGGATGGTCTCCCCGTCGCGCTCTATGTCTCCGATCTCGACCCGGGGGCGACAGACAATGCCTTCACTCGATAGTCGCTTGGTGAGAGTGGCGCTGAGTTCGGGATCGTCACGGGGAAGCAGCGGGCCGACATCGAGCACCGAGACCCGCGCGCCGAGCCGGCTATGCGCCTGCGCCATCTCGATGCCGATCGGTCCGCCGCCGATCACGATCAGGTGCTCGGGCAATTGGCGGTTGGCAAAGACCGATTCGTTGGTCAGGTAGGGGACCTCGTCGAGCCCGCGGATCGGCGGTATCGCCGGCCGCGAGCCGGTCGCGATCACGAAGCGCCGCGGCCGAATTTCGACCTCCCCGGCATGCACGGTGCGGGGGCTCGTAAAGCGCGCCTCGGCGCGCAATACGCGGACGCCGAGACCTTCGAACCGCTCCGCCGAATCATTCGGCGCAATCTCGCCGATCACCTTCTGAACACTGTCGGCGACGGCGGCGAAATCGATCCGCGGGCGAGCATAGGCGATGCCGAGCTCAACACCACGGCGCCAGAGATCCGCGATGCGCGCCGTGGCGAGTAGCGATTTCGACGGCACACACCCAAAGTTTAGGCAATCGCCGCCCATCGCGCCGCGCTCTACCAGCACGACCTCGGCACCCATCTGCGCCGCACCGGCGGCAACCGCCAGCCCCCCCGATCCGGCGCCGATCACGCAAAGGTCGGGCGCGATAGATGAGATCATGCGGTGCTTTTGGTGCGCCAGCGCTTATACCCGACCGGGATCAGCGCCAGCACGACAAGCCCGATGATCGGGCCGAGTACATTCAGCCGCAGCAACACCCCGAGACCGGGCTCCCCGACGACGCTGCCGAGGCCGTTCCCCAAGCTGGCATAGACGAAGGCACCCGGGATGATCCCGAGAAAGGTGGCGAGAATAAAGGTCGACAACCTGACGCCGACCAATGCCGGAACGAGATTGACGAGCCAGAACGGGAAGATGAAGACCAGTCGCAAAACCAGCAGGTAACTGAACGCGTCGGCGCGAAACCCCGCTTCGAGCTTGCCGACGAGCGGTCCCGCGCGCCGTGCGAGCCCGCCGAGGCCGGCGCGGGTCGCGAGAAAAATCCCGGTCGCGCCCAATGTCGCGCCGAGGACGGCGCACAGCGTGCCGAGCCATGTCCCGAACAGAAACCCGCCGGCGATCGTCAACACGGCGCTGCCGGGAACCGACAGCGCGACCAAGCCGGCGTAGACTGCGATGTAGAGAAAGGCCGCGACAAACCCCCACCGTTGAACGAGGCTGGACAGCCAATCGCGGTTCTCGGCCAGGGCGGCGAAGGTCAGATAATGGTATCCCCCTGCGGCGACGAAGGCGATCCCGGCGGCGACAAGGAGGCCGAGCGGGATCAGGCGTCGCGCCGATATCCCGTTTTGCGGCGAGGTCTCGTGGGGCATCGATGTCATGCACAACCTGGACGGCGATCGATGCTAGCGTGTCGACGGCGGCCAGGCAGTCACCTTCGTGTGAGGTTGAGGGATAACAAGCGGCGACACGCCTGGGCGCGCCTTCATGGAGGGCTCTGCCCTTCCCTGGTGCCTGGGAAAATAGTGGGAAAAAGCCGATTCCGACCCGTCGAGCGGCCACGTGCCGACCTCTAAGTGGTTGATATCCGGCCACAGCCGAGAGCGAATTCCCTACGCGCCCGAACAGGGAAATAAACCGGACGAACAGGGAGATAAATCAGGCGAACAGGGAATTAAATCCGTCGAGCAAGGAAGGTTGGCAGCAGGTTGCGGCCGACGACTTCCATTGGCATCCGCCTCGAGCCCGGCACCCCGCCAGCGTATCGAGGTTGCAGCCGGCCTTCGCCGGGACGCCGTCGAGGTCGAGCAATAGCGCAAAATCACCAAGCGGGAGGCGATCGTCATGCAGATGGTCAACGAATCGGCCGGCGCGCCGATCTGCGCGGGACTAAGATGCTGATCGGCCACCGAAGGGGGTCGATCAGAAGGTGGGTACCGCATTGCCTGAGCCGGCCAATTGACGTCGGCGGACAAGGAGGTCGTTGAGCAGTTCATCGCGCGGTTGCGCCGCCAGATCGCGGCAGAGGCGTTAGCCTCCGCCGCTTCCGAACAACTTTGTTGACCGCACCGTTACCGACCGTCTGGCGGGGACACCGCGCCGGGCGAGTGCGCCGGACTGCTCTGGCACGACTTCGCGAGCTTCGCGCCGCGCTCCTTTCGCGAGCTCAATCCGCGGACACGGTTTGCGATGCACTCGCATTCGAGCCTGTCGCGGCAAAGCTGGCCGCCGTGCGCGAGGGCCGGATCCGCCGGTTGATCATCAGCGTGCCGCCGCGCCATCTGAAGTCGCACCTGGCCGCGACAGGCGGTGCCCGAATTAGAGACGACGGCCCAGGGCAGCCGGGTCGCGACCTCGGTCGGCGGTGTCCTGACCGGGCTTGTCGGTCAACCGGACAAGGCCTCCTCGGGCTTCAGCCGATCGTCGATGACGATGATGTCGGCACCCCACTGTCCGGGAGATTTCCGGGGGGATGTCAGGTGTAACGGTTCGGCTGATGAGCCACGGAGGAGCTGAGCGGCTCGTCTGGGTGCTGCTCGCCCTCGACTTGCCTTCTTGCGACCGGCTCCGCGCCCGTCAGTGCGGACAGGTGTTCGGCTGCCCGTCGAGACCTTCGTGCTTGTGCGCGAAAGACGCTTTTGCGGCATTTCCAACCCCAGTGATCGTGACGAGATAAATGCTGTCAAAGTCATCGCGTTGCCACTTCGGCACGACCGACGCGTCGCCGCCGTGAGAAGTAAGGAGTTTTCGAGCCATAGTTTCGATAAGCACGTGCTCCCAGGCGATGAGGACAAGCGCATTGCGGTAGATCGGCTGTTCGACAGCGGCTTGCAGCCCATCGGTATTGGAGAGGCCGAAGCTCGCATTGACCGGCAGACCGAAGAATATCGCAGTCGGCTCGATCGTCGCGAGGGGTCGGACGTAATCGTACGAGACTCCGTAATCTTGCACCTGATGGGACGGGTCGGGTGCAAATACGGCGCTCGGCCTGCCGAAGGTTTTGGCAATGACCTGAGGCAGTGCCAAAGCGCGATTGAGACCCTGGCAGTCGAGCTGACCGAGGCCCGTGTCCGGCTTCTCCCCGTGCCGAACGAGCACGATCGTCTCACCAGGTTCGTCGCTCCTGGCTTGAGTCCCGTTCAGCAGGAGCAATGAGGACGCCATGGCAGTCGCAACCAATGTTCCTGCTGACCGTCGCGACATGCCGGTCTCCTTTCTGAAATCGGAGTGCTTGAAGGGATAGGCAAAGAGTGGCCGCCCCGAGCATCCTATCCCGCCGTCGGGGCGCCGCGGCGAGACCACCATGCGCCGAGACTCCAGTCGCGTGCACCAAACGCCGCGAGTTAAAGAAACCCGTCCATCATGCCATATTTTCAAGAAATGGATCTCCTGATTGCGATCGGCTAAATTTGTAACGAAATGGTTTCGAGCCGAGCGCTCTGGGGGCCTCCCGCGAAGCTGGCGAGCACCGCCCGATTTATGTTAGTCCCTTGGCGCTCAGAGGGAGTTCGAAGAATGACCGAAGCCAAGCTCGCTCCAAACCTTCCGGGTTGGATGGTGGACCACGCGAACCGCTACCTTTCGACCGGCGGTACCGACGGGCACATGTACAAGATGACCCCGCCGGGCCAGCCGGAGATGACAGTACCCGCGCTGCTGCTGACGACGACCGGCCGAAAGTCAGGAGAGAAGTTCATCTTCCCGCTGTTCTACGGGAAGGCGGGTGATGCCTATCTTGTGATCGCCTCGAAAGGCGGCGCACCGCAACACCCGGGCTGGTACCGCAACATCCTCGCCAACCCAGACGTCGAGGTACAGGTCGGGACCGCGAAGATGAAGGCGCGGGCCAGGACCGCCACCGGCGAGGAGCGCGCGCGGCTGTGGGAAAAGGCACTAGAGTTCTGGCCGCCCTACGCCGATTACCAGCGGAAGACCGAGCGCGAGATCCCGGTGGTCGTGCTAGATCCCGTGCGCTGACGTCAACGGCACTGCTCAAGCTCCGCAGCGACGCTGTCTACGGCCCGCATCGCAACGCGAGCGAACACGCCACTCCGTCGCCGCCGAAAACGCCCGGCGACAAGGACGACTGCGCGGACATCTTGGTCGCGCTGTGCCGCACCGAGACCATGACCGGCCAGAGGATGTTCATCGATTCGGGCGCAATTTTTTTGATGCGCCGACAACCGCCATTGACGCCATCGAGATCTAACCGTCCGATTTCGACCCATAGCCGTCATTCAGGGTACGCAGTGATTGCGTTCGCCCGCGCCGCCAATCGTGCTTGTCGGTCGCGGTGGGCGACTGGCGTAACTGCGCCTTCAACTGATCGAAGTAGACTGGCTTCGTGAGGAACTCCGCAGCGCTCCAATTCATTATTGGTCGAAAAGTGCATCGAGTGATTAAATTCAAGCGGCTCTGCAATGCCTGCCGCACTTTAGCTCACGGCGATCGGTTCGAATATTGCGTCCGCCTCCCGGTTCTCTTTGACCAGCGTTACCGGGATATCGGCAAGATGGACAACTTGGGTCGCCACAGAGCCGAGAATGAGACCTCGCAATCGGCCGAGGCCGCGCGTGCCCATCACAATCTGATCTGCTTGGGATTCGCGTGCGACGCGGTTGATCGTTTCCGCCACCGGGCCGTACTCCGCGCGTGTATCAGATTGGATATGATGATGTCGACACGCCTGGACCGGCTCGAGAAACACCGCCTCCGACTCGCGGGCAGCGAGCGCCTGCTCATCACCCGTTTTGGCCATGATGTCGGAAATACCGAGAGTCTCCGCATTCTGGACGTTTAGCAGAATTATCAGAGCGCCCGAATGCCGTGCCGCAATCCAAAGTGCGTGATCGAGGGCTTTCCTGGACGCCGCCGATCCATCGAGGGGCACGAGTAGCTTCATCGATCCTCACCCCAATCCCATATCTTTCAGTTAATCTGACGGACGCAATGCGCTCATTGATCCAAATCAAAAATTGGTCGATCGTTCGGACAAGCTCCACGATGCTCAGACGCTCGGCATTCTGGTCTCGCGCGCCAGCCCCACCCTCGCTTAGGCGTTCATAGCCGGCGANATCGGCCGCCAAGATCATTANGCGCGAGGACATCGGCTACATCTAACCCGGTTAACCGAAGAACAGCATTCCGTGGCTGCCGGCGACCGCGCCGGCGATGGTGATAAGGCTCAGGATCAGCATCACCCAATGGAACCGCTGCGCCAGCGCAATGGTTGATTCCGGTCGGGCCGCCGCTCTTTCGCGATACCAGCGATCGAGAAAGAGGGGTTCTGCTACGAACAAGACGAAGGTGAACAACAGCCAGATCGAAAACATGGCATGCATCCACCAAAACTGGATCGAGCGAAATCGCTCCCACAGATCGAGCCGCTGAACCATATAGAAGCCGCTCGCACCGGCGAGCACCGTCGCCAGCCGTGCCTGGCGGGCAAAGCGTCGCTCGATCGTCTCGAAAAGTGCGGGGCCCTCAGCGCCCGCACGCCGGGCAGCGGGCAGCAGGACTGTCGTTACCATCGATACGCCGCCGACCCACGGGACGATCGCAAGCACGTGAACGGCCCGAGCAATTGCCAGATCATCCATGAACATTCGTGCCGTTGAAAAGCCTCGTGGTCGATGCCCTTGTCGGTCGCGGTTCCAGGCGCAGCCATCCGAGGAAAGCCGCGAGAAAAGAAGACAGTATCAGCGTCGCCGCGATGGCGATCAGCGACCAGCCCGTCACCGTTTGCTGGTCGAGGCGATAATAGGCGCACAGCCGAATACGGGTACCGAGATAGAGCCCACCGAGCGTGCCGAGCAGGGAAACGAAATGGGCCAGGACTAGGCCCCGGCCGAGGGCCGGCAAGCGCCGCCAGCTCGAGGCGAGGGGCAAGCCAATCAGAAGCGGTACGCTCAGGAACTTGGTGAATTCCGCGCCCGGATCGGCAAGAGCGCTATCGAGCGAACGCGGCAGCATCCAATACGCTATGGCGAACAGAGCGAGCGCTAATCCGGGAAGACCGAGCCAATCTGCGTCGCTCAGCCCGCGCGGCTCAACCGGGCGAAGTACCACCGACAGGAGAACCCCGACGACTGCAAGAAGCGGCATCTGCACGGCCGGGTGCAGGGTCATCTCGGACTCGAGTATCGTCCGTACCGGCGAGAGGACCAGTCCGGCCCAGAGGGCGCCCGCGAGAAGACACCACTTTCCTTGGGAGGAGATCGCGATAATGGCGACCGTCGCCGGCTTCCTGCTCACCGCCATCCCGAACTGGACCCATCGGCTCCCGGTAAGCGGCGGCCTATTAGCACTGCTGGCCGGGTTATGGCTGCTCGGTTGGATCGCCTGTCTGGCTTCTGCGCTTGTACCGTCGTGGCTCGCTGTCGCAGCCGATCTATCGTTTCCTGTGGTTCTGGTCGGGGTAGTCACTCGGGAGATCGTGGCCGCCCAGAATTGGCGCAATTTGCCCATTGTTGCGCCGATAACCGTTCTCTGCCTCGGCAATCTGCTGATGCATCTGGAAGCCGCGGGTACGGCCCTGCCTCCCGGGCTCGGCTGACGGCTCGCTCTCGCCGCCGTAATCGTGCTGATCTCGGTGGTCGCGGGACGAATTGTGCCGAGCTTTACTCGCAATTGGCTGGTGAAGCGTGGGCACGCCCGCCTTCCCAGTGCCCACGGGCCGACCGATAGGATCGCCTTGGCCATATTGCATACCGGCCTGCTAAGCTGGGCTTTCCTCCCAAACCTACGCCCTATCGGGTTGCTTCTGCTGCTTGCTGCGATGCTCAACCTGTGGCGCTTGCTTCGCTGGTGCGGGCTAGCGACGCTCGCAGAGCCGCTCCTGCTCATCCTCCACATCGGTTACGCTTGGCTCGTGTTGGGCACCGCCGTGCTCGGCCTAGCGATGCTCGATAGCGACCTGGCGCAAACCGCAGCGATACACGCCCTGACCGCGGGTGCGATCGGCACGATGACCCTGGCGGTGATGACGCGCGCTACACGCGGCCACACCGGGCGGGATCTGTCGGCAGACCGCATCACTAGCCTGATCTATATCCTCGTCACGCTCGCGGCTATCGCGCGCGTCGTCGCCGCGGCTGCGGCTGACTGGGCAATGCCGCTCCTAATCACCTCAGCGTGCTGCTGGATAGCCGCCTTCGGAAGCTTCATGCTCTGGTACGGGCCGATGCTGCTCCTTCCGCCCGATACCAATTAGGCGGAGCCCGCTCACTTACGAAGAACGCCGAGGGTGTGGCGCATCTGTGTTCGATTCTGTCTTCGGAGTAGCGGAGCGGCCGGCTCAGGCGCGGGTTGAACTTCAGGTTTCCACCCTCAGAGGGCATTCGAGAACCTCTACGGGTTGACGGCCGCGACCTGCGGCTCGGTGAACGGCTCGGTGCGGTGCACGACCCCGTCGGCGTATAATTTGTCGATAGCCCCCTCGGACAGGCCCAGCATGCGCGCGAGAATGTCGGTCGTATCATCCCCGATCGACGGCGCGCCGCGCCAGATCCGCCCGGGGGTCAACGACATTTTTGGCACGACGCCGTAGACGCGGATCGGCACACCAGACTGCCGGTCCAGCACCGGCACCGTCATCTCGCGCGCCGCGTAATGGGCGTCCTCATATTGGTCGCGCGTGTTGAACACCCGCGCGCAGCCGATCTTCGCCGCATTCACCTCGGTTTCGACCTCGAGCGCCGTGCGGGCCGCGCAATACTCGCGCAGCCGTCGGTCGAGCTCGCGGCCTTTCTCGGAATTGACCGCCGCCGCGTCTTTCGAGCAGGCGTCATAGCTGTATTCGGCTGGGTCGAGCCCGAGGAACCTGGGCACCCGGTCATAAATCGGCCCGCCAAGCGCGCCGATATAAACCCACCCGTCGCTGCATTTGAACGTGTCATAGGGCTGGAACCCCGGCGGCCGGTTCCCGGTATGTCCGTAGACCGCACCCTCGCCGGTGTAGAGCGGCAAAGTATTGCCGTTGGTCTGCGCCACCGCTTCGTATTGCGCGAGGTCGATCACCTGGCCGCGCCCGCTCTTCTTCACCTCCCACAACGCCATCATCGTGGCCGCCCATCCGGTCAGCGCGGTGATGTAATCGCCGGTGTAGGTCTTGGCCCGCTGCGGTGGCCCGGCCGGGTCTCCGGTGAGGTTCATCATGCCGCCATAGGCCTGAGCGATCGCGTCGTAGCCCGGGCGGCCGAGATAATCCTCTTTGCCGTATTGCCCATAGGTGCTGACCCGCACGATGACGAGGCTCGGGTTGACTGCCAGCGCCAGCTCGTTGGTGATGCCGTTGCGCTCTAGCGTTCCGGGTGCGGACGATTCCATCCAAACGTCCGAAATCTTCCACAGCGCCATCAAGAGCTCGATCCCGCGGGCGTGCTTGAGATCGAGGCCCATCGACAGCTTGTTCTTGGTGACTTCGGCCTCGTCGCAGCCGTGGGGCCGCGGGCCGCGGGTCAATTGCGGCGCGGTAAAGCGGAACACATCACCCCCGGGACGTTCGATATGGATCACCTCCGCGCCGAATTCGGCCAGCTTCGTGCCGATATACGGCTGCGCGATCAGCTGGCCGGTGCCGACCACACGAACCCCCTCGAGCGGCCCGAAGGCGGGAACGACGCACGGCGCCGCCGGCCGCTTCAGGTTCTTGATCCAGTCGGGGATGGCCGGTTTCAAATCCTCGATTGTGTCCTGGTGTTTGATCAGCCTTGGATCATGCGCCATGGTTTTCGTCTCCCTTTTTTGCGTCTTACCGCGCGAGTTGCGCCCAGCCCGCGACATCCACCGCCAGCATAGCCGAAAGCTCGCGCACGTGCTGCGCTGGCGCATGGAATATCCCGCGCTGAGGCCCGCGACGCGTGAGCAGCGGAAGGCTTTCGAGGCGAGTGTCGTGCTGATCGAGGACACGGCCTCTATTGTCCGGAGGCCAGGATCGACTGCGCCGTCTCGCGTCCGGCGGCCAGCGCCGCCTCGACCGTGCCCATATCCGGGCCGGCATAGAACGCCTCGCCGGAAAAGAATACCGCGCCATCATCCGGTTTTCCCAACGCCGACTGCGCTTCTCGTGTTTTGGGCGTGGCATAGGAATAGGCGCCGCGCGCGAACGGGTCGTTGCCCCAGTTGACCGTTCGCGACGCGACGAGGTGTCTGGTTATGCTGTTCGGAGATATATCGAAAATCTCGGCGAGCGAGGCGAGCCCCATGTCGATAAGCTCGGTCTCGGTGAGGCGCGCCACTTTGTCGGCTTTGGGTCCCGCGAACCACCCCGTCAGCACCGGATATTCGGCCGGATGCTGGGTCCACCAGGTCGGCACGGTTGCGTTGGAAAACAGGAACGACAGATCAGCGAGATTTCGCCCGCCATGATCGGCCCACCATTTCGTCCCGAACCGCAGCAGAATTTTGACGACATTGCCGAATCCGATATCGATACCTGCCGTCACCTTCCCGCGTGCGCCCGGAGGAAGCGCGATTTCGGTCAGGAGGGGGAGTGGAACGGTAAGGATCGCGGCATCGGCCTCGAAGATGGCGCCATCGAGACAACGTGCGGCAATCCGTCGGTGACCCTTCTCGATAGCGGTCACGGCAGCGCCGATATGGATCGAAGCCCCGTATCTGCGGCATTCGGATACGAGATACTCGATCAGCCCGCCAAAGCCCCCGACAATCCGGCCCTGCTGACCCAGTCCCCGGCCCATCCATTCGTCGCGGAGGAAAAAGGTGCTGGCGCGTCGCGGGTCGGCCGCATCGTAGCCCTCGACCATCCGCGTGATTGTCTGCCGCAGCTCACTGTATTTGCGTCCGGCAAAATGTGTCTCCAGGAACTCGGCGATTGGCAGATCGGTTTTCAACTCCCTCAAGGCTTGGTGAAACCGACCCAGGTGAGGTGTCGGAAACTCGTCCGGCGACAACGCGCCTCTGCGGGCGTTCCAATCCGCACCTTCGATCGGCGATGGCGACAGTCGTGCCTCGCGCATCAAGGCACGTGTCACGGGTGCTGCGCCATGGACAAACTCGGCACCACCCTCTGCCGGGTAGCCAAATTACTCGACCGGCAGCGGATAAATGCGTCCGCCGCACCGGTCTCGCGCATCGAGAATGGTCACCTTCTTGCCCGCGCGCCCGAGCTCGCGGCCAGTCATCAGGCCCGCAGCGCCGGCACCGACGATCAGGAACTGAGGCGGATGCAGAGGATTCATTGATCACCGTGTTAGCGCCCCAGCTTCGGCTTCTCGCCTCGTGCCGCTGATTTTTGCACCTTTAGACATTATAGCGGCGTTCGGTCCGTATGAGGCGACGCGTCCCCAGGAGCAATCGACAAGCTGAAGACTGGGGCTTGCGATGCTCTCGACTGGGTTGGAGAAACATCGAAGACAACGACGTCGATAGGGGAGCGCGCAGACGGATCGAGGCGATTAAAAAGCATTTGACCGCAATTCGTCGGTAGCGGCGGGGGCGGCTCCGATCCGGATAGGTGATCAAGTTCTTGCCCCAAGCAGGCCGGCCGCGAGCCAGGCGGGATCTACCAATATTACAAAATGCTCGCCGAAGAACTTCGCGAGGGGCGGGTCACGCCGGGACGGCGGGTTCGCCTCCGCGCCCCTGCCGGCATTGGGGCGGTTCAGCTGTTTTCAGGGATCCACCGAAATGTGGCAGCCGACGGCACGGTCGAGATGTCAGAAACGATGCCGCGCCGCTGCTGCGAGCAGGGTGGGTGAGGGCGGGCACGCCCGATCTGTCCAAATAACGGGGGCCGCTTGACCTCACAATCGCCGGCCTGGTCAGCCCGAGTTGGTGGCTCGGTAAATATTGCCCCTGCGTCAACGCCCTCCCGGCTTCGAGAACAGGAGCAAGCGCGGACACGCTCACTCGAGATCTTTGCGGTGGGCGATCTCAGTTTGCCAAACCAGCAGGCCGGTACTGTAACGTATCCACCTCTCCGGCTCACGCCAGCGCAGCGCGAAACTGGCCCGGTGTCACGCCGACCTCCCGGCGAAAGATGGAGATCAGATGGCGCTGGTCGGCGAAGCCGGCTTCCTGCGCAATCGCGGCAAGCGGCTGATTAGTCCGGCGCATTAACGTCTTCGCCCGTTCGAGCCGGCGTTGCATGACGTAATGATGTAGCCCGACCCCCGTCGCTTGCTTGAACGAGCGGCTGAAGTGATAGGCGCTGAGACAGGCCACTTCTGTGAGTTCGGTCAAGGTCAACCGATCATCCAGATATGCCTCGATGTAGTCCTGGACCCGCTTGAGCCGATCGCGGGATAGCCCGTTCGACGGTGTGAGCGCGATCTTTGACGGATCGACGAAATGTTGCGTGATCTGCACCGCGAGCGCCGTGTTCAGCGCATCGGCGAGGATACGGTCGAGGAAACCACGCTCGACTTCGTTGGCGATAGTCGACGCCATCTGCGAAACCAGCGGGTCGTCAAAGGGGCTAGTTGGCTCGAGATCGACGGCGCCGCCTCGCACCATGTCGGAAATCAAGCTGTCGTAGGTCTCGGGGTTCTGCAGGATCTGGATAAACCGAGTCGGTACCGGAACATTGGATCAAGCCACTACACTACGCGGAACAAACGCGACTTGACTGGGCAATGCTTGGAAGCTCAGCACCGGCCCATTTTCATATTGAACCGTGGGAGTGGTGTGGGTGTGACCGACGGGATCGTACAAGATCCGATGAAAGTCGCTGCGCCAAACACTTTCACCCGCGGGTCGGATGACGACACTGGCGGAAATCGGCCCCCAGGATTGGGTATTGTCGAGGTGAAACCCGGGGAGTGTTCTCCAAATCGGATTATGCTCGTCGGCGCGAGCAATGTTTGGCCCGGCAGCCATCAGACTAGAGCGGCCGTGGCCTAAATCCGTCATTTCCCCACCTCTCCGGTTCATGCCAGCGCAGCGCGAAACTGGCCCGGTGTCACGCCGATTTCCCGGCGAAAGGCAGAGTTTAGATGGCTCTGGTCGGCGAACCCGGCCTCCAGCGCGATCGAAGCCAGCAGTTGATTAGTCCGGCGCATTAAGGTCTTCGCTCGTTCGAGCCGGCGTTGCATGATGTAATGATGCAGCCCGACGCCCGTTGCCTGCTTGAACGATCGGCTGAAGTGATAGGGGCTGAGACAGGCCACCCCTGCAAGCTCGGTCAAGGTCAACCGATCATCGAGATGCGCCTCGATGTAGTCCTGCACGCGCTGCAGCCGCTCGCGGGACAGCCCGTTCGACGGCGTCAGCGCGATCGCCGCAGGATCGACGAAATGCCGCGTGATCTGCACCGCGAGCGCGGTGTTCAGCGCATCGACGAGGATACGGTCGAGGAAACCGCCCTTCATTTCGTTGGCGATGGTCGACGCTATCTGCGAAACCAGCGGATCGTCAAAGGGGGTGGTTGGCTCGAGATCGACGGCGCCGCCCCGCACCATGTCGGAAATCAAGGCGTCGTAGGTCTCGGGAGTTTGCCGGATCTGGATAAACTGAACCGTTATCGGCCTATTGCTCCGAGCCATCACGCCTCGTGGAACAAACGTGACTTGATTGGGCAAATATTGGTATCCCCGCACCGGCCCATTTTCAAACTGAAGTGTGCCGGTGCCGGTGCTAGTGTAACCGATGGGGTCGTACAAGATCCGATGATAGTCGCTGCGCCAAACACCTTCACCGGCGGGGCGGGTGACAACACTGGCGGAAATCGGCCCCCAGGATCGTGTGTTGTCAGCGTGATACCCGGGGAGGCTCCAAACCGGATTATGCTCGTCGACGCGAGCGATGTTTCGCCCGCCAGGCGTCAGATTAGAGCGGCCGTGACCAGGATCATCTGTCATATCCCCACCTCTCCGGCTCACGCCAGCGCAGCGCGAAACCGCCCAGGTGTCAAGCCGATCTCGCGGCGAAAGGCGGAGTTCAGATGGCTCTGGTCTGCAAAGCCGGCTTCCTGCGCGATCAAAGCAAGAGGCTGATTAGTCCGGCGCAGCAAAGTCTTCGCCCGTTCGAGCCGGCGTTGCATGACGTAATGATGTAGCCCGACACCCGTTGCCTGCTTGAACGATCGACTGAAGTGATAGGGGCTCAGACAGGCGATGTCGGCGAGGATGGTGAGCGAGAGGTCTTCATCGAGATGCGCCTCGACGTAATCGCGCACGCGATGCAACCGCTCCGACGAAAGACCCTGGCTGGTCGGCAACGGGGATTGCCCGACGAAACGCTGAGCGATGCGGATGCACAAGGCGGTGCCCAGGCTTTCGATCAGGACCCTGTCCGCGAAGCCGGCGTCGGTCTCCTGGGCCAACTTCGTGACGATTTGACCGAGCAAGGGGTCTTGCAACGGGACCAGTAATTCGAACCCCGATGCTGCCGCTCCAAGCTCCGGCAGCAAGGTGGAATACAAATCCGCATCCCAGACCACCTGAATGAGCCTCGCTGCGGGGTGAACAACCCGGACCTTGAGTTCGGCAGGAAAAAACGCGAGACTGCCGGGCGCGACACGCGATATTTGCCGGGTGTGTCCTTGCTCGACCTGGACGTGCTGCGGCGGCAGCTGATCCGGTGCGAGAACCAGCCGGTGGTGGCCGTCACCGCGCCATATGGTTTCGCCGTCACCCCGGTGGTAGCTCACTGCCGCGATGGAGGCCCAGGATTTGATTCTTGAGATCTCTAACTCAGGGACCTGAAAGACCGAGTTGCCGAGCCAATCCTGTCCTGCGCCGGACGCAAGATCGCTGGTGCTGCCCCCTTCGTTACGTGTCGCCATACCCGCCAGGCTAGTTAACTAAATCCCGCCGCTCGCATATAAGCCGGCGAAATTAATCAAAGCAAGCCGGCCGACCGGATGCATCCCGCCGGCTCACGAGCAAGGCGGAGCTAGGCTGGCTACAGCTCCGACCTTAGGCCATCTCGGCGCGAAACCGGCCGGACGTTACGCCGATCTCCCGGCGAAAGACAGAGTTCTGATGGCCCTGATCGGCGAAGCCGACTTCCAGTGCAATCAAGGCGAAAGGCTGGTGGGGTCCGCCGCAGCAAGGTTTTTGCGCGCTCAAGCCGGCGTTGGGTGACATAGCGCTACGGCCCTACCCCGGCCGCCCCTTGAACGAGCGGCTGAAGTGCTAGGGCTCAGACTGGCAATGTCAGCGAGGATGGTGAGCGAGAGGTCTTCTTCAAGATGCGCCTCGACGTAATCGCGCAGGCGCCGCAACCGCTGCGGCGAGTGGCCCTTGCCGGTCGGCAGAGGCAGGCGGTCCAGAAACGCAGCGCGATGCGGGCGCGCAAAGCCGTCCCCAGGCTGTCGACGAGGATCTTATCCGCAAACCCATCAGCCCAGGCGTTTCGGACGATCGACTTAACCGGACACCGCCCCCCGGCGTCATGCGGGACGGCGGAGCCGACCTCCCGGCCGCCAATTATCGGACGACACCGTTGCCCGCATTCTTTTCGCGCAAGGCAACCAGCAAGGCCGGCACATGCCCGTTGTTACGCTGGATGACTGAGACCAGGTCGGAGTGCTGCGTGCTGGCCATGCTGATGCCGTTGACGATCAGGTCGGTCACCCGGTAGTCATGGTTGGTCGGGTTGAGCTGCCAATCGACCCTGATCGGCGCGGCGCCGCGGATCTGGATCCGGCTCGTCACGATGACCCGATCCTTATCGGGCTGGCTCCCCAGCACCTCGAAGCTTTGACCGCCGAGGGCACGGAGGGCGGTGGAATAGCCGATGACGACGTAATCCTCGTAAAGTCCGACGAACTCCTGCCGCTGCAATGCCGTTGCCTTTAGCCAATATGGCCCGAGAGCCGAACGGGCGCAGGCTTCCACGTCGAAATACTGACGGAGCAGCTGACGGAACCGCCCCTGCCTGGCCGCCGCCGTATCCTCATTTGGCATCGCTGCGAGGGCGCGACTTGCAAGATCGCTGACAAAGCTCGCCGGATCATCCGTGGCGGCCAAGCTTCTCGGGGCGCCCCCGATAATGCTGGACAATAGGACGAGAGCCGACAGCGTCAAAGAAACTGGTCTCATTTTGAATCTCCAAAATGTCGCAGATCGTTGGGGTGAAGTCGTGATGAGGCTCTCGATCTGCTCGTTGCGTCGGGGCTCGCGCCAGATCGTAGGTGCCGATCACTTCTGGGGTCATCGAGGGAGGTCGAGATCCGCGAGCTGCGTATACCAACCCAGGCGCTACCCGTAAGCCACGCTGCGGCTAGCACCGTACCAAGCAGGGCATTCAGCACATCGATCGAGGGCGATCGAGTCGACTCGTCGTGCGTGACGCTGGAATGGGTTACGCTGCGGGTCTCGTTGCTGAGCGCCAGCTGCGCATCGGAACGCAGGGCGAGCATCGTCGCATCCGGGGTGAACGGATCGCCGATCAACAGGTAACCGGTGAAGACGAGGGCACCAAGCCCGAGTGCCGGATTGACCCAACGCCCGAGCGTCACGGCATTGGGGAACCTCCTGCCACGCGCGACCCGCCCCTTAACCTCTTGAACCGTGCCGCAAAACATCGTCATTTCAACCTCTCCCACACTTGGGCGTCTCTACGCTGGTGGCGTTGGACCGCGAGGATCACGATGGCGAAAGTAGGCAAGCCCAGCAGTTTGCGATTGTGCCCCTATGCGGTCTTGAGTTCTTTTTCTTGCGGAGATGTCGGCAGGGCGATCCGGGGGACGCGCTCCACCGAGAATGGCCGCATCTTGCGGAGCTGGGACACCGCCAACAAGGCGACCGAACTCAGCGATTTCGGCGGACATATCGTCAAACCGGCCGCCGATGACGATGAGCAGCTTAGCGGCCCGAACTTATTCTGGGGCCGCGCCTCGTGCGCAGCTGATCCGGACGGCATTCCGGCTGGAATGGCTCACCGTTGCGTGGATGGTCGTCGAGGCTGCGATCGCCCTTGCCTCGGGTCTGATGGCGCGCCGCGTCAGTCTGATCGCCTTCGGCGTTGATAGCCTGATCGAACTGGCTTCGGCGGGGGTGCTGATCTGGCGGCTGACGGTCGAGCTGCGGCGCGGCGAGTCTTTCGCTAGGGCGGCCGAGCGCAGGGCGAGCCGCATCGGCGGAGCGTTGCTGTTTGCGCTCGCGGCCTATGTCGTGGCGGCGGCCGGATGGAGTCTGTGGACACGCCAAGGGGTTGAATTCTCTTCCTGCGCACGCGCCGGTGGATCAGAGCCCTGCTGGCCGTCTACATTTTGCCTTGGGAACTGGCGGCGGCACAGGCCTGCATCTCGTTCCACTGGATGTTGATTGGCGAGACCGGTTTAGTCGATGGCGCATTGTCGGCGCTGTTCGGCATCGACGGTCCGAACTGGTTCAATAATCGCTGGCTCGGGCTCGGATCAAACATCATCGCTTATATCTGGAAATGGATGGCCGTTCTGGACCGTGATCTTCCTCGCCCGCGGGACATCTATGACGCTGCCGAGGTTGACGGAGCGACCGGCTCCCGCCGGTTCGTGCATGTCACCTTCCCGCTGCTGGCGAACCTCTATCTTATTTGCACGCTGCTCTCGACACTCTGGACGCTCGGCGACTTCACGACCGTCTATCTTGTCTCGGGTGGAGGACCGGGAGGTTCCACGGAAGTACTGGCAACTCTCGGCTTCCACTACGCCTTCGACGCCGCAAAGCCGGCGCTCGGCGTTGCCGCGGTGATGTCGGCCGTCCCGGTGCTGATCCCGATCGTGATCGTCTTGATGCGCAGGCTCCAGACGAGCGAGGTGCAGGTATGAGCGTAGCCATCGACCTCTCGCAACCGATGCGGCTGGCGCGCCGGCGCTACCTGCTCCGGCGGACTCTGACCGAGGCGGGATCGGTGATGCTCGGCGTCGTCCTCCTGATCTGGTCGCTGGCGCCCGTCTATAACATGCTGCTGATCGCGCTCGATCCCGAAGAAGGTGAAATCGAGTTCGACGGCAATATCTGGCCGCCCGAACCATCGCTCGAGGGCTTTCGAGCGGTCTTGACGCAGGAGGCCAGGTATCTCGAGAATTTCTGGCACCAGTTCGGCAATAGCCCTTACATCGGCCTGTCGACAATGGTTCTGACCGTGCTGGTCGGGTCGCTGGCGAGCTTCGCAGTGAGCCGGATGCGGTTGAGCAAGGGGTCGCTGCTGATCAACGCCGCGCTCCTCACCTACGCGATCCCTGCGTCCTTCCTGATATTTCCGTACTTTCGGATCATGCACAGTTACGGGCTCTCGAATAACCTCTGGGCGATTATTGCGACGCAAGTGACGTTCGCCATCCCGTTTGCGCTCCTGGTCTTGCAGCTATATGCGAGCATGATCCCGTTTGAACTGGACGACGCGGCCCGTGTCGACGGCGCGTCTGCGGTTCAACTGTATCTGCGGATCTATCTGCCCTTAATGACGCCGGCGCTAGCGGTGGTCGCCATACGCGCTGATGCTCGCCTGGAACGACTATTTGTACCAGTCCGTGCTGCTCTCGGTGCGAAACATGACCGTTTCGGTAATGCAGGGCCAATTGTTGGCTGACGTTGACGCCCCGTGGAACGCGATGATGGCTGCCGCCATCATTTATGTGCTGCCGCCGACTGCGCTGTTGTTTGCACTCCGCCGCTACGTCGCGGCGGGCCTGACCATGGGTGACCTCAAGGGCTGAGTTCGCCACCTTGCGTCGGTGATCCCGCGTAACGAGCCCTTCGGCGCGAGCCCCAATGGCTGGAACAGCAGCGACAGCACCAAGGCTCAGTTCGATTTCCGTGCGGCGCGTGCGCAAATCAGCTTGAGGAGATCATCCACAACGTAGCGGCTTTCGTCGACCTCCAGTCCGGCCGCTGGAATATGCGACTCGGTCTGGCGGTCGAAGCTCGCTCCATAGGCGAACGCTATCCAGGGTTCCCAGATCCTTGATACGATCCGCCGCAGCGTCCCGCGTGGGCGCACATACTCCAGGAGCCGGATAGGTCCACCGGGCTTCACAACCCTGCCGAGCTCCTGCAATGCGGGCACCTGCAGCTGATCAGGCAGAACGCAAAACAGGAACGTCGAGACGGCCGCATCGAATGTATTGTCGGCGAAATCGAGCTTTGTTACGTCCATCTGCCTCAGCTCTATCGGGATCGGCGATAGATCGCGCCGCCGCTCGGCGCGCGCCAACATGCGCGGACTGAGGTCGATGCCGACAACCGCGCTGATGCCCGCCGGATAGAACGGGAAGTTCCGACCGGTCCCGACACCTGCGTCCAGCAGTCGGCCTGAAAGCCCGCCAAAGAGTAATGGCCGCAACGCGCGGTAACGCCTCTGCTCGAACGGCAAATCGAGCAGATCGTAGAACGGGGCGATTCTCTGGTAGCGATCGAGATTGGATATCACGTCCGTCGCGCTCTTCCACTCGTCTCCAGGCTCATAAACGGACGGTGCGGAGGCGCAGGGCGTTGGTGACCACGAGAACCGAGCTCATGCTCATGACGGCGCTGCGTGGAACAAGCCTGTGTTGTGGGTATTGCTACGCTTGGTAAGAACCCTCGTGCGCGCTGGGGCAACGCTGGACCTCGATCGTGACGTGGCTGAGGCCCGCGAGCCCGGCGAGCCGGGCCTTGTAGGCAGCGGCCGCCTCGGGCCGGTCCGACACGAGCGACACCACCGCGGCGTTGTGGCCGGGGCCGACGCGCCAGATGTGGAGATCGGCGATGCGGTCGCCGGCGTCGGCTTCGAGCCGGCGGGTGATTTCGCGCGCCAGCCCTGCCTCGGCCTGCATATCGAGCAACACCGCGCCGGCGCTGCGCACGAGGCTCCATGACCAGTTGGCGATCACCAGCGCGCCGACGATGCCCATCACCGGGTCCATCCAGACCCAGCCGAGCACGCGACCTGCGGACAATCCGAGCAGCGCCAGCAATGAGACGGCGGCATCGGCGACGACATGGAGATAGGCGGCACGGAGGTTGTGGTCCGTGTGGGGGTGGCCGTTGTGCTCATGCACCGCCCCGGCGCCGTGGCCATGGTCGTCGCGCAGCAGCCAGGCGCTGACGAGGTTGACGGCGAGCCCGAGTGCGGCAAGCGGGATCGCCTCGCCGAAGGCGATCGGCACCGGCCGAAACAGGCGCCCGACGCTTTCGTAGCCGATCAGCAGCGCAATCATCGCCAGGACGATCGCGCTGGCAAAGGCGGCGAGGTCACCGAGCTTGCCGGTGCCGAACGCAAAACGCTGATCGCGCGCATGGCGGCGCGCATAGGCGTAAGCGAGGGCGGCGATGACCAGGGCGGCGGCATGGGTCGACATGTGCAGCCCGTCGGCGATCAGCGCCATCGAACCCCACAGCAGCCCGCCGACGATCTCGGCCGNCATCATCGTGACGCACAGCACTACGACCGCCCAGCTGCGGCGCTCGTTCCGCTCGTGATCGGCGCCGAGGAACACGTGATCGTGCCGCCACTCGTCGATCGAATGCGCGTGCATGGCCCCCTCCGGTATCCTCGTCCTTGCTCAAACGTCGCGTTGCGCGAGGTAGACGGTATAAGGCACGCCGTAAACCGGCGGCGCGTCCCCCATCTGTCGAAACCCCATCCGAACATACATTGGTAGTACAACGGTCATTATCAGGCTGGTGTAGAGAGCAATGCCACGCGATCCGCCGCGCCGTATTCGGTGACCTTGGCGCCGTCGTCATCGCAATAAGTTCGCAATGTATAGCGGGCCATCGGGCAAGAGCCGTGGGCTTCGTCACCGCGCCGAAGAAACACGGACCTATCGATTTCTTCGGTGGCCCGCGCGTCCGCAGGCGAACCCTTTCGAGCAAATCGAGGGTCAGGGTATGCACCGCACCTTTTGGAAAGCTACCGGCACTATAGGCTTTCAACCGGCCCTTATCCCAACGATCGATCAGGGCTGCGGCGAGGATGCTCCTCGCAGAGTTGCCGGTGCAGAGAAACAGAACTTTGTAAATGCGGCCGTTTGTCATGTTCGGCCCGGTTTGCGGGCCTCGACCATCGCTGAGACGATGTGGTCCTCGATGTTCCGGCCGGGCGCCCAGGTCTTGATCAGCTCGCAGCTTTCCGGTTTCGGCGTGACGCGGACATCGACAAATCCAAGGCTCGCAAGCCAACCCTCGACGCGTTCCGCGGGTGCCGCGCCGGCAATGCAGCCGCACAACAAGGCGGGGTCGGATTGCAGCTCGGCCGGCAGCGGAGCCGTGTTGATGATGTCCGACACGGCGAGCCGCCCGCCGGGCCTGAGGACGCGAAAGGCTTCGCGGAACACCTGTTCCTTGTCGGGGACGAGATTGATCACGCAATTCGAGATCACGACATCGGCTGCGTTGTCGGCGATCGGCAGGTGTTCGAGTTCCCCGAGGCGGAATTCGACATTGCTCGCGCCAATGCGGGCTGCGTTGTCACGCGCCTTTTTCAGCATCTCGTGGGTCATGTCGACGCCGATGACGTGACCGGTCGTGCCAACCTGTTGCGCCGCCAGAAAACAGTCGAAGCCGGCGCCGCTGCCGAGATCGACGACTGTCTCGCCCGGCCGCATGGCAGCAATCGCCAGCGGATTGCCGCAGCCGAGCCCAAGGTTGGCGCCCTCGGGGACTGCGGCAAGCTCCGCCTCGGAATAGCCCATCCTCCGAGCCTTATCGTGTGACGTATCGGCTACTTCGGGGCTGCAGCAGGACGAGGGTGCCGGCGCGCAGCAGCCCGCCTCGGCCGCCGCCGCAATGCCGCCGTAGCGGGCGCGCACCATTTCCTTGATCTGAGGGTCGTCCATCGCCTCGTCTCCTTATGCGGCTGTGGTCTTCGCCGTGACACCCGTGTACCCGGCCGCCGGGTCGCACACTGGCGCGCACACGGCATCGCGCCCGCAGCAATTTTCGGTCAGGTAGGCCAACAAGGCATTCATGGTGCCGTACTCGGCCGAGTAGATGAGCTGCCGGCTTAGCCGGCGTTGCGTGATCAAGCCGGCATGCACGAGCTGCTGGAGATGAAAGGAAAGCGACGACGGCAGTACGCCCAGTCGCTCGGCGATCACGCCGGCCGGCAACCCCTCGGGCCCGCACGTCACGAGCAGACGAAACAACTCTAATCGGGTTTCCTGGGCGAGCGCGCCGAGCGCGGCTATCGCCTGTTTCTGTTCCATCCCGCTGTATTCTCTGGTATTTCGACGATGATCAAAATAGGAATTTGCGACGATCGAGTCAAAGACATTCCAAAAAATGTCGAATTGGCGGCCAAGGCGATCCTCCGCTACGCGGTGGCGCACCCGAACCGGCGGGTCGTACAATCACTTTGGATGCGATAGAACCGACCCCTTTGCCGCCGCGCCCAACCTTCAATCACGAGATCTTTGATGACGCAGCCAACCATGTTCGTCCCAAAGTGATCGGGCTCTACATGGTCCTGATCGCCGCGAACCTGCTCGCCTGGGCTTGGGCCTTCGCGGCGTTTCACGGCTATCCCCTGTTGTTGGCGACGGCGCTGATCGCTTACGGCTTCGGGCTGCGGCATGCGGTCGATGCCGACCACATCGCCGCGATTGACAATGTCACGCGCAAATTGATGCAGGAAGGCAAGCGGCCAATTGCGGTCGGGTTCTTCTTTTCCCTCGGCCATTCGACCGTCGTGATTGCGGCCGCGATCCTGATCGCCCTTACGGCGAGCAGCCTTCAACGGAGCTTTCCCGGACTGATCGAGGCCGCCGGCCTGGTTGGCACGTTCGTCTCTGTGATTTTTCTCTTCGCCATCGCGACGATCAACCTCGTCGTGCTGATTGGCGTCTTTCGCGTCTTCCGGCGCGCGAAGCGCGGGGAAGATTATGCCGAGGACGAGCTAAACGTCTTTCTTGCCCAGCGGGGGCTGCTTAGTCGGCTGTTCCGAACCTTGTTCCGATTGATTTCCCGCAGCTGGCACATGTATCCGCTCGGATTTTTGTTCGGGCTCGGCTTTGACACGGCGACCGAGATCGGCTTGCTCGGAATTTCGGCTGCGGAAGCAGCCAAAGGCCTGTCTATCTGGTCGATCCTGGTATTTCCGGCGTTGTTCACCGCCGGCATGTCGCTGGTCGATACCAGCGACGGCTTCCTGATGGTCGGCGCTTATGGTTGGGCGTTTTTAAACCCGCTCCGCAAGCTCTACTATAATTTGACGATCACCGGCGTCTCCGTCATCGTCGCCGTGGTTGTCGGTGTGATCGAAGCCTTGGGGCTGGTGGCGGAAAAGCTCGGTCTCACCGGCGGCATATGGAGCTCGATCGACTTTGCAGCCGGCAATTTCACTGCACTTGGATACCTCGTCGTCGGCATCTTCATCGCGAGCTGGCTCGTCTCGTTCGTGATCTACCGGGTGATGGGCTATAGCGAGATCGGCTCCGCCTTACCGATGGCCGCCCATATGGATGGCCGGCGGCCACGTTCCCAGCACGCTGACCACCACTAAGATCGCGAACCCCAGACCCTGCTCACAGAGAACCGAGCGACCGAGAGCGGCGGCCGCCGCAGAGGCTTGTGCATCCCGCCGCAGGCGCGGCAGCAGGCGGAAACGGTTGAACAGCGCGACAGTGACCATTGCCAGGAACAACAGGATCTTCAGACCCAGCAACCGGCCGTAGGCTGTGCCAACCAGCGCTTGGATGCTCCCGACCAGCAGCAGCGTGTTGATTGCGCCGGTCGCGGCAAGGAGCGCCACTGCGGCATATCCCATCTGCGAGAAGCGCGGCACGACGTCGCGAGCGACCGAAATCCAAGCCGGGCCCGATGAGGACCGCGCCCGTTCGAGCAGCCAGGCCAAGGGGACCAGGCCGCCGAGCCACAGCCCGGCAGCGAGCAGATGCACCATCTGATTGATCTGATGGACGGGCCTGGCTACCCCTTGGCCCTCCACGGCATGCCCGACCCAGCCTAGGCTGACCAGTAGTAACAGCGAGAGGACGAGGATCGCCGGCATCCGCCAACGCGCCTTCGGCGCGAGGCAAACGCCGATCGCAAGTATGGCAAACACGAGATGCCAGCACCACACCCGGCCAAAGCTGGTGGCCAACAGCACCTTGCTTATCGTATCGGGATCGAGCGCCGCAGCAGCCGAGCCGGCCATATTGGCGGTGACCCCGAGCATCAGGCTCAGCGCCGACAACAGCGCGACGATGGCGCCGACTGTCGTCACGCGCCAAAACCAGGCATCGAAGGTTATGAGCGCGTTGGTGGAAGTCGGAGTGGGATCGCCGCCGAGCCCGTAAAGCCGGAAGGCGCCGCAGCCGAAGACCACGATCACCGCCGCGAACTGCAGCAAGCGCGAAACGATCAGCACCTCAGCCATGATTTGGCCCCGTGCCGAGGCTCACGGCTTGACCTCGAAGGTGAAGTGCCCCGTGGTCGTATGGGTATCGACGGAGAGGGCGTGCCACGAGACGGTGTAGGTTCCGGGCGACAGCTTCTTCAGCGCCACCCGCAACTCGGTCGGGTCCTTCGGATCGATCTGAGCGGGACCCGTATCGACGGTGTTGCCCGACGCGTCGGTCACCGTTGCCGTGGTGAAGGCCGGTTCGAGCTGTTGCGTGAACCACATCGTCACGGCTTCCGGCGCCGTCGGCACCGTGCTACCGACCCCCGGGCTCGCATGGTCGAGAAAGGCGTGTGCCCGCGCCGACGGCGTGGCGGCGATCGCCACTGCGCCGGCAACGAGCACCACCAAGATCTTGCGCATCACCACCACTCCGAGATCGGTCTGCCGATGCTGCGCGGGAACAGGTCATCGAGATAGAAATGTAGCTGCACGACGCCGCCGATCCCGTGCCCCGACAGGCTGTTGGTCGGAATGATCATCTCGGCGCCGACCTGGAAATATTGCCCCGCCCAAATGAAACCGGGCTGCACCGTTCCGGTCGTCGTGCCGCTGTAGCCGCGGTTGAACGGCGACGTCAGCGCAAATTCGACGAGCGGGATCATACGGTTGAACGGCGGCCCCAGACCGATGTCTCTGACTTCGCCCTGGAGATACGGAATGCTGTATTGGATCGCGAAGCCGTAAAAAAGGCTGTTCGGGATCTGCGCGCCCATGCTCTGGGTCTTGGTTGGAAAGTTCAAGGACAGATTGCCGGTCAGGGCGAAGGGACGCAGCCACGGGAGCGAGTCGGGTAAATCGCCAAAGCCTTTGCCAAAGTCGAAGGTCGGCGACAGGGTCGTGAAATCGGGCGCGCCCACCGCCGGGTTCCCTGTATTGGCCCAGGTGACATCGAGTGCCGCAAGCGCCATCGCCTCGTGCGGCGCGTTGATGAACAACTGATATTGCGTCCCGGTCGTCAGCCCTCCCCAGCCGGTGACGGTCGGCAGGCCGGGTGACCGGATGTGTTGCCATTGGCTGCCGATCGTGAAGTCCCAGTTGGGGGTGATCAGCTGCGACAGATCGGCGCCCAGGCCGAACTCCCGCGAGCCGTCGCTCGCAGTCGGGTCGAGGGTGAAGGTCGGCAGCGAAATCTCGTCGGCGACAAACGGGTCGTCGGTCAGGATCGTCGCCGGGAAAAAGCGGTCGCCGGCAAAGCCGTGAGCAAGAGCGTGATCAGTCTGGGTAATCGTCAGCGCGGCCGCGAGGGCAAACTGTGCGCAGCGCCAGTCGTAAAGAATGGGATGCATCGGGTGTTCCCCAATCCGGAGAGAGCGAGCGACCGGCAGGCAGCGAACCCGATGAGCGCGCGACGACCTGCTGATCAGGCGGCGAGGGCGTTAAGCTCCTGCCGGAGGGGCACGGGCGCGAACGGCGCCGGGGAGGCGGGTTGGGATGTCCGCCGGCGGCACCGTGAAAGCGACACGGGACGCCGCGAATACGACGGGCTCGACGAGCGCAGCGGATGCGAGAACAGCGCCGGCAGCGCCGTGCCAGACGCAGCACGCGGCGAAATTGTGATCCGGCTTAGGCGCTTTGTCAGCCGGTGCTGCGGGGATGGGCGCCGTGTCATTCGAAGCCAGGCACAGCGCGTGCGCGTCAAAGGCAAACGCGAGCTGACCGACGCCGTTTGCTGGACCTATCGGTGCCCGAGCATGGAGTCCTGGTCCGACGCTCTGCACCAACAGAGCGAGGACGGCAAGAACAACGCCAAGGCGCGAGCTTTTGCGCCGGCGCCGCGCGAGCGGCGATGGCGCGGCTGGAGTGCCGGTCATCTCGATTCGAGTACTGCGGCGCGACGCCACAGACGGCGTCCTTCGAAAAACTGGCAGGCGGCGAGCACCGGCAGTCCGAGCGCAAGGTCGCGGGCTCGCTTCAACAGAGAAAGTGCGAGGGCCATCTCCGGTGTCAGCCCAAAACTTCCGCCGAGCAGGATATACGCCCCTTCCTGCACGCCAACCGCGTTCGGCACAGCGAAGGCGACACTACGGACGGCGTAGAGCAGGCCCTCGATCACCAGCACCACTTTGAAGCCGAGCGGCGCACCGGCAAATCGCAACGCGAGCCAGGCTTCGGTCGTGGCGGCGATCCAGCAGACGAGATGGAGGACAAAATTGGCGCAAAGTCGAAGACGCCGCCCGTAAATGGCGTTGATGGCCGCATGGAGCGCGGCCGCACCGGCGGCGGTGTTCTCCAGCCAATCGCGGCCGAGTACCCCGGCGAGGCGGTCGATCAGATCAAATCCGCGCCGCTGGACAGCCAACAAGCCCACAGCGAGAATTGCGGCAACGGCAAGCCCGATCGCGACAGGGACCGCAATCGGCGCCGCGGGCCACAGCCGGATCAGCCACCCGAGCGCCAAACCTGTGAAGGCGATTTGAGAAACGAATTCAAGACTGACGTCGACGATGGTGCTCGCCGCAGCGGTGGTGCCGGGGACACCCGCGAAAGCGATCGCCCGGGCCCCGAGCAGGTAACCGCCGACCTGCGAAAGCGGCAGCACTTCGGAGCCCGCATCGCGCACCAGACGTCCCCAAATCGAGACCCATAAGCGCGTCCCGGGCAACAGCACCCACCAAGCAATCCCCATCGCCGCCATCAGCGCGAGGTGGATCAGGCAGATCGTCAAGAACCCCGCCCATCCGACGGCGAGCAGCGAACGGAAAACGGCGTCGGCCCCGAAATAGCCGACCAATATGCCAATCAGCGCCAGTCCCGCCATTGCGGCAAGAAGCGGGACGAGCCTCACACGTTCTTTTCCCGCCCGGCGCGGACGCGTGTGCCCAGACGCAGCCCGTCTAGCGCAATACCTGCGAGCCTCGGCAGAAGGTGGGGCTGGAGGAGATCAGGATCGAATCCCTCCATGCGCCGGGCATGCTCGGCGCGGCACTCCTCGACAAAGCCGTGGAACGTGAAGCCTTCGAGAAACACGCTCGCCTGGGTCGCGGAGAAATCCCTGCCGTCGTTCGCACTACGCCCGCGCCAGACGGTTTGGAGCAACCGACCTATTGCCCTGGCGTAATAATGCGTGGCGGTTGCAGCGCGCAGCCACGCCGCGCCCCGTCCGCGGACAACCTGTTGCCACGCCATCCAGTTGATGAAGAAGACGATGTGGCGGGTCTCCTCGTGGATCAGCGTCTCGAAGATCTCGAACATTGCTTCCGGCAGGAAACCGGCCCGGCGCGCGATCTTGAACACACCGAAACCGAGAAATGCATCGAGGCACTCGCCATACCCGAAATCGGCGAACGCGCGGAGCAGATTGCCGGTCGGTGGATCCGGCAGGCGCTCCTCGGCGGCGACGCCGTAGCGCTGAATCATCAACCGTAACAGCTCGGCATGACGGGCTTCTTCGAACCCCTGGAGCGCAACCGCCTCGCGCACCAGCGGATCGGTGATCGTCGCGGCATAGGCGTCGACGATCACACCCGCTCGGCGTTCGGTGTAGAGCACTTCCTGCCAGAAGGGGATCGCGCGCAAACGCCCAAGCGCGGCTTCATCGAGATCGGGCCACGCCAAGGCGGCAGGATCGAATTGGCAATGGCTCGCGATAAACTCGCGGCAGAACCGCTGTTTGTGCTCGTCGGAGCCGATTTTCATGACGCCGCTGCGCCCGAATTTGATCCCGGTAAAAAGCAGCGGACGAACCGCAGGAGGCACGGCACCACCGTCGGGCGCAACAGCCGCGGGTCGTATCCCGAAAGGCGGCGATCGTTCTCCGCCAGGCATACATCGATCAGCGCCCTGATCGAAAGATCGGCGGCGCCGACGGATGTGCTGCCCGTCAGGGTAAAGTTGTTGTCCTGCGGCACCATTCCCCCCTCCCCGTCGCCGGCACCGTCGAACCCCCGCGCGATGCCGATCCGCTCCCAAACAAGAAAAGCCCAGACCGCAAGGATCTTGGCCCAAAAGATCGGGCGCCGCCATAGCGGCAGGTTACGCCGGTGCCAGGCCACCCAATTGACAAAGAAGAGGATGTGGCGACCTTCCTCCTGCATAACCGGCTCGAATGTATCGACCAAAGCAGGCGGGAAAAACCCCGAACTTTTCGCCAACGCGAACAGGCCAAAAGCGAAGACGCTGTCGATGCACTCGCTGAATCCGGTGACCATGAAGGCCCACTCCGGATCGCGCGGCCGGTGATATTCCGGTTCTGAGGTCAGGCGGATGCCGTAGGCCTGGACGAGGTTGGAGAGGACTTCCTTGTGGCGTCCTTCCTCAAAACCGTCGAGGTCGATCGCGCGCTGCAGCAACGGATCGGTAATCGTTTGGCCATAGCTCAGAACACGCAAGCGGGCCTTGCCCTCGGTTTGCACAGCGATGTCCCAGATCGGCAAGCCGACGAGGCGGCTGCGCGCTTCGGAATCGAGCTCCGGCCAATCGATGATCGACGGCTTGTAGGGATTGTGCGTGTCCAGCAGCATATGGCAGAAGGCCGCCTTGTGCGCCTCGCTGCCGGGAACGATCGGCCCGGGAGCGGCAGCTGCCCATACCCGAGCAGCACGGTCGGCCGCTGCGATTACTGCGTCATCGGACACGAGCCGGCCATCTCCTCTTTCCAATTGTTAGCAACATGGCACCCGGCACCATCTTTCGAGCAGACCCGTAGAGAAAGCTGTCGCCCGCGGCACGCTTCCCAGGCGCCGTTGACTTGCCACACCGGTTCCCCTATATAGCGGCCTCCGCTCGATAAAGACGCCTTAATTCGGAGTCGGTGCTGTGAAGCGCACTTACCAGCCCAGCAACCTCGTTCGCAAGCGCCGCCACGGATTCCGGGCGCGCATGGCGACGGTGGCTGGCCGCAGAGTGCTGGCATCGCGGCGGGCCAAGGGCCGTAAACGTCTATCCGCTTGAGCCTCTGATCTCGGCCGACCCACTCCAGTCACCCCGGAATTCGACGGAAGGCGGGCTTGTAACGCTCAAGACCCGCGCCGATTTCCTGCGTGTCGCTGCCACCCGCCGCCGGGCGGTTACGCCCGGTCTGATCCTGCAAGCAGCGCGGCGGCCGGAGGGATCGGGGTGCGTCGCGTTGGTCCGCGTCGGGTTCACTGCAAGCCGAAAGATCGGCAATGCGGTGACCCGCAACCGTGCGAAGCGGCGGCTGCGCAGCGCGGCGGCGTCGATCCTGCTGGGTCGGGGCAAGCTGGGGACCGATTATGTGCTTATCGCGCGTGCGAGCACGGTCGACCGGACGTATGACGCCCTCATCGCCGATCTCGAAGCGGCGTTGCGCCGGGTCAATCAGCGCGCACCGAGAAGTCGGCCAGGTGCAGGCGAGGAGGAGTGAGATGGAGCGGCGAAACCCGGGGCGAGTGCTCAACTGGGCTCTGCAAACGATGATCCGTTGCTATCAACTCTCGATTTCACCGCTGCTCCTCCCATCTTGCCGTTATCTGCCGAGCTGCTCGGATTATGCGGTAGAGGCAATCGGCCGGCACGGCGCGCTTGTCGGCCTCGGCCTCGCGTTGCGGCGGCTCGCCCGCTGCCACCCTTGGGGTGGTAGCGGGTACGATCCCGTACCGGCGCCCGGCGGTTTCGGTCGATCGCGGCCTGGCGTCGGCCCCTGAGACCGAGATGGAACAGCGCAACCTCCTGATTGCGATCGTCCTCTCGGTCGGAATCTTGATCGCCTTTCAGTTTGTATTCGAGCGCATGCGGCCAGCGCAGCCGCCCGGGGTGACCCCGGGAACCCCGGTGACCACGCCTGCGACCCCGTCAACGGCAAGCCGATCGGCAGCGCCCGCCCAAGGCACTGCCACAAGCGCCCCCGGCGTCACGCCGGCGCAGGCAGCCCAGACACGCGAGGCGGCGATCGCGGAGCAGCCGCGCATCAAGATCGATACGCCGCGGCTGCACGGCTCGATCAACCTTTTGGGGGCGCGGCTCGACGACCTGACGCTCGCCGATTACCATGAAACGGTCGACCGGAAGAGCCCGGAAGTCGTGCTTCTGTCGCCGGCCGGCACGGAGAACCCCTATCTAGCCGAATTCGGCTGGGTCGCCGGCAGCCCGGACGTAAAGCTGCCCGGACCGCAAACCCGCTGGGCGTCATCGGACGGCCCGCTGACTCCGACGAGTCCGGTGACTTTGACCTGGGATAATGGTCAAGGGCTTGTCTTCAGCCGCATGATCAGCATTGACAAGAATTACATGTTCACTGTCACCGACTCGGTCCGCAATACCGGCACCACTCCGGTCAAATTGTCGCCTTACGGACTGGTCAGCCGAACCGGCACTCCTCATGTCTCCGGTTATTACATTTTGTTCGAAGGTATGATCGGTTATCTCGATGGCTCGCTGCAAGAGGTCAAGTATTCCGCGCTTAATCCCGACAAACCCTTCGACTACGGGTCAAACGGTGGTTGGCTCGGCTTTACCGACAAATACTGGCTGACTGCACTGATCCCGCCACAGCAGGAGGGGATCAAGGCGCGCTTTACCCACACGGTCGATGTTGGCGTAGATCGCTATCAGACCGATTTCCTTGGACCGGAAGTTACGGTTTCGCCCGAGGGTACTGCCGGGTCGTCGGCCCGTTTTTTTGCCGGAGCCAAAGAAGTTAATCTTCTCGACGCCTACGAGGGTTCTGGAATTCCACTCTTCGATCACGCCATCGATTTCGGCTGGTTCTACTTCCTGACCAAACCAATCTTTTTGACGCTCCAGTTCTTCGACCGGCTTCTCGGGAATTTCGGCCTGGCGATCCTGCTGCTCACATTGTGTGTCAAGCTGCTGTTCTTCCCGCTCGCCAACAAATCCTACAACGCGATGAGCAAGATGAAGCTCTTGCAGCCCGAGATCCAGAAAATGCGGGAACGCTTTCCCGATGACAAGGCGCGCCAGCAGCAGGAGATGATGGCCCTTTACAAGCGCGTCGGCGCGAATCCGTTGGCCGGCTGCCTGCCGATCGTCATCCAAATCCCGGTCTTCTTCTCGCTCTACAAGGTGCTGTTCGTGACGATCGAGATGCGGCATGCGCCGTTCTTCGGCTGGATCCACGATCTGTCGGCCCCCGACCCGACCTCCTTTGCCAACCTCTTCGGCCTCCTACCGTTTACACCGCCTCTGATCCTGATGATCGGCGCCTGGCCGCTGCTCATGGGCCTGACGATGTTCCTGCAGCAAAAGCTGAACCCGCAACCAGTCGACCCGGTTCAAGCCCGGATGTTCATGTTCCTCCCGATCGTCTTCACCTACATGCTGGCCTCTTTTCCGGCTGGGCTGGTGATCTATTGGGCGTGGAATAATTTGCTCAGTATTGGCCAGCAATGGACCATCATGCACCGCGCGGGTGCCGCCTGACCGCAGCGGCAGGGATGGCGGAGGCGCGAGCGATCCCAGCGGAGATATTTCCGCCGCGGGTGGTAGACCCCGACCTTGTTGAGGCCGGACGGCGCCTTTTCGCCCGCGAAGCCCGGTTCGTCGCCGGCGCTGCCGAAGCGTCTGCGCTTCCCCGCGATAACTTGCCTGAGATCGCCTTCGCCGGGCGTTCGAACGTCGGCAAGTCGAGCCTCCTCAACGCGCTGACCGGGCGCCGCACACTCGCTCGAACCTCGAACACCCCCGGTCGGACCCGGCAGATCAACTTCTTCGATCTCGACGCACGGTTGATGCTCGTCGATTTGCCGGGCTACGGCTATGCCGAAGCACCGAGAACCGAGGTCAGGCGGTGGACCGCCATGCTGCGCCATTATCTGAGAGCCCGCTCCGCATTACGACGGGTTTGCGTGTTGGTCGATTCGCGGCGCGGCATTGCGGAGACAGACCACCCGCTGATGCACCTGCTGGATGATTCGGGCGTCTCGTATCAGATCGTGCTGACCAAGACCGACAAGGTTAGAACCGGCGAACTCGCACTGATCGCCGAACGGACCGTCGCGGGGCTGGCGACCCACACGGCGGCGCACCCCGAAATCCACCTGACGAGTGCGTTGGAGCGCCGCGGCATCGCGGCCTTGCGCGCGTCGCTAGGCAGCTTTGCGCTTTCCCCCGACCGTGGCGGTGTCGGCACGGCCGCGATAGAGTGCGCACCGCGATGAGCGCAGGCGCGAACCTCCCCTTGTCTTCCGCGATCCCGAACCCCGATCCCGTGACGAAGGCCGCAGTCCTGGCAGAGGCGCTGCCGTATATGCGCCGATATGCTGGCCGCACGCTTGTCCTCAAGTATGGCGGTCACGCGATGGGCGATCATACGGTGGGCGATTGGTTCGCGCGCGACGTCGTGCTGTTGAAGCAGGTCGGCATCAACCCGATCGTCGTCCACGGAGGCGGGCCTCAGATCGGCCAGATGCTAGAGCGGCTCGGCATCAAGAGCACCTTCGTCGACGGGTTGCGAGTCACCGACCAGGAGACGATGGAGGTCGTTGAGATGGTTCTCGCCGGGACGATCAACAAGCAGCTCGTCTCGGCGATCAATGCCGAGGGCGGTTGCGCAATCGGGCTCAGCGGCAAGGATGGCGGGCTGATCGAGGCCAGGAAGGTGGCTCGGACCCGCGTTGAAGACGGCATCAAGAGCGAGATCGATCTCGGCTTTGTCGGTGAGCCGCAGAAGATTGCCGCCGGAGTGCTCGATACCTTCAAGCAGTCGGATATCATCCCGGTCATCGCGCCGATTGGTGTCGGCTCGCGAGGCGAGACCTACAACATCAACGCAGACACGGTCGCCGGCGCCGTCGCCTCCGCGGTCAGGGCGACACGGTTGCTGCTGCTGACCGATGTCGCCGGCGTGCTCGATGCCGACAGGAAGCTGGTTTCGGAGATTTCGGCTTCCGGGGCCCGGCGGATGATTGCCGAAGGTATCATCAACGGCGGCATGATCCCCAAGGTCGAAACCTGTCTCGGCGCGGTGGATGGCGGTGTCGAGGCGGCAGTGATCCTTGACGGACGCGTGCCGCATGCGATCCTGCTCGAGCTCTTCACCGGGGCGGGGCCGGGAACGTTGATCCGAGCCGGCTAGGACGGTCCCGATGACCGCCGCCTCGGGCCGGCCCTTGGGCGAGATCGAGACTTGGATCTTCGATCTCGACAACACGCTCTACCCGGTCTCTTGCCGGCTTTTCGACCAGATCCATGCGCGGATGACGCGCTTTATCGCCGATCGCCTGGATCTAACGGCGGAGGCGGCGCTGGTGGTTCAGAAAACCTATTTCCGCGAGCATGGGACGACCTTGCGGGGGCTGATGACGGTCGACCGGATCGACCCCGACGACTTTCTCGCTTTTGTGCACGAGGTCGACCTATCCTGCGTTCCTCGGGATCCCATCCTCGTCGCGGCGCTGGCGGCCCTGCCCGGCCGCAAGATCGTTCACACCAACGGTTCGCGGCGCCACGCCGAGCGCCTACTCGATCATCTCGGCATCGTGGAGTCGTTTTGCGGCATTTTCGACATCGCCGCCGCCGGCTACGAACCGAAGCCCGCGCTCGCCGGCTATAACGAGCTGCTGCGGCGACACCAGGTGACCCCGCCAACCGCGTTGATGATTGAAGACATGGCCAAGAACCTCGTCCCCGCGGCAGCGCTCGGGATGACCACGGCCTGGGTCCGCAACCCGGTCGACTGGGCCGCCGCGGGCTCGGAGGGCGACCATGTGCACCACGTGGTCGACAATCTCGGCCGCTTTCTGACCGATATTTGCCGAGGGAGAGATGGGAACGTCGCTTGAAAACGCCGTCACTCACATCACCTCCGCGTAATGCGCGTAGCCGACACGATCCGCGGTAAATTGACCGAGCGGTTGAGTCCCATTCGGCTCGAGATCAGCGACGAATCGTACCGCCACGCCGGACACGAGGGCGCGCGGCCCGAGGGGGAGACGCATTTCTCTATTACGATCGTCTCCGCGGCCTTTATCGGTCGGAGCCGAGTCGACCGGCAGCGCCTCATTTACCAGACCTTGGCCAATGAACTCGCGACCCGCGTCCACGCCCTATCACTGACGACCCTCGCGCCGAATGAGGACATGCGCTGAAAGGGGTTTACACAGCCCCCGCGAGAAAATCTCGGAGCTCGTCGAGCGGCGCATCCTTCATCACGAACGCCTCGCCGATCTGCCGCGGCAGAATGAGCGTGATCCGACCATCGCGGACCTTCTTGTCCTTGCTCATATGCGCGATCAGGCGATCGGCGGGTATGCCCGTCAATCCGATCGCCGAAAGCTGCGTCGGCAGGCCCATCTCATCCAGGTGACGGCGCACCCGCCGCGACTCCTCCGGCGCGGCGAGTCCCATGCGCGCGGCGAAGTCGAAGGCCAAAACCATGCCGAGCCCAACCGCCTCGCCGTGCAATAGCCGCGCACTGAACCCGGTCTCCGTCTCCAAAGCGTGACCGAAAGTGTGACCGAAATTCAACAGCGCCCGGTCGCCTTCCTCGCGCTCGTCCGAGGCGACAATATCGGCTTTCATCGCGCAGCTCGTCATCACCGCACGGCGCAACGGCGCCGCCGCCAGATCACAGACCGCACGACCCTCGGCCTCGAGCCAGGCGAAGAACCCGGCGTCGCGAATGAGCCCGTACTTGGCGATTTCCGCATAGCCGGCGAGCAGCTCGCGTTGTGGCAGGGTTGATAGCGTGGTGGTATCGGCCAGCACCAAGCGGGGCTGGTAGAAGGCTCCGATCAGGTTTTTGCCGATACGGGTGTTGATCCCGGTTTTGCCGCCGACCGAACTGTCGACTTGGGCCAACAATGTCGTCGGGATCTGCACGAAATCGATCCCGCGCAACAGTGTCGCCGCCGCAAAGCCCGTAACGTCGCCGACGACCCCACCGCCGAGCGCCACCAACATCGTTCCGCGTTCGATGCCTAATGCGAGGATTTCCTCTACCAGCCGGCCAAAATGGTCGAGATCCTTGGTCTCCTCGCCGGGCGGCAGCAGGACTGTGTGATGAGCAATCCCGGCTTTGCTTAGGCTATCGCGCAATTGGGGGAGGCAATGCCGAGCAACGGTCTCGTCGGATACGATCACCACTTGGCGGCGGCGCAGCAGAGGCTCTATCTCGCGGCCGGCGCGCTCGATCAGCCGCGGCCCGACGAGAATTCCATAGGCGCGATTGCCCAGCTCGACCCGCAGCCTCTCGACTTCGTCGGTCATTTAGCTCTCTGCCTGCGGCGGCGTTGTCGCGAGCGGGCAGCCGGCGAGAGCCGCGATGGCGCGGGTCACCGTCAACTCCGGGGAACCCTCGCCACTCTCGATCGTCACATCTGCTTCGGCGTAGACCGGATAGCGCTGCTCGATCAGCTCGCCAAGAACCATCCTGGCATCCCCGATTTTCAACAGCGGCCGATTGCTGCGGTGCGACACTCGGGATACCAGAACGTCGAGATCCGCGCGCAGCCACAACGAGACGCCGCGGCGCTTGATTACCCCGCGGGTCATCTCGTCCATGAAGGCGCCGCCGCCCGTGGCCAATACGTGAACTGGCTGGGCGAGCAGCCGGGCGATGACCCGGCGCTCTCCGTCGCGGAACGCCCGCTCTCCGCGATTGGCAAAAATCTCCTCGATGCTTTCGCCAGCGGCCATCTCGATCTCATGATCCGAATCGAAGAACGGCAGAGTGAGTCGCGCCGCCAGCCGACGACCGATCTTGGATTTTCCTGCCCCCATCAAACCGACAAGGACGATGGTTCGGCATGGAACAAACCGGCGCGCAGGAGCCGTTCGCCGCTGCGCTACCGCTGCGTCAATCTCCACTCGGATATCCTCCGCGCTCATCGTTCTTTTTCCCGGTGCGCCGGAAGGGTACTAGCATATCCTCCGGCCCGGTCGTCAATCGACACACGCCGATCGACAATCTGGGACGGGAAATAAGAGTTTCGGGGCATGGGGAAGATCACCATCGCATTTGTGCTCGTGATCGCCCTGCTGTTGATTGGCGGGGGGATTTTCCTCACGCTGTGGAACCCGCCGGCACCCTCTGCACCGGTCGAAAAGGTCCTGCCCGATGCGCGCTTCCCCAAGTGACGGGTCGGCGGATCCGGCCCCCACCCTACCCCGCACGCGGCGAAGGGCAAGGGAGGCGGTCTCGAAACATCTCGAGGCGTTTCTCGAGATGCTGGCCGCCGAACGCGGCGCCGCGCCGTTGACTCTGGCCGCCTACCGCAGCGACCTGTCCGATCTCGCGGCGTTTCTGGCCGCCCGCCGGCTCCCCCTCAACGGCGCCGACGCGCCGGTTCTGCATGCTTATCTTGCCTCCATGACAGGGCTCGGGCCAAGAACGCTCGCCCGCCGCATTTCGGCCATGCGCCAGTTTTACAAATTCCTAGTGATCGACGGCATTCGACGCGACGATCCGGCGGCAGACCTCGAAACGCCGGGTCTCGGCCGCCCGTTGCCGAAAATCCTTTCGGAGAACGAAGTTGCCGGCCTAATCGCCGCCGCCCGCTCCGGGACCGACGGTGAAGGAGTTCGTCTAGTCTGTGTTGTCGAGCTGCTTTATGCCACCGGCTTGCGAATATCCGAATTGGTCAGGTTGCCGCTCGCTGTGGCGCAGCGCGATCCGCGGTTTCTAGTTATAACAGGCAAAGGCGGCAGGGAGCGCGTGGTGCCGCTGAGCGAGCCGAGCCGAGCTGCGATTACCAGCTATCTCGCGTGTCGCGACCAATTCCTAACTGGCTCACGACCCTCCCGCTGGCTTTTCCCGTCGCGCGGGCGCGCCGGGCATTTGAGCCGGCAGCGCGCCGGTCAGCTGTTGAAAGGGCTGGCGGTTAAGGCCGGGCTCGACCCGGACCGTTTGTCGCCGCATGTGCTGCGCCACGCCTTTGCCAGCCATCTGCTGGACCACGGGGCCGACCTGCGGAGTGTCCAGCAGATGCTGGGGCATGCCGACATCGCCACGACGCAGATCTACACGCATGTCCTCAGCGACCGGTTGCGCAAGCTGGTAGAAACCGCGCATCCACTTGCACGCCGCAAATGATGCGGCACTTCCTGGACTTCGAACGGCCCATCGCGGAGCTCGAGGGCAAAATCGGAGAGCTGCGGCGCCTCTCCACCACCAGCGAAATCAACATCACCGACGAGGTGGGCCGGCTCGAAAATACCGCCAACCGGTTGCTGCGCCAGACCTACGCGCGCCTGACCCCGTGGCAGAAGGTTCAAGTTGCGCGGCACCCGGAACGGCCGCATTGTCTCGATTACATCGGCGGGCTAATCACCGACTTCGTACCGCTCGCCGGCGATCGCGCATTTGCCGAGGATGCGGCGGTCATCGGCGGCATCGGCCGCTTTCGCGGACGGAGCATTTTGGTGCTCGGCACCGAGAAGGGCGCCGACACGGCGGCGAGGCTGCGTCACAATTTCGGCATGGCGAGGCCCGAAGGCTATCGCAAAGCGCGCCGGCTGATGCGCCTTGCCGACCGCTTCGGGCTCCCCGTTCTGACGTTTGTCGACACCAATGGCGCCTTCCCCGGGATTGACGCCGAGGCGCGCGGCCAGGCCGAGGCGATCGCGCGCGCGATCGAGACGTGCCTCGACATCAAGGTTCCCCTCGTCGCTTCGATCATCGGCGAAGGCGGGTCGGGAGGCGCGATCGCGCTGGCCGCCGGCAACGCCGTACTGATGCTGGAGCACGCAATCTATTCGGTGATCCCTCCCGAAGGCTGCTCCGCGATCCTGTGGCGGGACGGCGAGCACGCTCAGGAGGCGGCGGAGGCGCTGCGGCTGACCGCCCAGGATCTCCTACGGCTGGGGGTGGTCGACCATATCGTGCCCGAGCCCTTGGGTGGGGCACACCGGTCGCCGAAGCAAGCCGTCGAACAGCTCGGCGCGGCGATCGACGAGGCATTGCGCCCGCTGCTCGGCCTCGACGGGAGCGCATCGCGCAACCAACGCCGCGAAAAATTTCTCGCGATGGGCCAGCGCGGGCTCTAGGAACCAGGTCATTGATCGACAATCCCTGCTACCCACATCTAGCGCGGCGCCCCAGGGAATTTCTTTGACCCTGACCGGTCGCCGGCGCTGATGCTCTTCACGAGGCATTTATGACACCCCAGGAAAAAGACCTGATCACGACCTTGCTCACGCGCCTCAAAAGCGCAGGCGGTCAGCCCAAGGATCCCGAGGCCGAAGCGCTGATTCGCCAAGCGATGTCCGAGCAGCCGGATGCGCCCTACTATCTCGTCCAGACCGTGCTGATCCAGGATCTGAGCCTGCACAACGCGCAGAACCGGATCACCGATCTGGAGAAGCAGCTCGCCGACGCGCAACAGGCGGCCAAGCCGACGGTGACGAGTTTCCTTGGTGGTCTTTTCGGTTCGCATCCGCCGGCTCCGGCAGCCGGCAGTGGTCCACCCGCTGGTCCGTGGACGCGCTCGCCCCAGATCGCCGCAGCCCCCCCGGCGCAGCCCTATGGGCAAGGCGGCTATGCGCAGCCGAGCTACGGTCAGCCGATGCCCGGAGGCGGCGGGTTGATGGGCGGGGGGATGGGAGGCGGCGGCTTCCTGCGGTCGGCGGCGGCAACCGCGGCCGGGGTCGCCGGCGGTGCGCTGCTGTTCCAGGGCATCGAGTCGCTATTCGGCAACCATTACGCCGGCGGCCTGATGGGTGCAGGGATGACGCCCGGTCTCGGCGAGACCGTCGTCAACAACTATTACGGCAGCGACGCCGGAAGCGACTTTTCGGGTGGTGACGCTGGTGCCGGAAGTGATTATGCGGGCGCCGGTTCTGATCCCGGCGGGTCGGGCAGCGACCAGGACTACTCGAGTTCGGACCATGATTCCGGGCAGGATTATAGCTCGGATCAGGATTTTAGCGGTGGCGACTTCGGCGGCGGGAACGACAACATTTCCTGCTGACCAGCAAGGAGACGCCGGACGGATCATCCGGCGTCTCCTTGCTGAAACCGTCAATGGGTCACTACAGGGTCCGCGCCGAAGCGGTTGCCGCCGATGCTCCCTCGGAGGCATCCGAGCTCTACGAAGAGCCAGATCGCGCCGATGATGGGAATGAGGGAGATCAGTAGGAACCAACCTGATCGATCGCGGTCATGGCAACGTTTGACTGAGATCGCCAAATAGGGCCACAGCGCTACGAGCCAGAAAATGATCGTAAACAGCCCTACGCCTGTCTGCAGGTCGTATGTGCCGGCAGTCCGGTCGACAATGACCATCACGATATATAGCCCGAGATACGGAAGGACGAATTGCACCCAGTATTGATAACGCGAGATTCTGCTGCGAAATGAGAACAGAAACTCGCCGAGCGATGGTGTGGTGTACCTAGACTCGATTGCGGCAATGTGAGTGGCGCTCATGGCATGCTCCTCTTTAGGGCGTCGCGATGAGGCGATAATCGACCACTTCACTCAGAACCGGTGTGAGCGGCTTCACATTCTGTAAAATTTTTCGCTTGAGTTGAGCAGGCGGAAGTCTTCGAAAGGGTTGATACCGAGAGGCAACGAGCTCGGCGACCTGTCTCAATCTCACACCGCAGTTAACATGTCGTAGGCGGGCAAAGTGAGAAATTCGACGAACGTCGGGGCGTCGATCAGTTCGCGAAAGAGCTTGGCCGCATCTTCGTAGCGGTCGCCCTCCGGGGCGGTTTTGCGCAGTTTTGCAAGCTCCTCGTCGAGCATCGCGTGACATAGTGCGGTGTCGATGGTGCGGCCGACCTCGAACTTCGCGCCATGGCGGATCCATTGCCAGATTTGGGCGCGGCTGATCTCTGCCGTGGCAGCGTCCTCCATCAGATGATAGAGCGGTACGCAGCCGGTGCCGCGCAGCCAAGCCTCGATATAGCCGATCCCGACATTCAGGTTCTGCCGCAACCCAGCCTCGGTGATCGTGCCTTGGGGGACGGCGAGAAGATCGGAGGCCGCGATGTGGACGTCCTGCCGCTTGCGGGCGATCTGGTTCGGCTGCGGCATCTCGCGGTCGAAGGCCTCCTTGGCGATCGCGACGAGCCCCGGATGCGCCACCCAAGTCCCGTCATGCCCGTCGCCGGCCTCGCGCTCCTTATCGCCGCGCACCTTCTCCATCGCCGCTTTGTTTGCCACCGGATCGTCGCGAATCGGGATCTGCGCTGCCATTCCGCCCATCGCGTGGATCTCGCGACGGTGGCAGGTCTTGATCAGCAAGAGACTGTAGCTTCGCAGGAAGTGGCTGGTCATCGTGACCTGCGCCCGGTCCGGCATGACGCAGGCCCGGTCTTCGGCGAATTTTTTGATGAAACTGTAGATGTAGTCCCAGCGGCCGCAATTGAGCCCGGCCGAATGGTCGCGCAATTCCCAGAGGATCTCGTCCATTTCGAAGGCAGCCAGGATCGTCTCGATCAGCACGGTCGCGCGAATGGTGCCCTTCTGCAGCCCTAGCTTAGCCTGGGCATGTAGGAACACGTCGTTCCACAGCCGCGCCTCGAGATGGCTTTCGATCTTCGGCAGGTAGAAATAAGGGCCGGTGCCGCGCTCCAGCAGCTCCTTGGCGTTGTGAAAAAAGAACAGACCGAAGTCGAACAGAGCGCCCGACATCGGCTCGTCGTCGATCACCACATGTTTCTCGGGGAGGTGCCAGCCGCGCGGGCGGACGAACAGCACCGCGGTCTTGTCGCTCAGCGCGTAGTGCCGGCCGGTTTCCGGATCGTCGAAGGTGATCTGCCGGCGCACCGCGTCGATCAGGTTCGCCTGTCCTTCGATCAGATTGTCCCAGCTCGGCGTCGTCGCATCCTCGAAATCGGCCATGTAGACATTCGCCCCGCAATTCAGCGCGTTGATCACCATCTTGCGGTCGGTCGGGCCGGTGATTTCGACGCGGCGGTCCTGGATATCGCGCGGGATCGGTGCCACTCGCCAGTCGCCGGCGCGGATCGCTTTGGTCTCGGGCAGGAAATCGGGCTTCCACCCCGTATCCAGCCGATGCTGGATGTCAGCGCGCCGAGCGAGAAGCCGCCGCCGCTCGGGACCGAATTTGCGCTCGAGCTCGGCAATGAAGGCGACCGCCGCCGGCGTCAACACCTTCTCATAGCCGGACCTCAGCTCACCGCNAATGACGAGGTGCTGGGTCTGATCGCAGGTTTTGGCCATAGCAGACATCTCCNGATGGCGCGTTGCATCTGCCGTCGACAGCGACCGTTATCCGGTCGGCGCCGACACCCAAAACCGCCTTCAAGCGTTCCTGTCGNTGATCCCCCTCGACCTGTTCGCGCTTATTCGCTCGCGCAGCGCAGGCGGCGAGTTTCTCGATGGTATCCGCCCGCTCTCGCTATGATGCAGTGCAACATCGCGACGGTCAACTCCGTCGGACGCCGTGTAGCAGAAGCGACCGAATTCCCGGTTTTTCCGGGTAAAACCGGGTAAATTTCCCGCTTCACCCCAAACTCGACCGAAATATCCCTTTTATATCAGTATCTTAGAATAGGTTTACCGGCTCGGCAAACCGGGAATTATTCGCCCTAAAACCGGGAAACAAACGGCCTAACCGGGAAATAACCGGGAAGCGGCTTTTCGGCTTTTTCGCCGCCCCCGTTCGGTCGATCCTTGGCGCTCAGGATACACGGCGATACCGGCGCCAAGATGGCAAGCGTCAGGCGGCGGCTTTTCGATTGGCCGCGAGCCGGGCGTCGACCGTCGCCACCGTCTGGTCGACGA
>JGI26340J50214_10000014_pt1 | contig 57560 bp, 58 predicted proteins | sample BogFormECP12_OM2_FD_50214 | JGI IMG/M metagenome (IMG submission 50214)
GAGCCGCCATCGGCGGTAAAGGTCGGGCCTTCGGAGCCCTCGACGGCCAGCCGCAAAACCGGCAGATCCGGCCCCGCGCTGACCTCGTATCGGTCACCCCGGACTGTCAGCATATAACCGGAGGAGAGCGCCTCGCTGACCGGCGCCTCGAGCGGACGAAAGTTGATCAAGGGTCTGAGCCGCAGGCGGAGGCGCCTGCCGTCGCGGAGCAAGCGAAAGGTGGAATGTACGATGTTTTGGCGCGAGGGCACGACAATCGACTTCTCGATGACGACGCCATCAAGCTCATAGCGCCAACTCGGCAGGCCCATGTTCAACGTGAAATCGAGGAATCGGCCTTTCTCTCGCATGTTCACGACGCTGCCGTCTTCGAGCTCGATGTCGACCTCGAGATCGTTGAGAACCACCATGCGGCCGAGCGGAGCCGGGTGAGCGGCGATCAGGAAACCGTGGTAGCGCCGGGTGATCGCCCCGGTTATCGTCGCCGAGGCATAGCCGCCCAACCCGTTCTCCACGAGCCATTCGCGCGGAGCCTCGGGTAATGAGTTCTCGTCGCGGATCGTGCGGCGCGGGTCAACCATTGGCTTTTCGGAGATGGAAGACTTTCTTTGTATCAGGTATCGCGACTGAGGAGCCGGAGGCGAGGACGATGGCGCTCTGGCCCGAGACTAGCCAGTCCCCTGCGACATCCTGCGCCGGGCCCCCGGAACCNCCGTAAGCAGGAGCTTCGCTGGACCATAAGAGCCGCCAAGCCTGGCCCTCGACCGGTGCCAGCAGCGGCTCGGGCGCAGGGCCNAGTAGGTGGTCGCGGCCGAGATTGACAATCAGTAAGCGGTCGGCGCCNCTCTCCGAGAAAAAGCGCAGCATCCAGGCTTCATCCGTCANTGCGGCACCATCGATCCGGCATGGCCGCTGTCCAAGCACCGGATCCGAGTGCCGCAGCTTCAGNAGGTCGCGATGCAGCGCATAGATCGAAGCATGCCGTTGCCGTTCGCCGAGATCGAGCACCGATCGGTGAAACGTGTCGATGTCGCCGGGATCGGCGAGCTCGGCCCGCATCTCGCTCGTCGCGAGATTGGGAAATTGCGCGAGTTCGCGATGGCGCCCCTCGCGAACATCGCGCGACAGCTCGGTCTCGTGATCGGCAAAATAGAAGAACGGGCTCGACGCGCCGAATTCCTGTCCCTGGAACAGCATCGGAATGCCCGGCATCAGCAAGAAATAAGCNGTCATCGCGCGAAGCCGGCCAGGGCTCGTCANCGCGTGACAGCGCTCTCCGGTGCCGGAGTTGGCGATTTGGTCGTGGTTCTGCAGAAAGACGACAAAGCATTCCGCTGGGAGGTCGAGCGTCGGTGTACCGCGCGCTTTCCGCTGCCACTGGTAGCGCTGGCCCTGATAAAGGAAACCGTGCTTGGCGGCGGCAACGAACTCTCGCGGGCGACCGCGGTAGTCCGAGTAGTAGGCCTCGTGATGTCCGGTTAGCGCAACCATGGCGCTGTGATGGAAGTCGTCATTCCACAAGGCGTCGAGCCCGTAACCGCCCCGCTCGGCGGGTCGCGCCAGCTTGGCGTGCTGTGGCTCGTTCTCAGCGGCGACAAAGGTGACTCTCCCGCGCCCCGCCGACCGCACCTGCCGCGCGACGGCAGCGATAATATGATCTTCCGACCGATCGAAAATTGCCTGCGTCGCGTCGAGCCGTAGCCCGTCCAGATGATACTCGTCGATCCAATAGCGTGCATTGGCCACGAAGAATTCGCGCACAGGGCCAGAACCGAGACCGTCAAAATTGATCGCCTCACCCCAGTCGTTGTCGTGGCGATCAGTGAAATAAGCCGGGGAGAACAATTTGAGATAGTTTCCGTCCGGGCCGAAATGATTGTAGACGACGTCAAGGATGACCGCGATCCCGAGGGCATGAGCACGGTCGACGAAGCGGCGGAAATTAGCCGGCCGACCGTAAAGGCGTGTTGGTGCGAAGAGGTTGACGCCATCGTATCCCCAGCCGAAGCGGCCCGGGAATTCCGCCACGGGCATGATTTCGAGGCAGGTAATGCCGAGTTCCGCGAGCGCCGGCAGCTCGCGCAAGGCGCCTTCCCAATTTCCCTCCGGGGTAAATGTGCCGACATGCATCTCGTAGATGACGAGGTGCTCGCGCGCGACCCCGCGCCACGCCTCGTCGGTCCAAGCGAAGTCCCCAGGATCGACGATTTCCGAAGGTCCGTGCGGTCCTTCCGGTTGGAACCTCGACGCCGGGTCGGGCAATGCCGCCTCGCCCTGATCGAGGCGGAGACGATAGCGCATGCCGACTCGCGCCTGCCGGCTCCACAGTGAGAAGTAGCCGCCGGTCTCGGCTTGCAGTGTCTCCGGCTCGAGGCCTTCGATCTCGACGACAACCTTGCGGCAGCGCGGCGCCCAGAGGCGGAAATCGACCCCGCCGCCTGGTTGCAGTTCGGCGCCTATTGGCAGGCGCCGGACGGGCGCGCCTTCGGCTGCGATCAGATGGTCCGGAAGAGAGGGCCTGGGCGGCGTCACCGGCTCCAGTCGCCCATCCGCAAAGCCGACGCCTAGTCCAGCACCGGCGCGCGCGTCCACTCGATCTACCCTATGGCCCGCTCCCGCGCGTCCCCGTTTGCGTGGCGACGCTATCCGTGATCCTGTCGTCCCCTGCAATCTCCGACGTGACCCCGTTTCGCGGCTTCGTCGCCGTGATGGAACGCACGCTGCGGATGGCTGTCGCCATTTGAACCAGGCGAGCCGCATATGCGTGGTCTTTTTCGAAGAGCTTGGAGGCTCGATGATGATGCCGCGTGGCCTGCTCGTCATGATGCGCTTGGGAGGTGTGATGTTCCGGGCTTGTACGCACTGTGGTCATGTTTCCTCCGATCTTGCGATGCTTGTCGCTGAATCGTGGACGAAAAGAGGATTCTAGCCCATCAGACTTCGACGGCGGCAGGCTCGGAAACTACTCAGGCGGAGAGATCCGGATCCTTCGTGTGCACGCTCGAGCTTGGAAGCTCTGCCGCCTTCCTTTCCAGCGGCAGAGGGGCGTTGACGACTGCTTCAGCAGGCGCTCCGCTGGCCGAACTCGCCGCTGGAAACCGCCTTGTCGACCGCAGCGTAGAGCTCCTCCATCCGAAACGGCTTGCGAAGCAGCTGGAGCCCGTGGTCCGCGGCAAGTCTTATCGCGTCGTGACTACCAGAGATCATAACGACAGGAAGCCCAATCTCTCTGGCGTGACGAGCAAGCAAGGCGCCACCATCTCCTGGCGTCACAACATCGAGCACAACGGCGTCAACCCGGTCGTGAGTTCACAAGAAATGCCGCATCGACGCGCCCTCTGGCGCAGTGCTGACGCGGTAGCCGCGGTCCTCAAGCATCGCGGCTGTCAGTTCTCGCACCGGGTCGTAATCTTCTACGACGAGAATGTGCTTGGGCTTGGATTGACCCATACCGGCTCCTCTAGGGCTTTTGGGCCTAACTTTTACGCTAGCAAGCTAAGGTCGAAGCGGCAAGTTTGCGATATGGTCTAGAATCGCGATCGGGGAGGTAGGGATGCAGGTCACCGACCGAGCAGCAGCAATGGGATCAATTCGCGCAAGTCATGCGCGACAACGGCCGCGAGATGGATCAGGTCTTTGTCCAGCGTGCTCAACAGACCAGTGAATCCTGCGGCTGCGGGAAGAGAGGCGCGGCTTTCGCCGGGGGCGGCAGCCCTGAAGCGGTTCGACGTTCTCGACCTTGGTTCCGCCAGAGTGAGCGGCTGCAGCGCCGTCAAGCCCGCGAGCGGTCCGAGGTTCTCGAACTTGGTCCCCGCTAAAGGGGAGCGACTAAAGCGCGATCACCCGCCCGGTTACCCCCCGTTACCGCCGGTCACGCCGGGACGAGAACGGCCACTGGCAGATCGGCGAACAGCTGCTGCATTGAGACCGCGCCGTCCTCGGTAGGTACCGCGCGCCCGGTCAGCAGTTCCCGCGGTCGTGCCGCCTGCAGACAGGGTGGCACCGGCACGCTTCCGTCAGCCGGCGCGCCCGATTTTTCCGAGGCTCCGGGAAACCGGCTCGCGGCAACGAGGATGGCGGCGTCCGCGCCTTTGCGGACAAAGCAGCATACCCGCTCGCCTTCGGCCCCTTCGGCCATGACGGGCTCGTAGGCTCCCTCGGCAAACAGCTCCGGGTGCCCGCCGCGGTACTCCAACAGCGTCGCGATGACCGCGAGCTTGATCCGGCCGTCCGGCCAAGACTCAGCCAGGCCGTGCATCGTGCCGCGGCGATCCCGGGCCAGTGCCTCTGTCACCTCGGCTAGCGCATTTTCCCGCAGGGCATAATCGACGGGCCTGCGGTTGTCCGGATCCACCAGGTTCAGATCCCACAGCTCGGTGCCCTGATAGAGATCCGGCATGCCGGGCAGGGTCAGCTTCAGCACCGTCTGGACCAGACTGTTGCCGACGCCGAGGCGCGCCACCCGTTCCGCGAACGGGCGAAACAGCGTCAGAAAGGCGTCGGACCGCGCCGGATCGAGCGCTGCCTCGACAAAGGAGAGCGTGCCCTTCTCGAATTCCTCGTCGGGCATCGCCCAGGTCGTGCGCAACTTGGCTTCGCGCAGCGACTTTCTCATCACCGCGACGAGGCGCTGCGAATAGGCCGCGAGACTCTCGGCATCCGGTTCGCCGGCGCCGATCAACTCGGCCGGCCAGCTGCCGAGCAACAGCTGGTAGAAGGCGTATTCGTCGTTTCGATCGGGTGGGCCGGTGCCCTCGACATCGCCGCGCGCTCGCAGCACCCGGCTCCACGCGACGACTTGCCGTCCCCATTCCTCCGGCATGTCCGCAAGCACCGCCAGCCGGGCGCGGCTGTCCTCGCCGCGCTTCGTATCATGCGTCGAGGTCGCCAGCATGGCGTGCGGCCAGTGCTTCGCGCGCTGCGCGTTGGCCTGGTGGAACGCGGCCAGGGTCAAGCCGATCCGGTCGGGAGTGCCGCCGACCTCATTGAGTGCGAGGAACCGATTGTAGCGGTAGAATGCCGTGTCCTCGAGCCCCTTCGCCATGACCGGGCCGCTGTATTGCTGCAGTTTCATGGCAAAGCGCACGACGGAGTGGCGGCTGAAGCCGCTGCGCGGCCCGGCGACCAGATCGGTCGAGACAAGGCCGTGCAGGAAGTCGAAGACGCTCGGATCGATGTCGGTTTCGTATCGACGCGCTTGGCCGATGGCCCAGTCGAGATCACGGCGGTCGACCTCGGCGGGCGCGAGCGAGACGTCTACGTAGGTGCGATAGACCGGGAAGCAGGCGACCACCTCCTTGATCGCCCGCTGCAGGATGTTTTGCGTGAAATCCGCGCTGCGCGGATTTTGCCGGGCGACGCGCGCACCGTCGCGGGCGAGCACGTTCAGTTCGCTCGCCATCTCGTTCTCCATGATGCGGATCTTTGAGGCCCGCACGATCTCGGCAAAAGACCGGCGCTCGCCGGTAAACTCAACGTAAGCGCGCGTCAGCCCGTCTTCCGCGGCAGGATCGACAAGCAGCGCCAGCACCAGGTTGGTGAAATCGTATCCCGTCGTCCCCTCGACCGGCCAATCCTCGCGCAGTGCTTCGTGATGCGCGAGGATCTTCTCGACGACCAGGTAGAACGGACGCGCGGTCTGGCGGCGCAGCCGCTCCAGATACACTTTCGGGTCCAAGAGCCCGTCTATATGGTCTATGCGCAGCCCATCGAGTGTGCCCTCCTTCAGCAGACGCAGCACCAGGGCGTGAGCGTGATCGAACAATTCGGGCAATTCCATCCGCAACCCGGCAAGGTCGTTGATGTCGAAGAAGCGGCGATAGTTGATGTCGTCGGCGGCGACGCGGAAATGCGCCGCGCGCCAATGCTGGTCGCGGATCAGGGCGTCGAGCATGGCCGGGTCGCCGTTCAGCTGGCTCACCGCCGCGTCGATGGCCTGCTGCACCGCGTCGTCGTCACGGGCGAGCCTGCCGAGCTCCGTTTTCAGCTCGGCGGCGCGGCGGACGATCTGAGGACGCCAATCCGGCAGGCCGGCAAAGGCATCGCCCATGCGCTCCAGCTCGGCATGCGCGTCCCCGAGGATGCGCGCGTAGTGCAACGGGCAGATCGGCAGCTTGTGTCGCTCGTACGCCCAGACCGCAAAATCGCTGTTGGCGCGGTCGAATTTGAGAGCGAGGTTTCCCGCCTCGAGCTCGATGCCGTATTGTTCGCCGAGAAACGGAACCAGCAGTTTGCCGCGCAGGTAGGCATGGTCCGGCTGCCAATCGATGTCGAACCAGCCTGCGTATTCGGATTCCTGACCCCATTCGAGCACGTCGAGCCACAGGGGGTTGTCGGCTCCGCCGACGCCGATGTGGTTGGGGACGAAGTCGAGGATGTGGCCCAGGCCGTTTTCGGCGAAGGCTGCGACCATTCGGTCGAAATCGGTCTGGTCGCCGAGTTCGGGGTTCAGCGACCGGTGATCGACAATGTCGTAGCCGTGGGTGCTGCCCGGCCGCGACTTCATATAGGGCGAGGCATAGACATGGCTGATCCCCAGACTCGCGAGATATGGGGCGAGCCTCGCCGCATCCGCAAAGCGAAACCCCTCGTGAAACTGGAGCCGGTAGGTGGCGCGCGGAACCATCTGCTGCTGCGGGGACCCGTTGTGGCGAACGTGGTACGGACGGCCCCGCTCCACGGTAGAGCCTGCGTACGGTGATTAATCCGACATTCCCCGGACTTTCAGGGTCGTGGTGCGATTTGGCCATCTTTGAGCCTCCGCGGCAACAAGGTTGGCCCGCGCCCGCCAAGGCTGCTCTGGGCAGTGAAAGCCGTGGGTTACCCTGCCTTGTGGCGCTGGAACCTGGTCATTTGCCTTCATCAAGACGCACCTCTCCCATCGTGGTCCGCGCCGTTGACCCCAAAGCCCCTTCATGCTGCAGCGGGCGGCGCCCACCCCGGGCGATCAGCACGGGATTTTCCTGGAACATCTGCCGCGGCACGGCGACCTCGGCCATCTGGAAGGTGACGTAACGGCCCATGGCACCGCAGCCGGCTTAGCTTTAGTCCCCTGAGGAAATCGCAAATGAGTGCATCGGCCGTTCGAGTATGGCCCGGTCGACCTGGTCCGATGGGCGCGACATGGGACGGTTCGGGCACCAATTTCACGCTGTTCTCGGCCCACGCCGAAAGGGTCGAGCTTTGTTTGTTCGACGGCGGCGGCAAGAGCGAAATCGCGCGAATCCGTTTGCCGGAATACACGAATGAGATCTGGCATGCCTACCTGCCGGACGTGCGGCCGGATCAACTCTATGGCTACCGGGTGTACGGACCGTACGAACCCGAGGCGGGCCATCGCTTCAACCACCACAAGCTGCTCGTCGACCCCTACGCCAAGGCGCTCGTCGGCCCGCTCGAATGGGACGACGCTCTGTTCGGCTACAGGGTGGGCGACGACGCCGAGGATTTGTCCTTCGACGATCGCGACAGTGCGTCTTTCGTTCCGAAATGTCAGGTGGTCGACTCTGCCTTCACCTGGGGGCGGCGGCCGGATCAACGCCTGTGGCACGAAACCGTAATCTACGAACTGCACGTCAAGGGATTCACGATGCGCCACCCGGAGGTCGGGGACGCCGTGCGCGGCACGTTCACCGGCCTCGCGGCGGCACCGGTGGTGAGATACTTGCGCGACCTCGGCATTACGGCGGTCGAGCTCCTCCCGATCCATGCGTCCATCCACGACCGCAATCTGGTCGAGCGCGGCCTGCGCAATTACTGGGGTTATAACACGATAGGGTTCTTCGCGCCGCAACCCGAATATCTGGGAGTGGAGTCGCTGCGCGGGTTCAAGGCGTTCGTGCAGCAAATGCACGACGCCGGCATCGAGGTCATCCTCGACGTTGTCTACAACCACACTGCCGAAGGCAACCAGTTGGGGCCGACCCTCAGCTTTCGGGGAATCGACAACAAATCCTATTACTATCTGAAGCCCGGGGCAGCGCGGTACTACAGCGATTTCACAGGCACCGGGAACGCGCTCGAGCTTCGCCATCCGTATGTGCTGCGCATGGTAATGGACAGCTTGCGCTACTGGGAACAGGAAATGGGTGTCGACGGTTTTCGCTTCGACCTCGCCACGACTCTCGCGCGCGTCAATGGCGAGTACTCCGAGCATGCCGGCTTCCTCGACGCGATGGCGCAGGATCCCGCGATGTCGTCGGTCAAGCTGATCGCCGAGCCCTGGGATACCGGCACGGGCGGATACCAGGTCGGCAACTTCCCGCCGGGCTGGGCCGAGTGGAACGACCAGTATCGGGACACCGTGCGCAGGTTCTGGAAGGGCGACGAGGGCCACCTACCGACCTTCGCCTCGCGGTTTTCGGGATCAGCCGACCTCCACGGTCTGCGCGGGCGCCGTCCCTGGGCCAGCATCAACTTCGTCACCGCCCATGATGGGTTCACGCTGCGGGACCTCGTGAGCTACAACGAGAAGCACAACGAGGCGAACAAGGAGGACAACCGGGACGGGTCGGACAACAATAGCAGCTGGAACTGCGGCGCCGAGGGGCCGACCGATGACCCCGCAATCGTGGGGCTCCGCAAGCGGCAAATGCGCAATTTCCTGGCGACGCTGCTCCTCTCGCAGGGGGTGCCAATGCTGCTCGGCGGCGACGAGTTCGGCCGAAGCCAGGGCGGCAACAGCAACGCCTACTGCCAGGATAACGAAATCAGCTGGCTCGACTGGGAGGGCATGGGTGACGAAGGAACGGCGTTGCTCTCCTTCGTCCGCAAGCTCATCCTGTTTCGGCGCGCACATATTGTTTTCCACCGCCACCGGTTCTTCCTCGGCCAGGCCATCCCCGGCACCGAGGTCAAGGACATCGTCTGGCTGCGCCCGGACGGTGCAGAGATGTCGGAAACGGACTGGGGAAACGCGCAAGCGAAGTCGCTCGCGGTGCGGCTCAGCGGCGAGCCCGGGCTCATGCACCTGACCGAGCGTGGCGAGCAGGAACCGGATGACACGTTCCTCATTCTCCTGAATGCCTCGCACGACGAGGTGACGTTCCGAATCCCGGCAGATCCAGCCGGCGTAAGCTGGGAGGTTGTGATGGATACCGCTGCCGAGACGGAGGCGGAGACGCTGCAAATGGTTGCAGCCGGCGGCGAAGCTTTGATCAGTGCAAATTCGCTCCGCCTGCTCGTGCGGCACAGCTAATTGGCGGGATGAAGACGGCGCGACTGAGAGGCGGGCTGTAATAAAAGGTCACAGCATGACGGGGCGTTTGCTCCGATGCGAACACCGAGCGGTCAGTTCGTGCCGCTCCAAACATTCAGACGCTTTGCGACCGATCGAGCAAATCGGTAAAAGCATCGTTTCTTAGGGTGACGTGTGGGGGTCTATGAACGCGTGATGGACAAGCGCATGTTGCACCTCCCCGGCCCATCCAAAGCACAGGAGCGATTTTCATGGCCATAACCACGGACGATTTCTACAGAAGCTCAAACGGAGATCGCTGGCAGCTTGTTCGCGACACCGCCTCAGGGCGCTGCTTCGTGAGACATGAGCCAAATCTTTCATCAGGAGGGCGCACCACAGATACGGACGTCGACGAGTTTCTAAGCCGAACTGGCTCCAGCCCCGAGAATCTCGCGTTGCGGGCGCTTCTAGATAAACAAGCCCGCACGAATGGAAGGTAGCCTGAGAAGCCAACCAGACGGAAATGGACGCCGCCATCGGACTGGGGCTCGGCTCCGATCGGCAGACGCCGGACGGGCGCCGCTTTGGGCGAGACCAGATGTTCCAGAGCGGAGGGCTTGGGCGGCGTCGCGAGGTCCTGTCGCTCCTTCGTGAGGATGACGCTTAGGCCGACGCCGACGCGCGTGTCCATGCCGCGAACTCGCCCTCGCCCTATGAGCCGCTCCCGTGCGCCCGCGGTCGCATCACGATGCCGGCCGTAATCCTGTCGTCCCGTTCGATGTCCGACGAGACCCGATCCGGCAGCTTCATTTTCGTGGTGGACCGTACCACGCTGCGGATGGCTGTCGCGATTTGCACCAGGCGAGCCGCGTATGCGTGGTCTTTTTCGAAGAGTTTGGAGGCTCGGTGATGATGCCGCGCGGCCCGATCAGGATGGCCCGCTGCAGAGGCGTGGTGTTCCGGGCTTGTACGCGCTGTGCTCATGTTTCCTCCGATCTTGCGATGCTGAGCGCTGAATCGTCGACGAGAATAGAATTCTAGCCCATCAGACTTCGACGGTGGCAGGCTCGGAAACTACTCAGATGGAGAGATCCGGATCCCTACGAGCCGACAGGCCCATCGCCAATCCCGAGGCATGCGCAGGATGAGATAAACGTCTTCATTGCTGGTTCCCTGCCACCGCCGTCCCCACGTCATCTAACGTGACTCGAGCCAGAGAAGTTCCTGTCCAGCAGTATCAAAGAGATCAGAACAGCGAGCCCCGTGATCAATGGGTATAAATACTCATGGTATTATCCCTCATTGCAAGTCGATGCTTGCGACCCGACCTACAATTCAAATCTTCGACACCTTGACTTGGTCGCCGCTCCACAACCGGCTCGATCGGCCCTCGTGGAAAGCTGCCAGCCGTCGCTCGGCACGGATTGCCGGCAATACTGATGAAAGACAAACCGATGGAATTAATTCTGATCATCCTGCTGCTCGTGCTCCTCTTCGGCGGCGGGTTTGGGTTCTACCGCGGTGGTTATTACCGTCAAGGTGGACCCGTCGGGATTGGCGGCATACTCGGGTTGATCCTTGTCGTCCTCGCGATCGGGTGGCTAGTGCACGGGCACATTGGGGGTCTCTCTCTCTGAGCTTCGAGAGAGCCTCGCCGGCCATGGCGTAATCGGGCAGGAGCGGATAGTGATCGTTCTCGAAGGAACTTCCTATGAGGAGGCCGCGACGATACTCGACGTGCCGATCGGGACGATCCTTTCGCGCGCGTCACGCTCCGCAAGCTGATGGACCGGAGAGATGGGAACACAGACCGCGAGCGGTGTGGCTATCACGAGCGTCGCGCGCGGGCCGATCGACGATCGGCAGCTGCATGCCGAATGCGTCGCGAGCTTCGGCAGGTAAGGGAACTAGTGCATGCCGCGCCGCAGCATGCAAGCGCGCCGGAGATCCCTCTGGTTACCTCAGGGACTCCGGTGGACGTCGTCCGGCAGCATCGGCTGGGGAGGTTTTTTGAGCCTACCTCCGTCGCCGTCGCTTAGCTGCCGGCCATGGTTGGATCGAGCGGGTCCGCGACCGCGGCGCCCGTAGTGCCTAGAAAGGAGAACTCATCATGGATAAGGATCGCATCCAGGGATCCGTCAAGCAGGTTGTCGGCAGTGTCAAAGAAGTCGTCGGGAAGGTTTTGGGTGACCAGAAGACGGAGGCGGATGGGAAGGCTGAGAAGACCGCGGGCAAAATACAGAATGCCGTCGGCAGCTTAAAGGATACGGTGCGGGAGACCGTCAAAAAGTAAACCGTGTCGCCGCCGTCACCGCGGCTTACGGTGGTGGCGGCGGTTTCGGCTGCCGTGCCGCCGTGACGATCCTCACGCCACGCGGCTCCCGGCGCTAAGCGCGCAGCGAATGCCGTCATGGCGTAGTAGAAGTCCGCAGCTCGCTTAGTCATAAAAGGTCTTGGCTTCCGCATCCCACGACGGTGGGTCCGCCACTCCTGAAGAGGCAGCGGCCGCACACCCAAATCGCCGAGCGCCAGTCCCGCTCTGCTAACCCCTCATGGCGATCAGCCGCTTCGCGTTTTGAGATCGTAGCGAGGCAGTGCTCATGATCGGGCCAACACCACACCATGCAGAACAGCTGCGTAGTGGCAGCTCGCCGCCACCAGCACGAGGCTGTGCCATATTGCCTGCTGGAACGGCAGCCTCCCGCCAGAGGTGAAAACCAGCCCCAATGGAATAGAGGACGCCTCCAACTCCGATCAAGACCGCCGTCCAAACATCTACCGAACCGAGCATGGGTCGACTCCCCACTAGGATTATCCAGCCTAGCCCCAGGTAAGCAACAATAGAAACTCGCTCGATACGACTTGGACAAATCAGCTTGATGACCGCCCCGGTGAGCGCTCCCGTCCAGACCGCAGCGGTCATGCTGATCGCCCATATGCCGTGCAGTCGACACGTCGTGAAGGGGGTGTAGGTACCGGCGATCATTAGAAAGATCGCGGCATGGTCGAGTTGGCGCAGAAACTCCCGTCGGCATGCTGAGTCCAGGCAATATCGAGCCAGCGAGCTCGCGGCAGACCGGATCATACACATTATGGGCATCCTCGCGGGCCTGGTCGGCGCGACCATATTGATGGGCATCGCCGCAGATATTGTAGACCTGTCGACCTTCTCTGCGAGCCTCGTATATTCCGTTTGTCTTCTCACGATGCTCGGCTGCTCGGCAGCCTACAACCTCGCCTCGAACGCGGTTCTATCGCCGCCGCGTCGTTGGGCGAACTCCTCAGCACCGGATCGAGTGACGAGGCCGGTAAGATTTTCGCATTATCCCTGAACGCCAGCGTAGCAGACACCCGCAGCTCCCGTAGTCACAAACTGAATTTTCGACTCCCATTGAAAAGTAATTCCCCAATAACCACATACAAGATTGTACGATCGCTACTTTAGGATCGTGCATCAGAGACTGGCAGCGGCCGATTGGCCAAATGCCGACATCCATGTTGCTCACAGGAGGATATGGTCATGGATCGTTTCGATTTCTCTCCGTTGTTCCGTTCGACGATCGGCTTCGATCGTCTGACCCGCTTGGTCGATGCGGCGACCCGCGTTGACAGCGCGGCCCTCGCCTACCCCCCGTACAACATCGAGAAGACCGGCGAAGACGCCTACCGGCTGACGATGGCCGTGGCCGGGTTTTCGCCAGCAGAGCTCGACATCACCGTTCAGGAGGGCAACCTCCTCGTAGCGGGCAAAGCACAGAAGGAAGACGAGAACGGCGGCGGCTACTTGCACCGCGGCATCGCCCGACGCGCGTTTGAGCGTCGCTTCAGCCTTGCCGATCACATGAAGGTGATGGGCGCCGGCCTCGACAACGGCTTGCTCTACGTCGACGTGGTTCGCGAAGTGCCCGAGGCAGCCAAGCCGCGCACGATCAAGATCGGCACCACTGTCGAGACCGTGCAACCGCAGGTGGCGCAGCAAGAGGCGGCCTGATCGGCACGTCTCACGGCGCCGTCCAAAAGTCAGAACGCCCCCGAGTTTCGGGGGCGTTTCCGCTGTCAGCTTGCTCAAGGGCAAGAGGGGCACGCCAATGCCCGGCGGCATGGGCGGTGTGGAGGCATGTGCTGCTCTTTCATGGCTGCGGACCCCCTTCCCTCATCCCGGATGTAGAGGAGCAAATTCGTATGGAAAAGCACCTGCTGGAAGCGGCCGAACGAGGCGATGCCGCGGCGCAATTCAACCTCGGTATCTTGTACGAAAACGGATTGAGCGATAGCCGTTACGCTGCCGAAGGCAGCCGACCGGAGGCCGTCAGGTGGCTGCTGGCCGCTGCCGAACAGAGCTTGCCCCGCGCGCAAATCAAACTCGCAGCGATGTATGCCGGCGAGCCCGAAATGCCCGATGGCGCGGTCAGAGGTCAGAGCGTGCGGGTGGATATATTGGCAACCGCAAGCTTGCGCGGTGCCCAATCTCCAACGCGCCCAACCCGCTTACCAATGGGCGTGCATGAGTTTGACTCCGGCCGAGATCGAACAGGCCAAGTCCCTTCCGCAACGCTGGAGGCCGTCGCCGCTGACCGGCGCGCACTGTTGGGTCCGCAAAAGAGTCCCGAGGGAGCAAGTGCATGATCAAAACCTGGTTCGTTCCGCCAATTGTCATTCCCATCCTGATCGTCCTGGGCCTGCTGGCGTACGTGACGGTCCACGCGTTTCATTGAAATCGACCGGAGAGGAAAGCGGCCTCTTCCCGCGCCACGGGGACGGCCCCTAGCCCGCGCACCGCGAAATCATGTCGGTGGCCAAACGGGCAACGACACCGTACCCAACATGAACTGTTATAAGCTGAACTTGACTTTCGCTCTTACAACAAACGAATAATATGAGCCGTTTATAAAAATACGATTCGGAATATTATTGCTAAACAACGGCTAGGAGCGTCTAGCATAATTGTAAATCATTCCCATATTCTTTCCAGGTAAGCCACCAAGATGAATAGCTATGATGACAATTTTTTTAAACGCTAGTGGCGCAAACGAAATGGTCCATCGCCCACCCGCCGAACGGCAACGATGATGATGAGCCCCGGCGGAGCCACACCTAGGGCAATCGCCGTCCCTGCCCTTGATGACGAGCCGATAATCGCGCGGTGCCCGAACAGCCGCATCGTCCGTCGCTCGCGTGGCTCATGCCCAGGGTGGAGCACCCTACGGAGCAACGCCGTCCGGCCAAGCGGCGGGTGTTGGCTCGAATTCCTCACATTAGGCGTAGGACGTCCGTGAGCCCATGTCGCACCGTATAAAGGACTAGCCAAATGACGAATTTAGACGAATGCGTGATTACGTTCCCCATCGTGGGTGGAATTTTCGGTGTCGGTCGGCTCGCGACGAAGCTGAAGGCGCTTGCAGACACGGAGCAGATTGGCCCGTGGCACATCGGCCAATGGACTGACTTCAAGCATACTGCAATCCGGATGCGATTCGCCTCCATTGCGGATGGTGAGCGCGCGAGAGAGACCTGCACCGGCGCCTGAGTTTGCTAGCGTCCTGACGACGGCACACGTGGTACCAGGTGGACTCAACGGCTGTTCCGCAAACCGTAAGCGCTGGGGCCCCTATTACGAGATGATCCGGCTCGCGCGTCTGTCATCGCCGCCGCAGGTGATGCCGTTCACCCGCAAATAAACGATGTTACCTAACCGCCGGTTGGTCGGTTCAGTATCTGCACTCTATCCTGAGTTTCGACCGGCCGCAGCGGTGCGATATCAAAAGTTCGTTCTACGCGGCCGGACGTTTCCTCTAATAGAAGTTGTTTCCGGCAATCAGATCGAGGACAAACTGTTCAGCCGCCTCCCGAATTAACTGCTCATTGATCTCCTCAAGTTGATGATGTCCATCGTTGAACACCATTTGATGCGTTGGTGATGTTTCAGCCATAGTCGACTTTCCAAATTCACAAGTATTTTTATCGGGATCAAACCGTACTTGGATACTGCCTTGTAGATTCAGTCCTTCATCTTCCGATAAATTCACGTTGAGGGAAATTGTACCCGCGGGGTCGTTTTGGTCGTCCACCGATTCCGCGAAGAAACCTTCGGCCTCTAAACGCGCAGCGACCTCATTGAAAACGGGCCCGATCACCACGGATTTAAGTCGTGCGAATTGCATTCTGGACTCTGTGGCCACCTCTCTTTGTTGTTGCTTGGTCGCCTCGGCACGCTCGCGATCTGTTTTCAGCTGTCGAAGCGCTTCCTCGAGCCTTTCGTATGCCATTTCGGCCTCTTCCACTATCCGGAAACCTTGGGTCGGCCGGTGACCGTCAGACAGCGGTCGGTTCTTAAGACCGTTTAGCACAGACAGGGCAGGGAAGGGGAGGGTGGTGCGTCCCGGTCGTAAAGAATAACCCGTCGTAGGTAGTTTCCGAAGCTACCGGTGATCGGATCTCGCTGACATCTTCAAAAGGTCTGGGCGCGAAAGAGTCATGCGGGTGGCTTTGAAGATCCTATACCGAAATCTGCGACGACCCGGCGAAGCCGGCGTGAAGCTCGTCCCCGATCAGTCGCAAAGAGCGGCAGAGAAGGAGACCCTAAAAGGATTGGGCTTCACTATAATCGAGATTACGCCTGTGCCATTCGCTCTCGGACTCCACGCCCGGTTAGGTACTTTGCCAAGAACATAGGCGGCTGAGATGAACGATTTCGGGCGGCTTCTCGAAAAAGAAATCTCGCGCCTGCGACGCTATGCCCGCGCGCTGACTCGTGATGTGTTCCGGGCCGATGATCTCGTCCAGGACACTCTCGTCCGCGCGATAGCGCAGCAGCATCGCTGGCAGCACGGTAGCAATCTCTACGCTTGGCTCTTCACGATAATGCACAACCAGAATGTAAACGGCGTCCGGCGCAGCGTGCGCGAAGGCATTGCCGTCGAGTTCGACGATAAGTGGCCGTTCCCCACAGCGGCAACCGATCCGGTAGGGAGGCTGGCGTTGCGCGATCTCGATCGTGCTCTCGCTCGCGTTCCCGAGGAGCAACGCCGGGTGATACTGCTGATCGGTCTGGAGGGGACATCGTATCAGGAGGCCGCGACGATCCTCGACGTGCCGGTCGGGACGATCCGAACGCGCGTGTTCCGCGGTCGAGAGGCGCTCCGCAAGCTGATGGACCGGAGACCTGAAAGCGCGGCGGCGAGCCGTGTGGCTATCACGAGCGCGGTGTCGAAGGGCCGACGGTTCGCCCCGCAAGGTCAGCCAACTCAGAATTTTTCTCTGGTATCGACGTAATCGTCTCCCCGGCCGCCGCCAGACGCCTGTGCTACAGGCTGTTCTTTCCATCATATACGCCCCATAGTAGAAATTGCGGTCCTCCAAGATAGATCCGCGCCGGAAACCTCGCAGACCGGCTGCTCGACGCGGCGTTGCGCTGCGAAAAAAGATTGTTGCCGGATTGCTCTTGGCCACTGTGGTGATCTTTTTGGCCTCGGTCATCGGTGGCGTATTTAGATAAGCCGCTCATCCGCGTTATCCAAAAAGACCTCGATAACGCTCCGGCGAGTCCAAGCGGATCGAAAGTTAGACAGATCGGAGCGAGGTGGCGGCTCACGATCGGGCCAACACCACCCCATGAAGAATGGCTGCGTAATGACAGCCAGCCGCGACCAGCACGAAGCTGTGCCATATCGCGTTGTGGAAAGGTAGGGCCCGCCAGAGATGAAAGCCGGTCCCGATAGAATAGAGCACGCCGCCAACTCCGATCAAAACCGCCGTCGGAACGTCTACCGAGCTTAGCAGGGGCCTGATCCCCACTAGTATTATCCAGCCCAGAGCCAGGTAAGCCACGGTAGAAACCCGCTCGACACGACGTGGACAGATCAGCTTCATGACCGCTCCAGTGACCGCTCCAGTCCAAACCGCGGTTGTCATTCCGATCGCCCAAACGCCATGCAGTCGGCACGTCGTGAACGGCGTGTAGGTACCGGCGATCATCAGAAAGATCGCGGCGTGATCAAGTTGACGCAGAACCTCTCGTCGAGATGTATTGGAGGCGAGGTTGTAGGCTGCCGAGCAGCCGAGCATCGCGACAAGACAAACGCAATAAACGAGGCTCGAGGAGAAAATCGGCAGGACAGCAACCGCCGCGGCGATGCCCACCAGGATGGCCGCGCCAACTGCCCCCGCTAGGGTACCCATCATGTGTATGATGCGGTCTGCGGCGAGCTCGCCCGCTCGGTATTCCATAGCAGAAACTAGCGGCGTGATTGTTTCAGCGCCGCTTGTCTCGCCGGGGCTAGGCCTAGGCCTGATTGTGGGCAACATCGTCAGCACCACGGGCGAGGGCGCCATAGACGATGCCGAGCGCGGCGGGCGCTGCTGCCGGCGCCGTTCGCCGAACAACGCGCGATGGCGCGGTGCGCTCTTCAGTGGCAGCGACGAGGGACATCGCATTTGTCCTCCTGGGCGCCGGTCGGCATCGCGCGAGGAAGTCGACCCGTGCTAACGCAGCGTCCCGCGGGCGGATAAGACAGAGGTCGCCCGCAGTCAACATGCTGATCGGCGACCCAGGATGCGTTCGCGATGCCGCTCGCCCGCGGCTATCGCCCAAGGGCCCCGCGGCAGACCCGACGTGTTTGCCGGGTCGATGGCACCGATGCGCCTGCTGATCTCGTCGTGCTCGCGTGATCTTGGGCGACAAAGGTTAGCACGCGTCGTCGCCGATATCGACAGTTGAGCCGGGGGGGCGTCGTCTGAGTAGTTTCCGAATCTATCTTTGCCCGCTCGCCGCGGGCTACGTTTCCAGGCTAATCTGAAACCGGAGAATTTCCCTTCTCCCAAACCAAGGTGACGAAATGAAGATCCATCCCGGGGTGAAACCAGCGGTGTGGGGTGCAGTGGTCGGCGCCGTTGCGTTCGCGGTCGTCGGGTTCTCCCAGCTCGGATGGACACTCGGCAGCACTGCGGAGAAAATGGCAACTCAGCGTGCTGAAACCGCGGTCGTCGAGGCGCTGGCTCCGATCTGTGTCGAGAGGTTCCAGCAGCAAGCCGATGCCGCAGCGAAACTCGTCGCATTCAACAAGGTTTCCTCGTCCTGGGACCGTCGCTCACTCATCGAAAAGGGCGGCTGGGCTACCATGCCTGGGAGCAGCACACCGAATTCGGCTGTTGCGAGCGCTTGTGCAGAAAAGCTCGGCAGCTTGACTTAGAAACCCGACCCCGAATCGAGCCCTGCATCCCCCACCACCCGGCGCCGCCGATTATCGTCGGCCATCCTGCCGCTCCGGCGGCGGGCGCGCAGCCGCGATAGCGCGGAACCGGCCCGGGGGTCATTCCACCGCTGCGACTTCTTCGGTCAGTACCGTAAAGCTGTGGAGCGTATTTGGTCCGAAAGTCGTGCTGATCGCGACATCCGCCGCGTCGCGACCGCGGGCGATCAGCACCCGGCCGATGCGCGGGATGTTGTTCCGAGCGTCAAAGGTGTACCACTCGCCGCCGAGATAGGCTTCGAACCAGGCTGCGAAATCCATCGGCGCGTCCGAGGCCGGCACGCCGATATCGCCCAGATAACCGGTGCAGTATCGCGCCGGAATGTTCATGCAGCGACAGAAGGCGACCGCCAAGTGAGCATAGTCCCGGCAAACGCCGGTGCGATCGCAGAACGCTTCCCAACCCGTCCTGCTGGCACGCGCGTGTTCGTAGCCAAAGGCGATGTGCTGGTGGACGTAGTCGCAGATGGCCTGGACGCGGCCCCAGCCGAGCGGCGTCTTCCCGAACAGCGACCAGGCGATGTCGGAGAGCCGGTCGGTCTCGCAATAACGGCTGCCCAACAGGAACACCAAAGCCTCGTCGGGCAGATCCTCCACGACGTGCTGCTGTGCCTGGCTGGCGGCCGGATCCGGCTCGCCCGTGTCGTTGACGATCCCGCTGGCGGACAGCCGAGTCCGGCCGGCCGGCGCCACGATCCGGCTGCACCAGTTGCCAAAGCCGTCGCGGAAGGCACGGATCGGGATCGACGGGCGGGTGACGAGGTGATCCGGCACCACCATGTCCGAGACGCGCGTGTAGTGGACGTTCAGCATCAGCAGCATAGGTGTAGGCTGCGGGCAGTCGTAGATCAATTCGTAGCCCAGTCGAATCTGCATGGCGGCCGCTTCCGACGTTTTCGGAGTTGGATTATATGCGATTGCGGGTGGAGGGGCGATCCGATGGCGGCCCGCGACTGGAAGTCTTGTCGACGACACCGTAGGTCTGTAATCCCAACGCTCGTGCCACTGCTTTCGCTCTCTGTTTCGCCTCTTCCTTGCCGCGCACGAGAAAAATCGAAGGTCGCCCGGTGATCTTGCCGTCGTCACCACGTTGGGAAATTGTCGCCACCAGCCCTTCGCGCGTCTCTTCCAGCTTCAGTCGGACGAACATCTCATTTCTCCTTTACCGGCCATCTCGGTCATCATTTCACGAAATTCATCCGGTTCGTAGCCGGCACTGCGGAGAACCGGCGCCATCATGTCGTCCGATAGAAGCTGATCGAGCGTCGCCCGGTAGCAGAGGCATCCGTCCGGCCGGTGCTCCTGGAAAGTGGTGGACCGCCAAGAGTCTAATTCGACATCGGGTGCGGAACGACCGTTGGTCATTTAACTCACTCCTTGCACTCGGTCGGAAACTGCTTGGGCTCTGGCTGTCAGCCGGTGTTGTTGCCGCTGAGATTTTGTTTTGGTTGGGCCGCAGTGTGCGAGCCAGCGAGGTCCGCGTCGACGCAGCACAGCTTGGTTACCGCTGATGGTGGCGGCGTCGTGATGTCCGAGCAGTGACTGAATCCCCTCGAGAAAGCAGCGCTCCGCCGGCGACGCCGGCCGCAGCGATCGCCGCTGAGTGCAGGAAGCTGGTGCCGCCGCGTATTCCGCCGACAAAAGGAATTTGCTTTAGAGCGTACCCACACCGGGTACGAGCCATGGGCGATGCGGGAGCTCGGGGGGTGTGATCACCGCGTCATCGAGATCAGGATCTGCGGCGACCACTCCGTCGCCCGCACCGGCGCGAACATCCTTCCCGAAGGTTGGCTTCTCGACCTCTGGTTGGTGAGCATCGGACCGTTTCTTATGACCGTAGGCACGACTTCCTTTGAGGGAGATATACATCGAGGCAGTCCTTGTTAAGAAAAATTTGTTAAGAACATAGGCATTCCGCCGGGTGCGCGCCTCGGCGCTCTCGCAACCTCCTCCATCTCGTCGAAATAGGAGGGGCTCTGACGCGACGGGCGGGCGCAAAGCTCAGGGCGAGCCCAGCCATGGCCAGCACCCCGCCGAGGATGACCCCGAGAAATGCAACCTCGGGATGGGCGGCCGTCAACCCGACCGCTGGCTACCGCCCAACCGCTGATGCCGATGAGAGCGAAACCCGCCCCGGTCACCTTCCTGCCCGCTCGCGGCGCCGCCACTTGGTCACCTTTCCGTCAATGTGTCGCAATGTGCGTCTTCCCCGGTTGTCCCTACCGCAATCGCTTGCTGCTGGGCACCAGCGCAAAACTGTTCTTGGTCGGGCGCCGGATCCAACAGGCGATCGAGGCGGTCCTCCTGAACCATCCGTTCGTGCCCATCCCGCTTGCTCTTGATCCGGTACTGCGGCGTATTGCCCGTCTCGGGATAGAGCCGAACAATCGTGTATTCGCCTTTGGTCGTATCGTCGATAGGCCAATCGGGCGAGAATTCTACGTTCTGCCCTACTGCAAACTTGTGGTCAGACATGTGGACTCCAGAGCCGGGGAAGTCGTTACAAAACCGTGGCCACTGCGTCCAGTGCCACGCTAACGAGGCTGCGAGTTCAATGAGGAAGCGGGGTGATGGCCTGCGGCGACAATCGGCGGCCCGAACAGCCCATATGCCGCGACGCCAAGGAACAAAAGGATCGGGATCACGATCGGCGGAACGAGGTATCTCATGGTTTTCCTTGCAAAGTGAACCCGATCGGCGGGTCGGTGTCAGATCACAACACGGCGTAGAGCGCTGCCGCCCCAAGGGCAAGGCAGGCGAGCACCATCACAGTGTCAAAGTATTTCTTTTTCTTTGCGCCAGCCCGCTGTGGACCCGGCGTGGCCGCCTGCTGGCCTGCTGGTAAGAGCTCGACCAATCGCTGGCTGATGACCAGGTTGTCCGATTGCACACGCCGAAAGACCGGCAATCGAGCGATCATCGGCGCGAGAGCCTCAGCGGCGAGGGCTTTCGGCAACGCTGCAAGCCGGGCGGCCTCCTCCCACGGGTCTACATCAAGTCGCGTCAACGCTGAAACAACGTTGAGCGGCATTCCATTTTGTTCATCTCCGACAGAGGCAAACAGAAAGTCGTTCAGATCCGAATGCAGCAGAGAAAATCGAGCTGGAAGCGTCATAATCGCTCCATCGCTCGGGCCTGGGTGTCCGAGCTCCTATAGACGGCTGGCCAGTCGTCCCGCGCAAGCGGTAACAACCGCCGAGTTCGGACCATCGTTGCCCGGCATCGTTGCCCAGCCACCCTTCTCGATGATCGACCGCCGGTCCCATGAGGGAACCTTGTTGAATTCGACCAATTTCGCCGATGCATCGGCCTGGTGCTGGAATTTTTCGACGCAGATCGGTGCCAGCACGGCGACGACTGCGGTTTGCCCCCGCTCTTGCGCCATCCGCTCGGCGGTGCTGCCGAGCGTCCATCCGAAGGATGAGAAGCCGAGTACCGATATGGCGGCCGCACCGATAACCGCGCCCCAAATCCCTGGTTTTAGGCTGGGATAAGCTTTCATTTGCCGTACCTGGGTGTCAGGGGGAAATACTTCCTCCTGATCTGTCCGCCGCAAATCGCGGCCCTGAGCGAGATATCGTCTGCTAAGACTAACTCCCAAAATCTTCAAATGGGATCATTTGTCGAGATTGCTAGGAGATTCTTTCAATAAACTACAATCTTTTAAAAAGATTGGCGCGCAGTGATCGAAACGATTTGGGTCGAACCGGAATATCAACGGCTCGCACCCCCGGGATTACTTACGCTCTCATTTTCGGGGGTCGTTTCATTTCCGCTTCTGCCCGGACTAGGGAAGACCGGCTCGGAAAGCGGGGAAGGGGCCATTGCTTCTCCCATCTTCGAGGAGAGGCAATGCCCCTTCCGTGCCGCCGCTGCAGCTGGAGGATCAGTAATCCATGCCGCCCATGCCACCCATACCGCCCGGCGGCATACCGGGTTGGCCTTTGGGCTCGGGCCGGTCGGCCACCATGGCCTCGGTCGTGATCAACAGTCCGGCGACCGAGGCAGCATCCTGCAATGCCACCCGAACGACCTTGGTCGGATCAATAATCCCCGCGACCACCATGTCCTTGTAGTCGCCCGATTGTGCGTCATAGCCGAAGTTCGGCTCGTCCTTGTCGGTCAGCTTGCCAACGACGATCGAGCCCTCGACGCCGGAATTCTCGGCGATCTGTCGGACTGGCGACTGGATAGCCTTGCGGACGATGTCAATCCCGACCTTCTGGTCGTTGTTCGCGGGGTTGAGGCCGGCCAGAACTTTGCTGGCGAACAGCAGCGCGACGCCGCCGCCGGCGACGACACCTTCCTCGACCGCTGCCTTGGTCGCATGCATGGCGTCGTCGACGCGGTCCTTGCGCTCCTTGACTTCGACCTCGCTGCTGCCGCCGACGCGGATGACCGCGACGCCGCCCGCCAGTTTGGCCAGGCGCTCCTCCAGCTTCTCGCGGTCGTAATCGGAGGTCGTCTCCTCGATCTGCGCCCGGATCTGGCCGGTGCGGGCGACGATGTCGTCCTTCTTACCGGCGCCGTCGATGATCGTCGTGTTCTCCTTCTCGATCCGCACCTTCTTGGCGCTGCCGAGCATGTCGAGCGTGACATTCTCGAGCTTGATGCCGAGGTCTTCCGAGATCACCTGACCGCCGGTCAGGGTCGCGATGTCTTCGAGCATGGCCTTGCGGCGATCGCCAAAGCCCGGCGCCTTGACCGCCGCCACCTTGAGTCCGCCGCGCAGTTTGTTGACGACCAGCGTCGCCAGCGCCTCGCCTTCGATATCCTCGGCGACGATCACCAAGGGCCGGGCGCTCTGGACGACAGCTTCGAGAATGGGGAGCAGGGTCTGCAGGCTGGAGAGCTTCTTCTCGTGCAGCAGGATGTAGGCATCCTCGAGCTCGGCGTGCATCTTCTCCGCATTGGTGACGAAATACGGGCTCAAATAGCCGCGGTCGAACTGCATCCCCTCGACGACATCGAGCTCGGTTTCGAGCGACTTTGCCTCCTCGACGGTGATGACACCTTCGTTCCCAACCTTCTTCATGGCCTCGGCGAGCATCCGGCCGATCTCGGTGTCGCCATTGGATGAGATCGTGCCGACCTGTGCGATCTCGTCGTTTGTCGAGACCTTCTTCGAGCGCTTCTGGATGTCCTTGACGACGGCATCGACCGCCATGTCGACACCGCGCTTGAGATCCATCGGGTTCATCCCCGCCGCCACTGCCTTGACCCCTTCACGCACCATTGCGTGGGCGAGGATGGTCGCCGTCGTCGTGCCGTCTCCGGCGACCGTGCTGGTCTTGCTGGCCACCTCGCGGACCATCTGGGCGCCCATATTCTCGAACTTGTCGCTGAGCTCGATCTCCTTGGCGACGGTGACGCCGTCCTTGGTGATGCGCGGCGCGCCGTAGCTCTTGTCGAGCACGACATTGCGGCCCTTGGGCCCCAGGGTCACTCTGACCGCGTTGGTGAGTATGTCGATGCCGTGCAGCATCCGCTCGCGGGCATCGGCGCCTTGCTTGATTTCTTTTGCTGCCATGATTAGTTCCTTTTCACGTTGTCTTCGCAGCGGCGGCGCCGCTGTCGACGATGCCCATGACGTCAGATTCCTTCATGATCATCAGCTCCTCGCCGTCGAGGCGAACCTCGGTGCCCGACCATTTCCCGAACAGCACCCGGTCGCCGGTCTTGACGTCGAGCGGGTGCACCTTTCCATCTTCGCCACGGGCACCCGGCCCGACTGCAATGACTTCGCCTTCCATCGGCTTTTCCTGGGCGGTGTCGGGAATGATAATCCCGCCCGTCGACTTCGCCTCCTGCTCCACCCGGCGGATCAGAAGGCGGTCGTGCAACGGTCTGAATTTCATGAAATCTTTCCTAAGTTACGAGTTTGAACCCGATCGCCCCCCGCAAGAAAAGCGATGCAAATTCGAGGAATATCCCTGAGGGCAGGGAGTAGCACTCTCGGTGAGAGAGTGCTACCAACATACGGCGCGACCGTATCCTTTACAAGGGCCACGCCGAAGGGACGATGCTGCCCGGTCCCGTTTCGAGCGATCTCGCCGGCGGATCGCCTGCGGCGTCGGCCCCATTTGGGGCCGGCGCGCTACCGGCGGCAAGAGATGCGGCTCATCGCGACGAATGCTAGAGCGGCGCCTGCCAGATCGCCTCGGCATAGGTGCGGATGGCGCGGTCGGACGAGAACCAGCCCATGCCGGCGATATTCGTGATGCAGGCCTTGGCCCAGGCCTCCTTCTGCCGGTGCAGTGCGTCGACGCGCCGTTGCGTGCCGAAATAGTCTTCGAAATCGGCCGTTACCAGGTAGTCGTCGGCATATCGGAGCGCTTGGGTTAGCCTGTCGAAGCGATGTGGATCGCCGGGCGAGAAGACGCCCGACGCAATCGCGTCGATCGCGCGGGCGAGCAGCGGCGAGGCAGCGATGGTCTCCGCCGCGTCCCACCCGTTGTGGCGGCGGCGGGCCACCTCGTCGGCGGGCAGGCCGAAAATGAAGATATTCTCGCAGCCGACCCGCTCGCGAATCTCGACATTGGCGCCGTCGAGCGTACCGATCGTTAGAGCGCCGTTCAGCGCGAGCTTCATGTTTCCGGTACCCGAGGCTTCCATCCCCGCCGTCGAGATCTGTTCCGACAAATCGGCCGCTGGAATAATCACCTCGGCAAGGCTGACATTGTAGTTCGGCAGAAAGATCACCTTCAGCAGGTCTCTGACGCGGGGGTCAGCGTTGATCACCGCAGCGACGTCATTCGCCAACTTGATGATCAGCTTGGCCACGGCATAGCCCGCAGCGGCCTTGCCAGCAAAGATCTTGACCCGCGGTACCCAGTCGCGGCCCGGCTCGGCCAGCATCGCTTGCCAGAGCGCAATGGCTTCGATCAGATTGAGCAATTGCCGCTTGTACTCGTGAATACGCTTGATGTGCACGTCGAAAACTGCAGTGGTATCGACCGCGAACCCGAGGCGATCGCGGATCACTCGCGCCAGAGCGATCTTGTTCGCCCGCTTTACCCGCATAACCCGATCTTGCAGTGCTGGGTCTGTACAGTGCTCGGCGAGGGCGGCGACGGCGGCGGGGTCGTCGAGCACTCGCCCGCCCACCACCTCGCAGAGCAGCTGCGTCAAGCCGGGATTGGCTTGGTGCAGCCAACGCCGAAAGGTGATGCCGTTCGTCACATTGACCACGCGATTGGGATAAACGGCTTCGAGGTTGGCGAACAGGGTGGTGCGCAGCAGCGCGCTGTGCAGCGCCGACACCCCGTTGGTGCAGTGCGAGCCGACAAAGGCGAGGTGGCCCATCCTGATGCGCCGCCCGTCCTCTTCATCGATCAGCGAGACCGTCGCGGCCACCTCTTTACTAATCGAATGTACGCGCGTTGCTGCTGCCATATGGTGCTCATTGATCCTGTAGATGATCTGCAGATGGCGCGGCAGCACGCGCTCGAACAGCGGAACCGGCCAGCTTTCGAGGGCTTCCGGCAGCAGGGTGTGGTTGGTGTAGCAGCAGGTGGCGACCGTGATTTCCCAGGCTTGGTCCCAAGGAACATTGTGCAGATCGACGAGGATGCGCATTAGCTCGGCGACGGCGATACTCGGATGCGTATCGTTGAGCTGAATGGCGGAGTGGTCGGGCAGGGTGTAGACCGCGCTATACGAGCGGCAGTGCCGCTGCACCAGGTCCTGGAGCGAAGCGGAGACGAAGAAATATTCCTGGCGCAGCCGCAGCTCGCGCCCCGCCGGTGTCGCGTCGCTCGGATAGAGAACCTTGGAGATCGCCTCGGCCCGCGCCTGCTCGGTCTGTGCACCGACGTGGTCGCCGAGATTGAAGACGTCGAGACGCATCGGGTCGGCGGCGCGGGCGGACCATAGGCGCAGCGCGTTGACATAGGCGCCGCGCCAGCCGACGATCGGGGTGTCGTAGGCGACGGCTCGAACCGACTCCGCCGGATGCCATACATGGCGCCGTCTGCCCCCGCGCGATGCCACCGTCTCTATTCGGCCACCGTAAAGGACGTTGTAGGTAGCCTCCGGCCGCTCGAATTCCCATGGGTTCACGAACGACAGCCACTCTTCGGGGTATTCCTGCTGCCAGCCGTCCTTGATAATTTGGCGGAATAGCCCGTGGTCATAGCGGATGCCGTAACCGTAGGTCGGCAGGCTGAGGCTCGCCGTGCTCTCCATAAAGCATGAGGCGAGCCGACCGAGGCCGCCATTCCCCAACGCCGCATCGGGTTCGAGAGAGCGTATACGGTCATAATCGACGCCGAGGTCACCGAGTGCGCGCCGCACCACCTCGGTGAGACGCAAATTGCCGGCCACGTCATTGAGCAGCCGGCCGATCAGAAACTCGAGTGACAGGTAATAAATACGCTTGCGGCCTTGGGCGAGGCTCGCCCGGTCGGCGGCCAGCCAGCGGTGAATGATGCGGTCGCGCAAGGCCAGCGCGCAAGCGACAAACCAGTCCCGGCCCGTGGCCTCGGTGGTGTCCTTGCCGACGGCGAGGGTGAGCTTGGCGAGCACGGCCGCTTTGAATTGCTCGATGTCTTCTTCGGTTGCCGGCCGGTCGGCGATAGGGGTTGGTCCTCTCGGTTCGCTCGACTCCCGCTCGCGTCGTTCCTGCATTCAATTATTGTCCAAGGTTCGTCAGATGCTTCACTCGCCGAGGTCCGCCGTCATCGCTTAGCACTCGGCTTCCCATGTTCCAAGTGCCTGCTACCTGCCGCCGCCGAACGCCAAGCCGCCCGCAGCCGCGATCGCGCCGGCGCGCCGGCCACGCCGAATCGAGCGCTGAGATACGCGAGTAGACCGAGCAACAAAGAAAATTTGGTGAATCTCCACGACCATCGGAACCATTGCGGCCGGCTCGAGCTAACAGTGTAGCGCCTGAGCGCCTCGAAGGAGTCGAGCGCGGCGGCAATCGCGAGCTGCGCCCGGTTGGCGAGTTCACTGTGGCACTGCCATTGCCAGGCTTTGTGCACGCCTGATCACTCCCGCAGGATCGCAAAAGGCAGACGGGGAGCCTCCTGGGCCTGCAAAATCGCCCAATTTCTCCTAAGAAAAACAGACAGCTCACGCCTCGAGATGCGCGCGTCGGACATAGAGCGCGCGTAGGCTATCGCGCGGGCCGAGAGCGACCGAGGCGAGATAGCCGAGCCCGGCGACTAGGACGATCGCCGGCCCCGAGGGCAGGTCGAGGTGATAGGACAGAAGCAGGCCGAGAAAGCCCGAACCGAGCGCCAACGCACCGCTCGCCGCGCTCAACGACCACAGCTCGCGCACCCAGAAGCGCGCGGCAGCGGCGGGCAGCATCATCAGCCCGACGGCCATCAATGTGCCCAGCGCCTGAAATCCGGCGACCAGGTTGAAGACGACGAGCGCCAGAAACAGCGTGTGGACAAGTCCGCCGCGCCCGCCGACGGCGCGCAGAAAGCCGGGGTCGAAGCACTCGACCACAAGCGGCCGGTAGATCACGGCGAGCAGCAGGAGGCTTGCGGTCGCCATGCCACCGATCAGGATCAGCGCCGCGTCGTCGACCGCAAGGATCGAGCCGAACAAGAGGCGCAAGAGATCGACATTGCTGCCGTGGCTCGACACCAGGAGCACACCGAGTGCCAGCGAGATCAGATAAAAGCCAGCGAAGCTCGCGTCCTCGCGCAATGGCGTCAGCCGGGTCACCAGACCGGACAACAACGCCACGACAAGGCCGGCCACGACCCCGCCGAGGCTCATCGCCGGCAATGACAGCCCGGCGATGATAAAGCCGAGTGCGGCACCCGGCAGCACGGCATGTGACAGCGCGTCGCCCATCAGGCTCATTCGGCGGATCACCAGAATCGTACCGATCGGCCCGCAGCTGAGCGCCAAGGCCAGGCAGCCGACCAGCGCGCGGCGCATAAAGCCGAATTCGGCAAATGGAGCGAGCGCAACCTCATACAACGTCATCGAGCACGCCGCGGATCACAACATCGAGCCGATGACGCGATCTGGCGGACGGTGGCCGTCGGCGAAGGTCTTGATGTTGATGATTACCTTCTCGCCCATCGCGATCCGCCCCTCGATCGTCGCCGAGCCCATGTGCGGGAGCAGCACAACATTATCGAGCGCCTGCAGCCGCGGGTCGACAGCCGGCTCGTGCTCGAAGACGTCGAGGCCCGCGCCGCCGATGGCGCGGATTTCGAGCAGCCGGACCAGTTCCTCTTCGTCGACGATCTCGCCACGCGCCGTGTTGACGAGGATCGCGTGCGGCTGCAGGAGCCGCAGCCTCCGCACCGAAAGCAGGTGAAAAGTTGCCGGCGTGTGCGGACAATTGACCGAGATGATGTCCATGTGGGCGAGCATCTGGTCGAGACTCTCCCAATAGGTCGCCTCTAGCGCGCTCTCGACGTCCTCCGGCACCGGGCGCCGGTTGTGATAGTGGATCGACAGGCCAAAGCCCGTGGCACGGCGGGCCAGCGCCATACCGATCCGGCCCATACCGACAATCCCCAGCCGCTTGCCCCAGATCCGGTGCCCGAGCATTGAAGTCGGGCTCCAGCCGGTCCAGCCGCCGCCTCGGATCAGCCTTTCGCCTTCGGCGAGGCGACGTGAAACCGCGAGGATCAACGCCATCGTCATGTCCGCGGTGTCCTCGGTCAACACCCCTGGCGTGTTGGTCACGATGATGCCGCGCTGCTGCGCCGTAGCCACGTCGACATGGTCGACCCCAGTCCCGAAGGAGGCGATCAGCTTCAGCGCCGGGCCCGCGGCGGCCAACACCTCGGCATCGATTCGGTCGGTTACTGTCGGAACCAGAACATCGGCTTGGCCGACCGCGGCTCTCAGCTCGGATTTGTCGAAGGCTTTGTCGTCAAGGTTGAGACGACAAGTGAAAAGCTCCATCATCCGGGTCTCGATCGGATCCGGGAGCTTGCGCGTGACGATTACAAATAGCCGTTTCGACCGCATGGCGGCAATGTCCGCGAAAAGCGTACCCTGGCATTAGCAAGACGCGGGCGGGCATGTCCAGGCGACAGATGGGCCGCACCCTCGTGGCGTGTTTCGCATTGTCAACTGCTCTCGCCCTCGGAGCGTCGTCGGCTTCGGCGGCCGAAGCCGAGCCAGGCGAGAAGTTGCCGCGCTTTGTCAGCCTGCGCTCGGACCAAGTGAACCTGAGGGTGGGTCCGGGCGAAAACTATCCGATCCAGTGGGTGCTGACCCGCAAGGAAATGCCGGTCGAGATCATCAAAGAATTCGAGCATTGGCGAATGATCCACGACTGGCAAGGCACCGAAGGCTGGGTGCACGAGCGCATGGTCTCGGGCAAGCGAACCGTCGTCGTCAAAGGCGGTATCCGCGCGCTGCGCCGACAGCCCGATTTGGTCTCGGAGGTCGTCGCCCGCGCGGAACCCGGTGTCTTCGCGCATCTCATCGAATGCCGAGGCGTCTGGTGCCGGATCGAGACCGCCGACATTACTGGTTGGGTTCAACGCATCGAGATCTGGGGTGTCTATCCCGACGAAGCCGTGCAATAGTCAAGGGCGATGCCATGCATCAGCTCCGTGAAACCGGTGCGGGTCGAGATGAGGAGGAGATTGAGCGATGCGCTGGATACGGTATGAGACGAATGGTCATCCGGCCTACGGGATCGTCGAGGGCGACATGGTCACCGAGGTGCGCGGCGATCCGTTCGCCGGGTATGAGAGGACAACGATCCGGCAGCCGATGGCCTCGGTCAAGCTGCTGGTTCCGGTCGAACCGCGCACCTTTTATTGCGCCGGGCTCAATTATGCCGAGCACGTCATTGAGGCGGCGCGAAAGCGCGGCCAGGAGCCGAACCTTCCGAAAGCAGCCGATATCGGCTACCGCGCCAACAATGCGCTGGTCGCGCACGGCGAGGCAATCGTCATCCCGGCCGACGCGACGGAGCGGGTGCAGTACGAAGGCGAACTCGTCGCGGTGATCGGACGCAAGGCAAAGCACCTGTCGGAGGCGGACGCGCTCGGCTGCGTCCTCGGCTGGACAATCGGCAACGATGTCAGCGAGCGCACCTGGCAGGCCAACGACCGCACGTTATGGCGGGCCAAGAACGCTGACACATTCAAGCCGATGGGGCCATGGATCGAGACCGATTTCGATCTCGAGGCGGCCGAGACCAGGATCCGCGTCAATAGTGTCGAAAAGATCCGCTTCAAGACCAACGGCATGATCTTCGGGCCGGCCACCTTCATCAGCCGGATGTCGCAGTATTTGATGCTCGAGCCCGGCGACGTGGTGTGGATGGGGACCGAAGGTGCCCCGGAGAACATCAAGCACGGCGACACGGTCGAGATCGAGATCACCGGGATCGGCACCCTCAGCAATCCGGTGGTGCGGGCAAGCCGGTAACGGGGCCGAGATCTCGGCGGTGCCGGGTGCTCCGGCTGAGCGGCTGGAGCAGGACGGGGTGCGGATCCGCGCGGCGGCAGTTCGTATCGCCGCCGGGCTCGGCTGGAGAAACTGTTGGAGGCCGGGCAAGCTCGGGTGGCGGCGCTGAAGGCGCGGGCAAATAGGTTCACAGGCTCTTCGCGGGTCCCCTGGCGCATCGAAGATGCGCCAGGGGAGGGGCGCACGCATGCGTGCGCCGAAAGGGCTCTGCGGATGCGGAGAGAGCCCCCGGGCGGCCGCCCGCCGGGGCGGGCGTTCCGGGGGTGGGGTGAGGGGCAGCTCGCGGACCGCATCCTCTATCGCGACGGTCTCATATTGGTCATCGATAAGCCTGCGGGGATCGCGGTGCATCCCGGTCCTGGCGGCGGTCCGGATCTCGAAAGCAGCTTCGATGCATTGCGCTTCGGCCTGCCGCACCCGCCTCGTCTTGCCCATCGGCTCGATCGCGATACCAGCGGCTGCCTCGTCCTCGGCCGGCATACAAAGGCGCTGCGCCGCCTCGGCGCATTGTTTTCCGGCGGGCTCGTCGAAAAGGTCTATTGGGCCGTGGTCGAAGGCCAGCCGACCGCGGCAAAGGGTCGGATCGAGACCGGGCTTAAGAAACTCACCCGCGGCAGCGGCTGGCGCATGGTCGTCGATCCTGCTGGGCAGCGGGCGGTCACCGATTATCGGCTCCTCGGTGCCGACTGCGCCCGCGCCTGGCTCGAGCTGCGGCCGCGCACCGGCCGTACGCATCAGCTCCGTGTCCATTGTGCGACGCTCGGTTGCCCGGTTGTCGGCGATCTCACTTATGGGGATCCGCATAGCGGGGAGGCGCTTCAGCTCTACGCCCGATCGGTCACGTTGCCGCTTTATCCCGCCCGCCCGTCGCTGGAGATCACCGCCCCGGCGCCGCCGCACATGCTCGTTGCGCTGGCCCTGCTTGGCTATGATCCGGCCAGCGATCCGCTGGAGGCCACCACGGTATGATCCCGCGCTACAGCCGCCCGCAAATGGCCAAAGTCTGGGAACCGGAGAACTATTTCTGCATTCAACTCGACATCGAGGTCTATGCCTGCGAGGCGCAGGAAAAGCTCGGCGTCATCCCAAAGGGCACGGCAAAGGCGGTGCGTGAGCGCGGCGCCTTCGACGTCGCGCGCATCCGCGATATCGAGCGCGATGTCCATCACGAGACGATCGCGTTTCTCACCAACCTCGCCGAGCACGTCGGGCCCGAGGCGCGCTTTGTCCATCAGGGCATGACGTCGAGCGATGTGCTCGACACCTGCCTCTCGGTACAGCTGACCCAGGCTGCCGAAATCCTGCTCGCCGACGTCGACGGGTTGCTTGGGGCGCTGAAGCGGCGCGCCTTCGAGCACAAATACACGCCAACCGTCGGGCGCAGCCACGGCATCCATGCCGAGCCGACAACCTTCGGGCTAAAGCTCGCCGGTCATTATGCCGAGTTTGCTCGCAACCGGGCGCGGCTCGTCGCTGCGCGCCGGGAGATCGCGACCTGTGCGATCTCGGGTGCGGTCGGCACCTTCGCTAACATCGATCCTAAGGTCGAGGGCTATGTCGCGGAAAAGCTGGGTTTAGAGCCCGAGCCGATCTCGACTCAGGTGATCCCGCGCGACCGCCACGCCCAATTCTTCATGACGTTGGCGCTCGTCGGCGCGGCGGTCGAGCGGCTCGCCACCGAGGTCCGCCATCTGCAGCGCACCGAATTGCGCGAAGCGGAGGAATATTTCGCCCCCGGGCAGAAGGGTTCCTCGGCGATGCCGCACAAGCGCAACCCTGTGCTCGCCGAGAATTTGACCGGGCTCGCCCGGCTGATCCGCTCGACCGTGGTGCCGGCGCTGGAAAACGTGGTGCTGTGGCACGAGCGCGACATCTCCCATTCCTCGGTCGAGCGAGTGATCGCCCCCGACGCGACGATCGCACTCGATTTCGCACTGGTGCGGCTGACCGGGCTGATCGACCGGCTCGTCGTCTATCCGGAGCGGATGCGCGAGAACCTCGAATCCTCAGGCGGGCTCGTCGACTCGCAGCGCGTGCTGCTCGCATTGACCCAGGCCGGCATGAGCCGTGAGGACGCTTACCGCGTGGTCCAGAGAAATGCGATGGCTGCGTGGGATGGCAAAGGCCGCTTCTCCGACCTGTTGAAGCAGGATTCTGCGATCACGCGCCTGCTCGAACCGCAGACGATCGACGGGCTGTTCGATACCGCCTATCATTTAAAACATGTCGACACGATCTTTCGCCGGGTGTTCGGCGAATAGCCCCGTCACAGGAGGAACGAGATGAGCCTGTTGCGCCGCCGCGATGGTCCGCGGATCAAGTATGTCGCCGAGGAGGCCGGGCCTTACGACACGATCACCGTCGACAAGCTGACCCCGATCATCGGCGGCGAGATCGGCGACGTCGACCTGGCGCAGCCGCTCGGCAACCGCACCCTCGACGAGATCCACCGCGCGCTGGCCGAAAACCTGGTGATCTTTTTCCGCGAGCAGCACCTGAGCGAGGACCAGCACCTGGCTTTCGGGCGCCTCTTTGGCGATCTCCACCTACACCCGGCGGCACCGCATGCGCCGGGCCACCCGGAGCTCATGGTTATCCACGCCGACAAGGATTCGCCACGTGCCAACGGCGAGGGCTGGCACAGCGACGTGTCGTGCGATCCCGAGCCGCCGATGGGCAGCATTCTCTACATCCGCAAATGCCCGCCGCGCGGCGGCGACACCTTGTTCGCCAGCATGTATGCCGCCTACGACGCGCTGTCGGACCGGATGAAATCGTATCTCGACGGGCTCAGAGCAGTCCATGACGGCGAGCACTATCGCGGCCAATACGCAAATTATGGCATCGCCGACAAACCCGAATACCCGCGCGCCGAGCACCCGGTCGTGCGCACCCACCCCGTGACCGGTCGCAAGGCGCTTTATGTCAACAAGGGCTTTACCCGCCGCATCCTCGGCATTCCTCTCGACGAGAGTGACGGCATCCTGCATTACCTTTACGAGCACATGGCTAACCCGCTCTTCCAGTGCCGCTTCCGCTGGCAGGAGAACTCGATCGCGTTCTGGGACAACCGTTGCGTGCAGCACCATGCGATGTGGGATTACTGGCCGCACACGCGCTCCGGCCACCGTGTGACGGTCAAGGGCGACCGACCGGTCTAGAAGCCTACTCGCTCATCAGCTGACGCTTTGCTTGCCCAGCGAAGTGCTCGAGCTCGAAGCGAATCCGTGCCGCGGTGAACGTCGGATCCTTGGCGCCGAGGTCGGCGGCCAGTTTATCGACGACGTTCTTGTTGCCGCCCGGCTGCAACTGGGCGGCGACGACCCTTTCGGCATAGGCTTCGGCGGCCTCTCCGAGCAGACCCAGTTGCTGCGCCGCCCATAGTCCCAAGAGCCGGTTGCGCCGAGCGGTGATCTTGAACTGAAGCTCTTGATCGTGCTTGAACCGGGCTTCGAACTCTTTCTCGCGCGCGTCGAAGGTGGTCATTGTCGTCTCATCCCGGGATCTGGCCCATTACAGATGGGCGGCGGAACTTTAAATTACCACAGGCGCGCGAGGGCGGTGCCGGAGGGTGAATGTGCACCTTGGTGATCCTCCGCCGTCCGGGGCATCGCTGGCCGGTGCTGATCGGCGCCAATCGCGACGAGATGATCGACCGGCCCTCGAAGCCGCCCGGCCGGCATTGGCCCGACCGGCCGGAAGTGATCGCCGGGCTCGACATGCTCGCCGGCGGCTCCTGGCTCGGGATCAACGATTGGGGCGTTGCCGCCGCGGTGCTCAACCGCCACGGCTCGCTTGGGCCGTCGCCCGACCGGCGCTCGCGCGGCGAGCTGGTTCTGGAGGCGCTCGACCATGCCGATGCCACCGCCGCCGCCGAGGCGTTGTCATACCTCGACCCCGAGGCCTATCGCACGTTCAATCTGATCGTCGCCGACGAGAGCTGTGGGTTCTGGCTGCGCCATGCCGGCGGCCCGCAGATCGAGCTGAAACCGCTCAAGGACGGGCTGTCGATCATCGCGGCGGGGGATCTCGACGCCCTCGCCGACCGGCGTCTCGAGCTGGCGTTGCCGGCCTTCCGAGCGTGGCCGACGCCCGATCCCGATCACGATGGCTGGTCTGGCTGGCAGTCCTTGCTCAGCAGCACTCGGGCGCCGCCGAACGAGCCGGCTACGGCCGCGATGCGCTTTCGTACCGACGGCTACGGCACCGTGTCGAGTGCGTTGATTGCCCTACCGAGGCGCGACGAGCCGGATCGCCGCCCGGTATTCCGCTTTGCCGAGTGGCTGCCGCACACCTCGTCCTGGCGTTATGTCATGGCGGCGCCGTGACGAGCGCTGTTCACTCATCCCGAGGTTCGCAGGCATGAAAGTGCGTGTGCAGGTGATGCTCAGGCGGGGCGTGCTCGATCCGCAAGGCAAGGCGATCGGTAATGCGCTCGCCGCGCTCGGCTTTGGCGGGATCGGCGAGGTGCGCCAAGGCAAGCTGATCGAGCTCGAACTCGCCGAAACCGATCCGGCTCGCACGCGTGAACGGGTCGAGGCGATGTGCAAACAGCTCCTCGCCAACCCGGTCATCGAGGATTACGCGATCGAGGTCATGCCCCCCGATTAGCTCGGATTTCTAATAGGAGGCCCGACAACGCGGTACACACCGTCGATCGCGTCCTCGGGTGAGAAAGGGGATGACCACACCGATTATCTCCCGTACTCGTTGCGAGCTCTTTGATCCGTCCTTTATCGGCTGCAGTCAACTATATCGTGGTGAGCGCCTTGCAGCTAAGCCGCTTGCTCCCGAGATCGCAGCCATTTGGTGCTCCTTGCGCCGATGGTCCTCAATGAGGCAGGCTTTTTCCCGGGATTGGCGGGGCGTTATTCCTCGAGCCACACGTCGGCCAAGTCTTGGCCAATGTAATGGCTCGGCGACATGTTCCAGCCCTTGAATTTTTCCCCGGTGACGACGATGCGGTTCCACCACAGGAGCGGCACCGTATAGGCGTCGTTCAGGGCGTGCCGCTCGAAAGCGCGGACGATTTTGGCGCGTTGGAGCGGGTCGGTGCTGAGCGCCTGCCCGATATAGAGCGCGTCGAGAAAGCGGTCGGTCGAGCCCGAGTGGTTGATCGGCGACAGATCGCGCGAAACGTATCGCGCGAGCTGTATTGTCGGATCGTCGAAATAGTCCGCAGCCAGATCGGTCGCCGCGGCAAAGCGCCCGGTTTCGAGCGCCGTCTGCCAATCCTTGGTGCTCAGCAGCTCCTGGGTAGCCTGCACGCCGATCTCGCGCCAGGCGGCCACGACGACGTCGCCGGCAGCGCCGTAGGGCACCGGAACGTCTTTGCGATTCGTCAGTGTGACGGCAAGGTTGGGCACTCCCGCTTCGGCCAGAAGCCGCCGGGCTTCCGCGCGCGAGGCGGCGATGTCGTGTGAGAAGCCGGGAAGCGTTACGAGCTCGGCCTCGGGCATGCTGGTCGCAGTGCCCGGCCGCATCAGACCGCCGACATATTTGAGAAAGGTGTTGTCGGCGAGCGTCTCCGCGCCGTGCCAGCGGTCGATCGCGAGCGACAGCGCGCGCCGCACGCGCGCATCATCAAAAGGCGGACGGGTGGCGTTGAATACAAGGGCTAGGTAGGTGATCCAAGGGCCCTCGCGCACCTCGAGGCGGTCGCCCGCCGCCTTGACCATCTCGTCGCGCTCGGTCGGGGTGAAGCTGCGGAACTGGGCCATGATGCGGCCGATCTCCATTCCTTTCACCGCCGCGGGGCCGGCGATGAAATCCGCCCGGTAGCCATCGAGATAAGGCTTACCCGGGACAAAGTATTTGTCCCAGCGCTTGCCCGTCCAGTGGTCCCCTTTTACGTGCTCGACAAAGACGAACGGCCCGGTTCCGAGCACGTGCGTTTTCGGGAACAACGGATCCTCCTTGAGCTTGGCCGCACTGTAGATGCAATTCCAGGGCGAAGCGAAGTTTGCCAGCATCGCCGCGTCGGGCCATTGGAGATGAAAGACCACCGTCGTCGGGTCGGGCGTCTCGACGCCAGCGATTGCGGCGTAGTCGGCTTGGCGCACCGACAGAACTCCCTGCGGCGGGTGGATGATGCGCTCGTAACTCGCTTTGACGTCGGCGGAGGTGAGCCGCGATCCGTCGTGGAACAAGACGTTGTCGCGCAGGTTGAAGGTGTAGGTCTGCCTGTCTGCCGAGACGTTCCAGGATTGCGCGAGATCGCCCACGATCTGAGGATAGTTGGCCGTGTCGAATTTGAGCAACGTGGAGTAGTGCGGGATCACCGGATGGATGAAGACAAACGAAAAGTTGGCGTGACAGTCGTAGTTGGGAGGCTCGGCATCAACCGCAAACTCCAGGATGCCGCCTCTCGTCGGGGAGGTTTCGGCTGCCGCGGCGCCCGGGATGGCAAGCCAAGCGGTGACGCCGGTGAGGAGTGTGAGCCAATGGAGCTTGGACATGCCGGCCGGCCGGCCAGTCGACGCGGTGACGTGTTTATCCGTCATTGAAATTTCCACTGAAAGAGGGTGGCGGGGTCGCCGACTACTGGGGTTGGTCAGTTTGCCAGTGCTGATACCGCTGGAAGAGGTCGGTTTTCTCCTGCTGCGTCATCGGCGCGCCACCGATCGACTGTCGGCGCTCGTCGACGAAGCGCGCGAACATCGCCACCAAATCGCCGGGGTCGGGGGCCTTGGCCACCTGCAGGTTGCGCTGCAGCCACTGCTCGGCAGGCGGATAACGCCGCCAGCCGGAAAGCTCGGCCGCGAGATTGACCTCCTGCCATTTCGGATGGTGGCCGAGCTCCAGCAACGAGTGGAACCCGGTGAAGAACGCATCAACGAAATTTGCGACATTGCGGTCGCGCTCGGTGCCTTGCGGGAGATTGGCGACGACCAGCACCGCGCCCACGGCAACGGTATCGACCGGCTGATCCTGCGGGACCAGGCCCGGATAATCCGCCGCGGTCAGGCGAGTCGGCACATAAGCCGCAGCGACCGCCGGGTTGAACGGAAAGGCGAGGAAGTGGAGCCCGTCGTCTCGACTGATGCCATGAAAGAGCGGGGCGGGCTTTCCCGCGACGAAGGCGAGCGCCGCGATCTCGCCATGGCGCAGCTTTTCGAGGGCCACCTCCGGCGCGTCGTTGGTCATACTGATCGTCAGCTTCAGGGCATTGAAAAGGTGGTTCGCCATAATCGCGGTGCCGCTGTCGCGCAAATCGACGTTGACCGTCCGGTTGGCCAGGTCCGCGATGCTTTTGATCTCCGGGCGCGCCAGCAGGTGGAGTTCCTCGTTGTAGAGCTTGGTGATGTAGGTGATCGACGTCTCCGTCCCTGCGAGAAGGTTTTGCTCCCTGGCGTAATCGAGGATGTCCGCGGGGACGATGGCAATGTCGATCCCGCGCAGCAGTCGGAGATCGACCAGGTTTGCAAGCGATCCGTTGCCGACCACCGGCACCACACGCCGTGTCGCTCCGTCGTTGACGATGTTGGCGAGGTCCTCGGCGATGCGCACTGAGGTACCCGAGGAGCCCCCCGTCTCGATCTCGACGACTCCTCTATTGACGACCATAGCCTCTGGCGAAAGTGCGGTGGATCGCGCGGCAACTCCCGCCGGCATAGCCAGCGTTGCCGCGAGGCTAAGAACGACGATGATTCCTGTTCCGATTGTCGGACGAGGCATAGCGGTCACCATTGCTATTTGGCTTCCAGGCTCTTCATCAGGATGTCGGCGTCGGCGGCGCCGAGATCGCGGGCACGGCGATACCAGGACATCGCAGTGCCCGAATTGCCGCGCACGCCGGGCAGATGAACGTGGTCGAGGAAGATCGGGTCGAAGGATTCCCCCAATCTGACCGCCGCCTGCCCGTCTCCGGCATTGGCGGCGCGCTCGTAAAAAAGCCGCGCGGCAACGAGATCGCCCTTGGTGAAAAGGGCGTCGCCACGGGCGACGAGCGCTGCGCTCTCCGCCGCCGATAGCACAGGTCCGGCCGGTGGCGCAGCCGGAACAGGCGTCGCGATGGTCGTGGGCGCCTCCGGCAGCTGCGCAGCGGGCGCTATCACTGTGGATGGGGGAGCCTCGGCCGGTGGCGGTGGCCGGCTCACTTCCCGCGTCTGCGCGCCGCGCGGCGGGGCGTCTTCTGCCTTGCTTGCCGGTCCGCCGGAAGGGGGCGTCGTAGAAGTCGATGCGACTTCTGAGGTCGCCACGACTGGGGCAGTCGCTACGACGCCCGCAGAGGGCGCGGCTTCTCTTCCGTTCATCAATGTGCCCGGGATCGCCGCAGAGTTTACCGCTGCCGGCGCACGGGGACTGGTGATGCGGCCGGCGTCTGGGGCCGTGAGCAAGAAGAGTGCGATACCTCCAGTCGCGACAATTGCCGTCGCCGCAACACCGAGGGGTAGACCCAGTGAACGCCGCAATCTCCCGGCATCGCGGCTCGACTTCGAAGCCCTCGCGGTCCGCACTGGACTGGGCGGCGTCTTCTGTTTTGGCACATCGGGATGAGTGGGCGAGTCGGCGCCGGCCGTGTCGGGTGTCGTTTCGTGGCCTGGTCGCAACTTGAAGACGTTCGCCTCCGCGTGCGCGGGGGTAATTATCAACGCATGTCCGCTCCAAGCCCGCTCGAAATCTTCGCGTGCTACAAAGAACACGACGCCATCGTGATGCGGGTCCCAGACACTGACCTCCTCGGCTCCGGAGCGCCCGCCTCCCGTGACCACGACGACATCGCTATCATTGCGCACGACGAGAAGCGGCTGGGCGGACGCGGCAGTCTTCAGCCCTTGCCAATCGAGCTGAACCCACCGGGGCTGGAGCCCGAACTCGGCGGCAAGCCTGACGAGGCGTGAGAGAGAAAGGGTCTCACTAGCGAGGTCAATGCTCCCACGGGCGGCCTCGATCCGCGCCGCGCCGCCGTTCTGCGCGCTGAGCCGGCCCAGGCACGAGATGGCCGTGTCGCAGGAGGCGACGGGTTCTTGCAAAGGTTCCGTCGAAAGCTCGATAAGCTCAGCCATTCGCAAGACGCGATTCACTTCGATTTGAGATGCTACTTAATTAATTGATCTGCAGCATGCAGCGATCGAAGTGTCCGGCGACAACATTAAGTTTTTCCTAAGAATGAGGTCGCTGGATTTATTTGTCAGCCGGGAGAGAGCAGCCGTCGTAGCCGCAGCGGCGATGGCTTCCTAATTACTCGACCGCGCGGATAAAGCGATTGACTCCGTCGCCACCGAGCAGGCGAGCGAGCGTGCCCTGGCCCGTCAGGTAATGCAGATGGGCAAGCGCCTCGCCCAACGCGAAGGCCATCTGATGCCGGTCGAGGGGCCGCCGGAACAACACCGGGAGCAGCTGCATCGCGCTCTGAGGGCATCCGCACGCCGCAATGATCTCCGCGCAACGTGCCCTGTGATGTGCTGCGAGATCGTTGATCCGCCTGTGCAGGCCAAAAAAGGGCAGATCGTGCGACGGCAGGACGAGCGTGTCGCCCGGAACTGCGCTGCGCAACCTGTCGAGTGAGTGCAAAAAGCGCGACAGCGGATCGCTGTCGGGCTCGTGAGCCTGGACGCTGACATTGGGCGATATCTTGGGCAGGACTTGGTCGCCCGCGATCAGTACGCCTGTTTCGGCGCAGTAAAGGCAGGCGAGCTCCGGCGAATGGCCTTCCCCGACGATCACCCGCCATTCTCGCCCGCCAATCTCGACGACCAGGCCGTCGGCCAGCCGCTCAAAGCTCGCGGGGACAGAAGGGACACCGCGGCGATAGCCCTGGTGATGCTCGGCGAAAAGCTCGCTGGCCGCCTCGTCAAGCCCGGCCCGACGGGCGAAGCAGCGTCGGAGTTCAGCGGAATCGTCGCCGCTTCGGGTCATCAAGCGAGCGAACAACCATTCCTTTTCGGTGGTCCATAACGGGGCCTGCCAGCGCTCGGCGAGCCAGCCGGCGAGCCCGATATGGTCCGGGTGGTGGTGAGTCACGATGATCCGTGTGACCGGCAATCCGCCCAGCCGGTCGGCGAAGATCCGCTCCCACCGCACCGTCGTTTCCGCAATCGCATACCCGCTGTCGACAATGGTCCAGCCGGGGCCGTCCTCGAGCAGCCACAAATTGATGTGATCGAGCGCGAACGGGAGTGGCATGCGCAGCCACTCGACCCCCGGAGCGATCCCCAGCGTCTCCCCCGCCCCAGGGGGCGTCGCAATCGGAAAGTGCAGCGGCGGCGTCAGACTTCCGTCCATAATGTGTTCTTGGTCCCAGGTCGCGAATTGACCGGCAAGGTAGGACGGTGCATTAGTGCCAGGCAAGCGTGATGCCCGCCGGTCAGGATTGCTTCCCCGGCGGGCGATTTGCGCGAGAGCCGAGGATTGGACAATGCGCGACTTCAATATTCCCGGCCGCTCGGCGATGGTTGCGGCGAACGGCATGGCCGCGACCTCCGCGCCGCGGGCGACCCTCACCGCGCTCGACGTGCTGCGCGCTGGGGGCAATGCGGTCGATGCGGCAATCGCCGCGGTTGCCATGCAATGCGTCGTCGAGCCGCAAAGCACCGGCATTGGCGGCGACTGTTTCGTTATGTATTCGAAAGGCGGCGCATTGCCGGTTGCGCTCAACGGCTCGGGCCGCGCGCCGGGGAAGGCCGGGCTCGAATGGTTTCTCGACCGCGGCATGAAGGAAATCGAGATGCTGACGCCGCACGCGGTCACGATCCCCGGCGCGGTCGATGCCTGGTGCACCCTCAACCGCGAATACGGCACGCGGCCGCTTGCCGAACTGCTCGAGCCTGCCGCCAAGGCGGCCGAGCACGGGTATCACGTGACCCCGCGGGTGGCCTGGGACTGGCATCGCCTGCAGGGGAAGCTGCGCGATCCCGTCACCGCCAAGCTGTTCCTGCCCGGCGGCCGTCCGCCCGTAGTGGGCGAAAAGATGCGCAACCCGCCGCTCGCCGCGACCCTGCGCCGGATCGGCAAGGAGGGGCGCGAGGCGTTCTATGACGGGCCGGTCATGCGGGACATCGTCGCCCGGCTCAAATCCTTGGGCGGGCTGCACGAGCCGGAGGATTTCGCGGCCCAGCGCTCGAACTGGGTCACACCGATCTCGACCAAATATCGCGGCTACGACGTTTACGAATGCCCGCCGAATGGGCAGGGGATGGCGGCGCTGATGATGCTGCGCATGCTCGACGGCTACGACCTGGCCGGTGACAGCTTTGGCGAGGCCGATCGGCTGCACCTGATTGCTGAGACCACCAAGGCGGCCTATTGGGTGCGCGACAATTTTATCTGTGACCCCGAGCATGTGCCGGTCGATGTCGAGGAGTTTCTGTCCGAGGCCCGCGCCGAACGGGCGCGCCGCCGCATCCGGCTCGACCGAGCCTCGCGGGGGCCGAGCTGGAAAGAAGCCGAGCACGAGGATACGGTCTATCTCTGCGTTGTCGACCGCGACGGCAATGCCTGCTCCTTTATCAATTCGCTGTTCTCGGGCTTTGGCACGGGCATTCTCGCGCCCGAAAGCGGGGTGCTGTTGCAGAACCGCGGCACCGGATTCGTCCTGACCCCCGGGCATCCGAATGCAATCGCGCCGCGGAAGCGGCCGTTGCACACGATTATCCCAGCGATGCTGGTCAAGGACGGGCGCGCGGTGATGCCGTTCGGGGTGATGGGCGGGCACTATCAGGCGGTCGGCCACGCGACTTTTCTGCACCGTCTACTCGACCGCGACATGGATCCGCAGCAGGCGGCCGAGGCGCCGCGCGTCTTCGCCCATCCGCGCGGCGTGCTCGAGGTCGAGCGCAGCAACTCCGAGGCGGTCGTCCAGGAGCTGATCCGGCGCGGCCACCCCGTCGAGATCCAGGAGGTGCCGCTGGGCGGCTGCCAGGCGATCTGGATCGACTGGCAGCGCGGTGTTCTGATTGGCGGTTCCGAACCGCGCAAGGACGGCTTGGCCCTCGGCTATTGACGGAGGGTGCGGCCGAAATCGGTTTCGATCGTCGCGAGGGCGTGACTCGGCTCACCCACCTCTACCAGCGCGATCCGCTACGCGTGTTGTTTCCGGTGCCGGCGGCTGGTGACCCGCCCCTCGCCGTACTTCTCACCACCTCGGGAGGGCTCGTCGGCGGCGACCGGCTCGATATCGGCGTTCACCTCGCAACGGGCGCGGCGGCTCATGTCACGGCTTCGGCGGCGGAAAAGGTCTATCGCTCGCGCGGACCGACCACGACAATCCGCCAATCACTTTTGGTGGGTGCCGGCGCGGCACTCGAATTCCTGCCGCTCGAGACGATCCTGTTCGACGGCGCGCGTCTTTACCGCGAAACGGCTGTCGAGCTCGGCCCGGGCGCCGCGTTTCTCGGCGGCGACATCCTGGTCTTCGGCCGCCGTGCACGCGGCGAGCGCTTCACGCGCGGATTTCTGCGCGAGGTCTGGCAGGTGCGGCGAGAGGGAAGACTGGTTTGGGGCGACGCCTTGCATCTCGAAGACGACGTCGCCGGGATCATCGACGATCCCGCTTGCTTCGATGGGGCAGCGGCCTTTGCGACCATGATCCTCGCCCCTGCCGGGCGAGAGGCGCGGGGTTTTCTCGACAGCGCCCGCGAAATTCAGTCAGTCGCCACAGCAAGTGAGCTACGCGCCGGGGTCACAGCGATCGCGGGTCTCGTGATAGCCCGCTGGCTCGCGGCAGACGCCGCTGCGCTGCGCCGGGCCTATGCGGATCTCGCTTGCCACCTGCGTCAAGTCGCAATGGGGTTGCCGCCATTGCTGCCGCGACTGTGGCATGTCTAACAGTAAGAATCGGACGGCGGGCAGCCGCGGTGGTGGAGCGTAAAAGTCATTTACTCACCCATTCTGTCTTCGATCTGTCTCAATGGCTCGATAGTATCGATCACCCGTGACGCGCTCAAACGAGAACGGCCATGACAAACCAACTCGGCAAGATCGACCACATTGTCCAGCTTATGCTGGAGAACCGATCCTTCGATCACATGCTCGGCTTTCTCTATGCCGATCGCGGCAATCGGTCGCCTGCCGGACAGGATTTCGACGGGCTCACCGGGGACGAGCGGAATCCGGACGATCTGGGTCGACAGGTCAGCGTCTACAAGATCCAGGCAACGGATCAGCATTGCTATCTGATGCCGGGCGCCGATCCGGGCGAGGGCTTTCAAAACACCAACTATCAGCTGTTTTCCACTGACGATCCCGAGGCGGGTGCGGTTCCGGACAACAAGGGTTTCGTGATGAATTTCAAATCCGCCATTGCCTCGGACCTAGCCAAGGGATATAGCGACACGCTCCCTGGCACCCAGCCGTCCCAAATCATGGGTGTCTATACGCCCGAGCTGCTGCCGATCCTCTCCGGGCTCGCCAAAGGCTTCGCCGTTTGCGACGCTTGGTTCGCGTCGGTTCCGACAATGACACTGCCCAACCGGGCCTTCGCGCTGGCCGGGACCTCGCAAGGGCATCTCGACGACCACACCAAAATCTTTACCTGCCCCAGCATCTTTGGTCGGCTTTCGGACAAGGGCATCGATTGGGCGATCTTCGGCTACAATCGCGAACCGCTCACCCGTCTCGATTACCCCGACACGCAGAGCGCCGACGAAAGTCATTTCGGACATTTCCGCGATTTCCAAGAGCGTGCGAGGGCAGGCACGTTGCCGGCCTTTACCTTCCTGGAGCCGAGCTGGGACGCCACCGGCAACAGCCAGCATCCGAATTACGATGTCGCGGCCGGCGAGCAACTCATCCACGACGTCTATTACACGCTGCGCAACGGCACGAACTGGGCCTCGACATTGCTCATCATTACCTATGACGAGCACGGCGGGTGCTACGATCACGTAGCACCACCTGCCGACGCGCTGCCCCCCGGGGACGGCACCATTGGCGAATTTGGCTTCGACTTCACCCGTTTTGGCGTGCGCGTTCCGGCGGTTCTGGTCTCACCCCTTATCGCCGCCGGCACCGTCTACCGCGCCGCGCAGGGGCGGATCGACCATACCTCCGTTCTCAAGACGATTCGCGAGCGCTGGGGCACCGATCCGCTGACCCAACGGGACCGGGCGGCGGCGTCACTCGGTGATGTGCTCACACTGGCGACCGCGCGCAACGACGACCCGCTCGACGGCGTCGCGATCCCGCTTTCAACAGGCCATCATCCCAACGCTTCGTCGCCGTCGCAGATTGACCGAATATATGCAGCGCGGGTTGGCGCCCTGCCGGTCCGCAACGAGAAGGGCCACTACGAGGAGGCGTCGCCGGTGTTGACTTCGGCGGCAGAACTCAGCGACTTCATCCGAGACCGCACCGCTGCCTGGAAGCAGCATGTACAGCGACAACAGCAGCGGCGGGGCGAGAGCCCCGGGGGTGCGACGCTGCCGCAGTCGGCGACAACCCCGCAAACGTTGGAGGGACTGCGCGGCCGAGTTGTCGCGCGGAACAGCGTCAGCGCGGCAGGTTCAGGGCATCATGTTGGCGTTGAGGTTGGCGATGATCCAGATTGAGCCGGCGATGACCAGAAAGACGATCAGCAGGCCGAAGGCAAGGGCCAGAATATTGTTCGTTTGATCGGCCCCGCTGCCCAGATGCAGAAAGAAGACGAGGTGGACGCCGATCTGCGCGAAGGCGAGGACGACCAGCCCGACCGAGACCCCCGGGGCCCATAGCAAATTCGTCTGCGACACGATGAACGAAGCAATCGTCAGCAGGATGGCGAGCCCGAGCCCAGCCGTGTACGACAGAAAGTTAGCCGTCGACTCTTCGTGTTCGACCCCCGGTGTGCGGTCGTCGAACAGGCGATCGTCACCGTACATCAGCGAGCTCCCATCAAGTAAACCAACGTCAGCACCCCGATCCAGATGATGTCCAGCGCATGCCAGAACAGGCTCCAGCACAACAGGCGTCGGAGCACGTGAGGGCGCAGGCCTTTGGCGATAACCTGCGCTACCATATAGATGAGCCAGACGAGACCGCTGGTAACGTGCGCGCCGTGCATGCCCACCAGGGTGAAGAAACCGGACAGAAAGCCGCTGCGCGAGGGCCCGGCGCCCTTGCTGACCATGCCGGCAAATTCCGAGATCTCGATGAAGAGGAAGGCCGCACCCAGCACAAAAGTGAACACGGCGAAGACCAAAAAGCGCTCCCGCTGCTGCCGCTCGGCCGACAGTGCCCCGAGCCCGCATGTGTAGCTCGAGAACAACAGACACATGGTCTCGATAAAGACCCGGCGAAGGTCGAACAGATCGGACCCAGTCGGTCCGCCGGCGGTGTTGCCCGACAAGACCGCATAGGCCGCGAACAGTCCCGAGAACATGACGAAGTCGCTGAGGATGAAGATCCAGAACCCGTACGCGACGACGATCCGCGTCGGGGCCGGTCCGCCACCGCCCCGCCCGCGTACCCGCTCGGCGGGAACCGCGTCGATCGTTGCTATCGTCATGCGGGCCGCCCGAGGCCCAGCCGGGCCCGTTCCATTCGCGCCATTTCGTTGGCTGAGAGTTCGTGCTCGCGGTTCTCGCTCCAGCCGAACGCCAGGACCGTGACGGCGATGGCGAGGAGGCCGAGGAACACCAACCACCAGATGTGCCAGATCGCCGAAAAGCCGGCTATCACCGCAAAAAAGGCGATGACAAAGCCGAGGGGGCTATTGCGGGGCATCTCGATGGTTTCGTAGGTTGGTTCGACCGCGGTCGGTCCCCTCCGCTTCATTTCCCAGAAAGCGTCGATCGTCTCGACTCTTGGCAGCACCGCGAAGTTGTAGGGGGGCGGCGGCGACGAGGTCGCCCACTCCAAGGTTCGACCGTTCCACGGGTCGCCGGTCAGGTCGCGGCGGACCTCACGCGTGCGGATGCTGACATAGAGCTGCACGATCTGGCAGAGAACGGCGAGGAAAATGACGATGGCGCCCAACTCCGCGACCAGAAGCAAGGGCTGCCAGCTCGGGTCGGCAATGTGCTGGAGGCGCCGCGTCATGCCCATCAGGCCCAGCACGTAGAGCGGCATGAAGGCGAGATAGAAGCCGACGAGCCAGCACCAGAAGCTGGCCTTGCCCCACCGTTCGTCGAGGGTGAACCCGAACGCCTTCGGGAACCAATAATTGTAGCCAGCCAGCATACCGAATAGCACGCCGCCGATGATGACGTTGTGGAAATGGGCGACCAGGAAGGTGCTGTTGTGCAACACGAAGTCGACCGGCGGCACGGCCAACAGAACGCCGGTCATGCCGCCAATGACAAAGGTGACCATGAAGCCGATCGCAAACAGGATAGGGGTCGTGAACACGATCCGTCCACGGAACAAGGTGAACAGCCAGTTGAAGATTTTGACACCGGTCGGCACCGCAATGATCGCCGACATGATACCGAAGAAGGCGTTTACGTCGGCGCCGGCCCCCATTGTGAAGAAGTGATGCAGCCAAACCATGAATGAGAGGATGCAGATCCCCAGCGTCGCGAGAACCATCGAGCGGTAGCTGAACAGCCCCTTGCCGGAAAAGGTCGCAACCACTTCGGAAAAGACGCCGAACGCCGGCAATATCAGGATGTAGACTTCCGGATGCCCCCACGCCCAGAACAGATTGACATACATCATCTGGTTGCCGCCGGCGTTGTTGGTGAAAAAGTGCATGCCGACGTAACGGTCGAGCAGCAGCATCACGAATGTCGCGGTAAGAATCGGAAAGGCCGCGATAATCAGCATGTTCGCGGCCAGCGCGGTCCAGCAGAACACCGGCATGCGGAAATAGATCATGCCCGGGGCGCGCAATTTGAGGATCGTGGTCACGAAATTGACGCCGGTCAGCAAGGTACCGATGCCCGAGATCTGCAATGGCCAGAGGTAGTAATCGACGCCGACATCGGGCGAAAAGGCGAGCTCGGAGAGCGGCGGATAGCCCATCCAGCCGGTGCGCGCGAAATTGCCGATGACGAGCGATACATTGACCAAGAGCGCGCCCGATGCAGTGAGCCAGAAACTGACCGAGTTGAGCACGGGAAAGGCGACGTCGCGCACACCAAGTTGCAATGGCACGACGAAATTCATCAGCCCGATGACGAGCGGCATCGCCACAAAAAAAATCATGATCGTGCCGTGCGCCGAGAAGATCTGGTTGTAGTGATCGGGCGGCAGGTATCCCTGAGCGCCGCCGACGGCGATCGCCTGCTGCGTGCGCATCATAATCGCATCGGCATAGCCGCGCAGTAGCATGATCAGCCCCAGAGCCACATACATGACCCCGATGTGCTTGTGATCGACGCTGGTGATCCATTCGCGCCATAGATAGGGCCACCAGCCCTTCACGGTGATGATCCCGAGTACCACCAGAATGACGATGACGACCACCGCCGCGCTGATGATCGGGAGCGGCTCGTTGAACGGAATTGCCGCCCAGCTCAGGTTGCCCAGCATCTCAACCTCCCACCTGCTGTGCCGGCGGACACCAGGCGGCACCAACGCCCGTCTTTTCGGAACCCGACACTGTCTGCTCGATGATGTGTTCGAACAGCTTGGGCTCGACCGAGCGGTAGATCCTCGGCGGCACGGCTTGGCTCGGCTTTGCCAATTCGGCGTAGGCGGCATCGTCGAGCGCAGAGCCGGTGCCGCGCGCCTGCACGACCCAGGCGTCGAAATCGCCGGCGGACACCGCCTTTGCGACGAACCGCATTTCCGAAAAGCCGTCGCCGCTGAAATTTGCCGAAAAGCCGGGATACTCGCCGAGCGTGTCCGCCAGCAGGTTGAGGTGGGTGGTCATCCCTCCCATCGTGTAAATCTGGCTACCGAGCTGCGGCACGAAAAACGAATTCATGACCGTCGCCGACGTCAGGCGGAAGTTGATCGGCGTTCCGACCGGTACGACCAGCTGGTTGACCGCTGCAATGCCCTGATCGGGGTAGATGAACAGCCATTTCCAATCGAGCGCCACGACGTCGACCCGGAGCGGCTCGGCGTTCGCTGGGATTGGCGCCCGCGGATCGAGCTGATGGGAACCGATCCAGATGACCCCGCCCAGCAGGATCACGATCAGCGCCGGGATCGACCAGGTGACAAACTCGATGCGCCCTTCATAGGCCTGATCCGGGCTGCGGCCGGCCCGGGCGTTTGACGACCTGTACCACCAGGCGAACCCCAAGGTCGCCAGGATCACGGGAACCACGACGACGAGCATAATTGCGGTGGAGTTGATCAGGAGGAGAAGCTGCGCCGACGCGATCGGCCCCTGCGGATCCAGCACACCGGCCGGCTGACAGGAAGCGACCATCACCGCGGCGCATACGACCAGTGAGCGAACCAAGCCCGAGCGCCGAGGTCCTTGCCGCGTATTAGATGCGGGACCGTTTGGCGCATCGGAGGTCGCGTAACGCCCGTCGTACATAGAGGCCTCCGGCACAGAGGGTGGCACCGAAAACGCCGGTTACGTCACGCCAAATTCTTAACCGACGAGTCTAGTGAAAATCCCGCCGCGTGCCAATCCCGCGATCCGTTCGGTTTTCACCACCGGCTCGGTACGGCTGTGAGGGGCCGGGTCACTATCGCAGATGGCGCGCGAAGAACGCTTCGGCGAGCTCCGTCGTCTGCGCGTGGATGGCGTCGCGGTCGACGCCCGGCATTTGGCCCAGCCTGACCAGGTGTCGGCTCCATTTGGTTGATCCACGGGCTTCTAACCGGTCCGGGCGCGAGAGACTAGATCACCGAAGGGGTTGCTCATCAAAAACTTAGCTTCTCAACCCATCGCCTTCCCGAACGCGGGGCACCTTCCGATATGGACGTGCCCCTTGGCATTGTATATTTCGTCCTTACACGCGATGGCATAGCCCAGCTGTCACAGGCGGCCGGGGGATGGCGATGGGGAGGGAAGAGATTTATCTCTTTTGCCGATCATCGCCCTGTCATACTGACCCCAGCCTGCAAACCGTGTTCTGCTTGTGGGGCGGAGGCGGCGGGCGCATGTGAACCTAATGAGGAGAGAACGGAATGTTCAGCCATGTTATGATCGGGAGTAACGACATCGCCCGGTCGAAGAAATTCTACGATGCCCTGTTTGTCGCGATGGGCGCTCAGCCAGCCACTCCGGACGCCAGAGGCCGGCTGGCTTACACGCACAATGGCGGGCGTTTCATGGTGTCCCAACCGATCGACGGCAAGCCGGCCAGCCATGCCAACGGCGGCACAATCGGCTTCACGATGACCAGCGCCGACCAGGCCGCCGCCTGGCACAAGGCCGGGGTCGCCAACGGCGGCACCTCGATCGAGGACCCGCCCGGCTTCCGACAGGGGCCCGCCGGCCAGATCTATCTCGCCTATCTGCGCGATCCCGACGGCAATAAGGTGGTCGGCGTCTATCGCGCACCGGCCTGAGTTATCGCGGCAGGGCTGAGGAGGGTCGTCCTACGGGGCGGCCCTCGCGCGCGAAAGAACTTGGCGCGGCCCAGGTGGCGGGGTCCGGCGACGATCGGCGTCACCGCCGCGCATCAGCGGTTTTGGAGACGATAGCGGAGCCAAACCACGCCGCCCTCCAACACCTCGGTGCTCGCCAGCGTCATTGAGCGGATCGGCGCTGCGATGCCGGCATCCTTGTCGCTGGAGTCGAATATGCTCGGCGCGCCCTTCGCTCCGTCGACGGCGGGGCAGATCGCAAGGCTGATCTCGTCGATCAGGCCGGCTCGTAGAAAGGCCCCGTTCGAGCCGCCGCCACCTTCGAGCAGCAGGCGTTCGAGCCCCAGCTCGCGGTTCAGGATCTCCAGCGCCAATCCCAGATCGAGCACCTGCTCGCCGGCGAAGATGTAGGAGACGCCATCCTGGCGGAGGCCTGCCAAATGCACGTCGGAGACCCGCTCCGTCAGCACCACGACGATCGGGTCGCCGCCGATGTCGGAACGTCCCCAGGCGATCTTGCCCTGCGCATCGAGCGCGATGCCGTGGGCGACGGCATCGCCCGGGGCGAACCGCTGCGCGAACCAAGGTTCCCGCGGATAGGCCTGGTCGGTGTGATCGGGGTAGGCCTCGGCCTTGGCGTATTCGCTGCCGGTCACACGGCCGATGAGCCAGGAGCCGCCGCCGAGCTGCTCGTGCAGGCGCTCGAACAGGCCCGCCATGCGGTTCTCGGCGGGTCGCCACCGACTGCCGAGAATTCGGCCGTCGACGCTCGCGTTCATGTGGCAGATTACATAAGGCTTCATGTTTGCGTCCCAGTCTTTGCGCCCCTGGCGATAGCCGCGCTCAGCCGGGAAGGCGCCAGGGCGATGATAAGAGCGGTTAGGGACGGTCCGAGTAGTACCGACTGGCGGCATCGATTTCCTCTGCCGTCATTGCGCGTGCAATGTTGCGCATCTGTTCGCCGATGTCGTTGCGTCGGGCGCCCGACGCAAAAGCCTCGAGTTGGGTGCGCAGATAGACCGCCGGCTCTCCCTCCAGCCATGCCGCGCCGGCCTTGCTGCCGAGCTCGCCGTGACAAGCGCCGCAGGGCGCGATCCCGCGCATCGGTGCGCCGTTCGCTACGATGCGGGGCGGCACATCGGTGATGGGGGGATGGTCGGACACGCGCGGCAAATAGGCGTAATACGCGGCGAGATCCCGCATGTCCGCGTCGCTGAGATCGGCCACGAGCGGGGCCATGACCGCGCTGGCGCGCGCCCCGGTTTTGAAATCGACGAGCTGCTTATAGATCGTGATCGGGTATTCCCCGGCGAGATTGGGCGTATTGGCCTCGCTCAGACCGCGGGCGCCATGGCACATCGTGCAGCGCAGCGCCAACGTCGCGCCGCGTCCGATCGATTCCGCGCTCGCGCCGCGCAGCATCTGCGGAACGACTTCGACAGTCGTCGTCGGATAATCGGCGCGGACAATTTGTCCGCCGGCAGGTGCGTTCCGAACGAGTCCGGCGGCAGTGCAAATCGCGTCCCAGATCCCGTGGAACCGCTCGCCTTGCTGCAGCGGCAGCCAGACGAAGCCGATGATGGCCCCGGCGATCGCGAGCGCCGCAGTGACGCCAACGCTCGCGGTGAACCACGGATTGCGCAAGGACGCCATTGTTTCCCGGCTTATTACCGCTCCCCGACCTTGACTGCCGGAACCGCCGTTCCGGGTGTTGCGAGGGAATGCGCGATCGGAAAGCCATAATTCACGATGGTCAGCGCCACCATCAGGCCGAGCCAGAGCCCGAACCCATTGAGCGCGGCCGGCAACACGCGTGGCGGGCGCACGGCGACGCTGAACCGGTACGCCGCTGGTTCGATCCGCAATGCCGTCTGTCCGCGCGCCAGCACCACCAGAAAGAGCACGCCGGACAGCACGAGGATCGCGGCGCCGATAACGGACATCGTCACCCAGATAGCTTGCGCCGCGATCTGCGGATCGGTGTAGTCGTAGAACGCCATCCGGCGCGGCATGCCGAGAATGCCGACCCAGTGCCACGGGAAGGTCAGCACGATCATGCCGACAAACCAAGTCCACAGCTGGGCCCGCATGAGACCGAAGCTGTCCAGTGCGCGTCCGGTCAGATGCGGCCAGATGTCGTAGGCGATCACGAAATACATGATGACAATCGCGCCACCAAAGATCAGGTGGAAATGGCCGGTGATCCATTGCGTGTTATGGATGGTAGCATTGAGCTGATAGCTCATGTTGATCAGCCCGCCGGCGCCCCCGAAACCAAGCATGACGAAGGACAGGGCCGCCCCGAGCAGCACCGGGTTCCGCCAAGGGAGCGCCGTCAGCCACCCGATCAGCCCCTTGCCGCCACGCAGGCGCGCAGCGATCTCGACCGACGCGCAGATTGTGAACACCGTCAGCAAAGTCGGCAACGCGACGAGCGCGGTAAACACCGAATGGAGGTATTTGAAGCCGGCGCCGACTTGCGGATCCTCGAACGTGTGATGGATGCCGATCGGCATCGCAACGACGAGGAACAGAATGAAGGCAATCCGCCCCATCGCATCGCTGAATAGGCGGCCGCCGATCGCGCGCGGCACGATTGTGTAATAGGCGATGTAGGTCGGCATCAGCCAGAAATAGACGATGGCGTGCAAGGTCCAGGAGAAGAAGATGCGCGCCAGCCCGGCGTCGATCGTACTGCGCCAGCCAAGCGCCACAGGGATGATCTGGAACAGCAATTCGATCGCAGCGCCGACCGCGGTCCACGCCCAGAGGTATGAGCCCGCGACTGTTGCGAACATCGCGAATGGCACCGGAGCCCGGGGATTGTCCCGCTTCCAGCCGTACAAATTCACCGACATCAGGGCGACCCAGATCCACGATCCGACGACCACGAGGACGACGCCGATATAATAGAACGGGTTACCGATCAATGGCGGGTAGAAGGTGTAAAGCACCGAGGCGAGTCCCATGGCGACCGGGACAATCGCCATGAACGTGCCCACAGCCACCAACGCCAATCCAACCCAGGCCCAACGCAGCCCGACCATTGGACGCTGCAGCGCGTGCTCGGTTACGAAGTAGCCGAACCCCATCGCGATCAGGGTCGGAAACACATAGGCCATCGTGGTGCCGTGGGCGGTGACCGAGCGGTAGTACCATTCCGGATCCCTGATCCAGGGGTGCAGTGGACTGCGGACGAGCATCTGCCACGCGCCGAGCAGCAACGCGGCGCCGAAGCCGGCAAAGGCGAACCAGAAATGGGCGAGCACCAGCCGCTTGCTATTCCACACAGCTGAGCCTCCGACGATCCGCCGCCATGCGCGCGAACGCGGCCTTGTCGACGACCTTGATCCTGCCCCACATGCCCTCATGACCCATGCCGCAGAATTCGTGGCAGGGCATCAGGCGTTCGCCCGGTGTCTCAAAACGCGCATTGAGGCTCGAGACGTAGCCTGGCACGAGCATCAGATTGATGTTGGTCCCCGTGATCAGGAAGCCATGCACCACATCGGCGCTGGTTGCCCGGAATGTGATCGGCGTGTCGTTGGGAACGAGCATACAGGACGGGGTGAAGGAGTATTGCTGGCCAATCCCGCGCACGGTGACGGAACCGTCGGGCTCGAGCGCGCTGCCAAGGTTGCTGTCGATAAATTCCCCATCGAGGTGAAGGGTAATCGGGTCGGCGGTCTCGACACGGCTTTGCGGCATGGCCGCCAGATGGAGCGCGGCGAAGGTCGCCATGGCGACGAACAGCACCAAGACGGCGACCGAGACCGTGGCCCAGCGGTGCTCGACCCGCTCGGCGCGTTCCGCGCCGTCGTCAGGGGGCGAGGAGAGGGGCGTGGAGTCCGTCATGGCGTGATCGCGCGCGGCACGAAGACGAGCACGTAGAACGCGAACCAGATTGCCACGACGATAGCGGTGGCGAGGCCGGCGAGCACGACTGCACCCCTTGCGCCCGATCGCAAGATCGCGTTCACGTCCTCGTCTCGCTGCGCGCTGGCATCGCCATGGCCGGTCTCTGGGTCAGAGTTTATCATCGCAGCATCAATCCAAAGGCGCCGTTCGTAGCTCGTTGGCCTGGCGCGCGGAGACCGCCGAGCCGCGGTTGCCCCAAGCTCCGCGGATGTAGGTCACGACAGCGGCGACCTCGTCGTCGGAGAGGGTCTGTGCGAACGGTGGCATGCCGTAAGGTATCGGGTTGCCGGTTGTGCCGGGCGGAAAGCCGCCGTTCAGGACCATCCGGACCGGATTCACCGAAGATTCCATTTGGATCGACGGATTGCCGGCCAGCGGCGGGTATTCCGGCGGCATCCCCCGACCGTCCGCCGCATGGCAGCTCGCACAATGGGCTTGGTACACGGTCTGCCCAAAGCTCAGCAACAGGCTGCTCTCGGGCACCGGCACCGAGGAGACCTCGGCACCAGGCGGGGTGCCCTCGCCAAGGCTCTTCAGGTAGATCGCCATTGCGCGCACATCGGCATCGTTCAGATACTGTAGGCTGTTGAACGTGACCTCCGCCATCGGGCCGTAGACGGCACCCCGATGCGAGACCCCGTTGCGCAGCAGATCGACAATCTCCTCGATGCTCCACTCGCCGAGCCCGGCCTCCTTGTTCGAGGTCAGCGAGGGTGCGTACCAGTTCTGCATCGGGATCAACCCGCCTTCAAACGCCTTCGACTCGGAACTGCCTCCGAGGGCGTTGATCGGCGAGTGGCACATCGCGCAGTGGCCCAGGCCCTCCACGAGATAGGCGCCGCGGTTCCACTCGGCAGACTTTGTCGGGTCGGGTTGATATTCGCCTTCCTGGAAGAACAACGTGCGCCAGCCCAGAATGAGTTGGCGGTTGTTGAAGGGGAAGCGGAGGTCGTGCGGCCGGTTCGGCTGGTGCACCGGGGGGACCGAGCGCAGGTAGGCGAAGATCGCGTCGGAATCCTCGCGCGTCACCTTTGTATACGAGCCGAACGGCATGGCCGGGTAGATCAGACCGCCATCGGGAAAACGGCCTGTGTGCATAACTCCGTAGAAGTCATCCGCGGTCCACGAACCGATGCCGGTTTTGGGATCGGGCGTGATGTTGGACGAATAGATCGTGCCGAAGGGCGTTGCCATCGCCAGGCCACCGGCGAACAGAGCTCCGCCCGGATTCGTGTGGCAGGCGATGCAATCGCCGGCGCGCGCCAAGTATTCGCCCTTGGTCACGAGAGCCTGGTCGTCGGCCCGCGCTGTTGCGGACAGGCCGGCAAGAAGCCAGCTGGCGAGAAGGATTGGCAGCGATAGCGTCCTCCCGGTCCGCACAGAGCCCTCCCCGCTCAGTTTGGTTCGCTGCCGCAGCCCAGCGGCATCTGCAGTGTGCCTTTTGGCACGGGTGACGGGTCAGCTGGAATGGCCAAGGAGGCGAGCCAGGCAGCGACGGCGGTGACGTCGCTTTCGGTCAAGCTGGCCGCGACGAGCTGCATGCAGTCCGGCTTGGCCGCGGTCCGTGTGCCGTAGCGAAAGGCGCCGAGCTGCGCGCTAATATAGCTCTTGTGAAGCCCCACAAGGCCGGGAATGCCCGGTTCCATCCCGGTCAGCTTGGGGCCGTGACATCCGGAGCATGCCGGTACGCCGCGGGCCTGATCGCCGTCGGTTACCAGCGAGCGACCGCGTGCCAGCACGGCCGAGCCGACGTCGGTCGCCGTTTGCTGCGCCGGCGGGGGGCGTAAGGCAGCGAAATATTCCGCAATCTTTTGCAAATAGGAGTGGGATTGATACTCGAGCAGGTAGTTCATCGGCGGGTAGCGGCGACGCCCGTCTCGGAAAGCGACCAGCTGGTTCATCAGATAGCCGGCCGGCTTGCCGGCGAGGCGCGGGAAATAATCGTTGTTCGTCCCCTCCCCTTGCCGGCCGTGGCAGGGCTCGCAGGCGCGCAGGCGCGCCTCCATCGTGTCAGGTGCGTGCTCCGTCGGCTGCGCAAGAGCGACGACAGCAGGAAAGTACATCAGCACCGCGAGCAGGATCACACAACCGCTCCACCGCGCGGGGTAACGGAGCGCGCGACCCGGATGGTCCAGCCTCTTAAGATTATCGCGCGTTCGCAACGGCATGTTTCCCTTCATCATGTCGTGGAACGACCTATCGACCGGTACGCCGAAGCCGGATCATCGCGCCGGCAACCAACTCCTTGCAAGGCTCGTTTCGACGCTATGATCACACCGTGGCCCGTCCCTGCACGGCTCCGTCGGCTTCGTCCCTGGCCGCAATCGTAATCGCTGTAAACTGGCCGCTGGAGGAGGGAGTCTGGAGCGAACCCGTCTCTGAAGTGGGGTATTCGGCGCCTGGGAACTACGGTAATTCCGAGGCCTTTATGGACGATAATAGAAGCGGAAAAGGGCTATTTCGGGCTCGAAAACGGCGGAGTTTCACTCTTTGCCCCCTAGCAGCTTACCCCGTTATCTGGATCCTAAACTGCTGATAACCCTTTGTTTTTCGCCGTCAGGGGGTTTAGCCGCTGGTGAATTTACCGTCTATAAAAGAGACCGTACGACCGCGCTATCCGCTCATCCAGCTAAAAACTTGATCTTATTCAGCCACTTAGAGGGTCAAGGCACGTATACGAATTTACCGCGATAGCGGCGCTCTTGTCCACTACCAATTTAGGGTGGTCTCGTCCAACATACCCTCTTTGATTGTCACCTCGCAATTTTGCTCAATACTGCCAGGCGGAACGGCAACCGGGTCCGCATCCGATTCGGCCAGGACCCAGGGCAGCCCAAAGAGCCAGCCACTTCATCTGGTGCGCGCCCTCCAAGCCGAGCAGCTGCGTGCCGAAAAAGGAAGATCATAAGGCGACAGACAAAGGTTCAAACCGTAGGCCCTCTCGCCCGGAACCGAGGTTTCGAATCCATCTCTCTCCAGCGGAGAGTCTGTCTCTCTCCCGAATCCGTTTTCGTAGGTCAAGAACCCCGGCTTTCCGCGCGGGTGTGCGCGGCTGGCTTGGCGAGCGGGTCGGCAGAGACGCGCAGGGCGTGTCGATGCCGCGCCAACCGGCGGCAATATCTCTGTCGGGCCATATTCCAGTACCGCAATGCCGCTGACGGGGTCGGCGAGAATGCCACGCTGGTGCCAACGAAGACGGGAGCCTTCTCCGGGCTTGACCGTGCGGTAGATCTGTTGAATTCGTATCGGGCTCAAGCAAAGCCGAGCACGGTCCTCTGATCGTGCCAGGCAAGCGGCAGACGTGAGTGATCCAGGAGCTTCGCTGCCGTCAAATCGCGCGGCTGCCGGCCATCGAGGATGGCTTGCGTGATATCCGGCGCCAGATAGCTGAGGCGGACGAGCCGAGTGAAATAGGACCGGCTGACACCTTCCCGCTCGGCGAGTGCGGCAAA
>JGI26340J50214_10000036_pt1 | contig 41769 bp, 43 predicted proteins | sample BogFormECP12_OM2_FD_50214 | JGI IMG/M metagenome (IMG submission 50214)
GTCGCTGGCCTTTCTGCCGTNTGATANAGCGCGATCGAGCTGCCCGGCCGCGGCAAAAGAGCCGCTCGCGTGACGATGCCCCGCGGCCCAGTGAGGCCGGATCGCCAGGAGCTGCTCGTAGGCTGCTCCCGCTTCTTCGTGTTCCCCGCAATTGCTGAATACCCAGGCACACAGATTAGCGATTTCTTCTTTTTCGGGCTGCAAATCGAAGGCACTGCGGGCGCACTCGACTGCAACGTCGCGGCAGTCCTTGTGGTAGAGCGCCTCGCTCAACTGACAATAGATCCAGGCGCGCTCCTGATCGGGGACATCCCGATGCCCGAGGTAAAACCGGCATGCATCGAGGTCGCCCACAGAAGCCGCGCCGATCACCGATTGACGAATTTCACCAAGGTCGCTCAACTGCGCGGTACTCTCGGAGCGCTAAAGGGCCGACTTTCACGTTGCGGGCGTTGGCGGCGCTGGGCTGGATCGGCGCGCTCTCTGCGCGTCCTCGCAATCACCGGCCTCCGCCGGACCGTCGCCGCACGTTTGGTCGGGCCCACCTCTGCTCAAATTGTGTTTAGGCCGCGCATCATGCGTTTCGATCTGTCAAAATTAAGTCTAACCCGCGTCAGGAGCCCGTCAAAGATATGTATACCTCCAACATCCGTAAAAGTCTAATTAATAATCGTTAGAAAAGTCGGTTAAATTTATCATAAATTATGGAGTTAATTAGTTTACCACAATGCGACGGGGCAGCGGACCCGTGCAGATGTTTCACCAACCGAGCCCCGGTTGTTCCGAAGACGAACCGTCGCGAACGAGGCGCCAGGATGATCGATTGGCGGGGCTCACGGACGGCCGGGCCTCGACCGCGCCGCGCCTTGGGTCCCACAAACGAGACCTAAGCCATCGGCAGCATGAGCTTATTCCTCACTGGTGTCCTCCGATGATGGTCTTTAATGTAGCAACCCGAGTTACGCTGCTGACCAGCCTGGGCCACGTGCGCGAGGAGAGAAGGAGAAGTGTGAATGGCATTCGAATTCGGCATGTTCCACGAGTTTCAACGGACCGCCGGGGTGACTGACGAGGAAGCGTTCGCCACCTCGTTCGAAGAGATCGATGCAGCCGAGCGCTGGGGGCTCGACGCGATGTGGTTGGCGGAAATCCACGTAAATCCCGACCGATCGGTGTGCTCGGCGCCGCTCACCCTCGCCGGTGCCATCGCCGCCCGCACCAAACGCATGAAGGTGGGGACTGGCGTTCAGGTACTGCCGCTCTGCCATCCGCTGCGGCTGGCTGAAGAGGCCGCGACGGTCGACCAGATCAGCCAGGGCCGCCTGATTTTCGGAGTCGGGCGCAGCGGCTTCCCACGCACCTACGAGGCCTATGGCGTCCCTTACGGCGAGAGCCGCGAGCGCTTTGCCGAGACTCTCGAAATCCTGAAGCGGGCGTGGACCGAGCCGTCGTTTTCCTATCACGGCAAGTACTACAGCTTCGAAAACGTCCGGCTTGCCCCGAAGCCGTATCAAAAGCCGTGGCCCGATATCCGCATCGCCGCCAACAGCGCGGATACGTTCCCGAATATCGCCAAGCTCGGGCATGGCGTCCTGGTCGCGGTGCGGCAAGGCACGATCGAGGAGCTGGAACCGAATATCACCGCCTACCGCGACGCCTGGAAAAAGGCGGGCCATCCCGGCGAGGGCAAGGTCTTCCTGCGCGCTCCGGTCTATGTCGCCGACACCGACCAGGCGGCGCGCGACGAGCCGGAAGAGAGCATCATGTATTTCTACCGCTATCTCGGCGAGCGGCTCGAGGACTCGGCAACCCGCGCGGGGGTACAGCAAGGCGAGTTGCGGGCGGCGCGCGGCCGGCGGCTGCAGACCATCACTTACGAGGAGGCGTTGCGCGAAAAACTGATTGTCGGCTCGCCTGAGCGAGTCGCCGACCGCCTGATGGGCCTGCAGGAAACCCTCGGTCTCGAGGGCATCCTATGCGAGATGAATTGCGGCACCAAGATCCCGCATCAACGGGTGATGAAGTCGCTGCAGCTGTTATGCGAGAAGGTGAAGCCGGCGTTTCATTGACGTACACCGGGTTCCCGTAAGACGCGCGCCTATGGCGGATGAGCCGTGGCCGACAAGACGGCTATCGCTACGGTGTCGCTGATCCTGCACACCCTTTCGGCCGTCGTCTGGGTCGGCGGCATGTTCTTTGCCCACCAAGTGCTGCGTCCTGCCGCCGTGATGCTCGAGCCGGGACCCCGCCTCACGCTGTGGTCACGTGTCCTCGGCCGATTCTTCGCGTGGGTGTTCGCCGCGATCGTCCTGCTCCTGCTGACCGGCTATGCGATGGTCTTCGGCGTCTATGCCGGGTTCGGCGACGTTGGGCTCCACATCCACCTGATGCAAGGGATCGGCATCCTGATGGTGCTGCTCTTCTTGCACCTCTATTTTGCCCCGTGGCGCCGGTTCCGCACCGCGGTCGCACGACAGGACTGGGCCGAGGGCGGGCGGCAGNTGGGNCAGATCCGCACTATCGTGACGATCAACNTGGTGCTCGGGGTCATNGTCGTCGCCATTGGCAGCAGCGGACGATATTGGGGTTGAGAGTGAGCGGCTATCGGGATTCGACGCGGCGGGAGAAATTCTGCGGGTCGATCCGCCGCAAGCCGGCGTCCATCGAAGTCTTGCCGTCCGGCGAAATCCAGGTGGCTTTTAATCCCCCATCGGCGCGCGGGCGAAAGCGCAGCGTGCTCTTGCCATTTTCCTCGAAGACGAAGTCGTCATCGACCAGGCGGCCCTCGCGCCGGGTCCATTCGGCCGGCTCGTCTTCGTCGATCCCCGGCCCGATAGCGTAGACCGCAGCGAGTTCCCGCCCGTGTATCGCCTCGATAGCGACAAGTAGCTCCCTCCCGTTCGGGTAGAACCCATACCAGGTGCCGTGTACAGCCTTGCCTTTGCCAGGGGCAAGCGCACCCGACGCCGCGGGCGCCGAAGCTCCGATTGCCGGCGCAGCAACAAGCGCTGTCGCCTGCGGATGGAGAAGTTCGTCCGGCAGGCGGAGTTCGGCACTGGGCGCCTCGCCCCACACCGGCTGACAAACGAGCTCGTCCTTGAGCGCGTCGGCATCGACAAAATCTTGGATGCACCCGCCAAACCGGCGCAGGAACAGACCGGTAGACGACGCCCAATGCCCGGCGAGAAAGGCCGGCTGATCGACGACCGTGAAGCCGATCCCGTGCTCGGAAAGGATCGCTCGCGACCGCTCCCCGCGTCCGCCCGGGTCGAAATCGTCGCCGTGGAAATAGAACAGCATGACCCGAGCCCGCCTGACCTGCTCGAGCACCGGGTAGAGGCGGATCGCGTTGAGACGCCAGGTGCTGTAAAATTCGTCGAAACTCCCGAACGCCGCCGGCGCGGTCGCGACGACCGCGTCGACATCATCCGAGGCATCGGCTGCCATCAGCGCAAGAAAGGCGCCGAAAGACTGTCCCGCCAAAACGATGCGGCGATAGCCCTTGTGCTTGAGCCGGGCCACGTGGTCGACGAGGCGCCGTGTGCTGTCGGTCAGGGTGTCGCCCTCGCGCGGACGATCGAAGCGCAATACATCCCACCCCCCATCGCGCAGGACCCGGAGAAATGGCGGTGTCGCCGACTCGGAGTCTTCGACGGTCATCGAGCGGCCATGGCTCCAGACGAGCACCCCCATTGCGCGCTCGGGGCCCAGCAAGTCCTGCTTGAACGCAGGATCGAGCCCCATTCCCGCCACCGGCATATTGGACAACATCCCAATAACGAGAACGAAAGCAGACACCCCGGCCAGAACACATCGCCTCATTCCACGTGCCCCCCGCCCCTTGCCTTGACCCAGGCTGCGCGGGGGAAGTCTAACGAAGTGTTACCCTTTGTGTCACTTCGTAAACAAAAAAGAGCGCTCGAGCTTCGATGCCAAGACTTTGACGAGGCGGAGGGTTTTTGCTAACTGCGACGAACTGGCGCAGATCACGGTCGCGTGGAGCCTGTCACGCCTCCCGCAGGGTCATCAGAACCACGGCGGCGAGAAGTACGCCAAAAGCCTCGAAGCCGGTATTGATCTGGCCGAATGCCATGCTCAACAAGGTGGCTGCAAGAGTGGCGGATCCGATCAGCAGCGGCATGGCAAGATCCTGGCGTTTGACTTGGGGTTGAAGAATGCGATGTAACGATTACCGCGTTACCGTTATTCCCCGGAGTGGAGGGATCGGATGGGAATCCTCTACGTCGCGCGCAGCGCCAGGCTCTGCCGCTGGGCGTCCGATGTCGGACTCGGCAAACACGTCTACAAGGTCGGCGTCGCCCCGGGCGACCCCAAGGCGCTCGCCGCCGCGGGTTGGGCCGGAGAGACCGACTGGACGATCATCCGCAAGCAAACAGTAGAAGATTTGAACGAAGACGAGGCGCTCGCGAGGCTCGCTCGCAAGGAAAAGGTCGTCGAACCCAACCTCTACCCAAAGCTCAAAGGCGCCAATGGAGTATTCCGGCTCGCTCCGACCCGGGTCGAGAGCCACATCATCGTGACGCGCGCGCTCGCCGGAGACAGTGACCGGGTCGAGGTCAAGCTGAAACCGACCGATTTCGCCGACTACCTGATCCACAACACGCTGCGGTAGGACGCGTGCGCAGTGGAACGGCGAGTCGACGTTTCCTTCCTCAAATGTCGAGGAACACGGTTTCGGTCTCCCCGAGCGCGCCGCGCTGCAGGCGAATGTCTATTCGCCAACCATCCGCACCTTCGGCTTTGGCGATCAAGGTGGCGCGGCGCCTCGGGTCTTCGATCGAGGACAGCAGCGGATCGGTTTCGTTGAGCGGCTCGCCGGCGAAATAGGTGCGGGTAATGAGACCCTTGAGCAGGCCGCGCGCGAGGATGGTGATGGCGAAGTGAGGCGCCTGTTGCGCGTTGCCGTGGCCCGCTACCGGTCCCGGCCTCAGCGTCCTGAAATGGAACCTGCCCGCTTCATCCGTGCGCGACCGGCCAAAGGCCGGGAAATGTTCGTCCGAGGGCGGGTCGGCTTGCCACAGCTCGACCGCGGCATCCGTCACCGGATTGCCGTCGCCGTCGATGATGGTGCCGGTCAGCGTAACCGCTTGGCCCGCGGCACCGAACCGCGTCAAATCGGCCCATTCGGGGTGCTCGATCAGGTGCCAGAAGGGTCCGATCGTCTGGCTGCTGGTGGCGCTCGACATCATCAGCCTCCACAAAAGTGAGCCGATCCGTGGTCCGGCTTTTGCACTGTGAACCTAGATATGGATCGCGTAAGCTCGATGACACAACGAAAGCTCGCACAGGGGAAGCCGTGAGCCTTTTGATCGCACCGGTTGTCCTCCTGTGGAACGACCAGAAGAAATGAGGGTGTAGAGCGTGTTCGCCTATATCGTCAGGCGAATCCTCGCGACGATCCCGGTCATGGCGGTCGTGGCGCTGTTCGTCTTCTCGCTGCTACATCTGAGCCCCGGGGACCCTGCGGTGATCATCGCCGGCGATACCGCGACATTGGACGACATTGCCCGGATCCGGCAGAAGCTCGGCCTCGACGAGCCGCTTTACCTCCAGTTCGCGACGTGGGTATGGGGTCTGCTGCACGGCGACCTCGGTATCTCGATCTTCACCAACCTGCCGGTCTCCAAACTGATCGCCCAGCGGGTCGAGCCCACCCTCACCTTGACGATCTCGACGCTGATCGTCTCGGTCCTCGCGGCGATCCCGATGGGCGTGCTCGCGGCGTGGAAGGCCGGATCGTGGATCGACCGGGTGGTCATGGTCTTCGCGGTGCTCGGGTTTTCCGTGCCGGTCTTCGTGCTCGCCTATCTCTTGATCTATGTGTTTGCGATCTCGACCGACCTGTTGCCGGTGCAGGGGTTTGTCAGCATCGGCGCCGGCTTGTGGCCGTTTCTGTCGCACCTCGTGATGCCGACCCTCGCCCTCGGCATGGTCTTTGCCGCGCTGATCGCCCGCATGACGCGCGCCAGCATGCTCGACGTATTGGCCCAGGATTACATCCGCACCGCGCAGGCCAAGGGCTTGGCGAACGGTAAGGTGCTGATCGGCCATGCGCTGAAGAACGCGGCCGTGCCGATCGCGACGATCGTCGGCATCGGAGTGGCCGCGCTGATTTCCGGCGTCGTCGTCACCGAGACGGTGTTTGCGATCCCCGGCTTGGGCCGACTGACGGTCGATGCGATCCTGCGCCGCGATTATCCGATCATTCAGGGGATCATCCTGGTTTTCTCGGCCGCTTACGTACTGATCAACCTGCTCGTCGACCTGAGCTACACCTTCCTCGACCCGCGCATCCGCTATTAAGGCTATGACCGTCGCGCCAGCCGATCTCGCCGTTTTTACCCTGCCGTCAGCCCACAAGCGCGGCGTCAGGGACTATGTCCGCCGCCATCCGACGATCGTCTTCGGCGCGGCGCTGCTCAGCGTGATGGCGCTGATGGCGATTTTTGCCCCTTATCTCGGCACCGTCGATCCACAGGCCCTGTCGCCGATCCACCGGCTGCGCTGGCCGTCGGCGGAACATTGGTTCGGTACCGACATGCTGGGCCGCGACATCTACAGTCGCACCGTCTACGGCGCGCGGATCTCGCTGACGGTCGGGATCAGCGTCGCCCTCGCAAGCACCGTCCTCGGGCTCGCGATCGGTCTCGTGACCGGCTTCAGCCGGTGGACCGATGCGATCGTGATGCGGATCATGGACGGGCTGATGTCGATCCCCGCGATCCTGATCGCGATCGCGCTGATGGCCCTGACCCGCGCGAGCATCGAAAATGTTGTCTTCGCGATCACCGTCGCCGAAGTGCCGCGGGTCACGCGTCTCGTCCGCGGCGTTGTGCTGAGTCTGCGTGAGCTGCCCTTTGTGGAGGCCGCTCATGCCAGCGGCACCGGCTTTTTCCGCATCCTGTGGCGGCACATCGTGCCCAATACATTGCCGCCGCTCCTCGTGCAGGGCACCTTCGTTGCCGCCTCGGCGATGATCGTCGAGGCGATCCTGTCGTTTCTCGGCGCCGGGACACCGCCCAACATCCCGAGCTGGGGCAACATCATGGCCGAGGGCCGCAGCCTCTTTCAGGTCGCCTACTACATCGTGCTGTTCCCCGGGGTGTTCCTGTCGGTCACCGTGCTCGCCATCAACCTGTTGGGCGACGGGCTGCGCGACGCGCTCGATCCGCGTCTCGCGCGGCGGATGTAGCCATGGCCGAGGCGGCCTATGTCGCCACCCTTCCCAGGACGCCGGCCGCCCGGGCCGAGCCGCTCCTCGAGGTAGCCGATCTGCGAACCTGGTTCTTCACCCGTGACGGGGTGGTGCGCGCCGTCGACGGCGTCTCGTTTCACGTCATCCCCGGCGAGACATTGGCGATCGTCGGCGAGAGCGGCTGCGGCAAGAGCGTCACCGCCCTCTCGGTTCTGCGGCTGATCCCGTCGCCGCCTGGGCGCATCGTCTCCGGTAGGATCCGCTTTGCCGGGCGCGACCTCTTGGACCTCGGCGAGGCCCAGATGCGCGATGTCCGCGGCAACGAGATCTCGATGATCTTTCAAGAACCGATGACCTCGTTGAACCCGGTGCTGACGATCGGCCGACAGATCGCCGAGACCCTGACCCTCCACCAGGGGCTGAGCCGCAACAAGGCGCTCGCCAGGGCCGTCGATATGCTGCGCCTGGTGCATATCCCCGAGGCCGAGCGGCGCATCGCCGAATACCCCCACCAGCTCTCGGGCGGCATGCGCCAGCGGGTGATGATCGCGATGGCGCTCGCCTGCAACCCGAAACTCTTGATCGCCGACGAACCGACGACCGCGCTCGACGTGACGATCCAGGCCCAGATCCTCGATCTGATGCGCGAGTTGAAGCAGAAGATCGACGCGGCGATCGTGCTGATCACCCACGATCTCGGTGTGGTCGCCGAGATGGCGCAGCGCGTCGTCGTCATGTATGCCGGCAGGAAGGCTGAGGAGGCGCCGGTCGGGCCATTGTTCCGCCGGCCGCTCCACCCCTACACCAAGGGGCTGTTGAACTCGGTGCCGCGGCTCGGCGCCACGCTCGATCGTGAGCACGCGCCGCGGCTCGCCGAGATTCCTGGGACGGTGCCCTCGCTGAAGGAGGCGATCGCCGGCTGTCCGTTCGAGGCGCGCTGCACTTTCGCGACCGATCAATGCCGCCGCGAGGCGCCGCAATTCGAGGAGAAGGAACCCGGGCATTACGCTGCCTGCTTCCACTCCGACCGGGTGGCCATCGCGTGACCTCGGCCGAGCCGCTGGTCTCTGTCCCCCTCCTATCAGTCAGGGGCCTGGTCAAGTATTTCCCGGTCCGCAAAGGCCTGTTGCAGCGCGCCGTCGGGCAGGTGCACGCGGTCGACGGCATCTCTTTCGACATCGCCGCGGGTGAGACCTTGGGCCTCGTCGGCGAGAGCGGCTGCGGCAAGTCGACCGCGGGCAAGACGATCCTCAAACTGATCGACCCGACCGAGGGCGAGATCCGCATCGACGGCGAGCGGATCGACGGGTTGTCGCGCGGCCAGATGCGGCCCTATCGGCGCCAGCTCCAGGTGGTGTTCCAGGACCCCTACTCCTCGCTCAACCCGCGCCTCAGAATTCGCGACATTATCGGCGAGCCGCTGATCAATTACGGCGTCTCCGGCGGCCGCGAGCTCGCAGACCGGGTCGAGGAGCTCGCCCTCAAGGTGGGCTTGCGCGCCGAGGCGCTCGACCGCTTCCCGCACGAATTTTCGGGCGGGCAACGCCAGCGCATCGGCATCGCCCGCGCCTTGGCGTTGCACCCGAGCCTGATCATCTGTGACGAGCCGGTCTCGGCCCTCGACGTCTCGGTGCAAGCGCAAGTGATCAACCTGCTCGCCGACCTGCAGGGCGAGTTCGGGCTCTCCTATCTGTTCGTCGCCCACGACTTGGCGGTGGTCGAGCACATCAGCCACCGCATCGCGGTCATGTATCTCGGCAAGATCGTCGAGCTCGCCGACAAGCAAGCACTCTTCACCCGCCCGCAGCACCCCTATACCGAGGCGCTGTTATCGGCCGTGCCGGTCCCCGATCCCGAGGCGTCGCGCCGGCGCATCATCCTCAAAGGCGACGTGCCGAGCCCGATCAACCCGCCCTCGGGCTGCCGCTTCCATACGCGCTGCCCCCACGCCTTCGCACGCTGCTCCAAGGAGGAGCCGGAAATGCGCGAGGTGCTCCCCGGCCACCACGTCGCCTGTCATCTGCTCGACGTGCCGGCCGCGGTGCGCGCGCAAGCCGCGGCGATCCCGGCCTAGCCGCCTAGCGGAATGCTCCTGCCACCCCTGCACCACGGATCCGGGAATTTAAAAGACGCGGCCCGAGGCATCGAATTGATTGCCAAAGACGTAGTGAAATAAAATACTTACGAGGCAATTCCCGAAGCGAAGCGAGCCGGGAATTTTCTGTTCGAAACCGGGAAATTTTCTCACGCAAAACCGGGAAAACTGGCCCATTACGGCCCGAAACCGGGAATTAACCGGGAAATCGGAATTGGGGTCGGAGTCGAATTGTTCGGTGCAGGCGAAGGTGATCAACCTGATGGGCGACCCGCAGCGCGAGTTCGGACTTTCCTATCTGTTTGTCGCCCTCTCGCTGTGGTCGAGCACATCAGCCGCCGCATCGCCGTCATGTATTTGGGCAAGATCGTCGAGATTGCCGACAAGCGAGCCCGCTTCACCCGCCCGCAGCACCCCTACACCGGGGCGCTCTTATCGGCGGTGCCGGTCCCCCACCCGATGCGGCAAACAAGCGCGTCATCCTGAAGGGCGACGTGCCAAGCCCGATCAACCCGCCCTTTGGCTGCCGCTTCCCACTTGCTGCCCCTGCGCCTTCCACCGCTGCTCGAGGGAGGAGCCGGAAATGAGCGACGGCCTCGTCGGCCGCCACATCGCCGGCCACCTGCGCGAAGTCCAGGCCGAAGCGTTCTCAGAAACCGCAGCGGTGCCGGTGTAGTTCAGGGGCGTTGACCAACGGATTTACGCTAGCCCCGCGAAAGCTGGAAGGAGCCTGTTCGAGGCCGGCGATGGCGCGGCGGCTCAACATCGATGCCGACGGACAAGGCGATCTGGCGGGGCACGGGGGCGAGCATCGGGCCGTTTTCGTCTATCAGATGGCCTCGCATCGCTATTGACAGGACCAGCTCGGCCGAAGCGACTTCACCTATCGGCAGTTCGGGGAGAACTTTACCGTCGACGGGCTTCCCGACGGTCAGGTGTGCATCGGCGACCGCTATCGGATCGAGGGTGCGGTATTCGAACTGACGCAGCCGCGCGTCACCCGCTACCGCGTCGGCATCCGCATGAAACGAGCCGCAGATGATGGCACTGCTCGTCGCCCACGGCAGACCCGGCTTCTACTTCCGCGTCCTCGAGGAGGGAGAGGTTGAAGCCGGCGACGAGCGCATGACCGTCGCACAGATCAATGCGCTGCTCTACATGCCCGGCCGTCCGAGGAGCGAATTGGAGAGGGCGTTGCGCATCCCGGCCCCTACGCCTTCGCGCGCTGGGCGCAGGAGGAGCGGGAGATGCGCGAGGTCCTCCCCGGACACCGCGTCGCCGGCCATTTGCGCGAAGCCCAGGTGGTGCTGCGATCGGTCGCAGAGCCGGCGCGATCGTATAACCTTCATAAATTAACTTTAATATGTATTAATGTAGATTCAACGATGCTCCAACGTCGTACCAAGGAGGCTGTGTCCGGCGAACTCAGACCTTCGAACTCGCCGTCTGCGAGTAATATTGTACTCGCGGAAGGCCAAAGCGGTTCGCGGGTCGACGAACTAAAGTACGCACCAACTTAGGCCGATATTCAGGGAGTTCTAGTCATGGTTGACTCTTCTCTATCCGTCGACGGCGGCTTTGGTTTTCTTAGCGATCTGATCGGCATCCAGATGCGCAATATGGAGGCGATCCGGCAGGCGCAGCAAAAAATGCTCGAAGGGATCGGCGTCCTGGCCAAGCGCCAGACCGAGATCATTGAAGGGATAATGCGCCGCTCTGTCGGCGAGCCCACGGCCGTGACGTCGCCGGACATCCGGGCGGTCGTCGGCCATCAGATAGAATCACTCAAAACCACGATCCTCGAAAATCAGGCGAACTCGAACATTCTTTCCGAGATGGCGGCCCGCAGCAGCGGTGAAGTCGCCAACATCCTGCAATCGCGAATGATGGCGGCGCTGGACGAGTTCAAGGCAGCGCTGGATCACGCGATCCCGGACAAGATATCGGTTGGCGGTTTCGTGGCGCCGGCGGCGGTCCAGCCGACGTCGCGCTCCTGATCGGCAGGCCATGTCCATCAGATCGGGATACCGGTTTGTCCGGCATACGGCCATGGCGCTGCTGGTGGTGGTGGCGGGTTGGTACGGCGGCAACGCATGGGCGGCCGATCCGCTGAGTCGTTTTCCGGTCGATCCGGCTCAGGTTTCGGTCTCCGGGATTTCCTCGGGCGCGTTCATGGCGAACCAGCTTCACATCGCGCATTCGGCCGGGATCATCGGCGCGGGCTTGATCGCCGGCGGCCTTTACGGCTGCACGGTCGACAGCGTATCCGAGGACGGCGTTTTCGCGCTGGCGAGCCTGGCCGTCGGGCCGTGCATGTCGGTGCCGACCCTGCTGCGACCGGTCGACTTCTATGCGCAGTTGACGGCTGACCTGGCGGCCAAGGGCTGGATCGACCCGCCTAGCAACCTCGCCCGCAGCCGGGTCTATGTTTTTACCGGACAGGCGGACAAGGTCGTCAACTCCAAGACGGTCGAATTGGGCACGAGCCTCTATCGGGCCCTTGGCGTGCCCGGCTCGCGTGTCACATTCCGCGACCAGGACCTACCGGGCGCCGGCGCCGGGCATTCGTGGGTGACGGAGAATTTCGGCAATGCCTGCGATGCCAATGCCAAACCGTTCATCAACGATTGCCGCTACGACCAGGCCAAAGATTTATTGCAGACGATTTACGGCCCGCTGCAGCCGCCCGCCGCCCAGCCGGCCGGGCGCATTGTCGCCTTCGACCAGACGGAATTCGCGCCCGGCAAGGCGGCGGCGGCCAACGGATTGCTCGACACAGGCTACCTCTACGTGCCAAAGGCCTGCGAGCCGGGAGCCGCTGAGCCTTGCCGCCTGCACGTGGTGCTACACGGCTGCCTGCAATCGGCCGAGGTGCTTCGCGACGAGTTCTACACAAAGATCGGCGTGAACGAATGGGCCGACACCAATCGTATCGTCGTGCTGTACCCTCAGGCCCACGCCACCAGCGTTGCGGAACTGTCTTCACAAGATTTCTTGTCGCTGCTCAACACCAACCTGCAGGGATGCTGGAACTGGTGGGGCTATGCCGGCGACAAGCAGTTCCTGACCAAGCAAGGCGTGCAGGTGGGCGCGATCTGGTCGATGGTGCAGCGGGTGACGGGCCAGGGGAACTGATACAAATGGGTCCGATCCGACGACCGCTTCCGCACGCGAAAAGGAACTGATGGCGCGCCTGCTTTCGGTCAATGTGGGTCTGCCGCGCGACATCGCGTGGCAAGGAAGGATGGTTCACACCGCGATCTGGAAGGAGCCCGTTCAAGGCCGGCGGATGGTACGGCGGCTCAACATCGACGGCGACGGGCAAGGCGATCTGGCCGGGCACGGAGGCGAGCACCGGGCTGTCTTCGTCTATCAGATGGCCTCATATCGCTATTGGCAGGACCGGCTCGGCCGCAGCGACTTCACCTATGGGCAGTTCGGGGAGAACTTCACCGTCGAGGGGCTCCCTGACGACGCGGTGTGCATCGGCGATCATTACCGGATCGGCGGTGCCTTATTCGAAGTGACGCAGCCCCGCGTCACCTGCTACCGGGTCGGCATCCGCATGAACGAGCCGCAGATGGCGGCATTGCTGGTTGCGCACGGCAGACCCGGTTTCTATTTCCGCGTCCTCGAAGAGGGAGAGGTCGAAGCCGGCGACGAGATCGTGCAGGTCGCGGCCGGTCCCGAGCGCATGACCGTCGCCGCGGTCAATGCGCTGCTCTACAAGCCCGGCCATCCGAGGAGCGAGCTGGAGAAGGCGTTGCGCATCCCGGCCTTGAGCGGCGGGTGGCGCGATTCTTTCCGAGCATTGCTCGAGCGAGCGCAGACCGGCGAGGCGATCACGGGCAACCCTGGGAGCGCGGTGACGGGCAACCCTGGGCTCGCGCCCATGGCCGGCCCGCCGCCGGCCTGGACGGGGTTCCGGCCGCTGCGGGTATCGCAAAAGAACCGCGAGAGCAGCAATGTTACGTCGCTGGTGCTCGAACCCGCCGACGAACACCCTCTGCAAGCCGCTTTGCCTGGGCAGTTCATTTTGCTGCGGCTGAAGCCGGCACCCGACGCGCCCGCTTTGCTGCGCAGCTATTCGCTGTCGGGCGAGGCGAGCGAGGATCGCTATCGGATCAGTGTCAAGCGAGAAATCCAAGGCGCAGCCGGGGCTTACATCGACGCGGAGGTCCGGGTCGGTGACGTGGTCGAGGCGAGCGCGCCACGCGGCAATTTCACGCTGGGGGCAGGTGACGGACCCGTCATCCTGCTGAGCGCCGGCATCGGCGCAACCCCGGTGCTGGCGATGCTGCACGCCTTGGCCGCCGCGGCGTCGCCGCGCGAGGTCTGGTGGATCTACGGCGCCCGCAACGGCGGCGAGCATCCGTTTGCTGCGGAGACGCGCGCCCTGCTCAAGGTATTACCTCGCAGCTATAGCCACATTTGCTACAGCGCGCCCAGTCCCGCGGACCGGCCGAGTGTCGATTTTGACGCTCCCGGACGCCTGGGCATGCCGCTACTCCAGGAGCTGGGGCTGCCGCGCGATGCCGACTTTTATCTGTGCGGGCCGACCGCCTTCATGAGCGACCTCACCGCCGACCTCGCAGCCTGGGGGGTCGCTGCCCACAGTATCCATACGGAGATTTTCGGCTCGGCCCCGTCAAAGACGCCTGGTGTCGCCGCGGCTGAGCTCCGGCCGCCGCACATGCCGGACGGGCCCGCCGGTTCCGGGCCGCTGGTCTCGTTCGCCCGGAGCAATCTCAGCGCCCACTGGGGCTCCGCGTTTAATAGCCTGCTCGAACTCGCCGAAGCTTGCGATGTACCGGTTCGATGGTCGTGCCGGACCGGCGTCTGCCACAGCTGCGAGACTGGGCTTATTCTCGGTGCTGTCGGCTATCGGCCCGATCCGGTCGAGCCGCCGGCCAGCGGCAACGTATTGATCTGCTGCTCCCGGCCCACGGGCGACATTGTCATCGATCTCTGACGAGACCGCTGGTGAACATTGTATTGCAGTCTCGCTCAGGGTCGGGCTGACGAAGCTTCGATCTGTGCCAAGACCCGATCGAACGGCAGAGTCGACACCCGAAAATCGCCGCGGAACGGGTTGCTGAGCGCGATGATCAAGATCAGCACCAGCGCTCCGGAAATCGCCAGTGCGGCCGACATGGCCAGATGCATGCCGAGGCTCGGAACGCCGAGGAAGGAGCCGAAAGCAATTGTGAGCGCGCCGCCGACGATCGTCACGATCCAGACGACCGCGGGAATGGTGGTTTCGGCAGCCAACAATCTCTGCTGTCTCGCGTCCTGCAGCCGGGAGAGGGATTGCAGCAACTGCGCGTGCAAATTGCCGTCTGCCACGCCGGAAGGCTTGAGACCGGTCGCTAACGTGTTCAGCTTCTCCAGATAGGCCTCACCCCTGTCGACGATCAGGCCTTCAGCCTGCGCCGGCCACTCGACCCTGACCACCGTCTCGAGGTAGCCGACGATGGCGTCGCGCATCTGGGACGTCTCGGGCCCGGCCAATCCGACCGAAGCATTGAAGACGTCGAGAACGGTTGCGGCCTCCGCATAGGCGGCGGCCTTCGCCCTGTTGAAGCCCTCCCAGGCGAGCATGGCGACGAATGCCAGCAGCACCGCGAAGGTCACTCCGACGACCGAGAATATCGCTGCTGCGACGTCATTGTGCCTGCGGCGAAGCTCGATCGACAGGAATTGGTGGACGGCCAATTCGAAGAGCACTGCACCGAGAGCCGCTAGGCCGACCAACAGCAGCGCGACGTCCCAGAGCGGATATTGGTAGACCATGCCGGGCTGCATGACGAATTGCATCATGATCCTGGGCCGCCAAAGACGGAACCATCGGGTTGATCCCAGGCGCATCTTAGCGCACGCGGCTGTTCTTGTCGGCCGGTTGCCCTTGCGGCACCGCGATCCGTTCGACCGCGTTCTCGTCGCGCAGGCGATCGTCGAGCCCGCAACTCTCTACACGGCCGATCAGCAGCTCGTGCCTTATTCGGATTTGGTCAGATGTATCGGCGCGGGGTAGCCGAAGCAGTGGCGTGCCACACCGGCTTGAAGCGGCTTCCGCGCCGGTGACCGGCGCTGATCTACTCGGCGAGCGCGGCAAAGTTTGAAACACGGATCTAGCGGGCGACGTTCTTGCACTCTTGCTGGCATGGCGGGGCACAGAAGGGTATCGTCGCGTGTGAAGCAGGGAGGCCGACAAGAAGGCAATGCCGGACGATACCGCGGCCGATCTCGGCCAAACCGTAGCCGCGCTTCGGCGGGAGCTCGACGCGAGGACGGCCGAGCGTGACGAGGCGCTCGCCCGAGAGGCCGCGATGGCCGAGGTGATGGGGGTCATCAATTCCTCGCCCGGCGACCTCGCGCCGGTGTTCGACACGATGCTCGAAAAGGCGATCCGGTTGTGCGACGGCGCCATGGGAGTCCTTTGGACACTCGACGGCGAGCGCGGCCATCCCGCCGCGTTTCGCGGCCTCTCGGTGGAATACGTCGCGCTACTGCGCGAGCGTGGTCAGCTAGGCACGATCCCGCCGCTTCAGAGGGTCATGCGCGGGGAGCGGCTCATTCAATTTTTCGATACGACCGAGCACGAACTCTACCGTTCGGGCGATCCGCTGTCGGCGGCCTATGCCGGCATGCGAACCTTGATCTGGGTTGCTCTGGTGAAGGACGACGCTGCGGTGGGCGCCTTTGTCATTGGCCGACCCGTGTTACGGCCGTTCACCGACAAGCAGATTGCGTTGCTCAAAAACTTCGCGGCGCAGGCGGTGATCACGATGGAAAACGCACGGCTGATCACCGAGACGCGCGAGGCCTTGGGGCGGCAGACGGCGGCCGCCGAGGTCTTGCAGGTCATCAACTCCTCGCCCGGCGACCTCGCGCCGGTGTTCGACGCGATGCTGGACAGGGCGTTGGGGTTATGCGGTGCCGCTTTCGGAGTCCTTTGGACCTATGATGGTGAGCGCGTCCATGCGGCCGCACTCCGCGGCGCACCGCCAGCGTTTGCGGAGCTCTTGACACGAACTCCGCATCCGGTCGGCCCGGACAATGCGCATGGCCGTCTGCTGCGTGGCGAGCCTGTCGTCCACATTCCCGATGTTGCCGAGGACGAGGCCTACCGGTCTGGCGACCCGATCCGGCGCACTCTTGTCGAGCTAGGCGGCGGTCGCACTTTGCTCGGGGTGCCGTTGCGCAAGGACGATGCATTTCTCGGGGACTTCATCATTTATCGGCAGGAAGTCCGGCCGTTCAGCGATAAGCAGATCGCGCTGCTACAGAATTTCGCGGCGCAGGCGGTCATCGCGATGGAGAACGCGCGACTGTTGGGAGAATTACGCGAGCGCACGCGCGATCTCGAAGAGTCGCTGGAATACCAGACCGCGACCAGCGAGGTCTTAAAGGTGATCAGCCGTTCGACCTTCGATCTGCAACCGGTGCTCGACACTCTGCTTGAGACGGCCGCGCGACTCTGCGATGCAGAAATGGGGCTCATTGCAAAGCGCGAGGGCGATGTCTACCCGGTGGCGTCGACCTTCGCATTTTTGCCCGATTGGGAGGACCGTGTCTGGCGGGTCACTTTCGAGCCCGGGCGCGGCACCGTCGTCGGTCGGACTGCGCTGGTGGGTCAGGCGATCCACGTCGCCGATCTCGCCGCCGATCTGGAACACGAGATTCCCGAAGTGATTACCATCGGCAAGATGCGCACTGCGCTTGGCGTCCCGCTGTTGCGGGAAGGCGAGCCGCTTGGCGTTATTTACCTCGCCCGCCAGCGGGTTGAGCCCTTCACCCACCAACAGATCGAGCTGGTTCGCACCTTTGCCGATCAGGCGGTCATCGCGATCGAGAATGCGCGGCTCCTCAACGAACTGCGCGACCGAACGCGCGACCTTCAGGAATCGCTCGAATACCAGACCGCAACGAGCGACGTGCTGAAGGTGATCAGCCGCTCAACCTTCGACCTGCAACCGGTTCTCGACACGCTGGTCGAAACCGCCGCGCGGCTGTGCGCTGCGGAGATGGCCTTCATCTGGCGCCGCGACGGCGATTTTTATCGCATGGCGGCCTCGGTCGGCTTCTCGCAAGAGACTATTGCCGTCGTCTTGGCCAACCCGATCGCGCCCGGCCGCGGCACGATCACCGGCCGAGCCGCGCTGACGCGCAACGTCGTCCATATCCCGGATGCGCGCATCGATCCGGAATACACCTGGAGCGCGTTCCTGCGCGCCGCGGAGACGCCGACGATGCTAAGCGTGCCACTGCTCCGCGAGGGCGAGCCGATCGGTGTCATAACCCTGGCGCGCCAGCAGGTCGAGCCGTTTAACGAGCGCCAGATCGAGTTGGTCCGCACCTTCGCCGACCAGGCCGTCATTGCGATGGAGAATGCGCGCCTCATCACCGAGACGCGCGAAGCGCTCGACCAGCAGACCGCGACCGCCGAGGTGTTGCAGGTCATCAACAGCTCGCCCGGCGATCTCGCGCCGGTGTTTGATGCGATGCTGGAAAAGGCGATGCGGTTGTGCGGCGCTGCGTTCGGCCTTCTATCGACGTACGATGGCCAACGCTTCCACCAGGTCGCCCTGCACGAAGCCGTCGCCGACCGGGGCCGACCTTCTCGCTACGCGGAATACTTGGCGACGACTTCCGATCAACCCGGACCGGGCAGTGCGAGCCAGCGCCTTCTGCGCGGCAAACGGCTCGTACACATCATCGATCTGTCGGATGAGGAGGTGTACCGATCCGGCGATCCCTACCGCCGAGCGCTCGTCGATATCGGTGGGGCGCGCACGTTGCTGGCGGTCGCGTTGCGCAAGGACGATGCTCTGCTTGGGGTAGTGAATATTTACCGGCAGGAGGTGCGGCCGTTCTCCGAAAAGCAGATCGCGCTGTTGCAAAACTTTGCAGCGCAGGCGGTCATCGCAATGGAGAACGCGCGACTGCTCGGCGAATTGCGCCAGCGCACGCGCGACCTCGAAGAGTCGCTCGAATACCAGACCGCCATCAGCGACGTACTCAAAGTCATCAGCCGCTCGACCTTCGACCTGCAGCCGGTTCTGGATACTCTGAGCGAGACCGCGGCGCGGCTGTGTCAGGCCGAGATGGCTCTGGTGTCCCGTCGCGAGGGCGAGGTCTACCGGATGGCGGCGAATTACGGCTTTCCGGCCGAATTCGAGAGCTTCCTGCGGTCGCACCCAGTGGCGGCTGACCGCGGGACCATGGTTGGGCGGGCGGTGCTCGACGGCAAGGTCGTCCATGTCGCCGATGTCGCCGCCGACCCGGAATATCGTTTGCCGGAGGCGATAACACTGGGCAAACAGCGCACGGCCCTCGGCGTGCCGCTATTGCGCGAGGGTCAACCGATCGGAGTCATCGTGCTGGCGCGCGAACGGGTCGAGCCGTTCACAGAGCGGCAGATCGAATTGGTGCGCACATTTGCCGATCAGGCAGTCATTGCGATCGAGAATACGCGCCTGATCACCGAGACGCGCGAGGCATTGGAGCAGCAGACTGCGACAGCTGAGGTGTTGCAGGTCATCAATTCCTCGCCCGGCGATCTCGCGCCGGTGTTCGACGCGATGCTCCAAAAGGCGTTGAGCCTCTGCGGAGCAGCCTTCGGTCAGCTGGTTACTTTTGACGGTGTCGTGTTTCGCGCTGCCGCCTGGCGTGGTTACGAACCTGGACCCAGCGCGACCGCGCCCGCACCGGGTATGGCGCTCCACCAGCTCGTCCATGGTGAGCAAATCGTTCACATGCCAGACATCACCGCCGACGATGTTTACCGGTCGGGCAATGCGGTGCGGCGACGGCTGGCCGACGAGTTTGGTGGACGCACCGCGATTTGGGTAGCGCTGAGGAAGGACTCGGCGCTCGTTGGCGCATTCGTAATCTACCGGACCGAGGTTCGGCCGTTCACCGATAAGCAGATCGCGCTGTTGCAGAACTTTGCCGCGCAGGCGGTGATCGCGATGGACAATGCCCGGCTATTGGACGAGATCCACCAGCACCAGGTCGAGTTGCGCGTCACTTTTGACAATATGGGCGACGGCGTCGCGATGTTCGACGGCGAATTGCGCCTCGCCGCGTGGAACCGGAATTTCCAGGAGATTCTCGACCTGCCCGACGCGCTTCTGGCGGAGCGGCCGAGCTATGCCGACTATTTCCATTATCTCGCCGGGCGCGGCGAGTGCGGCTCGACCGATCTCGAGGCGGAGCTAAGCCGCTTCGTCGAAGATACCGAACGGGAATTGCGCCTCGAGCGCACACGCCCCGATGGGCGGGTCATCGAGGTCCGCCGCAGTGCCGTGCCGGGCGGCGGCTTCGTGTTGATCTACGGTGATATCAGCGAGCGCAAGCGCGCCGAGGCCGAGATCCGGGCAGCGCGCGACACCGCCGAAAGAGCGCTGCGCGAATTGCAGACGGCGCAGGCGAGCCTGTTGCATGCCCAAAAGATGGCGGCACTCGGGCAATTGACCGCGGGCATCGCCCATGAGATCAAGAACCCGCTCAACTTCGTCAACAACTTTGCCGACCTCTCGGTCGAGCTTCTCGGCGAGCTGAAGCAGACAACCGCACCCGCCATAGAGTCGCTCGAGGAGGACACTCGCGCCGAAATCGCCGAAATCGTCGCGATGCTGACCGGGAATCTCGCAAAGATCGCCGAGCACGGCCAGCGGGCCGACGGCATCGTCAAGAGCATGCTGGCGCATTCGCGCGGCGGCAGCGGCGACCGGCAGAGCGTCGACATCAACACGCTAATCGAAGAGGCGCTAAACCTCGCCTATCACGGCGCCCGCGCTCAGGACCAGAATTTCAACATCACCTTGGAGCGCGAATTCGACCGCAATATTGCGCCGATCGAGCTGGTACCGCAGGACGTGACGCGGGTATTTCTCAATCTGTTCGGTAACGGATTTTACGCCGCCGACAAGCGCCAGCGCGAGGCGGCAAACGGTTTCCGTCCGACGCTAAGGGTCGCGACGCGCGATCTCGGCGAGGCGGTCGAGATCCGGGTGCGCGACAACGGCACCGGAATTCCGGCTGAATTCCGCGACAAATTATTCCAGCCTTTTTTCACGACCAAGCCAACCGGCGAAGGAACCGGGCTGGGCCTCTCGATCAGCTATGACATTATCACGCAACAGCATGGTGGAACGCTCGAGGTCGACAGTACGTTTGGCGAGTTTACCGAATTCACGATCCGCCTGCCGCGGCGGGCGCAACCGCAAGGATGACAGAATGACGCCCTCGACGAGGTTGCTTCGCGGAGTTTATCCTCGGGCCGGCCGCAGGCCGGACCCGTGGGCTCGCAATGACGAGAAAAGGCGTGTCATTGCGAGGAGCCCCCGGGTCGGCGCTATGCGCCGCCCCAGGACGGGCTCCACGACGAAGCAATCTCATTGCCCATCTCACTCCGGCGCGGCGGGAAGTGCCTAATGAGCTTCAGCATCCTCGTCGTCGACGACGAGCCTGATGTCGCCGAAATGTTTCGTCAGCGCTTTCGCCGTGAGGCGCGGCAGGGCACCTATGTGCTCCATTTTGCCGCCTCGGGGGAGGAGGCCCTCGACAAGCTGGCGGACGGCGTCCGGCCCGAATTGATCGTCATCCTGTCGGACATCAACATGCCCGGAATGGACGGGCTGAGCTTATTGCGCGAGATCAAGACGCGGCGCCCCGATCTGCCGGTCATGATGGTGACCGCCTATGGCGACGACGAGCGCCGCCGGCAGGCTGAAGAGGCCGGCGCATTCCAGTTCCTCTCCAAGCCGGTCGATTTCGACCTGCTCAAGGAGGAGCTGGCCCGGTTGCCGGGCGCCTCGGAATAAGCCGTCGTGGCTTGTCTGCGCATACTGCTCATCGCCGTGCTGATCGCCGGTCTGTCGGCTGCTGCGGCGGTCGCCGCGGCGCCGGCGGCCGATGAAGATGCGGTGATCGCGCAAAACCTGGCCGAGATGCTGGGGGACGCGCGCACGGTCATCTCCAACAATCAAGACCTGATCAACAATCCGGAGCTCGGCGACAAGCATCTGAGCGGTCAGGTGGTACTGGACCAGGCCGTCAAGGGCTATGCGAAGGCGACTGGCAGCGACCCGACAAAAATCGACCCGAACTCGCGGCGAGGGCGGCTGCTGCGCGCGATGATGGCGGCGATCGTCGCCGCGACCGACGAGAATCAAGCGACGATCAACGAGAAAGGGACCGGGTTCAAGGGCTTCATCCCGGCCGTCTTCGCCCGTCTCGTCAGCGAGGATTTCAATCAAATGGCCAAAGGGGAGGCCGAGGTGAAGGTCACCGCACCGCCCGAGCTGGTGCGCAACCGCAAGGCTCGGCCCGATGCTTGGGAGGCCGACATCATCAAGACCAAACTGCTCGGTGCCGAGTGGCCCAAGGGGCAATCCTACTCCGGCATCGTCGACACCAATGGACATCCAGCTTTTCGCGTCATGGTTCCCGAATACTATGTAGCGTCGTGCCTCGTTTGCCACGGTTCGCCGAAGGGCGAAATGGACCTCACCGGCTACCCGAAAGAGGGCGGCAAGCTCGGTGACCTCGGCGCGGTCATCAGCATTACCCTTTATCATTGAGGGCGCCCAGTGGGGGTGGGAGTGTAACTATGGCCCGGCTGACGATCCGCACAAGGCTGATCCTGCTGGCGAGTGCCGCTCTGCTCGTCCTGATCGCGACGAATTTCTACTTGACCCGCACGCTCAGCGAAAATTCGGCGGGCATGATCAAGGCCGCCGGTCTGCTCAAAGGAATTGAACAGGCGGACGCGGCGCGCATCGCGTTTGGCGAGATGCGTTACTGGCTGACCGATCTCGCGGTCAGCCAGCTGACATTACCGGAGCGCAATGCCGCAGCAGCCAGAGCGCGGATGGAGGACCATCTCGATAAGCTGGCGCCGTGGAACCCGGAACGCATTGCCGCGGTGCGCAGCGAAGTCACCCAGTACGACGAGTTTGCCGACAAGGCCGTCGACGAATACACCAACGACCGCCGGGTCATCGGCAATTCGCTTCTGGCGCAGGCGCGCCAGCACAGCATTGTCGCCGATCGGCTGCTCAGCTCAATTGTCGCCGACCTCACCGGCGAGGCGCTTGCTGCCCGCCAACAGGCCATCGCCGAAGCGGCGGCAGCGACCCGGTTCTCGCGGATCGTCGTCGCTGCCGCCGTGCTGGTCGGCGCTCTTCTCACATTTCTGTTACTGCGCGCGATCATCGTGCCGCTGCGCCGGTTGGAGTCCGCGATGGCTGGGCTCAACAGCGGAAACGTCGACGTGGCAATCCCGGCGGCAGGTCCTGGCGAGATCGGCGCCGTCGCACGGACCCTCGCCAGGTTTCGCGACACTCTGGTTGAGCAAAACCGGCGTGAGCGCGACCTGCGCGCCGCTCACGAGGAGTTGAAAGCCACGCAGGCCAGCTTGATTCACGCCGAAAAGATGGCGTCACTGGGCCAGCTCACCGCCGGCATTGCTCACGAGATCAAGAACCCGCTGAACTTCGTCAACAACTTCGCCTCCCTGTCGGTCGAATTGCTCGACGAGCTCAAGGAGACGGTGCGGCCGGCGATCGCAGCGCTCGGCGCGGATAAACGCGCCGAGGTCGACGAGGTCGTCGATATGCTGACAGCCAATCTCGAGAAAATCGCCGAGCACGGCCAGCGGGCCGACGGCATCGTCAAGAGCATGCTGGCGCATTCGCGCGGCGCCGGCGGCGAACGGCAGCGCGCCGATCTGAATGCACTGGCCGAGGAAGCGCTGAACCTCGCCTATCACGGCGCCCGCGCTCAGGACCCCAACTTCAACATCACGCTCGAGCGTGAGTTCGATCGCACCATCACACCGATCGAGCTGGTGCCGCAGGACATTAGCCGGGTGTTGCTGAACCTCTTCGGCAATGGCTTTTATGCCGCCGACAAGCGCCGCCGTGAGGCAGCCGACGCGGCATTCCGCCCGGTACTGAAAGTTGTGACTCGCGATCTCGGCAACGAGGTCGAGATCAGGGTGCGCGACAACGGCACCGGGATCCCGAGCGAATTCCGCAACAAATTATTCCAGCCGTTCTTCACGACCAAGCCGACCGGCGAGGGCACCGGTCTCGGCCTGTCGATCAGCTATGACATTGTCACCCAGCAGCATGGCGGCACGATCACCGTCGACAGCCGGGTCGGCGAGTTCACCGAGTTCACGATCCGCCTGCCGCGTTCCCGGCAGACCGCGACAGCCGGGACGAGAGCATGACCACATCAACGAGATTGCTTCGTCGTGGAGCCTGTCCTCGGGCGGCGCACGGCGCCGACCCGGGGGCGCCTCGCAATGCCGACCCGGGGGCGCCTCGCAATGACATGGCTGATGACGTCATTGCGACCCCCGGACGGCCGCCCTGCGGGCGTTCCGGGGGGAAGCAATCTCGCTCCCGCATGTCGGGGACTGCGGCATGATCCCGGCCAAGATCCTGGCCGTCGACGACGAGCCCGATTTCGAGCTGTTGCTGACGCAACGCTTCCGCCGGCAGATCCGTGAGGGAGAATTCACCTTCCGCTTCGCCGGTGACGGTGAAGAGGCGCTGGCAGCTCTCGCGGACGAGCCCGACATCGATCTGATCCTGCTCGACATCAATATGCCAGTCATGGACGGGCTCACCTTGCTGGCTCGGCTGCGCGAAAAGCAGATGCCGGTCAAGGCGATCATCGTCTCGGCTTATGGCGACATGACCAATCTGCGCACCGCAATGAACCGTGGCGCTTTCGATTTCGTCACCAAGCCCGTCGATCTCAACGATCTCGAAATCACGATCCGCAAGACCCTCGACGATATCGGCAGATTGCGCGAGATCGAACGCCTGCGCGCCGCAGCCGAGCGCGCACGCAACAACCTGTCGCGCTACTTCTCGCCGAACCTGGTCGACATGCTGGCCGAGCGCGACGAGCCATTGGGGGCGGTGCGGCGGCAGACCGTCGCGGTGTTGTTCGCCGACATCGTCGGCTTCACGAGCATGGCCGAGCGCATGGCTCCCGAGGCGGTGGTCAGGATGTTGCGCGAGTATCACGAGCGGATGACTGGGCAGATCTTTGCCTGCGGCGGCACGATAGACAAATATATCGGCGACGAGATCTTCGCTGTCTTCGGCGTGCCGGAAGCGAGTGCCGAGGACGCCGCCAACGCGCTGAAATGCGCCAATATGATGCTCAGGGCGCTCGAAGGCTGGAACGAGGAACGCGAGGCGAAAGCCGAGCCGCGATTGGCGATCGGCGTCGGCCTCAATTACGGGCCGGCGGTGCTCGGCGATGTCGGTAGCGAGCACAGCTTCTCGTTCACGGTGATCGGCGACACGGTCAACACGGCGAGCCGGCTTCAGCGGCTGACCCGCAGCCTCGAAACCCCGCTCGTCGTCGGCGATGCGCTGGTCGATGCCGTCAATTCGGGAGCCTCTGATAGCGCCGCGGCAATGGCGAGTGAATTGCAAGATCGAGGCGAGCAGACGCTCAGAGGCCGGACCGAAGCAGTCCGCATTTGGACGCGCTAGAAGCGGTATGCGTTCGGCTGTCGCACTAACACGCTGGCTCGTGCTGACAGCAATCTGCTGCGCGGCGTGGCGCGCTATTGCCGCCGACCCGTCGAGCCTCGGTCTCCCGGAGGTCACGGTCACCGCGCCGCCGATCACCCCGTCTTGGAAGAAGTGGAACCCTTATTCGTCCAGCCCGCGGGTCGAGGAAGACAAATGGCCGGACATTCCGTGTGGCGCCGCGAAGATAAGCTCCGCCACGACGAGCACTTGCAAGACCGGTCCCCTGCTGGGCCACGAAGGGATGGGGTTGCCGAGCAGCAACCTATCGATCGACGCATCGAATTGCCGAATGGGTCACGATCTGGTCATCACCAACCTCGGCAATCTGGTGATCGAAGCCGATGCCATCGTGGCCGATCCATATTACGTGAGCGCCATCGGCAGTCAGCACAAGGGGTGCTATGTCCAATCGCACTACAGCGATCTTCGCGAGGACTTTCCGGATATGAACCAGATGACGAGAAAGGGGAGCGGATGGCGTGATTATCTGGAGAGCGGCGATCTGACCACGATGGCGTTTTCGGTCGGGTCTGCCGATTGCCGGGCGATCGAGAAGCGCGGACCGACCTGGCTCGGGGGTCATGTTTACGTGATCCACGCCAGCGTCTGCCGCAAGGACGGGCACGCGATCGAGCCGAGGGATATTGATGTTGCCCTTGGCTCTCTGCAAGTGCGACAATACGAAGCGCGCGGCAACCTGCGCGCCCCTCCTCAATAGGTCCCAATAGGGGCGTTGCCCTTATCCGCGTACGTAGGTATGACTGCGCGTTTTCATCGAGGCTTAATGTCGGAGAACCGTCATGGCTAATCCGTTTGTGCACGTCGAACTCGCCACCACCGACCTCGACAAGGCAAAGAGCTTCTACCAGTCGCTGTTCAGCTGGCAGCTGCAAGACATGGATATGGGGGGCGGCATGAGCTACACGATGATCAATGTGGGCGAGGGTACCGGTGGCGGCATGATGAAGCAGCCGGTTCCCGGTGCGCCGTCCGGTTGGCTGGCCTATGCGCTCGTCGACGACGTCAGGGTGGCCACAGCCAAAGCACAGTCGCTCGGCGCCAAAGTCATGCGCGATGTCACCGAGGTACCGAACGCAGGCTCGTTCTCGATCATCATTGACCCGACCGGCGCGGCTCTGGGGCTCTGGCAGCCCAAGGCGAAGTGACCCAGAGATGGCGGGGCACTCGGTCACGGTCTTGACCGCTGACGGCAGCAGTTTAAATGCCCGGGTGCGCCGCCGACCGGGCGTCATATGAAGCGCTCGACGGAGAGAGCAGGAACACCGACTGCGCTTTCGCGTTAGTGGGGCGGAGCGCCAGAAGGCGCGGCTGCGGTGCCCCGTTTGCGGCGTTCGGCCCGAAAAGGAATTCCTGAAATGGCAACTATCCCCGATAAATATCTCGATCTGCTGCAGCAGAAGAAGGCGTTCGCCAATCTCGCCACATTGATGCGGGACGGATCGCCGCAGGTGACCCCTGTGTGGTTCGATTACACCGGCGGGGTTGTCCGCGTGAACACCGCCAAGGGGCGGGTGAAGGCGCGCAACTTGAAGGTGGGGTCGCCGGTCGCGCTCGCCATCATGGATCCCGACCAGCCTTATCGTTACATACAGCTCCGCGGCCGCGTCCAGCGTGTGCTCGAAGAGGGTGCCGACGCGCATATCGATTCGCTGGCCAAGAAATACCTCGGAAAGGACCAGTATCCGTTTCGTCAGCCTGGCGAAGTCCGCGTGATGTACGAAATCGAACCCCTCGCCGCCTCCGGAATGGGCTGAGCCCTACGGTCAACCCTGCATCAGCAGCGGGACCAACGCATCGGGGTCCGACAGCATCGGGTAGTGGCCGGTGTCGAGTTCGAGATATTTGCCGTTGAGCTTTTCGGCGGTGCGGCGCTGGTGCGCCTCGGGCGGGTTGGCGCTGCGGCGACAGCGGATCACCGTCGCGGGCCAAGTCTGGCTCCAGAAGCTCTTGAGCTCCACCGGAGCTTCCATCGCGGCGACGGGATGCGGGGTGTAGCGGGCCAGCGCCCAGGCGCGTAAGGCCGGGTCGAGACCAGCGAACATCCGGCCTTCGGCATCCTCGCGCGACGGTCCCGCGGCGAGGGCCGTCGTGACCCGCGGCGTGGTTCGATTGACGATCTCGGCGACGCGCTCCCCGTCGAGAAGCGCCAAGGCGTCGATGAAAACGAGGCGGGCGATTCGCTCGCGTGCCAGTTCCGCGGCGCGGCACAACACCATGCCGCCGGCACTGGTGCCGGCCAGCACGACATCGCGCAGGTCTTCGTAGAACATCAGATCGGCGATATCGGTCGCGTGTGTCGCGGTGGTGATGGCGGGCCGCAGCGAATGGCGTCGCTCGGCGCAACCGTCGAGCGTGGGGGCATAGACGAGGTGCCCGGCAGCTCTCAGGCGCGCCGCCGTCGGCTGCCAAATCCAGCCGCCCTGGTAGGCTCCGTGGATCAGCACGAATGTCGTCACTGGCTCACTCCTACTCTCAGTTTCGTGGGGCGATGGCGACGCCGGCATTGCGCTCGAACAGCTTGACGAGCGTCTGCGTGTCCTTGTCGGCGCCGTGCTCGTTGATCACCGTCTGGAACAGCTCGCGCACGACATTGGCTAGAACCATTGGTGTTGCGCTGTCGGTGCCGAGCTTGGTCGCCAGCCGCACGTCCTTGTGCATCAGCGCAAGCGTGAAGCTGACACTGAAATCGCCTTTCAGCAATTTGGGCAGAGCGAGCTCGGTGGTGGCGCTGCGCGCACTGCCCTTCTGCAGTACGGCCGTGCAGGTCTCGAGGCTCAAGCCGTTTTTGATCCCCATCGCCAATGCTTCGAAAGTTACCGCCCGCACGCCGGCGCTGATCACGTTGTTGACAAGCTTCATGACATGGCCGGTGCCCACATCGCCGGTATGGAAGATGTTGGGGCTGATCGTCTCGAAAATCGGCTTCACCTTAGCGAACAGGTCAGCCGGCGCCCCGACCATGATCGCGATCGTGCCGGCATTGGCTCCATGCGGGCCGCCGCTGACCGGCGCGTCGATCATATGCACGCCTTTTTCGGCGAGCCGCGCCGCCATCTGCCGGGTCTCGCCGGGATCGCCGGTCGTCATGTCGGCAATGATCTGCCCAGGTCGCAGCACCTCGGCGACTCGGCCTTCACCGAAGGGCACATCGCGCACCTCGGCGGAAGTCGGCAGGCAGGTCATCACCATGTCGCTCTCGCGGGCGAGCGCTTGCGCACTCTGCGTCGGCACTGCGCCGAGCTCGGCAAAGCGGCCCAGCGCCTCGGGCCGCAGGTCGAAGGCACGCAATTGGTGCTCGCGCATCAGTCGGCGCGCGAGCGCCCCGCCCATATTCCCCAATCCAATATAGCCGAGCTGCATTATCATTCTCCGGTCATTGCTCTTGCCGATTGCTCGACCGAGCTTCGCCTTATCGGCGGCGGCAAAGAGCGCAGTGGCCCGAGCCGGCAAGCTTGGCTAGGTTGAGGCGGGAGCTTAAAGCGCCGCAATTGAGGCAGGATCATGGAATTCGGCATGTTTCACGAGTTTCCGTCACTTCCGGATCGGAGCGACAGCGAGGCCTTCGACGAGGCGATGGAGCAGGTCGACGCGGCGGAACGATGGGGGCTCGATGTGATGTGGCTCGCCGAGCTCCATTTCGAGCCGCGCCGCTCGCTTTTGTCGGCGCCGCTCAGCATCGCCAGCGCGATCGCCGCACGCACGCGCCATATCAAGATCGGCATTGCCGTCCAGGTCTTGCCGCTGTGCCATCCATTGCGGCTCGCCGAGGAAGCTGCCACGGTCGATCAACTGAGCCACGGAAGGCTGATCTTCGGGGTCGGCCGCAGCGGTGTGGCGCAGACCTATGAGGCGTATGGCGTGGCTTACGCCGAGAGCCGCGAGCGCTTTCGCGAGATCCTCGACATCGTCGAACGGGCGTGGACCGAGCCGAGTTTCTCGTACGACGGCGCCTTCCATCGCTTCAAGAACGTCGCGGTGGTGCCCAAGCCCTATCAGAAGCCCACGCCGCCGATCCGCATCGCCGCCAGCACCCCCGACACGTTCCCCGCGATCGGCCGGCGCGGCGCGCCAATTTTCGCCTCCGTGCGCCACACCAGCTGGGCTGCCCTCGCCGAGCAGATCCGCAGCTATCACGAGGCCTGGAAGGCAGCCGGCCATCCCGGCAGAGGCCAGGTCTTCGTCTCGGCGCCGACCTATATCGCCGAAACCGACGAGCGCGCCTCCTCCGAGCCGCGGGAAAGCATCATGCATTTCTACCGCGAACAGGCGAATCTGCTGGAGGGAGCGGCGAGGTTGGTCGACCCCGAGACCGCCGCCCGGCGCATGCGGCGGGTCGAGCAGCTGCGCAATGTCGATTACGACGACGCGTTGCGCACCAATGCCCTGGTCGGCAGCCCCGGGACGATCGCCGAAAAACTGCGATCACTGCAGGCTGAAATCGGCCTGAGCGGGATCCTTGCCGAGCTCAATTGCGGAGGCCTGATCCCGCACGATCGGGTGCTGGCGACGATGCGCCTGTTGTGCGAAGCGGTCAAACCTCGCTTCGCGGCCTGACCAGCTATTCGGCGGCCTGCGTTTCGATAGCGGCCTCGGGCATCATCCCGAGGGCTCTCTTGTAGAGGTCGAGAAGGCTTTCTGCCTCGTCGACCTCCTCTTTGTCCATCTTTCGGATTTTAATGATTTGACGCATGATTTTGGGTTCGAAGCCGGTGCCCTTGGCCTCGGCGTAGACTTCCCTGATATCGCCACTCAGCGCGCGCTTCTCCTCCTCGAGCCGTTCGATCCGCTCGATAAAAGATTTCAGGCGCTCGACCGCGACACCCCCCACATCCGGCATGGTCCCCTCTTCCCCCGGCATTGCTGCCCCGCAGCAGGGCGCCAAAGATAGCGATCCGCCCTCGCCGGCGCAAGGTGGGGCCGTCAACGAGCGGACGTCAGTGCGTCCGGGAGGCGGCGAAGGCGGCCTTCTGGTCGGCGCTCGCCTCCTTCTGATACTTCGCCCGCCATTCGTCATAGGGCATTCCATAGACGATCTCCCGCGACTGCGGGTCCGACAGCGGCACGCCGCGGTCCTCGGCTTCGGCACGATACCATTTCGACAGACAGTTCCGGCAAAAGCCGGCCAGGTTCATCAGATCGATGTTCTGGACATCGGTCCGCTCACGCAGATGCTCGACGAGCCGCCGGAAGGTCGCAGCCTCGAGCTCGGTGCGGGTCTTGTCGTCCATCGCCATCTCCTCCTCGTTTACCGGACTCTATGTAGCGCGGCGACCACTTCGGGTGAAGCGCTACCGGCCCTGCGCCGCCGCACGACGGCGAATTTCCTCAATCGTCAGATCTTCCTTGTGCGTGGCGATGAACCAGCGGTAGCCGAACGGATCCTCGATCCCGCCGGTGCGATCGCCATAGAACTGATCTGCCACCGGCCGGACGAGCTTTGCCCCCACTGCCACCGCGCGCTCAACCGCCGCGTCCGACGTCCTCGACATAAAGATGGATCGAGACCGGCGAACCGCCGACAGTCTTTGGGCTCAGCGCGTGTATCTCGGGGTGCTCGTCGGCCAGCATGATGCTGGAATCGCCGATCCGGATCTCGGCATGGTGGACCTTGCCGCCGGGATCCGCCAAGCGCATCACCTCCTCGGCGTCGAACGCTTTGCTGTAGAAGGCGATGGCGTCGCTGGCGCCACTCAAGATCAGGTACGGCGTCACAGTATGATAGCCCTCCGGGATCGGCTTCACCTCGGTGCTCATCCTGGCCTGGCTTCATGTGGGATTGGGTAAGCGCCCTCTGAGCAATGGCATGCCCGCAGCCGTGTAGTACCTGAGAGGTCTTCCCGGCGCTACCGAGCGGAGGCGAGGCTATTTGGACCTGCGCAGCAACAGATTGCGTACCGTCGAACGGGTTCCGGCCTCGGCCGTCCAATGTGTGAAACCCGGCGGCCGCCGGCGCGCGGACCTCTTCGGCTCGAACCGGAAGCTCCCGCTGGGAAGCGCGAGTGCCGGCGCTGCGGCTTGCTCGGTTACTCGTTGCCGATCGGGCTGCTCGCACGCTACCAGCGGACGAAGGCTGCCTCTACTCCCGCAATTCGTGGCCACGCACCCCACCGCCCACTCGGAGCAGCGGGACGGCGTCTGTTTCGGACATTTCGACCGTGCCGTCGGGGGCGACGGTCCGGTGAAGTCCCGAAAGTAGCTGGTCGCCTATCACCAGATGCGCGCCGAAAGAGCGCGTCCGGGGCCACCGATGGCGAGCCGTCAGGTCCCGCTCCGCACCCCGCACGGCGTCGGCGCGGGCTACAGCAGAACGGCACATTGTTATCAATAAGGCAATTACAATATCGGAACCGGCGCGTTGTTTTTCGCTCCCTGCTGGCGGTACAGATTCGGTTGATATCTGAGCCGAATTCGTTGTTTTACGGCGGCCGAATTTTCGATCTAACCGATTGATCCAACGCACTATTTCTCAACGGCGGAGCGGGCGTCTGGCACGTCGGATCGCGATTTTCGTTGTTTTTATGCGCTGACGCGGCCGCCGCTGCACCGCGTCGCTCACCATCTTGCACGCGATCTCGCGCTGCCGGCGCTCCTCCTCCGCGCGCGGGGCCGACGACATTGGCGCTTGAGGGCTTGCGAACGAGCCTTCGGCTTTTTTCTGGGTCGTCAGCCGAATGCCTACAGTCCCCGCACGGTTTCGGCGATCAGCCAGTCGACGACCGCGGCGAGCGCCTCGGCACGCGTCGCGCCATCGGCGAGCGTGCGGTCAAAGACCGCGAGCTGGCGGTGCGCGCTGGTGCCGCGGGCGAGGATCTCGCGGGTGTGCGATACCTCGGCGAGGCAGCCAAAATGGCGGGCGTCGGGATCGACGAGCGCCAGCATCTCGTCGAGCAGCTCGGCATAGGGAAAGATCGCGCCGCGGCCGAAATCGACGAGACCCTGGTCGGTGCCGTAGCGTTGCGCCCGCCAGCGGTTCTCGTCGATCAGCATGCGCGCATAGATCCGCCAGCGCTGGTTCTCGCGCTTTAGCCGCCACAGCATGCGCAACAGGCAGCGAAACAGCGCGGCGATCGACAACGAATCGTCGAGCGTCGTGCAGCTGTCGGTAATGCGCATTTCGAGCGTCGGAAAGCGGGCGCTCGGCCGCAGATCCCACCACAGCTTGGTAGCATCCTCGATCAGCCCGGCGCCGACCAGGACGTCGACGTGGCGGCAGTATTCGCCCCAGCTGGCAAAGCGTTCGGGGGTACCCGTGCGTGGCAGCTCATCGAAGACGGCCAGCCGATAGGATTTGAGCCCCGTATTCTCGCCCTGCCAGAATGGCGAGGAGGTCGATAATGCCAACAGATGAGGAAGGAAATACGAGGCTTGGTTCAGGAGGTCGATGCGCAGCTCGTCATCGGGAATGCCGATATGGACATGCAGGCCACAGATCGCCAGCCGCCGCCCGACGGCTTGCAGATCAGCGTGCAAACTCGCATAGCGGCTGCGCTCGGTGGTCTTCTGCGCGTCCCAGCGAGCAAAGGGATGCGTCGCCGCGGCAACCGGCGCCAGACCGCGACGCGCCGCCACCTCGGCGACCGTCGCGCGCAGCCGTCGCAGGTCGGTGCGAGCTTCGTGGAGACTCGCACAAACCCGTGTCCCGACCTCGATTTGCGAGCGCAGAAATTCTGAGCTTACTTGCCCCCCGAGCAACCCCTCGCATTCCGCCAACATCTCCGGGGGCGGATCGCCGACGACATCGCGCGTGGCGCGGTCGACGAGGAAATACTCCTCCTCGATGCCGAGAGTGAATTCCGGCTCCGACTGTCCCACTTGGGCTCACCGGACGCCGAGGATTGAACCGGTCTGTGAACGCGGATCGCGGCGCGGCCAACGGCCGCTCTCGACTTGGTGGAAGAACTCGGCGCAGCTGCGATTGAACAGGTCTGGCTCTTCGAGGTTCACGGCGTGCCCGGTATTTGGGAAGACCACGAGCGCCGCAGTTGGGATCGTGCGCTTCATCAGCAGGCCGGGTTCGAGGCACGGGTCATCCTCGTCGCCGGTCATGATCAATGTCGGTACCTCGAGGCTGCGCATGCCATCGGTCAGATCCCACAGCGAGGGTCGGCGCGCCTGTACGCCGCGCATCGTCTTCGCCGAGCCCAGGGTCGAGTGCTCGGCGAGATGCCCTGCGAACTCTGCCCATCCGCGCGGGTCTTTGTTCTGATATTGCACCCTCGTTGGGCCGCGCGCATAGGTCTCGGCGGCGACCTTCATGCCCGCGCTTTCGATTAATGCTGCGGTCTTCGCCGTCTCGTCGTGGAACTGCTGCCTTTTGCCGGGTTCGGCACCATAGCCGCATCCGGCGACGACCAGCGATACCGCGCGGCCGGGATAGGCCAAGCCGAAATGCAATGTTGCAAAACCGCCCATCGAAATGCCGACGACATGCGCCTTGGCAATCGCGAGCTCGTCGAGCACGGCGCGGATATCGTCGCGGGCGCGGTCCTGAGAATAGCGGGCGGGATCCTCCGGTACATCGGACGGCGGGTAGCCGCGGGCGTTGTAGGCCACGCAGCGATAGCGACGCGCAAAGTAGCGGATTTGCGGTTCAAAGCTGCGGTAATCGTCGGCGAATTCGTGGACGAAGATGATCGACGCGCCCGACCCTGTGTCCTCGTAATAGAGGCGGACGCCGTCATCGGTGGTGATGTGTGGCATCGCAGTGCTTTCGCTACGGAGGCTGGCGCATCCTAGGAGCGCCGGCTCAGGCGCCGCAAGCGCCTCTGGCACGCTTTTTGAAGCGGAAAGGTCAGGTCCGGGCCCGCGCAGTGTTCGCGAGGGCCGATCCGGGCCGGGATCGCCGGATCAGATCCATCCGGACCTCATTCCCGGACCAGCTCCTTCCCCTGGCCAAGTCTTGAGCAGATGCCCAGGATCGGCCCAGCGCCGGACTGGATATCCGACCCTCTGACACCTCATCAAAAGCTTCCGGCGGTGCAGAAGCGCCAGGTAGAGCCGTCGAGCGCATAGAGCATTGCCAGGCGCTCGTTCCCGGCATGAGCGACGACCACGGTAAAGTGTTGACCGGTGCAGGATGACGCAGGGGTTCCCGGCGCCGGCATCTTCTTGGCAGCAGCGCAGCTCGTGGCAGCTTCGGGCAGGCTCGCCGGCCCGGCGGCGAGGCGCTTTCCGCCCGCGACCACGAAATAATCAACTGGCTCGCCCTGTTTGACCTGAGCATGCAGCGCGAGCCGCGCATGGCGCGATTTGTACATACCGGCCTGTTGCTCGCCGTCCGTCATGCCGGAAGGCAACGGACGAAACGTGATCGCAGCGCAAGCCGGGGGCGCCTTCTGGGCAGGCGGCTTGCTCGCCGCAGTGGCCGCCACAGCAGGGAGGCTGAGGGCCAAGCCGAAACCGACCGCGAGCGTGCTCCTCATCGTCAATTCCTCATATCGGGCAATACCCAGCTTATAGCCCCTGAAATTGCCCGGCAGTAGAGTTAATGCATGGCCGCGGTCACGATCGCCACGCTGATTGCCCTAATGCTCGAGGTTGGTTCTGCAAAGGGTGCCGCACTCGCCCTGGTGCTCGCCATCGACGTGTCTGCGAGCGTGACAGCAGATTCCTATCTGTTGCAGCATGACGGGATCGCACGCGCCTTTGCAAGCCCACGCCTCGCCGAGGCGATATCGGCCGCGCCGGGCGGGATCGAGGTGCTCGTCCTTGAATGGTCTGACCCGGACAAGATCGCGGTCACCGTCGACTGGACGCGGGTTGCCGACACTGGGAGCGCTGATGCCTTCGCTGCTGCAGTACGCGCGACCCGGCGGAGCTCGGCCGGGATCACGGCGATTGGTCCGGCACTACTCGCGGCCGCAGCGACTTTCGACCGCTTGCCGGAGCCTGCCGGGCACCGGATGATCGACATCTCGGGGGATGGTATGGCGAATTTCGGGTTGCCGCCGGCTGCCGCGCGCGACCGCATCGTGGCTGGCGGAATCGCGATCAACGGGCTCGCCATCCTGACCGAAGAGCCTTGGCTCGCGGACTACTATCGCAACAACGTAATCGGTGGCCCGTTGGCCTTCGTCGTCATCGCACGGACGTTTGACGACTTCGCCGACGCGATGCTGCGGAAGCTGATGCAGGAGGTCGCCGACCTTCGGTGACCGGCGCCTCCGTACGCTCCGTTCAGATGCAATAAGTCCGGATCGGCGAGAAGCCGTTGAACCCGACTGATGCGTAGCTTGCCGTATAAGCGCCGGTCGACAGGATCTCGACCTTGTCGCCGACCTCCAGGCCGAGCGGGAGCCGGTACTCGGTCCGCTCGTAGAGGATATCGGCGCTGTCGCAGGTCGGGCCGGCGAGGATGACGGGTCCCGATACCCCGCTGCGGCCTGGGGTCGCGAAGCGGTACTTGATGCTCTCGTCCATCGTCTCGGCGAGCCCGTTAAATTTGCCGACATCGAGGTAGACCCAGCGGCGGGCGTCGCCGCATCCCTTTTCCGAGATCAGCACGACCTCGGTCTGGATGATGCCGGCATCACCGACCAGCGAACGTCCGGGCTCGATGAGAATCTCCGGCAGCTGGTTGCCGAAATGCCTAGTGATCGCCGCCATCACGGCCCGGGCATAGCCATCGATCGCAGGCACGTCACCGCGATAATGCGCCGGGAACCCGCCGCCGATGTTCACCATGCGCAACTCGATATCCGCCTCGGCGAGCAGTGAAAACATTCGCGCAGCGCTCCCAACCGCGCCGTCCCATTGTCCGAGATCGGTTTGCTGGGAACCGACATGAAAGGAGACGCCATAGGGGTCGAGGCCGAGATCGCGGGCTCGGCGCAGCAGCTCGACTGCCATTTCGGGAGCGCAACCGAATTTGCGCGACAGCGGCCACTCGGCGCCATCACAGGCGACCAGAATGCGGCAGAATACGCGCGCGCCGGGGGCCGCGCGCGCCAACTTGTCGAGTTCGGGCGCACTGTCGAAGGCGAACAGCCGGAGCCCCGCCTGATGGGCGAAGGCGATGTCTTTTTCCTTCTTTATTGTATTGCCAAAGGACAACCGGTCGGCGGCGACACCGTTGTTGAGGCAGAGCTCGATCTCGCCACGGCTCGCCACGTCGAAATTGGCGCCCTTGCGCTCGAGCATCGCGACGATCTGCGGTGCCGGGTTCGCCTTCACGGCGTAATAGACGCGGGCGAGCGGCAAGTACCAGCGCAACAGATCGTAGGCCTCCGCGATCACGTCGAGATCGACGACCAGGCAAGGGGTCTCGGGGCGATTTTCGACAAGGAAACGGTTGATTCTCTCGGTCATGATCGGGGTCATCCTTCCCGCGAGGCAGCTGAGCATGATCGCGTTGCCGGACGAAGACTTCGAGGGCGCACGGCTGATGGGGGAAGACCCGCAAGCGCGCTCTCGGTTCGACCGAACGCGAACCGAAGAGAGAGCCGACCCGCCTCTCGAGGCGGTGTCGGCCCTTTTTGGTTGGCTTAGCTCAGACTGCTTGGGTCGATGACCCGGTTGCCCCGCCCGCGCAGACGCGTTCCACGAAGATTGGCGTCAGGACAGGGCACCACGCCCCTGAGTCGGATAGCAACCATACCGACCTCCCTCTCGGGACCGACCTTGCGGCCGGAAGACCAAAAAGGACGCGTTACGTCGTTGCATAACCACCATGGGCCATAGGCACGTGCGAGTGCGTCGAGACCCCGATAGATACGCTTATCCGGCGGGAACGCAAGGGGAAATTCCAAAAAATGACAGTTTGATGACGCCCTGGTAGGCGCAGCACGCGTCGTCACCCGCTGCGCAGGGCGAAACGCTGATTGCGGCGCTCGGCGAAGGGGATGACGAGGCCCGGGTGGTGCGCGGCGACCCGGTCCTGAGCAGCCTCGACGATCAGCTTTAGGAGGTCGGAATAGCGCAGTCCCGCCATTTGGGCCATCAGGTTGAGCTTACCGTCCCAGCACCAGCCCGGGTTCGGGTTGGCCTCAAGCAGCTTGATCTCGCCCTCGGCATCAGCGCGAAAATCGAACCGCGCATAATCGCGACAGCCGAGCCGCTCAAACAGGATATTCGCATAGTCGATGATCTTGCGCCGCGTTTCCTCGTCGAGACGCGCCTCGCGATACCCGATCTGCGACCAGTAAGGCGAATCGGGGATCCACTTCGATTCATAGGGCAAGAGGCGGGGCAGCGTCGTGTCGAGGCGCGAATAGTCGACCTCCAGCGGCGGCAGCACGCGGTAGTCGAGCCCGGGATTGCCGATGATCCCGATCGAGTATTCGGGTCCGGTCAGAAACTCCTGGATCAGGATCGGACAGCGCGGCATTTCTTCGCGCAGCCTGCCCAGGCAGGTGATTGCCTCTTCCCAGGTATGGACTACCGCGTCTTTGGTAATGCCGATCGAGGAGTCGCCAAAGTTCGGCTTGATCAGCGCCGGGAACACCGACGGGATGGTGGCTGCCAGGTCGTCTGAATTGAAATACGTCTCCGCCGGCACCGGCACGTCGATCGCCTGGGCGACACCGCGAACCAGCGACTTGTTGTAGCAGAGACCGAGGCAAGCAGGTCCGGCGCCGCTATAAGGAATGTCGAGCATCTCCAAGACTGCCGGCACATGCATTTCCATGAACGCGTCGTTGTTGAAGCCTTCGTCGCAAAAGTTCAGGACAAAATGCGGGCGGTTCGCCCGCAACTCGGTATAGAGCGAGGCGTGATTGTCGAGAAAACGAAACCGATAATCGGGCAGCTCTTGCAGCGCAGCTTTGAGCCGCTCGATTGTCTCAATATCTTCTTCATTCCAGCGTCCGTTGCGCTTGACCGGGTCGGGGAGGCGCGGATCGCCAAGAACGACGGTGACATCGGAAAACAGCGCAGCACGGCGCGGCAGCCGCCGCGTACGGCGAGGCGCCTCGCAGGTCAGAAACAGGCGGTGCGCCACCATCCCGAGATCCTGATTGCGTTGCGAGTCCGGGGCCAATAGCGGATGAAAGCGGACGTTGGTGAAACCGGCGCTGGTTAGCAGCGTCTCGAGACGCTCCTTTGAATAGAGCCGCTCGGCGTAGAATTGATCGGCGATGACGCCGCGCTCCGCGTGGACCACGACTTCGCGGCTGATCAGCCGATCGCCATCCTCGGCGAGGTCACGCTCGCGGCAGACAAAATGATTTTGGTCGATCCACTCCCACGAACGCGGATCGAAATGACGACGCATCCACTCGCCATCCATCAGATCCATAACGAGCGTCCCGCCGGAGGCGAGGGCGCGCTTGACCGCTTCGAGTACGGCGAGATCGTCCTCCGGACGCTCGAAATAGCCAAACGAGTTACCCAGAAGGCAGACGCAATGAAACTCGGCGTCGCCAAGGCGAAAGCGCCGCGCATCGCCCTCGTGAAACGAGACCTGCAGGCTGCGCTGTTTGGCGCGTTTGCGCGCCAAACGGATTAGATAGCGCGAGCGGTCGAGGCCGGTGACGTGAGGAAAGCCCCGCCAGGCAAGCTCCAGCGAATGGCGGCCCTGGCCACAGCACAAATCGAGGATGCGGTCGTTGCGCTCGAGCCCGACCGTACGAATCAACAGGTCGACCTCTTCGCTGGTGTTGCGGTCGTTCTCGATCACGTCCCCGTCGGTTTCGAGATAGAGCGAGTTGAACAGGGTGCGCCACCAATCCGAGGGCAGATGCCGCTCGAGATCCGACACGGGACCCAGGGTGCGGGCACCGATTAGCCTTCCGTGCTCCCCACCTTCGCAATCTCCATCCCTCTGGGCGGGGTGAGGCTTGGCAGCAGGCCTCGCACCGTTCGTCTTCTTGCTCATATCGACTGTTCCCGGTCTTTCGAATATCAAAAAAAGCGGCCTCCCGTTAAGGGGAACCGCCGAGAAGCTGCGTCTCTGAGGGCAGGCGCGCTCGGGGATCGGAGCCGGCCGACGGCGCGTGCGGGACGCGGGCCGGCGCGATCATTCGGCGCGGTGTGGTTGCGGGAATCGGCCGTTGGAAAGGGGGATCGCAAAGGGTACATAGACGCTCGTGATCAGGGTCCACCGGGCCAACGGCTTATGTCGGCGCAAAGTTCGGAATATTCTGCCCGGCTTTCAAGATTACTTTTCCCAAATCACATAATTGGTCGCGCGATGGCACAAAGCCGGCAAGCTGCGAGCAAAGCACGGCCCCAGAATTGGCCCGCGATGCCGAATCGCCGAAGGAGCTCTATAAATCAGGGCGGCGCGCGCAGCTCGATCGTGCCTAGGCGGGCGCCCGTCGCCAAATCGATGACAACGAGCTGGCGGCTGCCTTGCGGCAGCACCAATTCCAGGACGAGGCGATCCGCGCCGGCCGTCATCGCCCCGATCCGAGCGTCGCGCGGGATGTCGATCGCGGTGGCGACGAACGAGCGAGGGACACTGCCGCCGCGCGACAGCCTGCCGGCGATGACCGCAACCAGAAGCGCGAAACCGCCGATCAGCATGACACCCATTACAACGACCAGGATTTTGAGAGCGCGCATCCGCTTAAGTCCGGAGAGACCGCTTTGGCCATATGTGACAGAAAAGTCTGTTCGTGACGGCTGAACCCGACGCCCTTGGCGGCAGGCGGGCTACCGTGCTTGCCAGCGCCAACGAGGCCGGGCAGCGACTCGATCGTGCGCTTGCTCTGCATCTCCCGGCACTATCGCGTACCCGGCTCAAACAGCTGATCCTTGCCGGCCATGTCACGTGCGAGCGAGCAGCGCTGCACGACCCGGCGCTGCGGGTCCGCAGCGGCCAGAATTTCGTCGTTTTCCTCCCCGACGATATAGACGCGGCGCCGCTTCCGCAGCCCATCGCGCTGGATATTCGCTTTGAGGATGCACATCTGATCGTCATCGACAAGCCCGCGGGGCTGGTCGTCCACCCCGCGCCGGGAAACCTGGACGGGACACTCGTCAACGCTCTGATCAGCCATTGCGGCGCGAGCCTGTCGGGGATCGGCGGGGTTCGTCGGCCGGGTATCGTCCATCGCCTCGACAAGGACACGAGCGGGCTGATGGTCGTCGCCAAGACCGAGGCCGCGCATCACGCACTCTCGCGCGACTTTATGCTGCGCCGAGTGGACCGTGCCTATGCCGCAATCGTTTGGGGTGTGCCAACCCCGCTCGCCGGAGAGATCACCGGTAATATCGGCCGCAGCGCGGTCAACCGGAAAAAGATGACTGTTGTCCGGGATGGCAGGGGAAAGCCCGCGATCACGCACTATCGTGTCGAGCGCTCGTTCCACTCGCAGGCGGCCCTCCTCGAATGCCGTCTTGCGACCGGCCGAACGCATCAGATCCGGGTGCATCTCGCCAATCGCGGACACCCGCTGATCGGCGATCCGGTCTATGGCACGCGAGCCGGACGCGAAGTCAGGCGCCGCAGCGCTATTGGGGCCCGGATCGCCGCGTTTACACGTCAAGCCCTGCACGCGCGTTTGTTGGGCTTCGTGCACCCGGCCGGCGGCGGAAGGCTCATGTTCGACAGCCCGCTGCCCGCTGACATTCACGAACTTGTGGGCAATTTAGAGCGACTTTAAACTGGACAAAATCCGACTAATTTAATAGGGTACAATGCAGGGTCTTCGAGAGAGGGATCGAAGCGCCTTCTCGGGCGTTCGCCTATCGCCAACTTGGAGCAATGATCGTCGATGGCCACCCTTTCGGTACCTTCCATCTCCTCGGAAGGAAACCTCACTCGGTATCTTCAGGAGATCCGCAAATTTCCGATGCTGGAGCCGGAGCAGGAGTACATGCTCGCCAAGCGTTGGAAGGAACATGAGGACCCGGAGGCGGCGCATCGGCTGGTCACCAGCCATTTGCGGCTCGTCGCCAAGATCGCGATGGGCTATCGCGGCTATGGGCTGCCGCTTTCTGAACTGATCTCCGAGGGCAACGTCGGCATGATGCAGGCGGTCAAACGCTTTGACCCGGATCGCGGCTTCCGTCTGGCGACCTACGCCATGTGGTGGATTCGCGCGGCGATACAGGAATACATTCTGCACTCTTGGTCGCTCGTCAAAATGGGCACCACGGCGGCGCAGAAAAAGCTCTTTTTCAATCTGCGCAAACTGAAGGGTCAATTGCAGGCGATGGAGGAGGGTGATCTCTCACCCGAAAATTTGAAGAAGATCGCCACCGAGCTCGATGTCCCCGAGGCCGATGTCATCAGCATGAACCGCCGCTTGGCGAGCCCCGACCATTCACTGAATGCGCCGCTCCGGAGCGATAGCGAAGGCGAGTGGCAGGATTGGCTGGTCGACGAAAGCGAGAGCCAGGAAACCCGGCTTGGTGAAAGGCAGGAGCTCGGGTTGCGCCGCGATCTGCTCGAAAAGGCGATGACCCACCTGAATGATCGCGAGCGCCATATTTTGACCGAGCGGCGTTTGCGCGACAACCCGACCACCCTCGAGGATCTATCACAGCAATATGGCATCTCACGCGAGCGGGTTCGTCAGATCGAAGTGCGCGCGTTCGAAAAGCTGCAAAAGGCGATCAAGGCTGCCGCCGTCGAGCGCCGTCTCGTCACCCATTGAGAAACTGAGTGGGCATAGTGGCCTAACCGGTCGTCACCTCCGGTCACGACGAGGCCATCCGCTTCACCAATCACCGCTTCGTCGACGAGGATCAACTCGCCCGCCCGATTTGATCTGGCCGGTGCTCCGCGCGCCTCGTTGCGAAACTCAGCGTATGCGATCGCCGCTGCTTGCGAGCCGGCGAAAGAAGGGACCACGTAGCCAACCCCCTCTCCCCGCTTGCGGCTCATCTATGCACACATCTCAGCATGGCATGTGCTGTGCAGAGGGCTTCGAGCCTAGTGAGGCCGTGGCGCATGGTGAGGGGTCCGGGCGGACTTTCCG
>JGI26340J50214_10000037_pt1 | contig 40760 bp, 36 predicted proteins | sample BogFormECP12_OM2_FD_50214 | JGI IMG/M metagenome (IMG submission 50214)
GAGAAAGAGAACACGACGATCATCGACGGCGGCGGCCAGAAGGACGACATCCAGGGCCGCTGCACGCAGATCCGCCAGCAGATCGAGGAGACGACCTCGGATTACGACCGTGAGAAATTGCAAGAGCGGCTGGCAAAGCTCGCCGGCGGTGTCGCGGTGATCCGTGTCGGCGGAGCGACCGAAGTCGAGGTCAAGGAGAGAAAGGACCGGGTCGACGACGCCACCCATGCGACGCGGGCGGCGGTCGAGGAAGGCATCGTCCCGGGCGGCGGTGTCGCCCTGCTCTATGCCGCCAAGGCGCTCGACGGGCTGACCCCCGAGAACAACGACCAGAAGGTCGGGATCGACATCGTCCGGCGGGCGTTGCAGTCGCCGGTTCGCCAGGTCGTCGAGAACGCCGGCACCGAGGGATCGGTCGTCGTCGGCAAATTGCTCGACGCGAACGACCCCAACCTCGGTTTCGACGCGCAGACCGGAGAATATGTCGACATGGTGAAGGCCGGCATCATCGATCCGACCAAGGTGGTACGGCTGGCCTTGCAGAACGCGGCCTCGGTGGCGGGCCTGTTGGTCACGACCGAGGCCATGGTCGCCGAAAAGCCGAAAAAGGAGACCATGCCCGCAATGCCGCATGGCGGCGGAATGGACGGGATGGACGACTTCTGACCTATCGCAGCCAACACAAGCAAGGCCGGCATCCCTAATGGGTGCCGGCCTCTTTTTTTCAGCGCGTCGACGACGCCTCAGTCACTCGCGACGATAGACGAAATAGGTCTCCATCGCCCCTTTGCCTTTGATTTCGAGCGACCCGCGGGGCTCGAAGCGGAACGCGTCGCCCAGTAACCGACGCGTCTCAGCGGATATGTGAACGCGGCCGGGCAGGCCGTAGCTCTCCATGCGCTTGGCGGTATTTACGGTATCGCCCCAGACGTCGTAAGCAATTTTGTGGGTGCCGAGGACCCCGGCGACGATCGGCCCCCCGGTGTGAACCCCAACGCGCAGTTGCAGCCTCTTGTCGATGGCGCGACCGGCGCGCTCGACAGTTTCGAGCATAGACAAGGCCATTTCCGCAACTGCAGCGGCAGCGTTCGACTGCGGTTCCAGGATGCCGCCGGTTACCATGTACCCATCGCCGATCGTCTTGATCGTTTCGAGCCCATGGCGGACGGCGAGGTCTTCGAACTGGGAGAAGAGAAGACCCAGCAGCCTCACGGTTTCTTCGGGCGTGAGCGTTGCTGAAAGCAACGTGAAATCGACAAGATCGGAAAAGAGAACCGTCGCCTCGGCAATGCGGTCGGCGATGACTGTCTCGCCCCGCCGCATGCGCTCGACGATCGTGCGCGGCAGGATGTTGAGGAGCAATGCCTCGGAGCGTTCCTTTTCGGCGTGCAGCTCGTCGAGCAGCCGCTTCTTCTCGAGGCACGCCCCGATACGCGCGCGCAACAGGACGGGATTGAACGGCTTGGGCAGGTAGTCCTCGGCGCCGGCCTCGATACAGCGGACCGTGCTGTCGAGCTCGTCGAGCGCCGAGATCATGATGACCGGAATGTGCCGCGTGCCCGCATCGACTTTGAGCCGGCACAGGACCTCGAAGCCGCTCATCCCCGGCATAATCAGATCGAGCAGCACGAGATCGAAGCTCTGGGCAGTGGTCAACGCGAGCGCCGCTGGCCCGCTCTCGGCGGCCGTCACCGAGTGCCCTTCGCGTACCAGCCGGCGCGACAAGAGATCGCGGTTTGATGCATTGTCGTCGACGATGAGAATGCGGCTCGACGCGGCGCTTGGATCGGGAAGATCGGCTTCGCCGAGAGGCTTTATCGTCTGCAGCACATTGCCGACAATCTCGATTGGCGGCGCCGCTGCGAATTCGACCATTCGGTCGATTTCCGCCAGCAGGCGATCGGCGAGGTCGAGCACCTTGTCGAGATCGGCCAGCAAAGAATCCCGCCCGCTGTCCCGCGCCTCCTCGACGAGCAGTTCGCCATAACCCTTGATCGCGTTCAGAGGCGTCCGCAGCTCGTGGCGAAGCCGGGCAATATCGTCGTTGGCTCGTTGCGTGGGGTCGACGACCTGCGCGATCAGCGCGGAAAGCCGTACTCCGGCCTCCCGCATCCGCTGGAGATCGGGAACAGCTTCTTCGAGATCGTGCCGGCCTGCGTCCTCGAGGAGAATATCGACAAACCCGATGATCGCGGCGACGGAGGCGCCGAATTCCTGCCGCTGAAAGGCGGCGACGGCATGCTCGAGCCGCCCGCCGCTCACGACCGCTCGCCAGCGCGCGCGAGAAGTGCCTCGATCTTCTGCAGCAGCCGGGGCAACTCGACCGGCTTTGTGTCGTAGTCGTCGCAGCCCGCCTCGATGACCTTTTCGCGGTCGCCCGCCATTGCATGCGCGGTCAGCCCGATGACCGGGATCGACCGGGTCAGAGGTTCGGCCTTGAGCCGGCGCGTCGCCTCCCAACCGTCGATGACCGGCAGGCTCATATCCATCAGCACGAGGTCGGGGTTCTCGGCTTTCGCCGTGGCGATGCCTTCAGCGCCGTCGACCGCCATGACGATCTGATAGCCGCGGCGGATGAGCCGGCGCGACAACATGTCCCGGTTCATCTCGTTGTCCTCGACGATCAGGATCTTAGCCATCCGTTCTCCACATCAACCCGCCGCGGCGACTTCCACCGCCTTCGGCAGGCGCACCAATATCCGCCGCAGCACTGCGGCGAGATCATCGGCGCCCTTGGCGATGACCTCGCGCGTCCGCCCAGCCAACAGCTCGCGCTCGGCCGCACCCAACGGCATCGCCGTCAGGATCACGATCGGGATCGGCCGCCACTCGGCGTGTTTCGCGATCTCCTCGAGAAAGGCGAACCCGTTCATGCCCGGCATCAGCAGATCGAGCAGAATCATCGCCGGACGCGGGTTCTGCGACAACCAGTGGAGCGCATCGGCGCCCTCTCCGGCCTCGTCGACTTCCCAGCCGAGCTTTTCGAGGTGCCGCCTGGCAATACGGCGGCTTTCGGACTCGTCATCGACGACGAGAACGACACCGGTGCCGTGCACGTTCTGCCGGATCGTCGCCGCCAGGCGCGCGCGGTCGACGGGCTTGGTCAGGAACTCCGCGGCGCCGAGCGACACGGCAATGCCGCGATCGGCCAGCACGGTCACGATGACGACCGGGATCTCGGCGAGGTCGGGATCGGATTTGATGGCCGTCAGCACCGCCCAGCCATCCATGCGCGGCATCAGCACATCGAGCGTGATCACATCGGGATGCCACTCGCGCGCCAGCGCAAGGGCGGTTTCGCCGTCCGTCGCCGCGATCACGCGATAGCCTTCCCGGCGTACCGTCGCAGTGAGGAGGTCGCGGGCATTGGGATCGTCGTCGACCACCATGACCAGGGCCGCATGCTCGGCGCCCGTGGGGGTCGCAGCGGCAGCAGCAGCGGCACGGCCGCGCTCGGGTAGTGTGATCGTGAAGGTCGAGCCCAGCCCGGGGGCACTCTCGACGGCGATCCTGCCGCCGAGCAGCTCGCAGAAATGCTTGGTGATCGCGAGACCGAGGCCGGTGCCGCCATACTGCCTGGTCGTCGACGCGTCGGCCTGGCTGAAGGCCTGGAAGAGCCGGCCCTGCTGCTCATCGGTCATCCCGATCCCAGTATCGCTGACGATGAACGAGATTTCCCCGACGGCAGATCTGACCTCGAGCGCAATGCGGCCCTCATGGGTGAACTTGCCGGCGTTGCTCAACAGGTTGAGGAGGCTCTGCTTGAGCTTGGTCCGGTCGGTATAAACGGTGCCGAGCGCCGCCGGACAGACGATTTCGAGCCGGTTTGCATTCGCCGCCGTCAATGGATCGACGATCGAGCGCACCTCCTCGACGAGACCGGCGAGATCGACCTCTTCGAGATAGAGATCCATCTTGCCCGCCTCGATCTTCGACAGATCGAGGATGTCGTTGATCAGCCCGAGAAGATGCCGGCCGGCGTCGCGGATCTTGGCGAGGTCGGGGAGAAACTCGTCCTGCCCCTCATCCTGCGCGGTCTCGTAGAGCATCTCGCTGTAGCCGATGATCGCGTTCAATGGCGTGCGGAGCTCGTGACTCATGCTGGCGAGAAAAGCCGATTTGTGCTCGCTCGCCATTTCGAGCTGCCGGTAGAGATCGCCAAGCTGCTCCGAGGTGCGGTTGACGTTGGCCGCCAAAGCGCCCAACTCGTCGCGATTGCCGACCTTGACTCGCTGAGTGAAATCGCCGGAAGCGATCTCGTTGAGCGTCGTGTCGATCTCGCGGATCGGCCCGGTCAGCGACAGCGAGATCGTGCGGCCGAGGATCAGAGCCAGGACGATGCTTGCGAGAGCAAACCCAAGGACGATCGTCTGCGAGGTGCGGTAGGCCTCGCCGCTCGCCTCGATCCCCGCCACCACATCGGCTTCGGCCTTGTTGACTAGCTCGTTGGTCAGGCGCTCGAGCCGGTTCGCCAGCGGCCGCGCCTCCTTCAGCTGCGCTTCGCGGGCTTCATCGACGTGCCCGCCGCGGATCAGCTCGACGACGCGCGTCACGACGGCAATGAACCGGTCGTATTCCTCCCTGACCTTGCCGAGCAGCTTGATCTCATCCTTGGCGACGAATTGCAGCCGCTCCAGGTCATAGCCGAACTGGTTCAGCTGGCGCAGCGCGCTGTCCAAGGTGCGCTCGTCCGAGACCAGCAGCGCGGAAGTGACGCTGTAGAGCTGGCTCGTCGTGTCGTGCTGGACCTGGCGGTAGGCCGCGATCTTGCGCTCGCTGTTGATCAGCTCTTCGGTGCGCTGGTTGACGCCGCTCAACGTGTAGAGCCCGACGGCGCCAAGCGCGATCAGCAGAACGACGATCGCAAGAAAGGCCACCAGCAGCTTTGTCTGGACGCGCGCCGGCAGGCGCGCGACCGGGCCGACCAGAAGGTTGTTGAACGAAATCATTCCTTATCGACGAGGCTCATCAGGTCGCGACGGAACTCTTCGGGATCAAAGCGCGCACCGAGATACTGGACGCGCATCTGCCCATCGGCATCCACCAGCGTGGTGAGCTGCGAATGCTCGACCGAGCCGTCCTCCTTCTTCGAGAAGAATACCCCATAATGGCGTGTCACGTCACGGACCGCCTCGAGCGAGCCGGTCAGGAAGGTCCAGCCGTCGAGCTTGGCGCCCCAGAATTGGGCGTAGTCCTTCAGCACCTCCGGGGTGTCGCGCTCGGGGTCGAGGCTGATCGAAACAAAGGCGATCTTGGCGCCGAAATTCGCGCCCAGCGCCTCCTGGACGTCGACCATCTTCTGCGTCAGCAAGGGGCAGATGTCGGGGCACCCGGTATAGATGAAAGTCAGAGCCACGACCTTGCCGCGCAAATCGGCGAGCGCCACCGGCCTGCCGTCCTGCGAGGTCAAGGTGAACGGCGGCGCCGGCCCGATCACAGGCAGCGGCTTGTCGCCGCCGGCTGCGCGTGCCCCAAGCGACGCGGGCACCACCAGCAACGCCAATGCCAGGACCACCGCGATCCCTCCCCTCACCCTCCCGCTTCGCGGGTCCCTCCCTCTCCCCGCGTGCGGGGAGAGGGCTGGGGTGAGGGGCACCTTCAGTTTCATCAGGACCAGCCTCTCACGCCTTCAGCTCGCGCTTCAACTGATTGAACAGGCGAAAATCGGTGCCGTCGGCGATGATGCGCTTCGGGTCGTGCTTGATCATACCGAGCTCATGCATGCGCAATGCATAAAACCGGACCGTGTCCTCGGGATCGTAGTCGCGCCAAAGATCGTAGGGGACTTCGGTGATGGCCTGCAGCGCGTAGTCGTAGCGCGCGGTAAAGCCGCCATCGACGAGCAGCCGCGCGGCCTTTTCGGGCGCACTGGCGCAGAGGTCGGCGGCTTTTAATATGGCGCGGATCACCCGCTTCGTCGCGACCGGTTGGCGGGTGGCAAACTCCCGGTTAGCCGCCAAGGCGCAGCAGAAATATTGCGACCACGGCCGGTCGATGGCGGTTTTTAGGATGACACGGCCGACATTGCGTGCACGCAGCTCTTGCACTTCGGGAGGAAACGCCAGATGGGCGTCGATCTTGCCGGCAGCGAACAGCTCCATAGCATCGGAGTCGGTTACAAGGGTGAGGTCTTTTCTCGGGTCGAGCCCGACCCAGGCGCCTATCAGCGAGACCAGCTCCGCGCCGCCGGTCTCTCCCACTCTTTTCCCCTTCAGGTCGGTGATGGCGCGAACGGCGCCGTGGACGAACAGCTCGTAACAGCCGCCATGCACGCCTGAGACGATCGTAATCGGCGCGCCGTTATCGATGCCAATTATGTGATGGAGCGACAGGTCCGAGGCGAAGTCGATCTGCCCGCTTCCCAGCTCCCGCGATACCGAGGGTATCGGAATATCCACCCAGCGGATATCGGTGAACCCCTCGGCGCGCAACAACTCTTCGCAGACATATTGCGGCGCAAAACAGATGACCGGGTGCTTCGAGAACCGAACGGTGGTCGTTTCCGGCGGCGGTTCGACCGCCGCCGCGCGCCGAAAGGGCAGCAGCGCGGCGGGGACGGCCAGCGCCATGCCGCCCAGCAGCCGGCGCCGGGTCTGTATCATAGCCATGCCAACTCTCCCTGTTCGTCGCCCTTCACGCCTTCAGCTCGCGTTTGACCTCGTTCAAGAAGCGCCAGTCTGTGCCATTGGCGATAATCTTCTGCGGAGTGCTCTTGATCATACCCAGCTCGTGCATCCGCAGCGCATAGAACCGTAAGGTGTCCTCGGCGTCGTATTCCCGCCAGGCGCCGTAGGGGTTCTCGGTCAATGTCTGCAGCGCATACTCGTAGCGTTCGGTGAAGCCGCCGTCGACGATCAGCCGCGCCGCCACTTCGGGTTTGCTCGCGCACAGATCGGCGGCTTTCAATACGGCGCGGATCACACGCTTCGTCGCCACCGGATATCGGGCGGCATATTCCCGGTTCGCCGCCGTCATGCAGCAGAAATACTGCGACCAAGGTGGGTCCGTGGCGGTCCTCAGGATCACATGGCCGACCTTGCGCGCGTGTAATTCCTGGACGTCGGGCGGAGCCGCCATGTACGCGTCGAGCTTGCCTTCGGCGAACAGGTCCAGGGGGTTGGCGCCGATAACGTCAACCAATGTGAGGTCCTTTTTCGGGTCCAGCCCGACATAGGCCGCGATCAACGAGAGCCAGCGCGAACCCCCCTCGCCTACCCTCTTCCCTTTCAGGTCGGCGATGCCGCGGATGCCCTCATGGGCGAACAACTCGTAGCAGCCGGCATGCAGCCCGGTGAGGACGGTGATCGGCAGCCCGCGATCGATTGCGATGACGTGGTCCATCGGCAAGTTCGATTGGAAATCGAACTTGCCGCGCCCGAGGTCTTCCTCTGACGTTACCGCGGTCGTGTCGATATAGCGGACATCGGTAAACCCATCTGCGCGCAGCAACGCCTCGCAGACGTACTGCGGGGCGAAACAGATGGCCGAAAACCTGCCGAGACGCACGCTGGTGGTCTCCAGCGCCGACTCGGCCGCCCGCACGCGCTCCGGCGACAGAAGACCGGCGGCGCCGGCCAGTGCCGTCATGGTTAGAAAGCGGCGTCGTGTCTGTGTCATTGTCATTGGAAGCCTCCTCTGCCTTTGTGTTCACGCCTTCAGCTCGCGCTTGACCTCGTTTAGAAAACGCCAGTCTGTGCCATTGGCGATGATCTTCTGCGGACTGTTTTTGATCATGCCCAGCTCGTGCAATCGCAGCGCATAGAAGCGGATCGAGTCTTCGGCGTCGTATTCCCGCCAGGCGCCGTAGGGGTTTTCGGTCAATGTCTGCAGCGCATACTCGTAGCGTTCGGTGAAGCCGCCCTCGACGATCAGCCGCGCCGCCACTTCGGGCTTGCTGGCGCACAAATCGGCGGCTTTCAATACGGCGCGGATCACGCGCTTCGTCGCCACCGGATGTCGGGCGGCATATTCCCGGTTCGCCGCCGTCATGCAGCAGAAATACTGCGACCAAGGTGGGTCCGTGGCGGTCCTCAGTATCACATGGCCGACCTTGCGCGCGTGTAATTCCTGGACGTCGGGCGGGGGGCCCATGTACGCGTCGAGCTTGCCTTCGGCGAAGAGTTCCAGGGGGTTGGCAGCGGGATCGTCGACCAAGTTGAGGTCCCGCTTCGGGTCGAGCCCAACATAGGCCGCGATCAGCGAGAGCCAGCGCAGATCCCCACCTACGCTCTTCCCTTTCAGGTCGGCGATCCCCTGGATGCCGCCATGCGCGAACACCTCGTAACAGCCGGCATGCAGCCCGGTGAGGACGGTGATCGGCAGCCCGCGATCGATTGCGATGACATGGTCCATCGGCAAGGCCGATTGGAAATCGAACTTGCCGCGCCCGAGGTCTTCATCTTGCGTTGCCCGCGTCGTGTCGACATAGCGGACATCGGTAAACCCATCTGCGCGCAGCAACGCCTCGCAGACGTACTGCGGAGCGAAACAGATGGCCGAAAACCTGCCGAGACGCACGCTGCTGGTCTCCAGCGCCGGCTCGGCCGCCCGCACGCGCTCCGGCGACAGAAGACCGGCGGCGCCGGCCACGGCCGTCATGCTTAGAAAGCTACGTCGTGTCTGTGTCGTTGTCATTGGAAGGCTCCTCTCCCTTTTGTGTTCACGCCTTCAGCTCGCGTTTCAGTTCGTTGAACTGCCGCAGATCGGCGCCGTCGGCGATGATCTTTTGCGGCGTCTTTTTGATGATGCCGAGCTCGTGCAGGCGCAGCGCATAGAACCGGATCGTGTCCTCGGCATCATAGTCGCGCCAATGGCCGTAGGGATTATCCTTCAGCGTCTGCAGCGCATATTCGTAGTCTTTGGTGAAGCCGCCGTCGACCAGCCGCCGCGCCGATTGTTCGGGCGCGCTGGCGCACAGATCGGCGGCCTTCAGCATCGCGCGGATGACGCGTTTGGTGGCAACCGGATGCTTGGTGACATAATCGCGGTGGCCGGCCAGGGTGCAGCAGAAATACTCCGACCACGGCCGGTCGACGGCGGTCCGCACGATGACCTCGCCGAAGCCGCGCGCGTGCAGCAATTGCGGTTCCGGCGGCGTCGCCATGTAGGCGTCGAGCTTACCCTGCATGTACTGATCGAGCGGCTTGGCTTCAGGATCGCTGAGGATCGTCAGGTCCTTCTTCGGGTCGAGCCCGACGTAAGCCGCCATCATCTCGATCAGATCGGTCGCGGCCGTCGTGCCGATCCGCTTGCCTTTGAGATCCCGGACGTTGCGGATCCCCTTGCTGGCGAACAACTCGTAGCACCCGGCGTGCACGCCGGCGACGATCGTGACCGGAACGCCCGCATCGACAAACGAGACGTAGGCGGGGGTAACGTGCGTCGCGAAATCGAACTTGTTCTCGGCGAAGCCCGCCGCGATCGCCGCGGATGTGGGCGCGGCATCGACATATTGGATGTCGGTAAATCCCTCCGCGCGCAGCAGCTCCTGGCAGACATCTAGCGGGGCAAAACAGATGATCGGGATTTTGAGCAACCGCACGCTGGAGGTTTCCAGCGCCGGCTCGTCCGCCCGTGCACGCACCGGCGGCAGAATGCCGGCGGTGCCGGCCAGGGCCATCATCGTGAGAAAGCGGCGTCGTGTCCGCGTCATCGGCATTGGAACCCCTCCGTCATCCTTCAGCGTTCACGCCTTCAGCTCGCGTTTGAGCTCGTCAGTTAGAGCGTCCCTAGAGTGGTATCATATCGAGCACAACCTCGCCTGCACTAAGGCGCTGGGCTAGAGCGCTATGAAAATCCCTCAACCACTGCGCTACTTCCTCGGGTCTTTTCGCCGGCTGAATCCCTTGATAATGCCGGGAAATCAAATCCATGATGTTCTGCGTGTTTCGCACCTCGACGCCGCCGAACGGATAATCGAACAGCAAGTCGTAGTAGAACTTTGGAGTACCGGTCCGATTATTCGGCTTCATTCACAACCGTTGGATTTTATCGAGCCAGGTATCGAGTTCCTGACGGAAATGCTGCCGCAATTCGGGCGAAAACTCGAAGCCAACCAGCTTGATGAGACGTTCGTTTAACGGATCTGCCAAACCGGTAATGATCTGCTCGACATACCGCTTTGGATATGCCATTTCCGAGATTTCGTCGACCTTCACGCGTAGCCCTTCTCGCCTTAAGGCCGAGTACCGCTTGATGCTCACGCCTTCAGCTCGCTTTTGAGCTCGTCGAGGAGTGCCAGTCGGTGCCCTCGGCGATAATCTTCCGTGGTGTGGACTTGATGAGACCGGCTTTGCGGAGCGCAAGGCATAGAAGCGCACCGTATCCTCGGCTGTCGTAGTCGCGCTATCGATCGCCGCGACATGGAACGCGGCGAAGCCCCCGGTGCAATAGACTTTCCCGTCTGCCAGCGCGGTCGCGCGACTTCGACAAAGCAAATACCGGTAAAGCCTTCGCCGCGCAACAGCTCCTCGGCGACGCACAGCGGCGCGATGGAGATCGCCGGGTTCTTTTAAAGCCGCACAGAAGTGGTTTCTTGCTCGCCTTCCGCGGCGCGCGCCGGTGGGGCGCTGGCGAGGCCCGCGGCGCCGGCTAAAGACAGGGCGGCGAAAAACCGGCACCCCCGCCCCGCGGTCCGGCGCTTGATAATCGGTCAAAACTGTCCGATATGAAGGGAATGAAACCGCCCGAGCTTTTGCGGTGCTTGCGTCGGCTCGCCGCAAAACGCGGTCTGGATTTCGCCATATCGCAGGGCAAGAACCATACGAAGGTTACGCTTGGCGACCGCCGCTCCGTCGTTGGACGCCATGCGGCGGACCTGAAGACCGGAACCTTGCATCGCATTTTGAGGCAACTCGGGCTGACGCCCGAGGACATCNAGGAATGATCGGAAATGCGCTACGCCTACCCCTACGAATTACTGCTGCAGCCGGAGGGCGGGTTTACGGTAACATTCCCCGACGTGCCGGAGGCGATCACGCAAGGCGATACCGAGGCAGAGGCCGCGGCGATGGCGGAGGATGCGCTGGTGACCGCTCTGTCCTTCTATACCGACCGCGGCGAGCGACTGCCGCTGCCCTCCCCGGAGCACGGCCGGCCTGTCGCCTACGTGCCGCCGCTCGTTGCGGCCAAGCTTGCGCTGCACGACGCCATGCTCGCGGCCGGCGTCTCGAACGTCGCGTTGGCGCGCCGGCTCGGCGCCGATGAAAAGACCGTGCGCCGCCTTCGCGATCCGCTGCACCAAAGCCGGATCAATCAGGTCGATGCTGCGCTTCGGGCACTCGGCAAGCGCATGGGGATCATTATCGAAGCGGCATGAACGCGAGGGGCGGGGCCGCTCGGCATTCAAGCTGGAATACGCTCAGCATCTTCGCGTTGCGCGCCAACGTCGCCTCAAATTCGGTGGCCGCTCTCGCCTTCAGCTCGCGTTTGAGCTCGTCAGTTAGAGCGTCCCTAGAGTGGTATCATATCGAGCACCACTTGCCCCGCACTAAGGCGCTGGGCTAGAACGCTATGAAAATCCCGCAACCAATCCACCACCTCCTCCGGGGTCTTCGCCGGCCGAATCCCCTGATACCGCCGGGAAATTAATTCCATGATGCTTTGCGTGTTTCGCACCTCGACGCCGCCGAACGGGTAATCGAACAGCAGGTCGTAGTAAAACTTTGGAGTACCGGTCCGATTATTCGGCTTGATTCGCAACCGTTGGATTTTATCGAGCCAGGTATCGAGTTCCTGACGGAAGTGCTGCCGCAATTCGGGCGAAAACTCGAAGCCGACCAGCTTGATGAGATGTTCGTTTAACGGATCTGCCAAACCGGTGATGATCTGCTCGACTTACCGCTTTGGATATGCCATTTCCGAGATTTCGTCGACCTTCACGTGTAGCCCTTCTCGCCTCAAGGCCGAGTGTCGCTTGGTGGTCACGCCTTCAGCTCGCGCTTTAGCTCGTCGAGAAAGCGCCAGTCGGTACCGTCGGCAATGATCTTCTGCGGGCTCGACTTGATGAAGCCCGCTTCGTGCAGGCGCAAGGCATAGTAGCGGATCGTGTCCTCGGCATCATACTCGCGCCACTTGTCGTAGGGGTTGTCGTTCAGCGTCTGGAGCGCATAGTCGTAGCGCGCCGTGAAACCGCCGTCGACGAGGCGGCGCGCTGCGCGTGCCGGGTCGGTGGCGCAGAGATCCGTTGCTTTGAGGACTGCTCGCAGCACCCGCTTGGTCGCGACCGGATGCATCCGCACGTAATCCGCATTGCCCCCCAGCAGACAGCAGAAATATTGAGACCACGGGTGGTCCACCGCGGTATTGACGAGCACGTGGCCAATATGCCGGGCGCGCAGATCCTGCGGCTCGGGCGGAAAGCCGAGGAAGGCATCGATCTTGCCCTCGACAAAACGCTCGATCGGCTTGACCGACGGGTCGGTGACCCAGTGGAGATCCTTGACGGGGTCGAGCCCGACTTGAGCTGCCATGAGGGTCACGAGTGCGTGCGGATTCGACCCCAAGGCTTGCACCCCGACGCTCTTTCCCTTCAGGTCGGCGATGCTGCGGATGCCTTCGTTTCCGAACAATTCGAAGCAACCGACATGCACCCCGGCCAACAGCGTGATCGACTCGCCGGAATCGATCGCCCTGACGAAGTTCGACGCATAATTCGTGTCGAAATCGACCTTGCCGCGCGCCAGCGGCTCCGTGGCGCCAGGCGGCCCGTCCACATAGCGGATTTCGGTGAAACCCTCGGCGCGCAGCAGCTCCTCGGCGACGTATTGAGGGGCAACGCAGAGGGCGGTACTTTTCGTAATGCGGACCGTCGTCGTTTCCAGGGTGCCGTCCGCGGCAGATGCCGGCGGGACGCGCAAAAGGCCTGCGGCGCCAGCCATCGACAGGGCGGTCATGAAGCGACGTCGAGTCTGCATCATCACATCTTTCACGCCTTCAGCTCGCGTTTGAGCTCGTTGAGGAAACGCCAATCGGTGTTTTCAGCGATGATCTTCTGCGGAGTCGATTTGATAAACCCCACTTCGTGCAGCCGCAGAGCGTAAAACCGGATCGTGTCCTCGGGATCGTATTCCCGCCATTTGTCGTATGGAATGTCGCGCAGTGCCTGGACGGCATAATCGTAGCGAGGGGTAAAGCCGCGATCGACAAGCTGCCGCGCGGCACCGGTTGGCTCGGTGGCGCAAAGATCGGCAGCCTTCAGGTAGGCGCGCATCACACGCTTGGTGGCAACCGGATGTCTCCGCACGAATTCGCGGTTGCCGCCCAGTATACAGCAGAAATACTGGGACCACGGGCGATCCAATGCGGTATTGAGGATCGAATGGCCGATATGCCGGGCGCGCAATTCCTGCGGCTCGGGCGCAAATCCCAGGAAGGCGTCGATCTTGCTATCCACGAAGCGCTCGATGGGTTTGACCGACGGGTCCGTCACCCAATGGATGTCCTTAATCGGGTCGAGGCCAAGCTGGGCTGCGATCAGGGTCAGTAATACGTGCGGGTTCGACCCCAGGGCCTGCACTCCGACGCTCTTGCCTTTCAGGTCACCGATACCGCGAATATCCTTATTTGCAAACAATTCGATACAGCCAACATGGATGCCGGCGAGCAGCGTGACCGGCTCGCCCGCCTCGATCGCAGGGATGAATTGCGATGCATAACCTTGGCTGATATCGACGTACCCACGCCCCACGGCGTGTGCAGTGTCAGCGGTCGACGGCGGCATGTCCGGATAGCGAACGTCGGTAAAACCCTCCGCACGCAGCAACTCTTCGGCGAGATAAGCAGGCGCGCCGCACAGGCTCCCCTTTCCGAGACGGATCGTCGTTGTTTCGAGGGGTCCCTCCTCCGCGGCAAGCGCCCGCGGCGTCACGATCAGACCGGCAGCGCCGGCTAGCGCTGTCGTCGCGAGAAAGCGGCGTCGGGTGTGCAGCCTCGTCATCACAGTCCTCTCCCAATTTAAGCCTTCAGCTCGCGTTTGAGCTCGTTCAGGAAGCGCCAGTCTGTGTTGTCGGCGATGATCTTCTGCGGGCTCGATTTGATAAATCCGACGTCGCGCAGGCGCAGGGTATAGAAGCGAACCGTATCTTCGGCGTCGTATTCCCGCCACCTGTCGTAAGGGATCTCGCGCAGCGCCTCCAGGGCATATTCGTAGCGTTGGGCGAAACCGCCATCGACGAGCTGTCGTGCGACGCGCGCCGGGTCGCTCGCGCAAAGGTCTGTTGCCTTGAGGATGGCGCGCAGCGCCCGCTTGGTGGCGACCGGGTGATTGCGGACGTATTCCGGGTTGCCGCCCACCATGCAGCAGAAATACTGGGACCACGGAGGGTCCACCGCACTATTGACAATGACGTTGCCGATCCGCCGAGCACGCAGATCCTGCGGCTCGGGCGGAAATCCGAGAAACGCGTCGATCTTGCCCTGCACGAACAGCTCGATCGGCTTGATCGAGGGGTCGGTGACCCAATGGATGTCCTTGGCAGGGTCGAGCCCGACATGGGCGGCCATCATGGTCACCAGCAAGTTCCCGGTCGATCCCAGAGCCTGCACGCCCACGCTCTTGCCCTTGAGATCGGCGATGGTGCGGATGCCTTCCCCGCCAAACAATTCGTAGCAGCCGACATGAATGCCAGCCAGCAGCGTGATCGGCTCGCCGGCGTCGATTGCCGCAACGTAGTTTATTGAATAGTTCAAACCAAAATCGATCTCCCCGCGGGCCACCGCTTTGATGGGCGCAGTAGGGTTGGGCAAATCGACATAGCGGATATCGGTGAAGCCCTCTGCACGCAGCAATCCTTCCACGACATACGTCGGAGCTATGCAAATGGCCGCGATCTTTGGTAGGCGGACGGTAGTCGTTTCGAGCGCTCCCTCCGCGCCCAGCGCTCTCGGAGCGCGGACGAGGCCCGCGGTGCCGGCCAGCGAGAGTGTTGTCAGAAAGCGACGCCGGGTCTGCATTATTGTCATTGGAAACCTCCAGGCGGAACCCGTCATTGCCGCCCCCGGGGCGACCGGCCCTTGCGGGCCGTCCCGGGGGTGACCCGGCAGTCCAAACAACGCCTCACCTTTTGGCTGCGCTGCTGGATGCCCGGGACGAGCTCGAACGAGCTCGGGCATGACGAATTGAAGCTAGCGTCACGCTTTCAGCTCGCGTTTGAGCTCGTTCAGGAAACGCCAATCCGTGTTCTCGGCGATGATCTTCTGCGGGCTCGATTTGATCATGCCGACTTCGCGCAGCCGCAGCGCGTAGAACCGCATCGTGTCCTCGGCGTCGTACTCCCGCCACTTGTCGTACGGCAACTCGCGCAGCGTCTGCAGCGCGTAGTCGTAACGATCGGTGAAGCCGCCGGCGACGAGCTGCCGCGCCACTCCCGCGGGGTCGCTGACGCAAAGGTCGGCGGCCTTCAGGATGGCCCGCACGACGCGCTTGGTCGCAACCGGATGATGTTGCACGTAGTCGCTGCTGCCCGCCAGCATGCAGCAGAAATACTGCGACCACGGGCGATCTACGGAGCTGTCCAGGATAACGCGGCCGATGCGCTTGGCGCGCAGCTCCTGGGGCTCGGGCGGAAAGCCCAGGAACGCGTCGATCTTTCCGTCGGCGAACGACTGCATCGGACTCGCCGACTCGCCAGCGATCCAATGTATATCGTTGTTCGGGTCGATGCCGACCTGGGCGGCGATGACCGACAGAAACAGGTGCTGCGGTGAGCCGAGGGCCTGAACTCCGACGCTCTTGCCCTTGAGATCGGCGATGCTGTGAACGCTTTCGTTGCCGAACACCTCAAAACAGCCGACATGAACGGGCGCCAGGACCGTGATCGGGATACCACGATCGAGGCCGGAGAGGAGTACCGGCGCAAAGTTCGAACCGAAATCGATTTTGCCGCGGGCGATCGCCTCCGGTGTATTCATGCCCGCGGGCAGCGGCACGTAGCGGATATCGCCAAAGCCCTCGGCACGCAGCAGCTCCTCGGCGACATCCTGGGGGGCAACGCATATGCTCTCCAGCTTCGCGATACGGACCGTCGTCGTTTCGAGGGCACCTTCCGCAGCCAGCGCTCGCGGCGCACGGACGAGGCCAGCGGCACCGGCCACTGACAGGGTCGTTAGAAAGCGTCGTCGTGTCTGCATAGCCGGCATCGGAAGCGCTCCTTATCCTATGACGCTCACGCTTTCAGCTCGCGTTTGACCTCGTTGAGGAACCGCCAATCGGTCCCGTCGGCGATGATCTTCTGCGGGCTGGATTTGACAAAACCCAATTCATGCAACCGAAGTGCGTAGTACCGGACCGTGTCCTCGGCGTCGTATTCCCGCCATTTGTCGTAGGGGACGTCGCGCAGCGTCTGCAGCGCGTAGTCGTAGCGGGCGGTGAAACCGCCGTCGACCAACCGTCGCGCGGCGCTGGTCGGGTCGCTGGCGCAGAGATCGGTAGCCTTCAGTATCGCGCGCAGCACCCGTTTGGTCGCGACCGGATGCTTTTGCACATAGTCGCGATGGCCCCCCAGCATGCAGCAGAAATATTGCGACCACGGGCGGTCCATCGAGCTGTTGACGACCACGTGACCGACATGCCGGGCCCGCAGATCCTGGGGCACGGGCGGAAGACCGAGGCAGGCGTCGATCTTACCCTCCGCGAACAGCTCGGCCGGTGCCGGAGATTGACTGGTGATCCAGTGGATGTCGTTGATCGGGTCGAGTCCGATATGCGCGGCCATGATCGACACGAACAGATGGTCGCTCGACCCCAGCGCCGTCACCCCGACATTCTTGCCTTTGAGGTCGCTGATGCTGCGGATGCCTTCGTTCCCGAACAATTCGAAGCAGCCGACATGCACCCCGCTCAGAACGGTGATCGGACCGCCGCCGTCGATCACCGACACCCATTGCGGAGCAAAGTGAATATTGAAATCTACACTGCCGCGCACGACCGCCTCATTGATTTCCGCACTCGACGTCCCCTCGACGTATCGGATCTCGGTGAAGCCTTCTGCACGCAGCAGATCCTCGACGATGAATTGGGGGGCGTGGCAGATTGAGGGGGTCCGCATAAAGCGCACCGCGGTGGTTTCGAGCGGCCCGTCCGCGGCCGAGGCTCGTGGGGCATGGAGAAACCCGGCGGCACCCGCCAGTGACAGGGTGGTCAGAAACCGGCGTCTTGTGTGGACGATCTCCATCGGATCTCTCCCGAGGTCTTTCATTCAGCTTGTTTTAACTTGTGTGCATAGGCGATATCGCCCTCACACCGCGGGCAGGCTCAGCGTTGCTCCATCGCCGATCTCGAGCTTCTGAATATGCCCGGACTTACTGTTGTCGGGCGTCTGGAAATGGATGTGGATATTGCTGTCACCCGGCGTAAAGATGCCGCGATGCCTGGTCGAGTGAAAGCCGATAATCGTGGCTTCGACCTTTTCCAGCTCGAATTTGATCTGGATCTTCTTATGCTCCTCCATATTATGCGGCGGGTCGCCGATGCGGTTGAGGATATGGAACTCGATCAAGTCCTCGCGGCCCGTGACCAAAAACGGCAAGGGCTTTTCGGCGTCGAGGCCGGCGGCGATGGCGGCTTGCGGCACAAAGCGCTCGAGGTCCTCGAACGAACGGACCTCTGCTGGGATCGGCCTTTCGATCCATCGCGGCACCTCAGCCCATACGAAAAACGGCACTCCGGCATCAAAGCTCGACGTCACGTTCACCGCGCCGTCGGGCGCAACCCGTGCCAGCGCGGGCCGGCCATCCGCGATCGTCACTTCGCCGCGCAGCTCCTCGATCGGGCCGAGGCCGTAGAGATGCGGGCGGCTCGCGAGGGTCTTCAGGTCGAGCGCCGCGGCGAGCCTGCCGTTCATGATCGTCTCGCGCTGCGCGCCAATGAACCAGAGGTCGTAACTCGATCCGCCGATCGCTGTCGGGCCGTCGGCGCGAGCGTCACGGCCGGAGGTGCCGATGCCCAATGCCCCGCATGCCGCGCAGCCGCAGAGGGTCAGGCTCGTCTTTAGAATATCCCGGCGCGGGACCATGGCGTCGCTCCCCTTCGTCGCTTCCTCACGCCTTGAGCTCGCGTTTGAGCTCGTCGAGGAAGCGCCAATCCGTTCCATCGGCGATGATCTTCTGGGGGGTTGACTTGATCAGGCCCGCTTCGCGGAGCCGAAGCGCGTAGAACCGTATCGTGTCTTCGGGATCGTATTCCCGCCATTTGTCGTAGGGCAGCTCACTCAGTGTCTGCAGGGCGTAGTCATACCGAGGGGTGAACCCGCCATCGACGACACGTCGCGCGACGGACTCCGGCTCGGCTGTGCAGAGATCGGCCGCCTTGAGGATGGCGCGCAACACGCGCTTGATTGCGACCGGGTTTTTCCGGACGAATTCCCGGTTACCTATCAGCATACAGCAGAAATACTGCGACCACGGACGGTCCGCGGCGCTGTTCACGACCACATGGCCGATATGCCGCGCCCGGAGATCCTGCGGCTCTGGCGCAAAGCCCAGGAATGCATCGACTCTTCCACCCGCGAAAAGCTCGATCGGGCTGGGGGAGGCGCTCGTGACCCACATGATGTCCTTGTTGGGATCGAGCCCGATGTAAGCGAGCATGGTTGCCAGGTACACATGCTGGCTCGAACCCACCGCCTGCACGCCGACGGTTTTGCCCTTGAGGTCAGCAACGCTGTGCATACCCTCATTTCCGAACAATTCGAAGCAGCCGACGTGCACACCGGCGAGGGTCATGATCGGTTCGCCGGCGTCGACCGCGATGATGTTCGGGCCCGCATAGTTCAAGCTGAAGTCCACAGTCCCGCGCGCGACCGCCGCCGCTACCGGCGCACCCGATGTCGAAATGACGTATTGGATATCAGTAAAACCCTCGGCTCGCAGCAGCTCGTCGGCAACGTATTGAGGGGCGATGCAGATACCCGGAGCCAGCTTCGCGAGACGAACAGTGGTCGTCTCGGGCGGCCCCTCTGCGGCGAGTGCTGCCGGCGCGCCGACGAGGCGGGCCGCGCCGGCCAATGAGAGTGTGGTCAAAAATTGGCGCCGGGATTGTATTATTCGCATCGGTATCACTCCCTCGCTCTGGCGAGATTCTCCGCGGCACCGGCCCAGCGGCCGCTCAATTCTTCTGATTAACGAAAAATACCATCGGGCGAGCGCGGCGTCCATTCGACGGCTTGCGACACGCGCCGCGGTCCTTCTAGGATGCCGGCGATGTTCGGCATCGGCCCGCGCGCATGCTGTCGCGCGGCCCAGCCCCGATATCATGGAGGAAACGATGCGTCGTTCGCTTTTGGCGCTGGCGGCAACCGCCGGTTTGTCGATGGCGGTGGCCTCGGCGCCGCTACGGAAGAAACCGCCGTAGATTTCATGCAGCTGCACAAGGTCGAAATCGCCTTCCACGAGGCTGGTACCACGAAGAACTTGGACCTGATGCTATCGCTGTTTGCCGACGACGCGGTGCTCACTGCCGGCGGCAAGACATACACCGGCAAGGATCAGATCAAGGGCTTTTGGCAAGCGGCCGCAACCTTCCAGCCGCAAAACCAGTGGGTGGCCTATACGCCGGCCTTCCGCATTCGCTACGACGTGCAGGGCGATCGCGCGCACCTCTATTTCGAATGCCTCTATGTCGACAAGGCAGCGAACAAGATCGCCGCGCACACCAACTCGGACGATAGCCTCGTGCGGGTCAATGGCCGGTGGTTCATCAAGGAGATGAAGGCAGCTCCCGTGCCGGAGCTTTAACGGTTGCTCCGGGCGTCGAGATTGATTGCGCTCACACCTTCATCTCGCGTTTGAGCTCGCCGAGAGATCGCCAATCGGCATTGTCGGCGATGAGCTTGCTGCGACGTAGATCGGGGCGATCCAGATGGGTGGGCTCTTGGCCAAGCGGACCGCAGTAGTTTCGACAGCGCCCTCCGCGGCCAGCACCTGCGGCGCGCGGCCGGCGAGGTGGTTCCGCGTGAGCGGATGGTGCCCGCAAAGGGCTTCTGGTTCGCGCCGGCCGCGGGCAACGATAGCCAACCGCGAGCGCTGCGTCCACCACTCGGAGCGCCTCGACCTTGCCATCTTGGCGTCAAGATCGGGGCCTAGCATGAGTGCCACGATAGCTGTAGAGGCATCGTGTCAAGGCAATAGTCGATTCCCGGTTATTTCCCGGTTATGCCTTTGGGTTCCCGGTTCTAGAGCGGATGGATTCCCGGTTATTGAACCGGCAATCGGCTCCTAACTATTTGAGTTCAAAGGGATTGGCGATCGATTTTGCGTCTGAGAAGATTTTTTTACCCGGTTTTTCCCGCAAAACCGGGAAAACCCCGCGCCTCGGCCTGCAGCTGTTGGCGGCGCAGCGCGCGGCCCGGGTATTCGCCGGTGGGCTTGCCGTCGGTCCACACCGGGCGGCCGTTGACAAAGACGTGCTCGATGCCGGCGGCGGGGGTCGTCGGCCTCTCGAAGGTCGCGCGATCGACGACGGTCTCCGGGTCGAAGACGGTCACATCGGCATAGGCCCCCGGTGCGAGGATCCCGCGGCCGGCAAGACCGAAGCGATACGCCGACAGGCCAGTCATCCGGCGCACCGCCTCTTCGAGGCTGAAGAGGCCGAGCTCGCGGCTGTAATAGCCCAGCACGCGTGGGAAGGCGCCCCACAACCGCGGGTGCGGGTGGGTGTCGTGCGGCAATCCGTCCGAGCCGATCATCGTGTACGGAAACTGCAGCACCCGCTGGACATCGGCCTCGTCCATCATCCAGTAGACGGCACCTGCCGGCTGCAGCCGATCGGCCGCCTCCTGCGCGCTGACCCCCCAATCCAAGGCGATCGCCGACAGCTCGCGGCCGGCCTGTTCGGGGACGCTCTTCGACCAGGTCACGAGGACCTTCAACGCCCGCGCGGCCTGTGCTGCGCTCAGCACGGTCGACGAGGCGATGTACGGATAAGCGTCGAGCCCGACCTCCTGCCGCGCGATCGCCGTGGCGAGCAGCGGCAGGGTCTCGACGGTACGGCCGAAATTCTCGCGGCCGGTCGTCTTGTGGTGCGAGATCACCACCGGCACGCCGGCCGCGCGGCCGACGGCGAAGCTTTCCTCGAGGCTGGCGATGACGGCGTCGGCCTCGTTGCGCATATGCGTGGTGTAGAGTGCCCGGGCTGGCCGCAGCAAGGCCGCCAACGCCTCGATCTCGGCGGGCGGCGCATGCGATGCCGGGGCGTAGGCGAGCCCACTCGACAGCCCGATCGCACCGGCGTCGAGCGCCTCCTGTAGGCGCTCGCCCATCCCCGCGACTTCAGCCTTCTCGGCCGGCCGGTCCAGTGCGTTCATCGCTCCTACCCGCAAGGTCGAATGGCCGACGAGACAGGCCGCGTTGAGCGCCGGCGGTGCCCGGTCGAGCGCTGCCAGATAGTCGGCGAAGCGCTCGTAATGGTAGTCGTGGGTGTCGCCGATCAGATCGAGCGGCGGCGGCGGTGCAGAACCAAGCACCAGCGGCGCTAGGCTGACCCCGCAATTCCCGGTCACGACGGTGGTGACCCCCTGGCTCGCCTTCGCGGCCATATCGGGGGTCGCGAACAGCGCACGGTCGTCATGGGTGTGCACATCGATAAAGCCCGGCGCGACAATCTTGCCCGCCACGTCGATCTCGCGCGCGCCCTCCGCCCTGGCGACGACGCCTACGGCAGCAACGCGATCGCCGGTAATCGCGACGTCGGCGCGTCGGCGCGGCCCGCCGCGGCCGTCGACCACCTCGCCATCCCGCAAAATCCAATCGGTCATCTCTTCTCCTTTCAGGAATATGCTATCCTTCCTGACCTGCCGCCGAAGACCAGGAGGATCGGGGATGCTGCCACGCGAGGAAAACGAGCTGATCACCCGGGTGGGGCAGGGCAGCCCGATGGGCAACGCGATGCGGAGGTACTGGATCCCAGCGCTGCTGGCGGTCGAGATCGCCGAGCCAGACGGCCCACCGGTGCGCGTGCGGCTGTTAGGCGAGGATCTCGTCGCGTTTCGCGATACAAAGGGCCGCATAGGGCTCTTGGACGAATATTGTCCACACCGGCGGGCCTCGCTGTTCTTCGGCCGCAACGAGGAATGCGGGCTGCGCTGCGTGTACCACGGCTGGAAGTTCGATGTCGCCGGCTCCTGCATCGACCAGCTCAACGAGCCCATGGANAACCAGTTCCGGCACAAGGTCCACATCGCGGCCTATCCGACGGTCGAGCTCGGTGGGATCGTGTGGGCCTATCTCGGGCCGCCCGAGCGCATGCCGGCTGCTCCAAAATTCGCCTGGACCCAGGTACCAGAGACACACCGGCACGTTACCAAGGTCATTCAGGAATGTAATTGGCTGCAAGCCCTCGAAGGCGGTCTCGATACCTCGCACGCGCCGATCATGCACCGGCTGCTGACCGACGACGCACGGCGCGGCGGCATCAAGCCGTCCAACCCCTATGTTCAGGCCAAGGCGCCCAAGATCGTCGTCGACATTACCGATTACGGCTACCAGTACGTTGGAATCCGAGCGCTCGGCGCGGCCGAGATGCACGCCCGTACCTACCATTTCATTTTGCCGTTCCATCAGATCCGCGCCTCGTCGACCGAGCGCGGGTTTCCGGCCGATGCGGGCCACATCTGGGTGCCGATCGACGACGAGACCACCATGGTCTACAATTGGACCTACAGCCGGACCGACGAACCGCTCAACGACGAGGACCGCCTCGAGCGTGGGCTCGGCAACGGGCCCATGCATGTCGATCAGACGACGTTCCGTTCCAAGGCTAACCGACAAAACGATTACCTGATCGATCGCGAGGTCCAGCGGACCGAGAGCTTCACGGGAATTGACGGGATCAACGTGCAGGATCGCGCGATCCAAGAGAGCATGGGCCGGATCGTCGACCGCAGCAAAGAGCATCTCGGCCCGGCCGATAAGGCGATCATCCAGATGCGCCGGCTGTTGCGCCAAGCGGTGAAGACGGTCGAGGAGGGTGGCACCCCGGCCGGCCTGGGTTCGAGCTACTACCCCTTGCGTGCGGCCCTGGAGGTGCTGCCGCGTGACGCCGACTGGCGCAGAATCCTGGCGCCCGACATCACCCGGGAGAAAATCCTGCAGACAGTCTGATTCTCGCGCGGCGGAGATCTTGATCGGGCTCGCCACCTATAATATTGGCTTAGCTTTGGGGGGTGGCGCCTGGTTCGGTTGACGTAGTTGCTCTCTTGTGATCCGAGCCCTAGGTTGCGAACCCGGGCAGAGCCAGAGCGTTTCTGGCCGTTTCGGTTATTGGCTGGAAAAGTTGCCGATGCTTCAGAGAGCCGTCTCCCAGGTCGCCGATACGATGATCGAGGTGCTCGCGGCTCTGCGCGATCCCTTGAGCGCAGATGAGCTGATCGCTCGCGCGCGGCGCCGGACCGGTCTGGTCGAGTTCGGCTGCACGTCTTTCCAGGAGCCGCTACAGAATTTGCTGCGAGCTTGCCGCGAGGAGGCGGAACTGAGCCTCTTCGGGCGCCTCGCGACGCACTGGGATGCGGTGCGATTTCTGTCCAACCTGCTGCGTTTGCGCGAAGAAGAGAGACGCGCGCCCAAAATACTCGAGCAGCCGATCGAGCGGCCGATCTTCATCGCCGGGCTGCCGCGCTCGGGCACCACCTTCTTGCACAGTCTCCTAGCACAGGATTACACGAACCTCGTCCCGCGCGTCTGGCAGCTGATCCATCCCTACCCGCTCGACGGACCCGGTGCCGGCCCCGACCCGCGGCCGCGGCGGGTCGCCCGGCAGCTGCGCATGTTCGGCATGTTGGCGCCAGAGTTTCGGCGCATGCATCCGATCGATGCCTCTTCGCCGCAGGAATGTTCCGAGATTACAGCGCACGTCTTCGCCAGCCTGCGCTTCGACACGACATATCGTATTCCGGGGTATCGCTGTTGGCTGGATAAGACCGGACACCTCGACGCCTATCGGTTTCACAAGCGCTTCCTGCAGCACCTGCAACATCAGGCAGCGGTTGCCGGGCGCTGGGTGCTCAAATGTCCCGACCACATCTTTGCCCTCGGCGCGCTCCGCGCGGTCTATCCGGATGCGGGCGTCGTATTCGTCCATCGCGACCCGCTCGCTGTTCTGCCGTCGGTCGCGAGGCTAACCGAGGTGCTCCGGCGGCCGTTCACGCGCCACGTCGACAAGCTCGAAATCGGCCGCCAGGATAGCGACCGCTGGCTCGCGGCAACCGAGCTCATGATCGAGGCTGCGGACGAAGAGCGGTTTGCAGAGCCTATACTCCACATCCATTACCTGAACTTAGTCAGCGACCCGTTGGAGACTGTGGCGACCCTCTACCGGCATTTCGGGCGTCCGCTCGATCCGCACGCCGCCGCCCGCATCAGTCGGCTGGTGGAGGCAAAGCCCAACGGCGGTTACGGGACCCGTCGCTCCCACCTCGAGGAGTATGGGCTCGATCCGGTCGTGGAGCATGAGCGCTACGCGCGATACGTGGAGCGCTTCGGGATCCGGGCGGAACGAAGAACGGGCTCGGCAAGATCGGTCAAGGGTGCGGCTGCGCTCGTGTCGGGTCGAACGGCTGAAGCCGCCGGAAAAATTTGCTCTACTCGCTGCGCGACTTGAACGCGCCTACCCCCGACGGCAGCTCGACGAGGGGACGGGGTCGAGGTGTCGCCGCCAACAGCGCCGGTATAAAGACGAGGCTCGCGACCAGCGTGCACCCCAGGCTGATCAACAGCAGCGTACCCATGCTTGCCGTCCCGGGATGCCGTGAAAGTGAGAGCGAGCCGAAGGCAGTCCCTGTCGTCAGTGCCGAGAACAGGATCGCCCGAGCGGTAGCCGAGCCCAACACCGTGGTCTGGCCGGCTCGCCAGTTCATCACGAAATAGATGTTGAACGATACGCCGACCCCGAGCAACAGCGGCAACGCGATGATGTTCGCGTAATTGAGCAGCAACGACAGCAGCACGATTACGACGACCGTCATCAGCGAGGACAGCAGAAGCGGCGCCAGCACCAGTGACACATCGAGCGGGCGCCGCAAAGCAACGAACAGGATTACCGCTATGGCGATTAGGGCAGAGATCGCGGCGGAGCGGAACGAACCGACGATCGTGGCGCTGGTCGCCTCTATGGTCACTGCGGCGCCGCCGGCGTCGGGCGCCAGGGCGGTCACTTCGTCGACGAATTTCGCGAGCCCGCTCGTGCTGCGCGCTTCCGAGTTCGGGACGACTTGGAGCCGTGCCCGTCCATCAGGCAGCACCCAGTCGCGCGCCAGCGTGGGCGGAACGGTCTGCAATGAGACCGGCTGCGCCTCCAGCGCCGTGCGCAGCTGGTCGAGTTCGGATGGGAGGAAGCGGGTCAACGACTGGTCGACGGAGAGGAGGACCGGATCTGGCGCTGCCGCCAGCTTGCGCAGGTCATCGGCGATCGCAGCCAGCACGTGACCGGGCGGCAGCTTTTCCAGCGCCGGCACGATTTTTTCGAGCGCAGTCCGGGCTGCGACCCGGATCTCTTCCGAGGTGGCCGGCGGGCCCTGATCCCGCGGCACGAGCGTCGGGCCCAGCAGGGTGGCGGCATCCTGGATGAAAGCCAACTTCGACTGCTGATCCTTCGGCACAAAGCTGTTGATCGACAGCACTTCGGAGACGAGCGGCAACCCCCGAAGCCGATCCGCCAACCGCGCCGCAGCGGCGGCATCGGGGGCAAGGACGTCGATCGTGAAAGGGTTGGTCACCTTCGAATCCCCGAGGTCGCGCAGGGTCTGCATGGCCTCGGTATTCGGGTCCTTAGTGTGCAGCGGATCGGCGTCGAAGCCCAGCCGCGGCAGCAGGACGACGCCTAACGTGGCCAGCAACCCGAACAGCGTCAATAGCGCCCAACGGCGCCGGCGCACGACTTCGTCCAGCGGCGCCGCCCAGGCAAAGCCGACTTCTGCGCTTTCGCCATGTGGTCTAAAGAGACTGATCGCGGCCGGCAGGAAGGTCATGGTGCAGAGAAAGGCGATCAGCATGCCGACCCCGGCGATAAGCCCCAACTCGGCGACGCCGCGGAAGTCGGTCGGCACGAAGGCGAGAAATCCCGCCGAAGTGGCCGCCGCCGCCACCAGGATCTGCCCGCCGACGCGTCGGCCGGTCTCGGCCATCGCCGCGGCCGGATCGGGATGGCGGTGGCGATTTTCGCGATAGCGCACGCAGAACTGAATCGCAAAGTCGACCGCGATGCCGACAAAAAGGATGCCGAAGCCGACCGAGACCAGGTTCAGGGTCCCCACCGCGGCGGCTGCGAACAACAGGGTCAGCATTAGCCCCAATCCGAGCGTCAGCAGGATCGGGAGAATCAGCCGCCAAGAATGAACAGCCAGGAGCAACCACAGCGAGATCAGCAGGATGCTGCCGATTATGCCCACGATCGCTCCCTGCGCGACCGAGGCGAACTCCTCGTCCGCCAGCGCCACACTGCCGGTGATACGCATGCGGGCGTCGCCGGATTTCACGAATTCGAGCCCGGCCGCAGCCTCCCGCATCGCTCGGGTGGCGGCCCCGCCCGGTTCGATACTGGCGAGATCGAGCTTCGGTTGGACGAGCACGAATTTGTACGGGCCGGCGAGATCGGCCACATCGCCGCCCAGGAGCCGCGTCCAGGACAACGGATGCGGATGGCCGGCGATTACATCGACCATCCCCTGATGAAACGCCATCAAGGCCTTCTGGTAGGGCGTCAGATCGGCCTTCCCCTCAACCACTCCGGTGCCGAGCAGCGATAGTGACTTGAATACGCCGCGCGCGCTCGGATCCAGTGCGAGCTCGCCGAGGAACGGTTGGGCGTCGATCGTGCGATCGAGCAGCGACTCGAGCTGAGGAGTGTCGAGGAACAACAGCCCCTCCTGCTTCAGGAAGGGCGAGGCGTCGGGCCGCCTGACGGAAAGAAAATGCTCGCTGTCCTGCTCCAGCTTCTCGGCCAATGCCGCGGCAATGTCTTCAGCCTCCTCGGGTTCCTTAGCATCGATTACCGCGACCAGCAGATCGCGAAACTGCGGGAAATAGCTCTTGAACAACTCGGCGCGCTGGCGCCACGGCAGGCTTGCCGCAAACATCTGGTCGGTGTCGGTGTTGATGCCGAGATGGGCGTCGGCATACCAGCCGGCGAAAATGGCCAGGAAAGTGCCCGCCAGGACGACCCGCAAAGCGTTGCGTCGGGAAAAATCAACCAGGCCGACGAGCAGGCGCTGAAACGTCATCGCGGGCGGAAGCGGTAGTGCATTGCGGTCTATAGGTGGCAGCGCAGCCCGAGCCGCGGGTTTGGGACCGCAGGTAACACGGTATCCCCACCGAGGATCGCCAGCGCGCAGGTGATAGTCGGTTTAGGCCGGCTATGCTACTGTAAAATACCGCCCGACAGCTCCGCAGTCTTCCGATGCAGGCTGACGAGCAGTCCGGTACCGCCACCATCAGAGAGCACAGACCTTATTTCGGACCGTTGGGCCGCGACACGGCTGACCGAACCTTCCGCCAGCACGTCGACGATGCGCCATCCGGCACCGGTCGGTCTCATCACATAGGCCAGCACATGCGCTTGGCCGGAGGCTGTCACGATCCGGGTCTTTACCACCCGATCGTTGCCGACGGCCGCAACACCGGGCAGGACTTCGAAGCGCTCGCCCGAGTAGTCGTCGAAGTTGGAGACGTAGGACGCGATGGTATAGCGCCGAAAGGCGTCCCCCAGGGCCGCCTGTTGATCCGGCGGTAGCGCGGCCCAGCGCGGCCCAACAACCTGACGGACGATCACGTCGAGGTCGAAAGTCCGGCCGATCACTGGCGCAATTTTGTCGTATCGCTGACGGAATGGTGCGGTCTTGCCGGCTCTCATGATCTCGATCAGCCCGGCATGGAGCTGTTCTACCGGAGCCGTCATCTCGGAGGCGACGGCGGCCGAAGCCAGTCCAAGAACGCCGGCCGTCCAACAGAGTGCGAGCCGCAAGAGGGTGCGGCGATCGGGTGCAGTGAGTGGCATAGAACATTCCTTGAGTTGCCAACTGAGTGGTCGGCGCGCAGTGTAAGCCGCGAAAAGCAAAAAAGCGGTGACCGCTCCTCATTCGCGCTTCGCATCTCGTCTCGACCGGCCCAGGCCGGCCGTAAGCGAAGCCGTTTCGGGGGCCTCGACCAGCAGGCGGCTTGCCGCCCGAACCGAGCCGAGGCGGCGGCGTGGTACAAGGGCGAATCGATTGGACGACTCACCTTGACCTGAAAGCCTGGCCACGGCGACCCCACACAAAAATTAGGAAGGCGGCGGAATAAAGCGCCCGGATCGGAGTCGGAGTCTTTGATGGAGGGAGGCTAAAGCAGATGTCTTCGCACGAACCCCTCGCCGCGGACGGAGACAAAAATCGCCTCCTATCTGGCTTGCCGCCAGCCGAGACGAGGAGGTGGTCGTCTCGGCGCAAGGCCGCGGTCGTCATCGCCATCCGTGCCGGGGTGCTGAGTTCGCAGGAAGCTTGCAAGCGATACATGCTTTCTCTCGAAGAGCTCGCCGCTTGGGAGGCCGCGCTCGATCGGAACGGCATTCCGGGCCTGCGGGTCACGCGCCTACAGATTTACCGCGACGCTCGGCTCAGAAAACACTGAAGGCCCTCTGAATTCCTGGCTCCCGCGGAAGACCCACCGACCTTGATTGGTGGCCGGCTTTCATCGCTCCCCGAAGGCCGGCATTGCCTCGCGCGCGAAGGGACTCTCGCGACCGCGGCTCGCCACCGGAGCCGCCGCCATTGATCAGGACATAGCCGACACCCTCCCCCAGCTCGTCGCGCTTCTCGGCGGTCTCGTCGAGCGTGTTGACCGCCCACGGGTCGCTGGTGGCGCGGTCCGGCTCGCCATGGACCGTGCCATCCGGGCCGGTCGCCAGCTTCAGCTGGGGCATCCGGTTCTGCAGGCGGTGCTCGATCGCCGCATCCCGTCCCGCCGCATTCGGTCGCCCTTGCGTCGACCGCGGAGGTCGATCGGAACCTGCCGAAGCAATGCGTCGAGTTTTGCGACAGTTCGCCTCGAATGCCCTATCGTGTAGATCATCGCTGCCAACGAGATCCCTTTTATTCCGAGTACGTCATCGCGGAGGGCGCATCATGAAACTGCTCAGCTTTACGACATCGGGACGCAGCTCGTACGGCGCGGTCGTGGGCGACGGCGTTGTCGATTTGGGGCGCCGGCTCGGCGATCGGTATCCGACCTTGCGCGCCGCGATCGCCGGCGGGGCGCTCGGCGGCATCCGCGCCGAGGTGAACAGCGCCACCCCCGATACGGCGCTGTCGCAAGTCACTTTGCTGCCCCCGATCACCGACCCGGACAAGATCATCTGCGCCGGCCGCAATTATCGTGCGCACGCCGCCGAGGCTGGCGGCGCGCCCCCGGAAAACCCGCAGGTCTTTCTGCGCCTCGTCAATACCCTTGTCGCACACAACCAGCCGATGGTGTGCCCCAAGATCTCGGGCGATTTCGACTACGAGGGCGAGCTGGCTCTCGTCATCGGCAAGCCGGGGCGCCACATCGCCAAAGCCGACGCCCTGAGCCACATCTTCGGCTACACCTGCTTCAACGACGGCTCGATCCGGGACATCCAGTTCAAGCATTCGGTCTCCGCCGGCAAGAATTTCCACGCCACCGGCGGGTTTGGCCCGTGGATCGTCACCGCTGACGAGATCCCCGACCCGACGCGGCTCCATCTGGTGACGCGGCTCAACGGCAAGGAGGTCCAGCACACCGGCCTCGACGATCTGATCTTCGACATCCCAACCTTGATCTCGCATTGCTCGGATTGGACGCCGCTGGTGGCTGGCGACGTGATCTCGACCGGCACGCCGGAAGGGGTCGGCTTTGCCCGCAAGCCGCCCTTGTGGATGAAACCGGGCGATGTCGTCGAGGTCGAGATCGACGGCGGCATCGGCGTGTTGCGCAACCCGATCATCGCCGAGAGCTGATCGGCGGCGGCGATGAAGGCGATCTTGCTGAGCGCCCCCGGCGGCCCGGCGGCGCTCGAATATGTCGAAGTCCCGACCCCGGTCCCGGGCGAGCGAGAGGTGCTGGTCAAGGCCCATTCGATCGGGGTCAGCATGCCGGAAGTGCTGGTGCGCCGGGGAACCTATGCCTGGATGCCGCCGCTCCCGGCGATCCCCGGGATCGAGCTTAGCGGAACGATCGTCGAGCACGGCCCGGGAGTCGCCGAACCGGCGCTCGGCCAGCCGGTATTTGTCAGCGCTCGCGACCTGCCGGTGCGCGCGGGTTGCTATGCCGAATATATAGCTGTGCCGGCCCGTGCGGTGCATTCCTTGACGCCGGGCTGCTCGCTCGAGGCAGCAGCCTGTCTTTCGAACTATCAGGTCGCCTATCACCTGCTCCACACCGCGGCGTGCGGGGTCGCGGAAGAGCGCGTCCTCGTACACAGCGCGGCGGGCGGGGTCGGCAGCGCTGCACTGCAGCTCGCGTTGATCGCCGGCATGAAAGTGATCGGGGTCGCCGGCTCGGACGCGAAGACCGCGGCCGTTATCCGGCTCGGCGCCCAGGACGCAATCAATTATCGCACCGAGGACGTCGTTGCCCGGGTGCTCGAGGTCACCCAAGGGCGGGGCGCAGATCTGATCCTCGATCCGATCGGCGGCAAGGGCTTCGGGAGGAACTTCGCGATGCTGGCGCCGCTCGGCATGGTGGTCTCCTACGGCCGGCTCGACGGCCCGCCCGATGCCGATTTGCTGACGGCGATGCGGGCGAATTCGGCGCAGAGCCCGGCGCTGCGCTTCTTCACGATCCACAGCTTCGACGACCGACCTGACATCCGCGCAGCAACGATGAAGACGCTGCTCGATCATCTCGCCGCCGGCCGGATCCATCCGCTGATCCACGACCGGCTGCCGCTCGCCGAAGCCGCCCGCGCGCACGAGCTGCTGGAAAGCCGGCAGGTTATCGGCAAGCTGCTGCTGAAACCGTGACGTTCCGCGGAGCTGTCATGCCGCGCGAGTGATCGTAGAAGGGATGCCGGGCTCCTCGCCTAAACCGCGAGCCTTTGCGGCCGCGTCTCGACGAAGGCCGGCATGACTTCGCGCGCGAAGCGGCGCAAGCTCTCGCGACCGCGGGCACCGCCGCCCGAGCCGCCGCCGTTGATCAGAACATAGCCGACACCCGCGCGGCACAGCTCGTCGAGCTTCTCGGCGATCTCATCCGGCGTCCCATACATGGCGCTGATCTCGTTGACCGTCCGCGGGTCGCCGGTGGCGTGATCGGGCCCGCCATGGACCGTCCCGTCGGGCCGGGTCGCGAGCTTCAGCTGGCGCATCCGGTTCTGCAGGCGGCGCTCCATCGCCGCTTCCCGTTCCGCCGCATTTTCGGCGACGAAAAATGCCCGAGTCACCCCGATTTGCATCGGGTCGAAACGCCGGCCATGGGCCTCCGCTTCGGCCTTGTAGACCGCGATGCTCCGGGCGACGTCCTTCGGCGAGGCATATTGCCCGAGCAGCAGGTTGAACCCCTGCGCCGCGACCCGGCGGATCGAATTCTCGCTGCCCGCACCCATCCAGATCGGCGGGTGCGGTTTCTGCGCGGTCGGCGGCTCGACGACGATGTTGTCGAACTGCCAATATCTTCCGCGATGAGAGAACGGCTCGTCGGCGGTCCATGCCCTGACGAGGACGGCGAACGCCTCGTCGAACCGCGCATCGGCCTCCTCCATCGGCACGCAAAAACCGGCAAACTCGTTGTAGCGATAGCCCTTGCCGATGCCGAAATCGAGGCGGCCCCCGGAGAGGAGATCGAGGGTCGCCGCCTGCTCGGCCAGCAGCACGGGGTTGTGCCAGGGCAGCACGATGACCGCCGTGCCGAGGCGCAGCCAGCGCGTGCGCGCGCCGAGCCAGGTCAACAGATTGATCGTGGCCGAGACCTGGCCATAACCGGTGAAATGGTGCTCGACGACAAAGGTGCTGTGAAAGCCCAGCGCCTCGGCCTCGATGTTGTAATATATGAAATCGCGGAACCCCTCGCTGCTGTCGAACTCGGGGCCGCCGCGCCGTGCGGCCGCACTGCCGAAGAGACCGAATTGCATCCCTTTCACCCTCCGTTGCCGCCGGCGCGAGTTTCGGGCGGGGCTAAGCCGGGCGCTTCCAGCCGAGCCAATCGCAGACCGCCTGCCCCATGACGAGCTCCTTGTCGCGACCTTGGAGCCACGGCAATTCCTCGCTGAACATCGTCACGCATTGCCGATAGGAGCACGGCATGCGGGTGATGTCGGTGCCCCAGAAGCAGCGCTGCGGGCCGAATGCGTCGAAAATCTGGCGGATGTATTTGTGGATGTTGCGGTAGGGGTAGGGCTCGCTTGAATAGCTCGGCGCGCCCGAGAGCTTGACCGCGACATTCGGATGTTTCGCCAGCGCCAGCATGTCGCCGAGATTGGCAAAGGCGGCATCGTCGGTCCCGGACCCGCCCCCGCCGCCGCGGCCATGATGGTCGATGTGCACTTTCAGCCCGGGGTGGCGCTCGGCGATCCTGCCGAGCTCGGCCATATGCCCGCCCGCCAACAGGCCGACCGGCAGCTTTTCCCGCTCGCAGGCGGCCCAGAACCAGTCGAGCGAGCCGTCGCTCCACCAGCTCTGCTGGTGCGGCTGGTTGAACGTGAACCGGAAGCCGAGCATGCCGGGGCGTTGCCGCCAGTTCTTAACGATCTCTTCGTGGTTCGGGGCTTGCAGGTCAAAATTGCCGAGGATGCAGAATTTGTCCGGGTGCGCTTTGACCGCCTCGACCGCCTGCACATTCGGCCCCTCGCCGAGGGTGCTAGGCGGATGGATCACCGCCGCGTCGACCCCGGCCTCGGCCATCTCCTTCAAGGCGTCGTCGACATTATAGGTCGGGATCTGCCGGTGTTGCGGCGACATCCTGGCGTTTTCCCAGAGATGGATCTGTGAATCGACGATCGGCATTGCGTTCCTCCTTTCGGTTGAGCCTGTGGTTCGCCTTCCTGCGCCCCTACCCTACCCCCGCAGACGGGGGCCGAGCCAAGGGATGTGCTGCCTCTCCCTGAGCTCAGGGAGAATCCGCGAAAAAATTCCAAAAATGATCGGTCTCAACGGAAATATCATATTTCAATCAATAATTTATTAGAATGACTCGGGCCCCGAGCAGGGAGGCTAGCAGGGAGCCGATTGGGGGCTCTGAGGGAGCGAGCAGGGAGAGGGATGGGGCACTTCCTTCCGCTAAGCTCCTCTCTGTAACGACACAGAGCATACGCTTTGATCGTGATGACAAGATGGCGGTGCAAAACGGGTCAGCTGATCAGCCCCCCCACGCGGGGGAGCCCCCGGACGCCCGCCCGCCGGAGCGGGCGTTCCGGGGGTAGGGTGGGGGCCTTTCGCGGGGGCAATTCAGAGGCGGCAGGTTCCACGTGATCGAGATCCAGGCGCAGCCTGCCCTCCGCCTCGATGTCCGACAGGACTTGCGTGACGATCTCGGCCACGGCGTCGCGCGCGGAGGACGCGCCGCGGTTCGCGGCAACACCGAGCGCCAGGGTTCTGAAGACGCCGCTCCGGGTGATCCGATGTGCTTCCGCCAGCCCGCGCGCGCATTCCCGGCACACCGAGGAGTGCGGCAGGATCGAGGCGCCGACCCCTTGCCGGACCATCAGCCGGATCGTCTCGTGATCGTTGAGCTCGGTCTCCACCTGGAGCTCGACGCCGCGGCCGGCGAGCAATGTCTCCATCGCCGCGCGCAACCCATCTCCGAGAATGAGCGCCGTCCGGCTCAGCTCGTCGGGCGAGACGAACTCCCGCGGCCGCGCCCCGGGTCTGGTGACCAGCACCATTTCCTCCTCGGCCAGCCGGGTCGACAGGATCAGACGGCTCTTCGATATCTCCGACAGCAGCGCCAGATCGACGCGCCCGTCGACGATGAATTCCTCCAGCCGAACCATCCCGGCGTGAACCACCTTGAGCTCGATCATCGGATAGTGCCGCCGCATCCGCGCGAACAGCTCCGGCACGACGACCGGGCACAGGGTCGGGGTGACGGCGAGCACGATCTTGCCGCTGGGATGCGCCTTGTGCGCCCGGATCTCGTCACCCGCCCGCTCGACGTCGCGCAGGATGCGCTGCGCGCTCTCGAGCAGCTTCTGCCCGCCCTCGGTCAGCCGCACCCCCCGGTTGGCGCGCGTGAACAAGGTGACGTCGAGCTCGTCCTCGAGCCGCTGGACATGCCGGGTCAGAGCCGGTTGGGCGACGTGCAGATGAGCCGAGGCGCGGGTGATGCTGCCGAGCTCGGCGATTCGGACAAAATAGTGAAGGCTGCGCAATTCCATCGTGTCGCGATTTCGCCCGCCCCCGCACCGGACGTCAACCGGAATTTGGCCGACTGCGGCAACCTTCCCGCACTGGTTACGACCAATATGAGGAGACGTTCATGCGACCCGGCTCCCCAGCCGCAAGGCCACCGGGCGTGGGGATACCGACGATCTGTCAAAACGGATTGACGAAACCGACACCCGTTTCCGAGATATGCCGAACGTTGCGGGTTGAAAAGGTAAGATGGTGCTGCAACGCCGTCGCGACGAGTTGGCTGTCTTCAACCGGGATCGTCGGATGAAGCGCCATGACCCGTCCTCATTGATCGGCGCTTTGCTGATCGAAGGGAAGAATACGCGAGCGGTAGCGCAGCACCGAGCGTCGTGAACCATGCTTCGAGACGGGCGGCATCCTGCGGGCTCGTCATGCGCTTTTTCTGGATGCCTTTCCTGATCTCTCCGAGCGTGATGACGCTCAAGAACAAATCGGTTGATGGAACCGATCGGAGCCAGGCGATCACCTTGGAGTTTCAGTTTTGCCTTAGCGAGCTCGGAGACGACGTTCGTGTCGAGCAGAAAGCTCAAAGCACGGTGCGCCGATGTCGCCGTCGCGAGGGTTTGATCTCGATCCCGCGCGCGGGATCGACATCAGGAATTCCTTGAAGTCTTGCGCCGGCTCTGCGCCGACGAAATCGCGATAGGCAACGATCACAACTGCGTTCTCCCCGTGCCGCGTCACAACCTGCGGCCCGTCGTGAAGGGCGCGGTCGACCACCTCGCTGAAACGAGCCTTGGCATCCTGAAGCTTCCAACCGTCCATTTTGCGCAGGTCCGACAGCCGGGCGGACCCATTCTAGTCAGCGCTAGTCAGCAGAACAAGGGTAGTCTCCAGGGGAGTGCATCGTCCGCGTCATCCCCCCTTCAACTCGACGATGTCGAGGAAGTGAAATTCTGCCGAAATTGAACAGCCAGCACGCGGTCACTCTCCGCAAACTTGGGTCGAATGTCTCGCAGCTCGGTCTCCGACGCGGCTCTCAGAGCCGCAATTTGGCCAAAGTCAGCAGGCTCGAATGCCAAGCGAACGCCGCGAGGTTGGCTTTCGCGCCTGCAGCGATCCCACGGACGGTCGGCCCCCAAGGGCCCTTGGCCGTTGCACCTCCATCTTTTTTTGCTTCCGAGCTGCAGTGGGCAAGCGGACGAAATCGGATGTTGACGTTCAGAATCGCTATAACGGCCGCCGTGATGGCCTTCGTCACGGCTCTCACCGCGTGTCTTATATTTATCCAGATCGCGACCTTTCATGCGGCGGCAAGAGCGGCGGCGTCTGCGGCCATGGATGCTGCCAGCGCGAACACCCTTAGCCGCCTNGAGGCTGAGGTATCGAAGCTGAGCTCCCTCGTTCGCGTGCTGTCGTCGAATCCCTCTCTGGCCGACTCGGACGACAGGAGCGAGGTCGATGGCGCAATCGGTCTCTTCAAAGCGGCACTGCACGAACTGCCGCAGGCGGATAGCCTCTATGTCAGCTACGACAACGGCTGCTGGCTGCAAGTCCGGCGGCTCGACGTTCTCGACCCGACGGAGCGCCAGAAGCTGGGGGCGCCGCCCGGGGCCGTCCACAATGTCAACTTGGTCCGCCCGACCTCCGGCGGAGCCCTACCGATGCGGCGGATCTTCGAAGACGAGCAGGGCAACAAGATCGAGCAGCTCGATCTGTGGGATTACGGCTATGACGCACGAAAGCGGGTCTGGTATCGCGATACGATGCAGGCGGACCGGGCACTCGCTTCGTCACCCTATGCCTCGTTCAGCATCGGCACACCGATGATCACCCTGAGCGCGCCTCTGCGTGGGCAGGTGCACGGTGTCATCGCCGCCGACCTCAAGCTCGACAAGTTCAGCGATCTGGTCCAGGCGCAGCGCCCCGGGGAGCATGGAACGGCCATAATCTTCGACTCGTTCGGCGTGCTCATCGCGCATCCCGACTTTGCGCGGCTCGTCGACTACGCGAGGACGCATCCCTCCCACCCCCAGCTCCCCGAGATCAGGGAAATCCGCAGCGGGCTGGTCGGCGCAGTAATGCGGAGGTGGGATGGCAGTGACCGCTATGAAGGTAGCATTAGCGGCGAAGATGGACGAGATTACCTGTTTCGCGTGCGGAAATTTTCCCAAGGCGACGAATATAGCGGCTACTCTCTGTTGCTTGCGGTCGAAGACGATTTTGCGCAGAACGTGCGGAGTCTGCAGATCAGAGGAATAATTATCGCATTAATCGCCGGCGGCTGCTTCGTACCCGCGGTGTGGATCTTCGGCAGCCGGATGTCGACTTCGCTGAAACGGATAACCGCTCAGGCGAGCAGGCTCCTGACATTAGCGGCGCCCGATGATGCCCCGGTCACATCTCGTGTCGCGGAGATTGACGAACTCGGTAGGACCATGGCGGTCGCCCAGCGCAGCATCTGGTCCTTCGCTCGCTTTGTCCCGAAAGATATCGTCAAGGGAATCATTGACAGCTCCATCTCCACCGAGCTTGGCGGAGGGAGGCAGGAGGTCACCATTCTGTTTACCGATGTCACGAATTTTACGGGCATTGCCGAAGCCGCCGACCCTGACAGTTTGATGCACCAGACGTCGCGCCATTTCGCCGCGCTGACGCAAGCGTTTCTTGCTGAGGGCGGGACTGTCGACAAGTTCATCGGGGACTCCGTGATGGTGTTTTGGAACGCTCCCCATTTGCAGCCGGATCATGTCGAGCGGGCCTGTCGCGCCGCCCTTTCGGCCAAGGCGGCGAGCGAGGCGCTCAATACTCAATTCGAAGCCGAGGGACTGACGCCTTTCGTCGTTCGCCTCGGCATTCATTTCGGCGATGCGGTGGTGGGAAATGTCGGTTCGGCGGAGCGCATGAATTATACCGCACTGGGCAATAGCGTGAATCTGGCAGCCCGCCTCGAAGGGCTGAACAAGGAGTACAAAACCACGATCCTCGTCAGCGAGGCTGTCCGCCAGCGGGTCGAGCATTGTTTTCAATTCAAGGCCATCGCCTCGGTGATCGCCAAGGGGATGACGACGGAAACGCAGGTCTATGAGTTGGTCGAAGCAGTTGCGTGAGGACGCCCTTCGGCTGCGAAGCGCGGCCGACTGTCAGCCGTCGAGGCGGACCACCAGCTACCGAGCCTGCGAAGGAATCTACCGCCGATCGCTCTGTGTCACCCCGGCGGCAAGCCGGGGTCCATCGCGCCGCGGCACCAACCTATCCAGACCGGTAAGGCATTGCCAATACTTGAAAAGTCCCGAGCGTCGGACCAATGGGTCCCGGCTTTCCCCACGGATCTAAGTCCGTGGGCTGAAGGCCCACGGGACGACGAAGAAAATCTGCTGATCGCCTCTCGAATCCCGATTTCTTCACACGCTCTACTGCACCTGGCAGGCGCCGNTACTGGGAGGGTCNGGCTGCCAGCACGGCGCGCCGGTCTCGGTCATCAGGCGGTTCAGCGTCTCTGCNTCGCGGTCGAGCACCGCGCGCGGCTTCTNGCCGCGCAGCACGACGNGCTGGAACGTTTCCATGAACACCTTGTCGAACTCGCTATCGCTCTGCCCGAGGCCGATCGGCGCCAGCGCGGGCAGCGCATCCTTCGCCGACTGCGTCTTTTCGATCACAGCGGCGGCCAGCTTCAGGCCAGTCTCGAGGTCCGACGGCAACTTTGTTTGCACCACGGGGAAAAAGCCGACGCTGCGGGCGGTGACGATCTGCGTCTGGTGCTGGGTCAGGTAGTCGATCAGCGCCATCGCCCCACTCATGTCGGGTGCACCCTTCAATACCGCGAGGCCGGCCAGCACCTGCATGTAGCCCCGCCCCTTGGGCCCGGCAGGGGCGGGGAAGGCGACGAATTCGTCCGGCTTCTGGCGCAGCGCGTCGAGCACGCGAGCAACGTGGTCGAAGCCGATCAAGACGTCGCCGGAGAGCAGCGGCTGCTGCATGAAGTTGTAGCTGGTCGAGTTCGGATTGACGCTCTTCCATAATGACGCGAACTGCGTCCACATCGCTTCGGCCGCTTCCGAGCGGAACGGAACCACGACGCCGCCGGTATAGGACGGGTAAAGGAAGCCCTCGAAGAAGCGGTGCATCAGCCCTTGCGGCCCCGCCGGAAAGCCGAGCAAGGGCTTGCCGGTCTTCTGCTGGATCGTGCTGGCCCAGGCAGCGAGCTGGTCGTAGCTGAGCGCATTGATGTCTGCCCCATGAGGCAGATAGGGCAGTGCGGCTTTGTTGGCGACCATGATGTAGCTCGCCTGCATCCATGGTACATAGAGCTGGTGCACGGTGCCGAATTTGCCGAGCGTCAGCAGCCGTTCCGGGACGCCGCGGCCTGTCAGCTTTTCGGCGAGGTCATCGAGCGGGACCAACGCGTCCAGCGGCACGAGCGGCTGCAGATCGCCGTGCAGCGCGCCGACGACATCTATCTTGTGCGTGCCGCCCNGCANCTCNGCCTCGATGCGCACCCGAAACTGCNGCGGCTGCTCGGTGATGTAGTCGACCTCCNGCGGAAAATCTTTGAGGATCAAGTTGCGCATCTTCTGCGCCTCTTCGATCGGGCTCAGTTGCGTCGACAGGAAGATCAGCCGCTCGGTTTGCGCAGCGTCCGCGATCGCGGTCAGCAGCCCCATGACGCACAGTGAGAAGCCGAGCCACGCCGATATTCTCCGCATGTTCCCTCCCAGGCAGGGAGTTGATGACTACGACGCCTTCGATCGCGTTGTCGAGCGCGGCGCGCCAGCTAGTCAGCAGTAGTGGACGGGTGAAAAACGATGTTCAACATTTCGGCGACCGGGGCCGCATTTCTGCCAGAATTGAATAGCCAAGCGCGGATCACACTCGGCACCTTCGATTTGACAACAACGGCCGGGTGGCAATGCCGGGTGGCGTTACGTCGGTGTTCAGCAAATCGCGTAGCGTCGAACTGGGCGCATCCCGAAAGATCTAATACCATATCCGTCGCGACCGTGAGCGCATACGCGATAAAAGCCTCGTTCTTCGTGTAGGGCGCGTTGAACGCGAGCAAGGTGCGCGGCGTCTGATGAGCCAGAAAATCGGATACAGGGCGAGGGGGCAGATGGGACCAGAACAATCATCGGCGCCAGGCGTGCGGGCGGTCGCTGTCTTGCTGATCCTGTGTGCGGGCTTCGCATCGGCAGCAAGCGCGCAGGTTGCGCCGATCGTCGACGGCGTGCCCTTCCTGATCCGCTTCGGCGGCACGGTGCGCGGGCTCAAGCCGGGCGCGCCGGTGGAGGTTCGGGGCATCCGTATCGGCGAGGTGACGAGCGTCGGCGTAGATTACGCGCCCGACAGCAACGGCTTCGTCGCACCGGTCGGGATCGTGCTGCAGCCGAGCCTGTTTCCTGCTGCCGCTGTGCATCCGCGCACCGCCGCGGAGGTCTATGACGCGGCCGATGTGCTGGTGCAGCGCGGGCTGCGCGCGCAGGTTTCGGACACGCAACTGCTGGGTGGCGAGGCGATCGTCACGCTCGATATATCGCCCGACGCCGCGCCGGCGACACTGGACCGGAGCGGGAAAGTGCCGGAACTGCCAGCAGGGCCGACACCGCGAGAGAGGATCGCGCAGCAGCTCCAGCCGCTGATCGCCAAGCTCGCCAATGCGCCGATCGATCAGGTGTTCGCCGAGTTGCAGGACTCGATGGCCGCGCTGAAGCAGCTCCTCACCGGGCCGGAGCTGCGCGGCGCGCTGGAGGAACTGCGTGGCGCCTCGGCGGACCTGCGCAATGTGGTCGATCGCCTCGGCGCGCGCTCCGATGCGCTGATCGCCAATCTGAACGAGACGGTGCGGTCGACGAACCGGCTGATCGACCACACCGGGCAGACGCTTGCCACGATCGACCGGCAGGTGGGCGACCGCTCGCCCCTGCTGGCCGATATCCGCGGCCTGGTGCAGCAGATGGACGGGGCTGCGCGTTCGCTGCGGCTGATGGCGGAATATCTCGAACGCAATCCCAATGCGCTGATCACCGGCAAGTCGGACAACCGGCGATGAAGGGGCATCGGCTCGCGGCCGCGGCGACGCTGCTGGTGCTCACGGCCTGCGGATCGACTCCGACACAGGTGTTCGATCTCTCGCCGGGGGTTCCGGATGGGCCGGCCACCGCTGTGCCGCCACGCAACGGGCCGCTGATCTGGGTGGATAAGCCCTCGGTCGCCGGCTATTTTGACCGCACGCAGATGGTCACGCGCGGCGGCTCCGGCAGCCGCATCTCGATCCATGAGTTCGAGGTATGGAGCGATCCGCCCGCCGACCTCATACAGCGCGCCGTCGTGGACGACCTCGCGCACCGGTTCGGCGCCGACCGGGTGATGGCGACGCCGGTTGCGCATTATGCGACACCGGGATGGCAGGTAGCGGTCGATGTGATCCGTTTCGATGTGGACGACGGCGGCGAGGCGGTGTTGGATGCGCGTTGGACACTGCTCGCGGGGTCGAGCGAC
>JGI26340J50214_10000043_pt1 | contig 39654 bp, 35 predicted proteins | sample BogFormECP12_OM2_FD_50214 | JGI IMG/M metagenome (IMG submission 50214)
GCCAGGAACAACGTGTGCACCAGTTGACGCGCCTCGGAAACCGTTTCTTCATGCAGGGAGTGCACCACCGCGCGTATATGAAGACTCGACATGAACGCGGGGTAATTGCGCATGGTCTCTTCGGCGACTCGCGCGGCGTCGGTCTCCGCCTGCGCGGCGGTGATCCCCGGCCTGAGCCGGCCGACCATCCTGAAGCTCCACGAGGCCGCTCCAGTGGTCAGCTCCTGCTGGGTGAAACTTATCGGAATCCATAGCTCGCTGCTGTTCAGGTGCCCGGGCATCAGGGGAAACTCAAAGTTGCGCGGCATGACGCCGACCACTAGATACGGCTTGCGATCGAGCAGGATCTTTTTTCCCAGCACGACCGGATCGCCGTGCAGGCGGTTTTGCCAGAGCGAGTAGCTGACGACCGTTACGGGCACTTGCTGGTCGTCCTCCTGCTGGGTAAAGAAGCGCCCCATCAGAGGCGCGACGCCCAGAGCCGGCAGGACCCCGCCCGAGAGCCGCGACGCGTTCACCTGTGCCGGCTCGCCCGCTCCGGAGAATTCATAACTATCTGGCTTGTACCCGCCCAGGCTCTCGAAGCTATGGGTATCGCGAGTGTAGTTCTGAATGTCGGGAGCGGTGACCCCGGCTTCGCCGTTGCTTCCCACATCGGCGCCCTGCAGAATGTCGCCCAGCGAGACCAGCTTGTCGGGATGCGGAAAGGGCAGCGGCCGCAACAGGACGCTCTCAACGACCGAGAAGACTGCGGTCGTGGACCCAATTCCGAGGGCGAGCATCAGCACGGCCGTGGCGGTAAAGCCCGGCGACTTCAACAGATGGCGAGTGGCGATCCGCAGGTTGTGGAAGGGCATTGGCGGCTCCTGGGTATGAAGTGGAGGAGTAGAGAGCATCCTAAGTGCCCAAGAGCGGTTTGGGGTAACTGATTGTTGCCACGAGACCTGGCGGTCACGTTCGGGACGGGCGGCGGCGAAAGGCGTCCGGATTTCGAAACTCACTGTCCGAGAGTGGACAGAACTCCCCCCCAATACAACGAGTCGTGGGAGCATTCCCGGCGAGGAACTGGGGTAACCGGTTCGGTGGTTACCTTGGGCTTGCCCACTATTCGTGCTAGAGCGTTCTAATGGATATATTTTTCAACCAGTTACCACGATTACTCCGATGGTTCTACTCCCTTCGGAGAGATTGCCCACGTCCTAGCTCCCGCCTATAATCGTTCTACTCTGGTAAGCGATTCTCCGTCAGGTTCCGGGTAGAACAGGTAGGAGGGTAAACATTTGTCTGGATGGCCCTCCAGCGAAGGTTCGGTGAAAGGGAAACGCCCGGATGATGCGAAAGCGCCTGCAACTCGCACTGATGCTGACGGCTACGACGGCAGTTGCGACCTCCTTCTCTTTGTTTTGTGCCCCGCCGCGTGCGTGGGCGGCGGTGATGGTGAACGAAGGCGAAGATACGCCTCAGGTGATTACTCCTACCGACGAACACGGGCGCAAGGTTTATGTGAACGATCCCGCCCCAGTGCACGTGCGGCCGGTGGAAGCTCCGCAGCCCAAACGCTCGAGGTTCGTTTATTGGAGCAGCAAGGAAAATCGCTGGAAGCCGGTGCCGTCGGCGAATACGCCCTCAATGCAGGCGGCGCGATCGGCCGCGGCTGAGGTCAGCCAGGGCTTCGCTCAGGGCGTCACTCAGTACTATGGCCACGATTCGGTGCAGTCGGCGAATGCGAAAATTTTGGCGGCCAACGCCCGGGGACATCAGGCGACGCAGGAAGAAGTGGACTCGTCGATCGTGATGGCTGCGGCCCGGCACAATGTGGATCCGAACCTGGTGCGGGCGGTGATCAAGGTGGAATCGAATTTCAACTCCAATGCGGTTTCGCGCAAGGGCGCCATGGGGCTGATGCAGTTGATGCCCTCGACGGCGCGGGAGCTGAAAGTAAGAAATCCGTTTGATCCGGATCAGAACGTGGATGCGGGAGTGCGGCATCTGAAGCAACTGCTGGAAAACTATGGCGGCGACGTGAATCTGACCCTGGCTGCCTATAACGCGGGTTCAGGGGCGGTGGCGCGCAGTGCGGGCGTCCCGCGCTATGCCGAAACTCAGAATTATGTGCGGAGGATTACGAACCTCTACTACGGAGGGTTCGATCTTTCTCCGTCTGGCCCGGCGCATGATCCCGTGCGGGTGCAACGAGATGCGCGGGGGGTGCTTTACATTAGCAACACCGATTAGGTTGGCGGCATCTGTTTTGGAAGCAAGCGGTTTCAAAATCCCCACTTCTCGCGCAAAGGACGCGCGAGAAATGGGGCACCCTAAGCAAAGTTGTATTTGGAATCTCTCAGGTACCTAGGCAGTTCAACTGCAACGTTGGATCGAGACAGTAACGGACCGACGACTTTGACAATGAAATCGAGCCAGCGCGGCTTGCGCTGGGGAGCGCTGCTGTTGCTGGTGGCGCTTCCTGGAGTGCAGGTCCATGCCCGCGCGCATCATAGTGAGTCACATCATAGTGAAGCGTGGGCGCGCGACCGCTTTGCCGCCGCCGAGCGCATGCGGGAAGCACTGAACGGGCGTCCTCCGGGCGACCGCACGCGGCACGACTACCAGCGGGTCATCAACTCTTATCGCAACGTCTATTTCGGAGCCCCTACGTCGACCAAGGCCGACCCGAGCGTGGTGGCCGTGGCGGAGACGCTGGTGGAAATGGGGCGGCGCTTCGACGACGACAAGATTCTGCATGAAGCCATTGCCCAGTATCAGTTTCTGAGGAAGGAGTATCCNGGNAGCAAGTACCGATGCGACGCTTTGTTCACGATTGGCGAGATTTACAAAGACGACTTGAATGATCCCGAGCAGGCCCGTGGCGTGTTTCAGGAGTTTCTGCACCGCTATCCGCACAACCGGCTGGTAGAAGACGCGCAGCAGGCGGTCGTGGAACTTGAGCGTGATGCCGCCGCCGAGAAAAAGGCGGCTGTTCTGAAGAAGCCGGGCAAGGAGATCGCCGACAAGAGCAAAACGGCCAAGGATTCTCCGCGGCCGGACGTTGACTCGCATCCTGATTCTGAAGCTGAAGCGAACGCGGATTCTAAGACTGATGCAAGTGCGCCGGAGTCGTCCGTTGCGCGGGCGGGACATCTGCCGCGGGTTACGGGAATCCGGCACTGGTCGGCGCCGGATTACACGCGGGTCGCCATCGACCTGGAGAGCGAGATCAAGTTTGGCTCGCAGCGCATCGCGAGTCCCGACCGCATCTTCTTTGATCTGCGGGGTACGAAGCTGGCGTCGACGCTGGTGGGCAAGAGCTTCGACGTGGATGATGGGTTCCTGAAAAAGATTCGGGTGGCGCAGTTTCAGCCGGGGCGCACGCGGGTTGTGCTCGAGGTGGCCGATCTCTCGGATTATGAAGCGTTTCTGCTGCCGAATCCGTACCGGCTGATTATTGATATACACGGCCAGGATATACACGGGAAGGACAGCCGGATGGCCCGCGCGAGAGAGCTCAAGGACGCTGACACTGCGACGGCTGATGTGGAAGCTCCGCCGAAGGCCGGATCGAAGGCCGACGGTTCTAAAGATGTTCCCAAATTTCAGAACAACGATGTTCTGAAAGATGTCGCCAAGGACGCGCCCAAAGAGCTGCCGAAGTCTGAGTTGAAGGCCGACATGAAGGCCCTGGCGGGCAAGCCGGTCAGCAAGAAGGAGCAGATTCACGACGACGCGAACGCCACTTCGAAGGATGCAGCGGAAAGTTCGAAGGCGCATCCGCCTGATCCGCATCCGTCTGAGCCAGTGAAGACGGTTGTGGTCGACAACAACACCACCGCAGGCCCCATCAAGAAAGTGATCGTGGAAGCGGGCGATGATGATGACACGCCTCCGGTGAAGGCCGCGAAGGTCACGCCTCCGGCGGGACATTCGCATGCGTCGTCCGCCTCGCCTGTCGCTCCTTCCCATACGACGGAGAGTGAGCCGGATCCCGATGCGCCTGCGCCCGACGAGAAGGCGGCAAGCGATGATCCGGCCACTGGTTCCGTGCGCAGCAAGTCGTTATCGCGGCTGAGCGCCAGCCGTAAATCAACCGACCTTGATTTTCACGAAGCGAAGGACATTCACGGAACGAAGGATATTCACGACGCGAAGGATGTTCACGAAGCCAAGCCCACGGCGCGCGGCGACCGGTCGTTGATTCGCGCCCTAGGGCTGAAGATTGGCCGGATCGTGATCGATCCGGGCCATGGCGGCCACGACACCGGAACCATTGGTCCCAATGGGTTGCAGGAAAAAGATCTGGTGCTCGAAGTGGGGCGTCGCTTGGGCAAGTTGCTGGAGACGCGGCTGGGTGCCGAAGTGGTGTACACGCGCAAGGACGACACGTTCATTCCACTCGAAACTCGCACGGCGATCGCCAACCAGCAGCGCGCCGACCTGTTCATCTCGATCCACGCCAACTCGAGCCGGGATCCGGCCGCGCGCGGCGTGGAAACTTACTACCTGAATTTCACGTCTTCGCCGGAAGCGCTGGAAGTGGCGGCGCGGGAAAACGCGGTTTCGGAAAAATCCATTTACGAGCTGCAGGATCTGGTGAAGAAAATCGCGCTGAAGGAAAAAATCGAAGAGTCCCGCGAATTCGCCGGAGACGTGCAGGAGTCGCTACACGGCGGCTTGGCAGCGAAAAGCCCGGCCATCCGCGACCGTGGAGTGAAGAAAGCGCCGTTCATTGTTCTCATTGGCGCCAACATGCCGTCGATCCTGGCGGAGATTTCGTTTGTCAGCAATCCTACCGACGAGCATCGTCTGGAGAACGGCGAATACCGCCAGCGCATTGCCGAGTCGCTCTACCGCGGAATCGCGAAGTATGTGGATGGCTTGAGCGGCGTGAAGGTGGCCAGCAAGATGGACAAAGCCGCGGGGCAGTAACGGCGGTCACGCCAGATCACAACGGCAGCGCTCAAAGAGGGTGATCGTCTGGTTACAACAGTTGCTTCCGGCTAGCGCGTCAGGCGGGGGACAAGCAAGCCCAAGTCCGATCAGGTGCGCTTGACACCGTATGCATCCAGTACATCCCTTAGCGTCACTATGCCTTCCAACCTGTGCACATCCGCACGGTTCACGACGGGCAGGATTTCGATCTGGTTTGCCCCCATGCGTTCGAGCGCCAAGTCCAGTCCTTGGTCCGGGTGGACGTGCGGGAAAGCCAGCGCATCCAGCAACTGCCCAAGCCTCTTATCTGCACCTTCCGCCAGTTCTCGCTCCAGCCGAGAAAAGTTGATGACGCCAACGACGCCGCGTCGATCGGTCACCAGCCATGCTCGTGATTCGCTTGCGCGAACCCGTTCCCAAGCTTCCCGAACGGTGATCTCGGAAGGCAGCAACAGGCTCGCACTTTGCATGATTTCCACGACCTGACGCCGCCCGTGTCGGCGTGTCCCCGCCGTGGGGAGGTGTATGCCATCCTGCACGGCCAGAGCATCGTAGATCGGCTCATGCTGCAATCGTGAAGCAATGAAAAGACTCACCAGATTGGCAATCATTAGGGGCACGATCACCGCATAGTCCTGCGTCATTTCAAAGATCATCAGCACCGACGTCATGGGAGCGCGCACGATTCCGGCAAAGACCGCCCCCATTCCAACCAGCGCGTAAGCCCCCGGCGTCGCCGTGTAAGCGGGGAACAAGTGATGCGCCACGGTCCCTACCGTGCCCCCCACCATCGCGCCAATGAACAAGGACGGCCCAAAAATACCGCCCGCGTTGCCCGAAGCATAACTGGTGGTGACCGCGAAAAGTTTCAGCACCACCAGTAGCAGCATCATTTTGAACGCCATATTTCCATTCAACGCGTCGCCGACAAACCCATAGCCAACGCCCAGAACCTGCGGCACAAACCAACCCATCAGTCCAACGAGCAACCCGCCCGCCAACGGTTGAAACCAAACGGTTTTCTGCGAGAACCGCAAGAAGCGTGCTCGCATGCCCAGCAGGAGCTTCGTGAAGGCCACCGAAACCACACCGCCAACCACGCCGAGCACCGCATAGACCGCAAACTCCATCGGATGGACCAGTGCATATTGCGGAACCTTGAAGAGGGGATGATTGCCGAGGAACACGCGCAGGACCACCCACGAAGTTGCCGAGGCCAGCACCACCGCGCCCATAACTGGCGCGTGGAGATCACCCATGATCTCCTCAAGCGCAAACACCACGGCAGCCAGTGGCGTATTAAAGGCGGCGGCAATGGCTGCCGCCGCTCCCACGGGAATCAGCTTCTTTACTTGCTCGGGGCGCAGGCCGAGAAGCCGTCCAAGCACGGAACCGATGCCTGCTCCAACTTGCACGGAAGGCCCTTCGCGCCCGAGGGGGATTCCGCTGGCAAGTGTTGCCGACGTGCAGAAGAATTTACCGAGCACGGTGCGCAGAGTAATGCGCCCTTCGCGCGCGAACAGCGCAGCCTTGGTCTGGGGCACGCCGCTGCCTCGTGCATTGGGAAAATAGCGATACAGCAGGTATCCGATGCCGAGCGAACCCACGACCGGAAACAGGAGGCGTCGCCATCGAGCACCGCCGACCGGGTACAGCCGCATCCCCATTCGTTCGGTCAGCACGATAAAGGCGACGACCGCCAAGCCAGTCAATGCGCCGATCACCAGCGACAGGATCAGAAAAACCTGATCTTCACGTTCTTGAAGTCTTGCGACTCGATGTAGGAGCGGTGTCCACCACCAACTCCCGCTCGTCGTCTGGCCGCTCTCTTTCATTTCGGGGATCAACTAACAGCATACCTTCTCCACGGGTTGTTGGCGAGAAATCGCCATACACTCATCGATCCGGGGTCCTGTCTGAGGTGACCTTGGACTAATCATTTTCGGAAGAGGAACAAACGATGGTTGCTCCACGCTAAACGTCGAAAATCAAAAACCCCACCCCTTCGACTCCGCTGAGGGCAGGCTCTGTCGCAAAGGGCGCGACAAGAGTGGGGCACACGATCCTGATTGGGGAGCTTTTCGGACTACTGGATGGCGCTGCCGACTTGCGAGAAGACGTTGTTGGCGTTCGAGCCGATCAGACGGACCGTGCCCACCACGACGACGAGGATCACGGCCAGCATGACCGAGTATTCTGCGATGTCCTGACCTTGCTCGTCGGACCAGAGCCGGTTCAGCCACGCATGGCTGAATGAAAGATTGCGGAATGAATGCGCCATAAATTTATCCGTGAACTTCCTTTCCCTTATGCAACGACTGCGGGCTGAGCAACCGCCGGCTGTGGAAGGGGCTGCCGCTTATAGTCGGCAAAATTCAGCCCCCACACTTCAGCGTCCTGAGTCAGCGCCTGCAGTCCGACCTGGAACTCAGAGGTCCCCTTCATTTTCTTGGTCCAGACCACGCGATACTGATTGCGGCGCTGGCGATAGAAAATCGTGAGCTCCTCCTGAAGGTTCAGTTGGTGATGGACCGAGCCCAGACGCACTCCGTCCGGAGTCACATCCAGGGTAATGACCAGCTCCTCAAAAGGTTTTCCATCGCTGTCCTGGCCTTTTACTCTTACGGGAATCACCGCTTTGGTGCGATTCCCGCGTCGATTATTCGCGGTTACATCTGATGGCATTCGTTTACCCATTGCTAGTTTGCCGTGAGAGTCGCGCCCTGTGAATGGCCCCAATGTGTAGGGTGATGCCTGAAGGTAACCAACCTCGTGGCCGGGCAGGGGGAAGGGCGAGACGGCCGGGCAAAAGGCTGTCCAATCAAGCACTTATGAGGCCATGGAAACTTTTCTTGGCGCTTTGTGGTCTAATTAGCGTGACGGTTCGCGAAATCCGGGGAGATGCATGAGTTTTTCCCGTTCTGCTGGTGTTTTGTTTTCTCTCGCCTGCCTGTTGGGCATGGCTGTCGCGGCGGATAAGCCAGCGGCCCAAAAACCGGCTCGTTCGCCGGAGCCGGCTCCCGCGATTCTTCCCCCACAATTTGGCGGATGGCAGATGCAGGGCTCGGCCCAGACGAGCACGGACCCCACAGTTGCGGATCCGGCCAATGCTGAGGTGCTGAAAGAGTACGGCTTCTCGGACGCAGCCCTTGCCACCTACACCCGCGACGATGGGCGCACGCTGAAGATCCGCGCGGCGCGGTTTGCTGACGCCTCCGGCGCGTTCGGCGCCTACACGTTTTATCTGCAGCCGCAGATGATGGCGGAGAACACAAAAGAAGACAAGATCGGCGATCAGGCCGCGGCTCTGGGACAGCGCGTGCTCTTCTACCGCGGGCATGTGCTGGTGGACGCGCAGTTCAGCCGGGAGTCGGCCATGTCGGGAGCGCAGTTGCGCGAACTGGCGGGAGAGTTGCCGCGTCCCATCGGAAGTTTGGCCAATCTGCCCACTTTTATCGAGTTCATGCCGCACCAGGGCTACATTACGAACACGCAAAAATATGTGATGGGTCCGGCCGCGTTGACGGCGCTGGCAGCGCCGGTTTCCGCAGATCTGGTGGACTTTAACACCAGTTCGGAAGTGAGTCTGGGGCGCTACAACACGCCGAGCGGGGAAGCGACGTTGATGCTGATTTCGTATCCCACGCCGCAACTCGCGGCATTGCATCTGCAGCGCATCGACGCCGCGCGTAAGATGGCGCAGCCGCAGGACGGGGTTTCGAGCATTGAAAATGCGGGTTCGTTCTTCGACAAGCGCACGGGGCCGATCGTGGTGATCGCCAGCGGAGGCGTGTCGGACAGCGACGCGAAGTCTCTGCTGGGGATGGTGAATTACGAAGCCAGCGTCACTTGGAATCAGCCGACCGATAATCCGCAGGTGCGCGACCTGTACATGCTGATTCTCAATATCGTGGTTCTCTGCGGGATTCTCGCGGGACTGGCGATTGTGGCGGGCGTGGCGTTTGGTGGAATCCGCATTTTGATGAAGCGCTGGTATCCCGACAAAGTCTTTGACCGGCCGGAGCAGATGGAGTTCATTTCGCTCCGTCTGACGGAAACGATCGTCGCTGAAACCATCGTTCAAGGACCGCCCGAAACGGGGACGGACGGCAGCCGGCAGGTTCCGCAAAACCCGGCCTGAGGCCCTCCCGACGCACGGTAAGTGCCTTTAGATAGATCGGCTTAGGGTCTTCCTGGGGGCCTTTTGTCTCAAATTGGCACACTCGCGGGCAGTATTGATTGATTCTGTATCTAATTGAAAACAAAGACATTTATTTCACAAAAATCGCTTGACACCCCCGTTTTTAGACTCATAAGATTTGCGCAGAAAGTTTTGACGGATTTCTAAGCTCCGTTGGAACTATTCTCCCTTGAAGAAGAGGCTGCCCTGTTGCCGGGCGGCCTCTTCGTTTTTTGATTCTGTGTGCGAGGAGATCGCGCGGGAAGGCGTGACTGCGAAACACGGAACTGCGGCGGGATTTCTGCGTATCCTCTATGGAGTGATGTTGAGCGTGTTTTGTGAAATGCAGGGTGGTCGGCGGCAGACCTTGGGGAGGGAATCATGTTCTGCGATGGGTGTGGCGCAGCGGCACAGCCGGGGCAGGCGTATTGCAGCCGGTGCGGCAAGCAGGTCGTCGGGCCAGTGTCGTTGATGCAGCCACTGCCGGGCCGGGTGCAGTCGCACGTACATCTGCTGGGCATTTTGTGGCTGGCCATGTCGGCATTCAACGCGGTGGGCGGATTAATTCTGGTGGTTCTGGGCAGCACCTTATTCGCGCATTTGCATGAAATGGGAGCGCCGCCGGAAGTGCCTACGGGATTTTTGAGCGCGCTGGTGACTACGCTGGGGATCATTGTTCTGGTCAAGGCGGCGTGCGGATTCTTCGCGGGCTGGGGATTGCTGCATCGCGAACCCTGGGCGCGCGTCGTGACGCTGGTGCTGTCGTTCATTTCGCTGTTTAATATCCCGTTCGGCACCGCGATCGGCGTGTACACGATGTGGGTGCTGCTGCCGGGTGCTTCGCAGCAGGAATATGATGCGCTGGTGGAGACGAAGGCGGCGTAAGAGCAGGGGTGGATTTCGTCAAGCCAGAGCGATTTGACTGGGTGACCTTGGAAACTGCCAAGGTCACCAATAAACGCACATCGTGCGGACTACTGGCCTGATTTCATCAGCCTGACTAGCAAATCGTCGCGTCTTGGAGTAGAAAGTGGTCACGTAGGCACCATCTTTAGGGGGGAACTGCCGTGAGAGTACGCCTCGACTCGGTCTTTGTATCCAGTCTGCTCCATACGGTTGCGCTGCTTTATTTCATTCGACCATCCTTGTGGAATTACTTCTCTCTAACTCACATTTTGCTCGCGCCAATGGATAGGGTCGAGTTCCGGGGAGAAGCCCAGAGTGTCGCATCGCTGGCAATTATTCTCGTCGCGCTGATTGTTGTCTGGACGGGCTATGCGAAGCGCTCTCGCCCGGCGTGGTTCGTGATGTTTGTCATCGTGTGGTTCTGGGCGTTTCCACGCTTTATCCTTTCCATCATTCCCTTACTGATCCGCGAGCGCCCCTCATTCACGTTTCCTGAGTTGCTCTCCGCCGCGATTTTAGGACCGGGTTGGCCCCGGGATGTAGTCGAGTTGCATTTGGCTTTCTTGCTGATGGTGATTGGACTAGCTCTGCCAATGGGGAGGTTCTTTATACTCAGGAAGGCAAACGAACCGGTTCATCTGCCTTCGAGGAGACTTGCGGTCTCCCTGCTGGTCGGCGTTCCGGTGGCTGCGCTCGCCTTGTACTGCTGGTTGACGGTGGGCGTCCTCTACGCGATCCCAACTGCGCAGTTAAATGGTTTCCTGGTGGCGCCAGCGCCACCCCCGCCGCCACCGACTCCCTCCAAATGCCCTGATGGAAATTAGCGGGTGGGTTGGCGAAATATCGCGATTACGCTCATTGACGATTTTTCTTTACTAGTCACGATGACTGGCGTGACATCGCGACTACTGTGCTGGCTCGCGCCGACAAATAGCGCACTTGCTGGTGAAGCAGACATCGACTGAGAATGATATCCCTTAGCCCTGCCGCTGACGCTTGGGCTTGAGGTTCAGGGTGCGAACCAGGCGGAACAAGTGATTGGGGTGCACGCCGAGGAGTTTCGCGGCGTCGGTGTAATTTCCATTCGACTGTTCGATAGCCCGCTCGATCAGCACTTTCTTCGCCTCTCGGATACCATCGTGCAGCGCACTTACCGGCTCGCCATCGGCGGCGGTTTCTTCCAGAATCGAGTCCGGCAAGTCCTCGGCAAGGATTAATTCCGTCGAGCCCAGCACCACCGCCCGCTCGATGGCGTTCTCCAGTTCGCGAACGTTGCCCGGCCAGTCGTAGCGCATGAGGCAGGCCCGCGCCTCGGGAGAAATGCCAGACACACGGCGCTTTACTTTCTCGCCATACTGCGCCGCGAAAAATGCCGCCAGCAGTGGAATATCCTCACGCCGTTCGCGCAGGGCCGGCATGTGGAGCGACACGACATTGAGGCGATAATAAAGATCCGGGCGAAACGTGCCCGTGCGCGACGCTTCTTTCAAGTCGCGGTTGGTCGCGGCGATCAGCCGGACGTCGAGTTTGATGGGACGCGTTCCACCGACTCGTTCGAACTCCCGCTCTTGCAGAACGCGCAAGAGCTTGGCTTGCATGGGGACGGCCAGCTCCCCGATTTCATCCAGAAAAACCGTGCCGCCTTCGGCGACCTCGAGCTTTCCTTTCTTCTGCGAGACTGCGCCGGTGAAAGCTCCGCGTTCGTGCCCGAACAATTCGCTCTCCAGCAGGGTTTCGGTGATGGCCGCGCAGTTGATCGCGACAAAAGGCTTGTCGGCCCGGCCGCTGTTCAAGTGGACAGCCCGCGCTACCAGCTCTTTTCCCGTGCCGCTCTCGCCCGAGATCAAGACCGTCGAATCGCGCCCCGCCACCCGGGAAACGAAGTCATACACCTCATGCATGGCCTTGCTTTCGCCGATCATGCTGTGGTGGATGTTCAGCTCTTCGTACAGGCGGCGGTTTTCCCCTCCCAGTCTCTCCAGGTGCCGGGCGTTCTCAATGGCGAGGGCTGTGATATTTCCGAGCGTGGCGACGAGCTGCAGAAGGTCGGAGTCGAAACGCGCGCCCGGAGAACTGGCGTCCAGGTACATCACGCCCAACATCTTGCCCTGTACTTCGAGAGGCACGGCCAGCACGGAGTGGACCCGGTGTTCGATCAAGCTCTCGGCCTCGCGGTAGGCATCGTCGCTCTGGACATCGTTGGAAAGCACCGCGAGATTCTCCTCCAGCACGCGGTTCAGAATAGTCTGGCTGGCATGAATCGGCTGATTGGGCCCGAGGCGGCGGTGCCTGCCCACAATCGAAGAAAATCCTGCAACCCCTTCCTCAGTCAATAAGACAGCGGCTTGATCCGCGGGGACGATCGCGAGAACCGACTCCAGCACCTTCTCTTGCAGGGCCGCCAGGCCACGCACCGAGTTCAAGGTCCGGCTGAACTCGAGCAGCACATTCAGGTCGCGAATCGTTTTTGCGTTGGCTGGCAGGGCCTCAGGCCGGGAAAGTTGCAGGTACCGGGCATCCTCTTTTCGGAGGACTACGGTTGCGGCACCCGGCATGGGGGTCGCATCGAGTTGCAGGGAGGCGTTGAGGGGGTTGGACTCGCTGCTGGGTCCCTGGAAGATAAGGATCGAGTTGCCGACGCGGATCTGGTCCCCGTGGACAAGCACCCTCTCCCGAATGGGTACCCCGCTGACAAAAGTGTTATTGCGGCTCTCCAGATCCTGCAGCCGGAACCCGTTCGCTTCCTTGCGGATGACGCAGTGGCGCCGAGACACCAGCGAATCGAGCAGGGAGACCTCGTTGGACGGATCGCGACCGATCGAAATCTCATCCCCGGTCAGGGGGAATAGCTTCCCCTTGAGAGGTCCGCTAACGACTTCCAGGCGAGCCCCGCCCGTAGGAGAAACACCCTGTTCACCCGAATCGCTCATGACGCAATGAGTATACCCGGATGCTCCGGGCTCGGGCCCGCCGTGCATGCCCTGGACCTAACATAAATGTTATCCAGTAGCGCTTTTGTTTGGGTTGTCGGACTTCTGCCGGAGTCGGGACCGACCTCAAGCCGGGCGGCAAGATTGATTTGCCCTTTGTTTCAGCCAAATTCTTCGTGACCGGAGCCGCATTGCCCACGTGCCAGCTTTGGTACGCGGCCTGCATTAGTAAAGGCACTTGCGACGGACGGCCCGAGCAAGAGAAACAAATCCCAGGACTAAGGAGCACTACAATGCAGGTAAAGATGAATGCAAAGCTGGCAATCAGGATCGCGATTCTGACGGTAGGAATGGTAGCCACTTTCATGGCAGCGAGCGTTCAGCCCGTTCCCGTCGCGGATGGAGGTCCGATTTTCTTGTGTCCTCCGGGCACAGAGAAGACCTGCCAAACCACGCTGCCGCCTCCGAAGCTCTAACGCGCCGACACCGAACCCGATCGCAGTCAGCAAAACGATCAGTCCTCCGCGAGACGAACCTTTGAGTTCGACATCTGAGTTCGACATCTTCCGGGCTGGCGGGGCTAACAGGAACCCCCGCCAGCCATATTTTTTTCTGGGACTGCCGCGCACTTCCACATGGCGTCTTGACCTCCCCTGTTCCCGCCTGTTCTATGAGGTCCCACTGGGTTGCGATTCAAACTGGCTCCTGAACCTCAACTTCCGACTTGTGTACGCAAATCGGCGATTCACTCACTGTTTGACGGGCCCGGGTTCGGGCAACCCCTAAGCCGCGCGAGGTTTACCTTAGCTGAGAGCTGCTAGCCGCGCTTGCGGGAAACGATGACCCATACGGTGCCGCGGCCTTCGCAGTAGCGGCAGCGCTCCTGATCCATGAGTTTTCCGGTTCCGTGGCATTCCAAACAGTTGGCTACCAAGTGGAGTTCCTGCAGGGAAGCTTCCGGGAGTTTGGCCGGGTCCTTGAAGAATTCGGCGTGATGGTACTGGCGCAGCCAGAAGACGAGCTTGCCTTCGAGGGCTTCGCGGTCTTTGACGTCGAGCTGGGCGCAGCGGTGCGGCCACCATTCGTGAATGCAGCCGTAACAAACGGGGACGTCCGCTTCGAAGAGCGCGCCAGGATCGGTGCGGCGGAAAAACTTCTGACACCAGGAACAGGAGATCACGCCTAGCAGGGCCAGGGCTTCCTTCAGCCGATCGAGGTCAAGCTGGTGGCGGGATAGGATCTCTTCTATGCGCGGGTCGGAGTTTTCGGACATGGCTTGGTACCGGGCAGCCGGCGAACGTACTCACAATATTACATCCGCCGACGGCGAGCGGCGCTGGCGAGGGATGGTGGACCCGGCAAGATTCGAACTTGCATCTGCGAGCGCGATGGAGATCGACGCCGCCGTGTTCCTTACACTACAGGCCCATCCTCGACAAGGAGTCTGAACAATGCGGGGCTTATGCCGAGAGGAGCGGCTCAACAGTTTACTAAAAGAACGGGGTTCAGTCCTCAGGGGCTAAAGCCCGCGAATTCTTGGCGCCTTGACGCGGCGCTAAAGCGCCGCTCTTCCACGTATGTGCAATCGGCACGTATGTGCAATCGGCACGTATGTGCAATCGGCACGTATGTGCAATCGGCACGTATGTGCAATCGGCGCGGTTTGTGCAGTCGGCAGATCTGTGCAATGGGCGCGTTTGTGCAATCGGCACGTTGCCCGATCGGCGCGACTCAAGTTGTGCCCTCCCGAAACCGTTCATGCGATAGCCGCCTAGTCGACGTGTTCTCCCTCGGAGAATCCCGGCTCGGCATGCGGCAGGATGTCGCGATCGCTGGCGATCCACACATAAAGCGTGGGCAGCAGGAAGACACTCATGACGAGGGCGGCCATGAGTCCGCCGACAATGACGATGGCAAACGGACGCTGCGAGTCGGAACCGATGGCATGCGACATGGCTGCCGGCAGCAGGCCCAGGGTTGCGACCAGCATGGTCATCATGATGGGGCGGAGGCGCAATACTGCTCCTTCGACCGCCGCGTCTTCGATGGTGAAGCGGCGCACCCGCAGCTGGTTGATGTATTCCAGCATAATGACGCCGGTTTGCACCGACACGCCGAACAGAGCCAGGAAGCCGACGCCCGACGACACGCTGAAGTTGGTGCCGGTGAGCAGAAGGGCCAACACGCCGCCGATGGGGGCGATGGCGATGTTTGCCATGATCAGCATCGTCCATTTAAACGATTTGAACATGGTGTAGAGAATAATGAAGATGATGAGGATGGTGATGGGCAGCACGATCAGCAGGCGGGCGTTGGCGCGCTTCTGGCTGGCGTATTCGCCCTCCCATTTGAGGTGATAGCCCTTGGGCAACTGCACCTTCTCGTTGACCTTCTTGATGGCCTCTTCGACGGTGCTGCCGAGATCGCGGCCGCGGACGCTGTATTTGATCGCAATGTAACGCTCGTTGCCCTCGCGATAGACTTCCGAGGCTCCATCCGCCACCTGAATCTTGCAGAGTTGCGCGAGGGAGACTCGTTCGCCGGTGGGAGAGAGCAAGCGAATCTTTTCAATCGCCTCCTTGGTGTCGCGATATTGCGGAAGATAGCGCAGGACGAGGTCGTAGCGCGCTTCTTCCTGGAGCACTTGGGTGACGGCATTGCCGCCGACCGCGGTTTGAATGGCGTCCTGCACATCGGCGACGTTGATCTGGTAGCGGGCTGCGGCATCGCGGTCGACGGTGACGTTGAGGTTGGGCTGGCCGAGCACCCGGAAGACCCCGAGATCTTCGATTCCGTTGATCTGGCGCATCACTGCGGTGATCTCGTCGGCTTTTGCTTCCAGAATTTTCAGGTCCGTCCCGTAGACCTTGGTGGCGAGTTCACCTTTGACGCCGCTCACGGCTTCTTCCATGTTGTCTTCAATCGGCTGAGAAAAGCCCCAGAGCGCGCCGGGAATCTTGTCGAGTTCGCGCTGCATGGCGGCGATCAGTTCATCTTTGTCTTCGTGGAAAATGGGGCGCCATTCTTCTTTGGGCTTCAAGTCGACGAAGAATTCGGTATTAAAAAAACCGGTGGTATCGGTGCCGTCATCGGGACGGCCGACCTGGCTGGTGCACTGCGGAACTTCTGGAAACGAGCAGAGCACGATGCGGGCCTGGTTGGCTACGCGGATGCCCTCGTCGGGGCCGGTGCTGGGGGCGAGGGTGCCGCGGACCCAGAGAGCGCCTTCGTCGAGGTGAGGCAGGAATTCGGAACCGATGGCGCCGCCGAACACCAGATAATTTGCTAAGACCACGCCGAGCAGGCACACGCCAATGGTGACGGCACGATGGCGAATTGCCCAGCGGACGGCGTGCCGGTAGCGTTCGGTCAGGTATTGCATCGCGGGGTTATGCCATTCCTTGGCGCCCTTGGCGAAGGCGAAACTGGCTAACACCGGGGCGATCAGGATGGAGAAGAGCAGTGCGCCCGCCAGGGCGAAGGCGACGGTCCAGGCCATGGGCTGAAACAGGCGGCCTTCCACGCGCTGCAGCGTGAAAATAGGCAAGTAGGCGGTGATGATGATGGCGATAGCATAGAACACCGGACGCTGAACTTCGTGGGTGGCCGCGCCAATGCGTTCGGTGGCGGTTTCGGTGCCACTGGAGAATTGCATGTGGCGCACGATGTTTTCGATCATGACCACGGCGCCGTCGACCACCATGCCGAAATCCAACGCCCCGAGCGAAAGCAAGTTTGCGGGAACGCCTTTCAGGTCGAGGCAGATGGACGCAAACAACAGGGAAAATGGGATGGTGGCGGCGACGATGAGTCCGCCGCGGACGTTGCCGAGGAAGATGAAGAGAATGATCGAGACCAGGATCATTCCCTCCGTCAGATTGTGCAGCACGGTGTGACTGGTGAAGTGGACTAGCGTGCTGCGATCGATGAAAGGAACGATCTTCACACCTTTGGGAAGGATGTGATCGTTCATCTCGTCAATCTTTTCATGGAGGGCTTTGAGCGCGGGATCGGCGGGCGCGCCTTTGCGCAGGAGGACGATGCCGGAAACGACGTCGTCGTTGTCGATGATCTTGCCGTCTTCATGCTGGATGGCACCATGGGGGCCGTAGGGGCAAGATCTGCACGCGCGCGCAAATTGGCCCAGGCGGATCTTCGGGCCCTGGGAAACGACGGCAATGTTCTTGACGCGGATGGGCGTGCCGTTCTTGGTGAGAATGACGGTCTGCTCGATGTCGTGAACTTTATCGACCAGTCCGACCTCCCGGACATCGATTTGCTGCAAGCCCTCCTGAATAAAACTGCCGCCGGCGTTGGCATTGTTACTGGTGAGTTGCTGCTCGACCTGGGCCAGACTCAAGCCGTAGGAGATCAGCTTGTTGGGATCGAGACGCACCTGGTATTCGCGGGTGGGTCCGCCGAAGCTGGCGACGTCGACGATGTCGGGGACCGACTTGAGATTTTTTTCGACGACCCAGTCTTCCAGGGACTTCAGCTCCATCGCGTCGTACTGCGGATTGGTGCTGTGCAGGGTGAAGAAATAGATTTGACCGACGGGGCTCCAGTCGGTGCCCATCTGCGGGATAACGTTGGGCGGGAGGGTGACCTGGGCCAGACGCTCGAGGACGCGCTCGCGATTCCAGGCGTTGTCGGTTCCGTCTTCGAAGACGAGCTTTAAGTCGGAGAGTCCGAAGAGCGAAAACGACCGCAGGTGCACGACTCCGGGAATGCCGCCCACGGCTGTTTCCAGAGGAATGGTGACCTGCTGTTCGATCTGCTCGGCGGAAATTCCGGGCCACTGGGTGATGATTTCAACGTAGTTGTCGGCAACGTCGGGATAGGCCTCGATGGGCAGATTGTGGAACGAAATGATGCCCCACACGAACAGCACGAGCGCCAACCCGAGGACCAGGAGGCGGTTGTTGAGTGCGAAATCGACGACGCGGCGAATCATGGGTTAGAAGTTCTCAGTTCTCGGTTCTCAGTAACGATCTTCAAGTGCGTCGCCGGTTTGCGCGAGATTCCTCGCTTCGCCTGTAGAACGGCTCCGCTCGGAATGACGCAGCGAAAAAATCTGCTGGTCCGGTTTCAAGTCAACACTTCTCATTGCTCCACCGTGTTCTGCAGGTCGAGGGCGTTGGATACGACTTTGTCGCCGGGCTTGATGCCGGAAACGATTTCCTGCTGGTTGCCGGGCAGCATGCCGCCGGTGACCACTTCCAGGCGCTTGAAGTGGGCGTTGCCCAGCGGGGTGTAAACCCACTCGCGATCGTGCAGGTGCAAAATCGCGCTGGCCGGGACGGCGGAGTGCGTCTCTGGCTGCTTGCCGTAGAACGTGGCGGTGACGAACATTCCGATGCGCATCTGGCCGGGATTCTTTATTTCCAGCCGCACCTTGGCGGTGCGCAGGTTGGGATCAAGGACGGGGAGAATGTTATCGACGCGGGCCTTGAATACCTTGTTGGGATAGGCGTTGAGATGGACATCGGCGGTGTCGCCGACGCGGACCGCGTCGAGATCGTTTTCGTACACGTCGCAGACGATCCAGACGTAGCTGAGATCGGATATGGTGAAAGGGTTTGGGCCAGACAGTCCTTGCACGCCGGACGCGGTGGTGACCTGCTGGTCGGTAATAACGCCGGAGATGGGCGCGGTGATATCGACGATGCCGGAGGGATGATCTTTGTCGATGCCGAGAGTGCGCAACTGCTCGGTGGCGGCGTTGAGGTCGGTCTTGGCGTCGGTTTCTGCGGCCTCGGCTTGTTCGAGGGCGCTCTTGGCGATGGCGCCTTTGTCGTAGAGAGTTTGCGCGCGTTCGAGTTGCACGCGGGCCAGGCGCTCGTCGTTCTCGGCCTTGAGATAGGTCTGGTAGGCGCCGGAAACGTCGTTGCTGCGAACCCGGAGCAGGAGTTGGCCTTTTTCGACGACATCGCCCAGTCGCGCTTTGAGCTCGACAACTCGTCCGGCAGCCAGGGAAATCACGGGGACGGCGCGGGTGATGTCGGGTTGCACGACGCCGGTGGCGTTCAGCGCGGGAACCGCCTTGCGCTCGACTGCCGTGAACAAGGGGAACTGGTCGGGGTGGTCGACTTTGAAGTTGTTGGCGTCGAGATCGGGCTCAACGGTGGCCTTGGGGGGAGCTTCGGCAGTCGGGTCTGCTTTGCCGCTGCTGCAAGCGGCGAGGCCGAGAGCCAGCATCGAACACAGCGCTGCTGATAAAAGAAACTTGGATGGAGAATGAATCCTCATGGAATAACCTCGCGTCCTACCGACATGTTCATCTGCGCGGCCGCCGTGAGATAGGCGCCGACCAGATTCACGTAACTCAGTTGCACGGTGCGGTAATCGCTTTCCGCATTCAGAAAATCCAATAACGACGCGCCGCCATGCTGGTAGGAAAAGAGAATGGTGTCGCGCACCCGGACGGCCTGCTCCAGATAGTGACTTTTGTACGGCTTCAGCAGAGTGATGTTGCTGTTGAGAACGGCGTAGGCGGAATCCACGTCGCTGTAGACCTGGGTTTCGACGCCGTCGCGCAGCTTTTCGTTGCGCTTGATGTCGATTTTCGTCCGCAGCTTTTCGCCCTGGTTGCGGTCGAAGATCCGCAGCGGGATGCTGACGCTGGCTCCGAGGGTGTTCAGGGCGTCCGGGTTATTAAAGGAGCCATTGTGGGTGAACCAGAGGCTGATGGTGGGATCGGTGGATCCGTCGGCTTCGGCCAGCTTGTAGTTGGTTTCGGCCTGCTGGACGGAAAGCACGGCGGCGCGCAGGTCGGGACGCGCGTCGAGCGCTTGCTTGCGATAGTCGTCGAGCGCGAGCAGGTTCTCGGCGAAATCGAAGGGTCCGTCGACGTCGAAGCTGTCGACCGGCCGACGATCGTCGAGCAGCGCCAGCAGATTGATCTTGGTGGTGCGCAAGTTGACCAGAGCGGTTTGTACGTCGGACTCGTATTGCAGGCGCTGGAGTTCGAGGCGGTCGAGATCGATTTGGGCGATGTCGCCCGCCTGGAAGCGGTCGCGGCTGATTTTGAGCACCTTGTCGTAGTAGTCGAGATTGTCCTGGGCCAGGCGCAGGACGGCTTTGGCCTGGAGAACGCCGACGAAAGCGCTGCGCAGATTGAAAATCAGATTGCGTTCCGAGTCGGACAGTTGGGCCACGCCGATGGCGGTGCCTTCCTTGGCGGCCTGGTAGCGCAGCCCGCGCTTGCCGCGGCGCTCGAATAAATAGCTGACGCCGGGCGAGATAAAAGTTCCGGCAAAGGGCTGCCACACGCCGTGACTGGGGGAAACCTGGGTTCCGTCGGCCGAGAGGGTGAAGTTGGGATTGGGGCGCAGATGGGCGGTGATTTCGTCCGCCTTCAATTCGTCAATGTTCAAAAAACCGGCCATCAGCGTTGTGTTGTTCAGATGGAAGCGGTCTTTGACCTGGTCCCATGTCCAGAGTTGCGCCGCGGGCGGAGGCGCGGCTTGGGCGAACAGATGCACAGCCCCAAGAATCAATACAGTACTCAACAATTTCCACCGCATTCAGAACTCCATCCGGCATCCATGTTTGCCGGAATATGTTGGCCGGCGTCCGAAGGCCCGCCGGCGAAAAGGGCTTCGGCCCGGCGGTTGTGTCCCGCCGTCGATTCGGCAAACACTAATATCTCGTTTCCCGCCTAAGATTTTCGTAAAGATAGATAACGAACGCGCCAATTTTTTGCTACGAACCATCGGCGATTCGAGGGACTACGCGAGGAAAGAACGGGGAGGAGCGCGGGCAGCCCGCTCGAGGGCGGGCGTGGCGGGCGAAGACAAACGCAGGATCCGCACTGGCAGCCAGCCCTCGCCACCCACGATCAAAGCAACTGTCGTTCCGGCCAGGGCCGGCGGAGCCGGGCACTTCGAGGCTGGAGCCTTGTCAGGGCTGGCCTGGCGGACGCTGCGCTTGCTGACGGGCGATTCCTCCATCTCGCTGCCCATGGCGCGCAGGTCATCGGTGGCCGAAATCACCGGGAAAAGGATCACGAGCATGCAGCCTAAAGCGAGGAGGCACTGCAGAGAAGTGAACTTGCGGCCAGCCGTAGCTGATCTGGAGCCGCGCCACAACCAATAGGCCGGCAGCGCCAACAGCAGCCACGCGAGATTAAGCAGCAGTTCCATGAAACTGAGAACGCGGGACGTTCAACAACTCCCCTAGGTTAGTTTGTCAGAAATCTCAAATCCAAGTCAATGTGACCGTCGTCAGTGCGGCGGTGCAAGATCACTCGGGTGGAACATTCCTATACGGAAGCAGGAGAATTGTGGGAGAGTAGGGAAGGGGCCGTAGAGCGCGCCGATTCATCCGGATTTGGTTCATGATGAGGTGGAGAGAATGGAGAAATGGCGAAAGGCGCGGTGGATTCCGGGTCTGGTGATCCTGGTGGCGTGCGGGACGGCTTGCCAAATCGAGGGGGCCCGGGCGGGTGAGCAACAGGCGGCGGCGCAGGATGCGCCAGCGGCGTCGCAGGAAGATCGTGGCCCGGTCATTGAGAACGATTCGGAATTGCCCGATACCCATCCGCATGCGCCGTATGAATTTCGGTTTCGGGCGCACGGACGGGTGTCGACGTTGCACTGGCGGGTGGAAAAGGGAACGTTGCCGCCGGGCATGAAACTGGAGGACGACGGCTTACTGCACGGGAACGCCGAGCGCATGGGTGAGTTTCAGTTTACGGTTTCGGTGACGGACGGCGGGCGGGAACGAGCGGTGCAGAAGGGGTTCGTGCTGCGCGTGACCTCGGCGTTGAGCCTGCAGTGGAAGGCGGGGGGGCATGTGAACGGAAATCGGATCGAGGGCAGCGCGGAGGTTTTGAACACAACTCGCGACGATATTGATCTGACGTTCTACGTCCTGGCGGTTGCCTCGAATGGGCGGGCGACGGCGATTGGATATCAGCATTTTGTGCTGCGGCCAGGCACGAAACCGGTGGAATTGCCCTTTGGCGAGACTCTGCCGTTTGGCGGATATAAGGTCCACGTGGACGCGGTGGGCGAAGTGGCGGCGAGGAACTTGATTTACCGCGAGTACCTGGAAACGCCGGGGTTGCTGCAGGTGACGGTGGGGCCGTAGATCTAAGATAAGAGGAAATGCCTTCGGTAAGGTCCGGCTTGGGTACTTAGATCACGAAGGTTAGTGATCCAGATCACGCAGGGGTGTGCGGGAAATAACCCAAAGCAGGGGATTCTACCGCGACGTGGCAGGGGTTTCATATCGGGAATTCTGTCGTAACTATCCTATTGTCTACTACTTGCGGAATATGTTGTGTCGAAGAGAGGCTCTGCGCGATTGGTTCGCGGCGTGCCACTCCCTGCTGTGGGCCGAGGCAAGCTGCAACGATTCTGGTAGCTCCTGGCCCAAGGGAGGTTTCACATGCGAACCCCTTATGGTCTGAATATCCTGGATAACTGCCTCACCTGCCCGGTCCGGACGGACCATCTTTTCTGCAACCTTTCGCTGCAGGCCGCACAACGGCTGCAGGACGTAAAATCGACCGCCGTTTATCCCAAGGGAGCGATGCTGTTTATTGAAGGGCAGCAATCGCGCGGAGTTTTTGTTCTGTGTACGGGGAAGGTAAAACTGTCAACTTCTTCCCGTGACGGCAAGACCATCATCACCAAGATCTCGGACGCGGGAGACGTGCTGGGGTTGAATGCAGTGGTCTCTAACCGGCCATATGAAGTGACCGCCGAAATGATGGAGCCGGGGCAGGCGAATTTTATTCCTCGAGATTCCTTGCTGCACATGCTGAGAGACTTCCCGGAAATCGCGGTGCGCGTGGCGCAGCAGCTGAGCCGGAACTATTACACGGCGTATGAGGAGATCCGGACGCTGGGGCTGGCCGCTTCGCCGTCAGAGAAGTTCGCCAAGCTGCTGCTCTCGTGGTCGAGCAAGAGCATGCAGGACGACGGCTCGTCGCAGGTGAAGCTCACACTCACGCATGAGGAGATTGCCGAGATCATTGGGACGACGCGCGAGACGGTGAGCCGGCTGTTTTCCGATTTCAAGAAGAAGCAGCTGATGCAGATGAAAGGAGCGACCCTGGTGATCCGCAGCCGGTTTGCGCTGGAAAAGATTGTCCAGTCGTAATCGCCGCCGCGACCGGATCATAGCCGCTCGCGGATCGGACGAGTCGGAACGCTGCCCGAAACCCCGGTCAATGACGCGGGATCCCGGGCACACACGGTCACTCGCTTGTGCTAAAGCGTCCCGAAAAACAGAACCACAGATATGCGTCGCTAGCTGATGCGTTCAACTCACTTGCGATTGGGTGACGTCGCGTCGAGTAGTTTCACCAGCGGTTCGGCTGTGGGCACGACCGCCTGCTCGCCGGTTACAATCTCTTTGGCGCCCACCTCCTTGCCATACAGCTTCTTATTGGCGTCATTGTCCGCTGATATCGAAGCACCTGCAAGGGACACGCCGGCAAAGAGCCCCTTGGAGCGCGAATAGGTCAGAACATCCGATGAGTTCATGTCCGCGGCATTGTAACTGGTCGCTTGTGCGCCCGTCGGACCAGCCGCCGCCGCGGCATCGGCGCCGAGTTTCATCTTGCCGTTCAGGATCGCATCGACACCCTTGCTGTGCATCACCACCAGCACAAAGTCAGTGGCTGTGGAACCGAGCTGAATACCAAGGCTTCCCTGATCCAGCGCATACATCACCGGCGCGCCCCAGGCATCATTCATCTTGGCACCCTTACGGCACACGAGCGCGCCGCGCCCGTAACTGCCGCCGACACCAATGGCAACTTTCTTGACGCTCGGAAAAACTACCACGCACATGGCCTGGTTGAGGACACTCGTCGGGAGGCCTTTGTCTCCCTGGAGTATCTCCCTCATCACGGTGGCGGAATTTGCTAAACGCTCATCTTCTTTTTTCTGCGCAAGAAGGGGAAGGGCTACTACTAAACAAAGCCCGAGGAGAGTCGTAAGTTTCGTCTTCATCGCGATTTGTCCTTTCTGCTAGCTCTTTAATTGTACGTCCAAAAGCACAAGGAATGGGTCAACAGTCGTGGTGGACGGTGTCTTGAATTCATCTCGTGCTTAGATAGGGTTGGATTGCTGGAGCTCAAAAACAGTTGCGGCTGATCCGTCTTAAAATAAGAAAAATCAGACCAGAAGCGAATCTCAGCGGTTCCGACCTACCACGATTTCAGCCTGCAGAGTCTCGGGGGCAGCCGAGGGCCGCGGTCCCCACATAAAAACTGGATTACCTTAAAACTGGATTACTTGTGACTGGCGTGGCGGCGTCGGTTAAGGGAACTCCCAGCGTGCCGGCGGTGTTCGATTTGACGTCGTAGATGCCCGTGCGGAGGAAGACGTATTCCCTGGGGACATCGATTTCCTTGTGGATCTGAAGGCCGATTTTCTGCAGGCCAGCGAAGGCGTTGGAGGGCACGAGCAGAGCGCTTTTAGTGACTACAAAGTTCAGGGGCTTACCGTCGCGGTCGTAGGCGAGGAGTGCGACTTCGATGTTGCCGCGGTGAGCGCCGTCAGGGGTGGATTCGAGCTTGAGATCCTGTACGGAGATGGCGAAGTCGACGGCGTAACGCGTGATCGGTCCTTTGAGTTCCGTGTTGGTGCCGGCGCGGGGGGCCGTCGGGCGGCGGTTGTGGGTTCGACGGGGCAACCTTAATTTTGTAGAGGATCTGGGTGTAGTCAGGCAGGTTGCGTCCCATGAGCGGGAGAAGCGGGTCGTTTTCTGGCTTCTGGCCGGCGGCGAGGGCGGTTTGGAGATCGTCGGCAAAGTAGCCACGACGGTAGGAAAGCGAGTGCTTGCCGTTTGTGAGCTTCACCTGGATGCGACGATATCTGCCGTCCATGTCCGAATTGGTTGGAGCGTATGTCAGCGTGTAATAGTGCTGGCCATTGTCGATGGCGTGCTGCATGACTTCGCCCAGCCCGTTGCCGTTGTAAAAAGCCTGGCCGCCGGTTTCCCGGGCAAGCTGTTCCATGGAGGCGTGGCCTGAGTCGCGGTCCCAGCCTTCGTCGCGCGACTTCTGGATGGTGTCTTGCATCGCAATCGATCCGCGTTTCTGGCTGATCTCAATGCCGCTGGGCGCAAAGGCCGGATCCGCGGCCAGGCCTTCGGCTCCGACCGGATAAATTGCGATCTGCGCCGCCGCCAACAGGTCGGACGTTTTGCGTATCTCCCACTGGAAGTCTTTCTGGCCGGTGAATGGGTCCGGCCCATCAGGATTGGGAAGAATGCCCGCCGGGAACGACCCGGAAAACCAGATGACATTCTTACGTCCCGGAACGGTGGCGAGATAGCGCGCGAGTTGTTGCATTGCTTCCAGGGTGATCGCAATGCGGGATTGCGCGAGATAGGCCCTGGTGTCGCTCATGAAGGCTTTCTCGGCGCTGACGGCGTCGACCGACTGTTGGGCGATTGTCTGATTCGCGTTGGGTGGGCCTTGCTGTTCCTTCATCAAGAAGTTGATGAACTGCTCGTCGGCGTCTTTCTCCATTTGGGATTGCAGCAGCGGGGAAGGCTGCGCCGCGATTTGCTGGTTGACGGCCGCGAGGAGAGCCGACGAATCCGTGGTGACGCCTTGCAGCATGCGAAGACGCGATGCCAGCGTGAACACGGCGACCCGCGTATTCGCTGGAATATCTTTCAGGTGCTTGATCATCTCCGAGTGGACGTAGACCTGATCGGGCGCGGGCGTGTTGAGTGAATCGAGCAACAGCACGTTGACCGAATCGGCCGACTGCGTGGCCGGAAAGTTGGTATAAACATTCGGCGGCATCGGCGGCAACTTGATCTGTCGCATGGGAGCGCCTTTGTGTTCGTCGAAGCTCGCAATGACTTCCGGCTTGCCGTCTTCGGAGACCTCGAAGTCTCCTTTTTTCAAGCCTGTCACGGGCTCACCCTTGTTGTCGGTGACTACCACATCCACCAGCACGCGGCGAACGGTGGTCTTGATGGTGGCGGCGGTCTTGTCCGAGTCGGGAGCCGCGGTTTGGGAATGGAGGGAGAGGACGACGAACAGGAACGGGATGAGGGACAAAACGTGGCGGCAGCAGCGAGGAATCATAGCAGCCTTCCCGAACTTGAAAGTTATCACAAAGGGCGCTGGCGTTGGAGGGCCTTCTCGTCTTTCCGAACAATCTATAATTCGCCGAAAAACTTAGGAATTGCGGAACTGATCGTTGCGAAAGGAACCATTTACGAGGTGAAACGATATGTCTGGGAATGGATTGGTTCAGGTTGTCAGTCATTATTCGGTTGAAGAGACGGTGCGGCGGCTGGAGGCGGCTTTTGCGGAGAAGGGGCTACGGGTGTTTGCCGTGATCGATTACAGCGGCGAGGCGGAGGAGGTTGGGATGAAGATGCGGGCGACCAAGGTGGTGATTTTTGGGAGTCCGAAGGGCGGGACTCCGCTGATGGTGGCGCTCCAAGCCTGGCAATTGATCTGCCGCTGAAGGCGCTGGTGGCGGAGGATGCGGAGGGGAAGGTTTCGGTCACTTACAACAATCCGCAGTATTTAAAGGAGCGGCATGGCGTGGCGGAGGAATTGATCAAGAATCTTGCCGGCGCGGCGCTGTGCTCGGGAAAGCTGTGGAATAATGAAGCCCCCCACTTCTCGCGCCAAGAACGCGCGAGAAATGGGGCACCCGGCCGCGACCAATAATGCGATGAGCGAGAATGTGAATTCCAATCCGAATCGGGCGCGCGACCATCTGGCGAATGAGCGGACGTTTCTGGCGTGGGTGCGGACCGGGGCGGCGATTGTGGTGTTTGGATTCGCGATTGGGCGGTTCTCAATTGCCATGCGGCAGTTGACGGCGCTCGAGGGACATCCGGTGCGGACGGCGGGGATTTCAGTGTGGATGGGGTCGGCCGCGATTCTCGCGGGCGTGGGGCTGGTGGTGGCGGGGCTGGTGCGGTATCACAAGACGCGGAAGCAGCTGGATTCAGACACGTTTGAGCCGGCGGGGTTTGTGCTGGATCTGATTACGGTGTTGACGGTCGTGTTTGGGTTGGCGCTGGCGGGGTATTTGATTTACACGCAGAAGATTTTGGGGTGAGGCGCCGGGGCTAAAGCCCTCATCTGTTTTCTGCGTTTTTGACGCGGCCCTGAAGGGCCGCTCTTCCACGGCGATGCGGGCTGTAATTGCGAGAGCTTATGGCGAACGATCAGGAAAAAGAGGCGGCGGCGCGGGCTAGTTTGCAGTTCGTGAAAGATGGTCAGGTCGTCGGGCTGGGGACGGGGTCGACGGCGGCTTATTTTATCAAGCTGCTGGCGGAGCGCGTGAAAGACGGGCTGCGGATTCGGGGGATTCCGACTTCGGATCGGTCGCGCGCGTTGGCTGAGAGTCTGGGGATTCCGCTGACTACTTTGGACGAATGTCAGGAGATCGCGGTCACGGTGGATGGAGCGGATGAAGTGGATCCGCAGCTGCGCTTGATCAAGGGCGGCGGCGGGGCGCTGCTGCGGGAGAAGATTGTGGCGTCGGCGACCAGGCAGCTTGTGATTGTGGCGGATGCTTCGAAGCAGGTGCCGGTGCTGGGGAAGTTTCCGCTGCCGGTGGAAGTGATCCGGTTCGCGCAGACGCTGGTGGCGAAACGGATTGCGGCGCTGGGGGCACAAGTGTCGGTGAGAATGGGCGCCGATGGGAATCCTTTTGTGACCGATGAGCACAATCACATTCTGGATTGCCGGTTTGGGCAGATTCCGGATGCGGATGGGCTGGCCCGGCAGTTGAGCGACATGCCGGGCGTGGTGGAGCATGGGTTGTTCATCGGAATGGCGAGCGTGGTGTTGTTTGCGCGGGGGAGCGAGATTGTGGAGCTGAGAAGATAACGGACTGAATGGCTGCTGGCGTACAAATTCGGGGATGGAGTGGGCCGTCGCGGAGGCGGGTGCCGCGGTTTCAGATGCAGGCGCCTCTGGACGTGACGGTGCTGCGCTCGGGGATTCCGGACACGGTGCCGGGGCGGGCGGTGGACGTGTGCGAGCGGGGGATTGCGGCCATGCTGGCGGGGGAACTGGTTCCTGGCGAGACGGTGGGGATTGAAGTGAAATTGCCCCTGGTGGCCAGTCCGCTGCGCATGCGGGCGATGGTACGACATCAGGACAGGCTGCGCTGCGGGCTTGAGTTTGTGGGGCTGTCGGTCGAACAGCGGGCGGCGATCCGGGATTGGGCGAAAGAGTCGAAGGCAGAGACGGAGATGGGCGCGAGTTCGGCGCCGGCGGTGGAGGGCAAGGAAGCCAACAACGGCGGGGGAAGCGGCGCATCCTCGGATGGCGCTCCCCCGCCTACGCCGAAGAAGAAGCGGCGCTGGCTGGGGTGGGCCATCTTCCTGTTCTTCTTGGTCCTAGTGGCGATTGCCTCAGGTGTGTTCTGGTGGAAATGGAACCAGGGATGGGAAGAGTTGGAGTCGGGGTTGAACCACTCGAACACGACTTTCGCGGAGAAGCCGCAAGCGCAGGTTCCGGCGGAAGTGATGGAGAAGTTGCTGGTCCACCGGGTGGAACCGGCGTATCCAGCGGAAGCGCGGAAGGCGAATCTGCAGGGGATTATCGCGCTGGACATTGTAATCGGCCGCGATGGGTCGGTGGTGAGCATGCACGCGCTGAATGGTCCTGAGGTGCTGGCGCGGGCGGCCATGGATGCGCTGCGCTGGTGGAAGTTTGAGCCGTATCGAGTGAACGGGGAGCCGGCGGTGGTGGAGACGACGGTGGCCGTGGAGTTTAAGAGATAGGGCTTCCGGCTCTCGGCTTCCGGAAGCGGAATCCGTTCTGGCCGAAAGCCGAGTGCCGGAAGCCGGAAGACGATTCAGACCTTCTTTTTGCGGAGAGCGTGCAGGATGGCCGTTCCGCTGATGGCAAAACAGATTACGGATCCGAGAGCGGCGACCAGCATGAGGTCGGCGCCGAAGTGGAAGTCGAAGACGGCGCCGATGGCGAAGACGAGTCCCAGCACATTGAGCCAGAGCGGGGCGCGGACGCGCGGGCTGACGTCTTTGCGAAAACGAAGTTCCAGCAGGAGAGCGGCGAGTCCGATGGCCGCTACGACGACCAGGGCCAGCGGACTGAAGAACGCGGCGCGGCTCGTGTAGATTACCACGAGCGCGAGCGCGAGCAGCAGCAGTCCGGCGGCAATGATGCTCCAGCGGCGGGGCTTCCCCGGTAGATCTGGCTGGGGCGCGGGGACCGGGTTGGAAGCGGTGTCGGGCAAGAGGTTTCCGTCCCAAGTTATACAGCGCGGAGCGCGGGAGTTTCAATTGGGGAAGTTCGGCTAGTTCGTCGGCAGCTTTTTTTCTGCCAGCTTCAAGGCGGTCTTCAGCGCATCGGCGGCTCTCACTCTTACATCCGGTTCTACGCCCGTCCCTTCCCAGTTGGTCTTTGAGATGGGATTAACGACCTTCATGCCCGGAACACGGATGGTGAAGTGATCATCGATGCGATGCCCCATCCCCATATGGCCCCGGCCCGACGTCGTCTCACCCACCAGCGTGGCACGTTTCAGCATCTTCAAGTCGTAGCTGAATCCCTCGGCGGCGGAAAAAGTCGAGTGGGAGGTGAGCACAAAGACAGGTTTGTCGGCCAGTCGATTTCCTGGAACGGGCGGCATCGTCCAGCTCTGCTCGGTGGAATTCTGGCTGCGGTCGTAGAAATCGTTCAGGTGCGTGGGGCGATCGAAGAGGTAAGTTGCGATGAGGGCGACCATGCTTGCATAGCCGCCAGGGTTGTCTCGCACATCAAAGATGATCGCATCGGCGTGGTTCAACGACGCCATGGCAGCAGCTAGTCTAGTTCCGCAGATTGAAGCATCAGGGAACGCATTGAATTTCAGATAGCCGATATTGTGCGGCAGGATCGTGACCTTTTCGATCGAGCAGTTGGTTCTTTCCATTTCCTTGCGATAGATCGCAACCTCTTCTTGAGATAGTGCAGTCGGGTTCTCAGGAGCTGGGACTGTGCTGTAAACCATCATCAGGTACCGGTCGTGGCTCACATCTCTCATCTGCCTGGTCAGCAGAACGGCAAAGGCCTCGCCATCTGTGGCTGCGTCGTCATCGCCATTTTTCTCGTGGGCCAGCAGAGACTCTGCCATTTTCTGGGCAACGCCCGGATCAACGTAGTACTTCCTGAGATCCGCGACGGCGCCGCTAATCACACGGTGCCGGGCCGCTGCATCTAGTTTCGTGTCCTCAGCGTCGGCGCGGATCGCAGCGCTGGCCGCGTCCTGTGAGATCAATTGCTGGGCTCGCGGCCGGTCGACAAGGGTTCCCGCGTCGGGTTGCAAGCGTGCCTGGGCTGAGGGAGTTGACGGTGACACCTCAGGCGATCGGACGGATTTCTTCTGCAATCTGGTGTGCGACTTGGCTCCGGAGGTTGCAGCTTCCTCGCTTGCGACCGGCGCAGCTGAAGACAGCGAGGCATGATTTTGGCTGTCGGCGTTGTTGGCGGGGCCTGAGCGCGCTGGTACTGACGAATCTTGTACGGACGGGCTTTGTATGGACGAGCTTTGTACAGACGAGCCTGGTGGGGCTGAGGGAGCGATTGCGGGTTCGGCTTGCGATCGCGGCGGGACTATTGGCCTCTGTAAACGCGCGCTTGTCGCCGCGCCGGAACCCGGTTGCATCGGCGCCGGTCTCTCAAACGTCACTTCCGGAATGCGCACATGCAGAACGTGGATCCAGCTGTAGCGGATGGCGAAGCAGGTCAGGCAAAAGACGGCGATCGACAACAGGAGGCCGTTGATTACAGCGCTCGCCCGAGGGCGAAAAGGATCGATGGTGTAGAAGGAAGGAATGCCATCAGCAGCTGGCTGCGATGTCGAGGAGAGGTCGCGCCAGAATTCCGGGCGGAGCGTCCACTGCCGCACCAGCGACGCCGCGCCATCCATGAGCAGCCCGATGGCGGCCGCCTTTCCCAACCGCTGGTCGAAGATCGAGAGCATCTCGTCCGCGAATCGTTGGCGGAAGCCGGACGGATGCAGACGGAGCAAGCAGCGGTAGAAAGATCGAAGCATCAGGCCCTCCGGGGCTTGGCCATTTGCAGACGGAGGCGCGCCTCGCGCACGACGACCGCAAGGCGGTCAGTTTCTGCCGCGAGAACGCCGCGCCCTAGCGATGTGAGGCGGTAATAGCGGCGGCGTGGGTCGTCGTCTCCGGGCCGGCGGCCAAGCTCCTCTACGAATTTACGCTGAATCAGCTTTTGCAGATTGTCGTAGAGCGTGCCGGGCCCGAGCTTGTACTTCCCCTCTGACTGACGGGTGACCTCCTGCATGATGGCATAGCCATGAAGATCGTCGGCGGCGAGGGAAAGCAGGATATGCAGAGTCGCCGGAGACAGCGGGAGGAAATTGTCAGCACCGTGCTTCATAAGTCGGATATCGTTATATCGAAATCCGAGTCATTACGTCAATAGCGTTCATGCGCTAGGCACGATGCGGGTGCCGCCGGCCAGCCATTCGGCCTGGCGGGGATCTCCGTTATTGACGGCGTAGAGGACGAGTTCTACGCGGCTGGAGATGCCGAGCTTTTCGAAGATGCGGTAGAGATATTTCTTAATCGTGTGCTGGCTAAGGTTGAGTTCGCGGGCGATCTCGCGGTTGCCCAGGCCTTCGGCAACCAGGGCGACGACTTGTTCCTCGCGCGGGGTGAGCAGTGGGGATCCTCCGGAGTTGAGCACGCGCAGCGAGGGGACTTCGGAGATCAGGTCCATGAGGTAGTTGAGTTGTTCGGTGTTAGCCCAGATCTGCCCGGCCGCCACGCGGAGCAGACACTTGCACAGCAGGCGGAGGTCGGCGTTGGTGATGGGAAAAATGCCGCGGGCGCCGGAGCGGAATGCGCTGACCACCAGTTGGCGGTCACAGGTGTCGACCAGCAGGGCCTTCGGAATCTCGGGGTGCGCGAGATGAAAGCGGCGGAGGGTCGCCACTGTTTCGCCGACGTTGGCGGGCGCGTCCAGCGACAGGAGAGCGATTTGCGGCGGTTTCGCGCTGACCGCCCGGAGGATGGACAGCATCTCCATCGGGCAGGTCATGATATCGAACTCGGGATGGCGGCGCAGCGCGCTGGTCAGCAACTGTGCTTGCATGCGATTGGAGTCGGCGATGAGGACACCGATGGCGTCAGAATTGGCGGCGGGCGGCGGGCGCGTCAAGCAAGGCTCCTGAAAAACTAGAAAGAACCGACGCCGCGATTGTAGGCAGGGGAAGTCGCGTCCACAAGGAAACTCGGCACAAAATCTGTGTACTACTCTCAAATCGGGAATCGAGATTTCGGATACTGCGGATGCCGGCGGGCATCGGCTTGGCTGTGGAAGAACGGACGGGGCGTGGTGTGAATGGTCTTGATTGCGCCTGTATTGTGACGGCGATGACTGCATCTGTCTCAAGACGGGAAAATCACGGGCGATTCGTTTCCGACCGTTGTGACATGACGAACATGCAAGTCTACTTTTGTGGGTACTCCTGTTGGAGACATTCCACGAAGTGCGTTCTCTGATGTCTTTGGGGGACGGATCTCCGCAAGCCCCTGATTGCATACGACCGCTTGTGCGGCGAGGGCCTTTTCCCGGAAAGGGAAGGCATTCCACTTTTGTGTACGGGACTTCCCATGTCTTGCCGGGTTCCACGAGTAAGCCTAACTTTGCGCAGTAGAGGGTCGCGCCAGCGAGTGGTTTTCAGGCGGGAGGCGTGCTCCGGCAAGGGTAAATGAAACGCACATTCATCATCGTCCGATTCGCAGCAATCGCTCTATTGATTTTCGAGTGTGGTTCGGCCGCGTTCGCGCAGGGTGAGAAGACCGACCTGGGCGCAGTTAGAGAGGTTTCTCGATCCAGCTTTACCGGGGCTGGGGCGGGAGGCGGTACTACAACGGCCGCAAAACCCGGGGGAGCGGATGGCCAGGGAAACCTCCTGCTCGGAGGGCAACGCCATCCGCTCTACCGGTTACGACCGAGCGACGTAGTGGAGATCAGCTTCATCGTCGCACCGGAGTTCAACCAGACTCTGACGGTGCAGCCCGACGGCTACGTAATGTTGAAAGATGCCGGCATGGTGGAGGTGGAGGGACTGAACCTGCAGGAGTTCAGCAGCGCGGTGCAGAAGGCATATCAGGGATATCTGCATGATCCGCAGGCGGCGGTGGCGCTGAAGGAATTTGAGCATCCTTATTTCATCGTGGGAGGCGAGGTCGGGAAGCCAGGGAAGTACGAACTGCACTCCGACACGACCGTGACCGAGGCGGTAGAGATTGCGGGAGGTTTGACCCAGCAGGCGAAGCACTCCCAGGTAGTGCTGTTTCGGCGAGTGAACGACGACCTGGTGGAAGCGCGGCTGCTCGACTTGAAAAAGATGCTGAAGGAAAGAAGTCTCAGGGAAGACATGCATCTTCGGCCGGGGGACATGGTGTATGTCCCGCAGAATGCGATTTCGAAAATCGCCCGGTTTCTGACCAAGCCTTCCCTGAGCATGTACATGAGCCCAACGCAATTTTAGGAAAAGGATTTGTCCGATGCGCATACCCCCAGACGAAGACCTGCGCGGGCGAGAACAGACGCCAACGCCAACCATGCGGGAACTGGCCATGGTTTTGTTTCGCCAGCGCAGGGTCTTCGTCCGCGTTTCGGGGGTGGTGTTGGTGCTGGCGATCCTGTATGCGCTTCTGGGCACGAAATATCAGGCAAACATGAAAGTGCTGGTAAGGAGGGGGCGTGCCGACGCTCCGGTGAGCGCGACCGAAGATGCTCCGATCGATCTGACGCGGATGGCGATCACGGAGGAGGAATTGAATTCAGAGGTGGAGCTGCTGCGCGATGATGAGGTCCTGCGGAAAGTGGTTGAGGAAACCGGAACGGGCCGCGACTGGTTTCACTTTCTGCGGCTGGGTGAGGGGAACGCGGAACGAGTGGAACGGGCTGCGCGGCGCTTGGCCAAGAAACTGGAAGTTGAGCCGGTGAAGAAGACGAACTTGATCGCAGTCAGTTATGCGGCGGACGATCCGCGGATGGCGGCGAAGGTGCTGCAGGTGGTGGCAAATGTGTACCTGGAAAAGCATATGGAAGTACATCGCCCTTCGGGCGAGCTGCGCTTCTTCGAACAGCAGGCGGGAGAGTCGCGGCGACAACTGGAAGAATCGCAGCACAAGCTGCTGCATTTCACGTCGGGGCACCGAGTGGTGGCGGCCGCGCAGCAACGCGATCTGGCGCTGCAGAAATTGAGCGAAGTCGATGGCAGTTACCGGCAGACGCGAATCGAGCTGGCAGAGACGCAACAGCGGGTGTGGGAACTCAGCGACCTGTTAACCAAGCTGCCGGAGCGGACCACCACGCAGGTTCGTATGGCCGACAATCCTGAGCTGCTGAAGGCATTGAAGTCGAGTTTGCTGGATCTGCAACTGAAGCGGACCCAGTTGCTGACAAAATTCGAGCCCAGCCATCGCCTGGTACAGGAAGTCGACCAACAGATTGCGCAGAACGAGGCGACGATCGCCGCGGAGAATGCGTTGCCGCTGCGCGACGAAACCACCGACAAGAGCGTGCACTACGAATGGGCGAAGTCCGAATTGCAGGGGGCACAGGTGCAATTGAAGGCCCTGCAAGCGCGGGAAGCTGCGACCTCCGCGCAGGAGGCCGCTTATCAGGCGATGGCTCGGCAACTGGGCGAGGACGCGATTACCCAGGATGATTTGGTCAGCACGGAGAAGGCTGCGGAGGATAGCTATCTTCTGTATGTGAAGAAGCAGGAAGAAGCGCGGATGGACGACGCGCTGGATGAGAGGGGCATCGTCAACGTTGCGATCGCGGAGCGCCCGGTTGCTCCGGCCTTGCCGGTGTGGTCCGCGTGGGCGGTGCTGGTCGTAGGATTGGCCGCGGCCGGAGCGGCAGGCACGGGTGCGGCATTTGCGGCGGACTATTTCGACCCGGCATTTCGCACGCCCGATGACGTGCTGGCGTACCTGCATTCTCCGGTTCTGGCATCGCTGCCGCAAAAGGCGCGCGGGAAGCTTTCAGCATGAGAGAAGAGGTCATGAGCGCGGGAGTTTTGTTCGCGCAGACCAGCGCGCGAGCGGAAGTGCGTCCGGAGGAGAAAAGTGCACCCGAGGCGAGAGGGTGGGATCCGGAAGACTTTGCGCGGGAACAGATCCGAGGCTTGGTGCGAACGGTCTTCTTTTCGAATGTCGAGAGGCCGGTGCGGCAAGTTGTGTTCAGCGCGCTGGACGCGGAGACGGACGTGAAGAGCATCTGCCGGAAGGTCGGTGAGGCGCTGGCGACGGAGACCGTGAGCAACGTCGCCGTCGTGGGTGAGTATCCCCAGGTTTTGCCGGATGCAGAAATGTATCAGGAGATGATCGGTCGTCCTGCCGGGCATGCAAGCACGCTGCGCCGGGCTGCGAGCCGGGTGCGACGCAATCTGTGGTTAGTGCCGGCGGCGGAACGGGAGGGAGACAAGGGCGCGACCGCATCGTTGCATTCCTATCTGGGCGAGATGCGGAAGGAGTTTGAGTACTCGATTGTGGCCGGACCTCCCGCCGGAGAGTCGAACGAAGCCTTGGCCATGGCGCAGTTCGCGGATGGAATCATCCTGGTGTTGTCGGCGCATCACACGCGGCGGATTACGGCGCGGAAGATCGAGGGAATGCTCGAGGCGGCACAGGCGCACATCCTCGGAACCGTGCTGTGCGACAGGATGTTTCCGATTCCTGAGGGGATTTATCGGCGGCTTTAGTCTTCACGGTGGTGGTTGTGCTGACGCTTGCGACAAGGGAAAGTTCGTGATCCCGACCGAAGTTCATCCGGCGTTCGCGGGTGATCGAAATTCGAGGGTGCGAACAGGAAGTGACTTGAAGTGGCCTCATCTTTTCTAAATCCGGAGCAACAGAAGCCGCGGGTAGTCGACTGGGCGCGGTTGATTCCTGGAGAGACTCCTGCGTTTCGTGGCAACGGAAAGAAGCCGGTTCAGTCGGTCAGGCCGGTTGCGACGGAAAGAGTGTCGGAGATTGAGTTCGAGGCGCCGGCCAGCAAGCAGGAGAGTGCACTGACGTTGCTGCTGCCGGGCCCACTACAGAGCCGGATGGCATGCAGATGGGTGTGCTCGATGGCGGTGGATTTCGCCTTGGTCACGCTGAATTGGCTGTCGATCGGGGCATTGCTGGTGCCGCTGCGAGTGTCGTTCCCCCATGTGCGGACGTTCAGCTATGCGGCCGGAGCGCCGGCTTCCCTTTTGGGTATCGCGTTGCTGCATGGGGCGTTGATCACTTTGATGGGCTACACCCAGGGGCTCCAAGCCGAAGGCAGCGACCTGGGTTCGCAGGCACGCATTCTGGGCAAGTCTGTGCTATGGGCGACGGCTTTGATGTGCTGCGTTTACGGCTTGCAGGGGGTTCCGTGGCCCACAAGCGGTTTGTTCTGCGGAGCGGGATTGCTGCACTTTGGCGCGCTATGGGCATGGCGATGGCAGAGCGCGAGGCAGGCCCGTCGCGCGCAGCAGGCCGGTGAACTGCGCAATGTGCTGATTGTGGGAGCAGGAGCAGTGGGCAGGCGCGTGGCTTCCTACATGGAGAAGCATCCTGAGGCGGGACGAAGGGTGAGCGGGTTTCTGGACAACGAGAAGCCGTTGGGGAACGGCGTGATCGGGCGGGTGACCGATCTGGCCCGGTTGGCGCGCACGGCATTTGTGGATGAGGTAATTCTAGCGGCACCGCACGACCGGAGCTTGACCCTTGCGGTGCTGCGCGAGGCGCGGCGTTTGCGGCTGGACGTGGAGATTGTTCCGGAACTGTTCGGGTGCAAGCCAGCGGGGAGGGATGTCGAGCGAGTCGGCGACTTACCCGTAATTTGCCTGCACGCGGAGCGATTGCCGGCGGCGGGCCTGATCCTGAAACGAGTTGCGGACGTGGCCCTGGCGGGCATGGCGTTGACGGTGCTGTCGCCGTTGCTGGTCGCGATCACGGGGCTCATCAAGCTGGATTCACGAGGTCCTGTTCTGTATTGCGCGAAACGGGTGGGACGGAAGGGGCGGCCGTTCCGCTGCTACAAGTTTCGCACCATGGTGAGCAATGCAGACACGTTGAAAGAGCATCTGCGGAGGAACAACCAGCGATCGGGACCGTTCTTCAAGATCGCAGACGATCCGCGGATCACGCGGCTTGGACGCTTTCTGCGGCGGTACAGCCTGGATGAACTACCCCAGCTCTGGAACGTGGTGAAAGGGGATATGAGTCTAGTGGGCCCCAGGCCGCACCCGCTGGACGACGTTGCGGGATATGAAATCGAACACTTGTCGCGGCTGGACGTGACTCCGGGAATCACCGGGCTGTGGCAGGTGACGGCGCGGCGTGACCCGTCGTTTCAGCGAGGCATGGATCTCGATCGAGAGTACATCCGGACATGGAGTCTGCGGGCAGATATGCGAATTCTGCTTAAGACATTTCTGGCTGTAGCGCAGGGAAGCGGGGACTGATGCCGTCGATCTCTCTGCGAGAGTGGCATTCGGAGACCGAGGCCGAGCTCTCGGCTTGGGCGTGGCAAGCTTTTCTGCGTCCGCTGCAGGCGCTGATGGCGGCGCCGTCTCTGTTGTTCCTGGCGGCGCTGACGGCGATGTTGCTGCGGCATCCGGATGTGGCGTTTTATGAGATTGACCGGGTGGCATTTGGACTTCTTGTTGTGGGAGTGGTGGGAAGGGCGGTGGTCGCGCGCCAACCGGTCTTTGTGCTGGAACGGGCGGCGTGGCCGATGATTGGGCTGACGGTGCTGGCCCTTGCCAGCGTTCTTGGGCAGCCGTTCGACAACGAAACCTGGAGCCTGCTGGCATCGAAATTCATCGTTCCCTTCGCATTGTTTCATCTGGCTGGCCTGGTGTTCACGACGGAACGACGGTTCCGCCACTTTGAGGTTTTTGCACTCGTCGTCCTGGCATATCTGAGCTTTACGGCGATCGCTTTTCTGGCGGGAGCGAACTCGCTGATTTTTCCCCGGTTCATTCTCGATGAGAGCCTGGGGTTTCACGCCGACCGGGCGCGCGGACCCCTGCTGCAGGCGGTGGCCAACGGGGTGTCGTTGAACCTGCTGGGACTGCTGGCTCTGCACGCCTACCGGAGGGGAAGTGTGCGAGGAGTGAAGGCGTTGGTGGTACTGGCGTCGTTGCCGATCGCCATTCTGGCCACCATGACGCGCGCGGTCTGGCTGTCATTTGCGGGAACGGTGCTGGCGCTCATCTTTCTTTCGAAGAACCGCACGCTACGGCTGGCTTGTGTTGGACTGGTTTTGATGGCGGGAGTGGGACTCCTGGTGGTTTTGAGCTCGCATCAGGCGAGTGGCGCTCTGAGTGATCGGCTGGAAGAACGGGGGCCGGTGGATTATCGCGCGGCGGTTTATGCGGGCGGCTGGGACATGTTTCTGGAGCGTCCGCTGACCGGATGGGGATTTCATCAGATGCCGGGCGAGTTGCCGCGGCATGTCAGCGGATATTTCGAGAAGGTGCTGTATCCCCACAATACGTATCTGGAATTGCTGGTGGAGCATGGTGTGGTAGGCCTTGCGCTGTATGTGTGGCTGATGTGGGAGATGTGGCGGCTGGGCCGCGGCGCAATACCGGCTGACGAGAAGCGGGGGTTCCTCGATGCGCAGTTCCACCGTATTTGGCCGATTCTGCTGGCGGTGTATTGGGGGAACGCGGCGATGGTCGTGATGAGCTATCAGTTCGTGAATGGCTTGCTGTTTACCATGGCGGGGATGCTGGCCGCGCAGAGGCGAAGAGCCGAGGTTTCGGGATCATGATGACGGTTGCCTATCTCGCCAATCGGTTTCCGTCGGTTGTCGAACCTTATGTGATGGAGGAGATTGAGGAACTGCGGCGGCGGGGAGTTCGGGTGGTGGCGGGGAGTGTGCGGAGACCGCGGACCGATAAAGCCTTGTCGAGCAAGTATGTGCCGGAGTTGGTATTGCAGAGGTTGTCGGCAGTCATTCTGCTGCGGGCCGTTTGGCTCTGTGTGCGGCAATGGAGACAGATTTCGTCTCTGATCGCGCGGGTCGTTTTCCACGGCCGCGAAGGGCCCCTTCAGCGGTGCAAGGCGCTGGCACATACGGGGCTGGGCGCTTGCTACGCGATCCTTCTGGAGGGACGCGGAGTCGATCATATCCACGTACATCATGGATATTTCGGGTCGTGGATCGCGATAGTGGCGGCGCGGCTGCTGGGCGTGGGGTTCAGTATGACGCTCCACGGTTCGGACTTGCTGCTGCACGAAGTCTATCTGGATGCCAAGCTGGAGGCCTGCGCGTTTTGCCTGACCGTGTCGGAGTTTAACCGGCGTTACATATTGGAGCGCTATCCCAGGATGGATGCGGCGAAAGTCGTGGTGGCGCGGCTGGGAGTGGAAGTGTCCGAGCGCGTGGCACGCCCAGTTTCGGGATCGAGAATAGGCAGTGCTCCGTTCACGTTGCTGGCTGTGGGGCGGTTACATGCCGTGAAGGATCATGCATTTCTGGTGCGGGCTTGCGGGCAACTTCGGGGCAGCAATGTGTCGTTCGAGTGCCTGATCGCGGGCGCAGGGCCGGAGCGACGGAATCTGGAAGCACTGATTCGACGATGCGGTTTGGAGGAGCGAGTCCGGCTGCTGGGACACGTGCCGCGTGAGCGCATGGATTCGTTCTACGACCGGGCCGACCTGGTGGTGCTGACCAGCCGAAGCGAAGGGATTCCGCTGGTGCTGATGGAGGCGATGGCG
>JGI26340J50214_10000045_pt1 | contig 39325 bp, 37 predicted proteins | sample BogFormECP12_OM2_FD_50214 | JGI IMG/M metagenome (IMG submission 50214)
AAATCGAACCCACGCGAGGCGAACGCAAGTTCCTGCTTTCCGGCACATCGGCAAGATTCTACGCGAGTGATCCGACTAAAGAAGCTCGATGTCAGATACAGATTATCCGCGGGGCTTACATCCACTGAGGTGAAAATGCGGCTGATCGCATTGTGGCACCAAAGTTTGGTGTCTGCCGTTCCTTCCATAGCCGTTCCAAACAGGTCCCAAGCGATTCGCGCCAAGGTGTCAACTTGACCTCGTGAACCAGCGCAAGCTTGGAGCAATTCAGCCGGGAATTTGCCGGCCGACGAGCAGGTGCCGGGTACTCCGCTGAGGTGATGGGCGTTAGCACCGGTGTGCGGAGACCTTTTGCCGCCAAAAAGGCAAAAATCGCTGTGGCAAAGCCTGCCCAGCTTGTCTCTCCGCTCCCGGCCAGATGAAAGATGCCGCGCAAGCGCGGATCGGAAGGTTTTCTTAACAGGTTTTCAGCGATAGTAATAGTCGCAGCGGCGATGTCGGGGGCATATGTCGGGCAACCGTGCTGGTCTGCAACGACACGCACTTCGTCCCGACTTTCGGCAAGCGCCAGCATCGTTCGCACGAAATTTTTGCCGTACGGTGCGTAGACCCAAGCGGTGCGAAGGATAACGTGGTCACGAGTTGCTGCGGTTACGGCCTGTTCGCCGGCTAATTTTGAAGCGCCATACGCGCTGGCGGGCGCCACTAAATCCTCTTCGACATAAGCGTCTTTTTTGTGGCCATCGAAGACATAGTCGGTCGAGAGATGAATGACCGGTACGCCGAGCGCCTGAGCCGTCTCCGCTACAGTGCCGGCGCCGGTTCCGTTTACTGCGGACGCGATTGCCCCCTCCTGTTCCGCCTGATCTACGGCAGTGTAAGCCGCGGTATTTACGATGATGTCGGGTGCTACGGCGTTCAACGCGCTCTCCACTGTTTCAGGTCTTGCCAAATCCAACTGCGGTCGACCTAAATTTATGATCTCGACATTTCGACCTGGGCCTACTTCGGCAAGTGCGCGAGCGACTTGACCTTGCCGGCCTGTTACAGCAATGCGCATGGGCGTGTAAGAGGAGAAGCAGACAGGCGAGACGCCTATCCTACGTTAACTAGACCCATTCTCTCGCCTCCGTAGAATTTCTGTCGGAGGGGAGACCACCACCATTCGTTCTCCAGATACCACTGCACGGTCTTGGCGAGTCCGGTGGCGAAAGTTTCATTGGCTCGCCAGCCGAGTTCGCGTTCAAGCTTGGTGGCATCGATTGCATAGCGATGATCGTGGCCCGGACGGTCTGTGACATAAGTAATATGTCGATCGTGCGGCCTGCCGTTCGGACTCAGCTGATCGAGTGCGGCACAGATACCTTGGACTACCTCCAGGTTCTTGCGCTCGTTGCGTCCGCCGACATTGTAGGTTTCGCCGGGGTGTCCATTCCTCAGGATCAGATACAGCGCCCTGGCGTGATCTTCGACATAGAGCCAGTCTCGGACATTGGAGCCGTTCCCGTAAACTGGCAGCGGCTTGCCTTCGAATGCATTCAAAATCATCAACGGAATCAGCTTTTCCGGAAATTGGAACGGGCCGTAGTTATTGGAGCAATTCGACACAATAACCGGCAGGCCATAAGTGCGGTGCCACGCGACTGCCAGGTGATCAGAGGCAGCTTTCGAGGCCGCGTAGGGCGAAGAGGGATCGTAGGCAGTCGACTCGCTGAATAATCCAGTCGCCCCCAGCGAGCCGTAGACTTCGTCCGTCGAGACATGCAGAAATCGAAACCGTTCCTTTGTCAAGCTCGGCAAGCTTGACCAGTAGCGACGCGCAACTTCGAGCATCGTATGAGTGCCAATGACATTTGTGTCAATGAAACTGCGTGAACCGGTGATCGACCGATCGACATGGCTTTCTGCGGCGAGATGCAATACCGCATTCGGCCGAACCTGATTGAACAGGTGCCCGATGGCCGCTTCGTCGCAAATATCAGCCTTGACGAACCGGTACCGTGGGTCGCCGCTCGCGTTCCGGATCGAGTTGAGATTGCCGGCGTAGGTCAATTTGTCGACGTTGACCACGTACGCATCCGTTTCCGCAATCAAGTGTCGGCATACCGCTGAACCGATAAAACCGGCGCCACCGGTAACTATGATTCTCATACTCATATGTTCTGAACAGATACTGGAGATTTCTTACCTTTCACTTTTCACGACGCTTCGGTCAGGCCAAGCGCCCCTTCGACTCAAAATAGCTCGGTAGATCCCTCAGGCGTGGGAGTTGCTTGTCTTTGTCGGAGAGGACAACAGAATCAGTGTCTACCGACCAATTAATGGCCAAATCTTCGTCGCGCCAGTGCACTCCGGCATCGTGCGCCGGGCTGTAATAGGATGTTACTTTGTAGAAGATCTCAGTCTCGTCCTGCAGCGTGCAAAAACCGTGCAGGAAGCCAGGCGGCACCCATAGCTGCGCCCCGTCCGTTGCATTTAGCAGTACCGAAACATGCCGCCGGTAAGTTGGGGACCCTTTGCGAATATCCACGGCGACGTCAAGGATCGATCCGCGCACAACGCGCACCAATTTGCCCTGCGCGTACGGCGGCTTCTGGAAATGCAGGCCCCGCAACGTTCCCTTCTTCGCTGACACGGATTGATTGTCCTGTACGAAAGTCACGTTCGCGATCTCTTCGCGAAACCGACGGTCACTCCATGTTTCCGAGAAATAGCCACGCGCATCGCCGAACCGCTTCGGAATGATTAACCTTATATCGGGAATTTCCAACGCTTGCGTATCCATTTCTCCATTCTCAGCCGTTATGCTTGCTACAGGCTGATATCAGCCTCTGTTCTGGTAGGACTCGAGAGTTGCATAGGCTTCCGGCGGGGCCGCCGACCTTATCTTAGCGGGTCGAACCTGCCTCGGTAATACGGGCCGTCGGCGGGACTTGCTTCAAAACCCCCGCTTTATAGATAAATACGGAATAAGGGCGAGCTCCACAAGGCCCGGAACGGGGTCTTCGGGGCTGAACACGGATTCGACCCGGCATCGCTTGAGAGACGCCAGGTAACTCCAGAGGTCTTGGCGTCCACCAAGAATCTCCAATATTCCGGTCGGAAGATCGGTGATGAGCCGAACCCAACTGACTCCGGTTCTGCCACGGCACGACTCGACAGATTCGCCGACCTGATCGGCAAAGAGCATATAAGGGAAATCTACCCCGGCGCCTAACCCGAGAGTGTGGTAGCCCCAGGTGCGTCCATTGACATCGAGCAGTTTGTACTGACCATCACGGGGATCGAGTTTGTACTCAAGTTCGACCAACCCGTAGTATTTGATCGCTCGCAAGAAACGCTCGGACAAAGCCTCCAGCAGCGGCAGCTCGACCGTCTCGACGAACGTGCTGGCCCGACCGAATTCCGGAGGGTGCTGGCGACTCCGCCGTGCAACCATACTTCCCACTGGGCGGCCCTCCTTAAAAAAGGCGCAATAAGCGAACTGCTGACGTCCATTGCCAGGAATCAATTCCTGAACCATCACTTCATCTGTTCCAACATGTGCGGCAGCGCGTTGGAAAAGCTCTCGCAGTTCGGCGCGCGTGTCGGCCCGCCAAGCTTTGGCTTTTGTCGCGTAGATGAAATGTTCCTTGATTGCCGGCTTGATCGCGAAAGGAGGTTCCGCATCGATTTCTTCCAGTTCCCTGGTATCACGCACATACCATGTCCGGGGCACGGGAATACCCAACTCATTCGCGAGACGATACGTGTTGCGCTTGTCCCAGACCCACCGGATTGCATCCCAGGACGGTGTTGGCACACGGAAATACTGTGCCAACTGCGGGCGGTAACGCGATAACGCGGCTACAGTTTCATCTCGCGTCGCGTAGAGTACCCAGCCCTTGAGATTCAACCGCCGACCGGTATCGAGAATAGCATCGACTGCCTCTTTCTCTCCGCGCAGGCTAGCAACGGTCGCGGAGTGAGTGGTGTAGCGCGAAAAACGGCCGATAGAGGCTTCGTCATCAATAACACAGACCGGCACATTCCGGCGCCCGAGACTGCGAACGATTCCTAGGCCCTGGTAATCGCCGCCGATTACCACCGCCCCGACCGATTTATTCGAGAATTCTTGATTGCCATCGATCGCAGTCGAGGAGTCGAGTTTCGTGGTAATCATAGAGACGCGCCCGAATTTCTCAATGCCGGATTTTTTCCGGAAATGGAACGCAGCAAAGCACGCGAGGTATAGCGTGCACCGGAAACAAATTGCATCAGCGGGCCGAAGCTCCACGCAGCCGGTGCACCGACTATGTGAAGGCCCGGTACGGAGGTCTCAAGACCTCTTCCGAGCTTGGGAAAACCATTGAAGCGATCGATAGATTGGGCCAGATCAAGAGCAAGAAAATTATATTTGGAAACGTCGACGCGGTAGCCGGTACCCAAAAGGATGTGGTCGACGGTTCGATCCGTCCCATCGTCCAGCCGCACTTTCACTCGGTCGCCGGCGGAGACAGAAACAACGGAGCGCCCCAGTCGTACCGGCACATTTTTAAGTCGATCAACCAGCCACCGCGCCCCGGCAGGGCGAACCGCCCGTTTTCTCAATTTGTCCTGTAACTCGCGGGGCAGCAATCGTAGCAAGTCGGGCCGCGCAACAACCTGGCTGATACCCGCAGGCCCGACGTCGGTCGGCGCGTACAGGAGGTCCCTCGTGAATTTGCCTAGACTTTTATGAAGCGTCTTCGACGCCCACCCTCCAAGCCAATTGATATGAGATGCCCGACTGATCACTTCCACCTCGGCTCCGCTTTCGTGCAGCAGCGCACCCGACTCGAGCGCGCTCTGCCCGCCGCCGATTATGAGGACATTCTTACCAGCGAACTTTGTAAAATCGCGATGCTGAGATGAGTGCGACACCAACTCGATAGGCATATCCCGGAATTCCGGTGGCCGCCGCACGAATGCGCCGATCCCGGTCGCTACAATGACGCGTCGCGAATACAACACCTCGCCATCGTCGAGTGTGACCCGGAATCCCTTCGGATGCGACTCCACTCGAATAATATTCCGTCGATCAAGGTCAGGCACCACCTGCCGCTGATACCATAGTCCATACTCCACAAAATCTTTGAGCGGCACCGGCGTCGAAACGCTAACCTTGTTTGCCGCCTGAAACGCTTCCAGGGTCAAGGCGCTCTCTGGGTCGGCGATTTGCGTTGCGCTCCAATTGGATCGGAGAAACATACCAACCGGCATGTTGCGATCCCAGAAAGTCATAGGTTCGCCGAACAAACGAACTTCTAACCCAACGATCGTACGAAGATGAGCGGCTGCAGAGAGTCCGTACGGGCCGGCCCCAATAATTACCACATCGGATGAAGTCTTAACCATAATACGTTGAATTAATCATCGACATAAGTCGTGCACGCGTTAACCAAAATTCAAATGTTTTTCCGGCAGCGCCTGCGAAGATCGATAATTTCGAGTTAACCGATCGCTCATTTCGCCAGCACAAGTAAGCTGTACCCACCCAAAATCCGCACTGCCAGATCCTGATGGATCCTAAAACAAACGATTCTGGGCAACCGCGCTACCTTTTGAATTGTGCTCTTTGCTAACTCGATACATCTCGGCGTATAGAAGTAGTCGACGACTTCATAGCCAGACTCTTTCAGACTGGCAAGTGCTGTCTCTTTCGTGAAATAATGAATATGCCCGTACAGTTCCCGGCGTATCAAGAGACCCCGCTTACGAGCCACGGCTTGTACACTGACGTCTAGTGGAAAATGAAAAATCTTATAAGCACTCTTCGGGCGAATTCCCCTCAGAAAGCCGAAATAGTCTTCGACGTGCTCGATGACATCAAGGACCAGAATCATTTCAAAGAAGGCGCCTTCCTCCTGACTGATATCGGCCAGTTTGAACTGAAGCCTGGCGTGTGCCCGGCTCTTGCACAACTCCAGAGCCTGCGGCGAGATATCATAACCCCAGAAGCGGCACACGGTATCCATTTGCTCCTGGAGCAGCTTCAGCACTTCCCCCGCACCACATCCGACTTCAGCGATGGTCTTTGGCTGCAGCCGGTTTTTCTCCAGCATCCGCAGGATTTGGCCTGCCTTAAACGGCGACTCTTCCACGTGCCAAGAGGGATTCTTCTCCAGGTAGGTGCCGTCCGCATATATATTTTGTTCAAGCACTTTCATAGAGAGATTCGTTCTTTAACTCCCTGGTCTGCATCGCTCATCCGCCGCCGCGGATGAGAGATGCATGCTGTAACAGGGGAAAATTCCGCTGCTTTTTTGAGATCTTTCTAGCACGCAATGAGCTCCTCGCTTCGGCTATTGCGTGATATTTGCGGGTTAGGTGGGCTCTCGGCCAGCTCGTAAGTCAATTTATCACCAGCCAGTACCGCATAAGCGACTCTGGCTCGCTCGCTCCCCTTCCCATTGATATGCCAGGAGCCCCCTTTTTTGACGAGTGTCAACTCGCTCCTCACTCGCCACCATGCGTCCACTTCACGCGGCAAAGCGATCCAGGTCTCTCCGCTCGACCGCAGCTCAGAAAGGTACTGTAGCAGCTCGGCGTAGACGCGTCGCGGCGCTTTGGCGATGATGTAGTCGGGGTGAATAATGAAGCTGATCAGCCCATGTTTCTCCCGGATCAGGGAGATCTGCTGTTTCCAGAGGCGGATCGAATAGTCGTTGAGGATGTGGAAAAGTGAATAGTCCTGGGTTGTGGTCACAGGAAGTTCGAGCATCCGGCCGATTGAGAAAGGGAAAACCGTGCAACAGCCGCCTCGCTGGGGATCGAGGCGCGCAACGTTCGGGATAGACATGTCGTAGGAGAAATCGAGTGCATCGTACCACTCGACATTCCGGTACAGCACTGCGGACCGGAAGCCTGCTGCATCAAATTGTTGCCGGTAACGGTTGATTCGTTCGGCCCGGCGTAAAAACTCCGCCCGCTCGCTGAAGAGCCTCCCATCATGATTCAGGTCATGAACATTGACTTCGAAGCCTCGATTTCGAATGTTGTCCAGCAGCGCCTGCGGAACCGGGTATCGCTCTTCGGGTACAATTTGAAATGAAGACTTGATCTCGAATGCGTCGTTCAAATCCATCAGGTCCGCACAAAACCTTGCTCCAGATGCTGTTTCGACGTCATGTGTCATGATCGTGCAACTAGGAGCACCATCCGGCCAGAACCAGATGAAGGGAACTCGGTCCACGTTCCGGGACTTCATCGCAGAAACGAACAGTTGCTCGAGAATCTTTTCCACCGTTCGATCCACCGGCCAGGTTGGGAAAGCCACCTTTTCCCAGCCGCGCAAATACATTTGCTGAAGATGCTTGCGCACGGCGACAGGCAGAACGGGACGCACTGAATAATAGATGTCTCGAACCAGATTATTCCTTGCGAGGCGTTCATTGCCTCGTGTCGAGCTCGCAGCATACCGCTCGAAACGAAGATTATCTACGGCTTGCACCGGGTCGAACGGGAGTTGACCCGTTGTCTCGTTTGTGCGCGCAGCCAGGCAAGCAACAGGAAGGGTATCAGTCACGAGCGTAACAGGAAACCCGGAGGAACACTCTCCATTAAAGACGACGTCAGAGCCCAATTGAAAATAACCGGAATCGGAAGATGCCGTTGATGCCACCGTAAAGTCGGCACTATCTTCCGGACAACGAAAGTGGCTGGTTAGGAGGCGGCTAGCGCTGCTCAGTTGCATGTAAATTGTAGAGCTTGTATTGGCTTTCTCGATTCAAGGAGATTCCAGCTTACTATTCCGTTGCCGTTCAAGATTTTAACCTNGACCCTCTCTGCGGGTCTTCCCATATTATGGTATAGTAACATGATTAAATTTGCGTCTATGCACTATAATCGGATTAATCGGGCAACAATTTAGCGTGAGGCGCAAGTTTTGGAAATGCAAAACCATAAACGTTCGAGCACAAAGGCTCATCGAATCTGCTCGGCGCCGCCCAGGGTTTCTAAACTCCTCCTACAGTGAGTTGAGATAAGTAGCGTTAGAGCGTGATGCAGCACGGAAGTTAGAGGATGCATCGCTAACGGGAGAATTGGAGCTGCGGCCGGAGTTGAGCAAAACTTCAAACGGGTAACCGACGGTTTCCTTGAGCAGGCATTTGGTGCGGCTTTGGGACCGCCACCACGGCTCGGTCTGGTAGCCGGAGGGAGCCCAGGCCACGACGCCGACCTGCGAATCCGGCCAAAACACCTTCTCATAAACCAGCTGGCTGCGCCTGGCGTGAGGTCCCAGCGTAAACACGTTAAGTGCCAAAGGCCGAATCCCTCTGTCACGAAGCGCCTGCCAGGCGGCCACCGCGGATTTAAAAGTGCGCTCGCGTTCGATTCCCTCCGTTGGAGCTGCGATCACCCGGTCCCTGGGAACGCCAAACCGCACCAGCGCCTGCTCTGCCATCTCGGCGTAATTCCGCGGATCCTGACCATTCTGTTTTTCCCTCAGTCCGCCCGTTGCAACGATGTACTGGTAGTGCCCTTGCTTAAACTCACTCGCTGCGGCGAGGATTCCATCATACCCGTAAAATCCGAGCCATCCTTCCACGACCAGAACCTCCGCCGGTAAGCGGCGGGTCAGCGAAAAGTAGGATTCTCCGCTGCGGCACAACCAGATTACGCCTGGGATGACCGCCAGGAGGACGCAAGCCGACCCCAGCAATATCCGCCATCGGATCGTGCGAAGATTGACCAGAAATGAGCTGCGGGACCGAACAATCATAGGCTTTTAAAAACAACGACTTCTGAATTGTATCGACCAAAATGGCGGGAAGATAAGTCGAATCACGCTTCCACAACGTTTCCTCATGAGAGTTCCACGGCGGCCATCAGTGCGTTTGCAAGACGAGCTTCCGACAATAGAACGCCTCAGCGCGGCCGGTGGACGAGGCGCCCTCGACCCCACGGATGCGGTGCATGGCCTCGAAGGTATCGCTGGTGAACCAGTGCTTGGTCGCCTGGGTTTTGAAGTGCTTCAATAGTAATTCGATTTTTCGGGTGCAGAGCTTCTCGGAGAGAGGCATGAACACGTTGGGACGGCCTAAGTCGCCATCGTACTTGAGGATTTCATATTCAAAAATCAGGTGATTCCTGAAAGTGTTCCAGGCCAGATCTGACAAAACCCGGTGGTCCTGGTGCCGGTCATCGCGGTAATGGGTGAAAACAATGTCCGGCTCGATTTCTGACCTAATCTTCTCAAACCAGTCCTTGATCGCCGGCCATTCGCTGGGGAAATAGCTCTCGCGAAACGACCCGATTTTAATCTTTTTGCGCGCGGCACCGGCCAGAAAGTCATCCGCACTCTGGCGTGCTTCTTCGGCACGCGCTCCCGGGGCGCTGAATACGACCCAGCAGATCTCCAAGTCGGAAATCTGTTCCGCCAACGCGAGGAGCGTGCCGCCGACGCCAATCTCGATATCGTCCGAGTGCGCACCAACGCACAAGATCCGGCGCACTGAGCCTAATGGGAGTTGCCACATAGCAGCAAATTGTATCGGCGTATGGGCGTATCGGCGTATCGGCGTGTGGAAGTTCCGTAGACCTGAACAGATTCTGAACAGCCTCGCGCAAAGGTACGCCGAGGTACGCTAAGGAGATGACTCAATTTTTTCCCACTCATGCTCATTCCCTTAGTAGTACGATCCTCTCACGCGTCGCCTTTCCATCCACTACTAGATGATTCCAAAAACTAAACATCTCTCCCGATCTGTTCCCGTTGGCGTACCTTCGCATACCTTTGCTCGAGGTTCCATTTCTCACGCATGGATCGCTTCGTAACAGGGTGTCTCGAGAGTTGCTTCGCCGGGCGTCGAACGGAGCCCGAGTACTTTGGCGCCCAAGCGCAGCTCGCCTCCGTGAGTTCCAATCACTTCCGCCAATTTCCAGCAGACGCAGGCAAATCCGGCGACGGACGCGCCTTGATTTGGAGAGTTCGAGCCGCGGCCGGAGTTAAGCAATTCTTCATAAAGGTAGGCGGCTGTTTCTGTAAGCAATTCCTTGGCCCGCGTGCTCGACCGCCACCATGGCACCGCCCAGTAGCCAGAGGGAACCCAGCTGACGACTCCGACATTCGTTGTCGGCCAATAAACTTTCGTGAAGACCGTAAGGCTGCGCCTGGCGTGAGGACCCAAGGTGAACACATTGAGGGCTTTGGGCTGTGCATTTCTTGCCTGAAGCGCCTTCCAAACGGCAACCGCGGATTCGTAGGTGCGCTGCCTTTGAATATCCTCGACCGGAGCGACGATTATTTTTTCCTTGGCAACGCCAGACCGAATCAGCTCGCGCCCGGCCATCTCCGCGTAACTCCAACGACGTTCCAACCAGCCCTCTTCAGGCAGGCCACCGGTAACTACCACGTACTGGTATCCCCGCTCCTCGAACTCCGCTGCAGCAGCGCGTATACCGGCGGAACCAATCCACCCTTCCACGACTAGAACCTCCGCTGGCAACCGCGAGGTCAGCGAGAGAAAGGACTCGGCGCAACTCCACCAGCAAAGTATCGGTATCGCCAGAAGTCCAACGAGGCAGAACGAGCCGAACCATGTCGGACAGCAAACTGTGCGGCATTGCACCAGGCGCAATCCTCGAATCCACAAAAACATGTGCATGGCGATAGACCAACAGATCTAAAACCCAGATCCGATGATTCCGAAAACTAACCATCCCTCCCGATCCGTTCCCCTTCGCGTACCTTCGCGTACCTTTGCGCGAGGCTCCATTTCTCACTTACGGATGGCCTCGGCAACGGGGATTTGCTCCGCAATAACGCGCCCTATCTCAAGAGAGGCAGTAGCGGCCGGGGACGGTGCGTTGCACACATGGATTGCAGACGGGCTTTTGACAATCAGGAAGTCATCCACCAGCCCCCCGTCAGGACGCAAGGCCTGGGCTCGAACACCCGATTCAGCAGGAACGAGGTCATCTTCGCGGATCTCAGGGATCAGTTTCTGCAAGCTGCGTACAAACGCTTTCTTGCTGAAGGATCGATGCATCTCTTCGAGTCCCGATCTGGCGTGCTTAGCCGCCAGACGCCAAAATCCGGCGTATGTCATGGTTGTCACGAAATCCCGCATATTGAAGGATGTCCGGTGATACCCTTCCCGCTTCAGGCTAAGCACCGCATTCGGCCCGGCATGAACACTCCCGTCGATCATGCGAGTAAAATGAACCCCCAAAAAGGGAAAATTCGGATCGGGCACCGGATAGATCAGATTTTGCACCAGTCGACGCCGTTCGGGCGTGAGATGGTAATATTCACCCCGGAAAGGCACGATCCGCGCGCCAGGCTCCGCACCTGCCAGTCTTGCTACGCGGTCGCTGTGCAAGCCGGCACAATTGATGATCCAGTGCGCCGCCAACGGATTCTTTGATGTTTCCACAACCGCTTTGGAGCCATCCTCCCGGAACCTCTGAACCTTCGTGCCTAACCGCAATTCGCCTCCGCGCGTCGCGATTAACTCGGCTAACTTTCGGCAAACGCCAGCGAAGTCCACGATTCCCGTTGACGGCACATGGATTCCCGCAACACAACCCACGTGCGGCTCGATCTCGTTCACCTCACGCGCGCTCAGCTTTCTGACTGTCAATCCGTTCACGACGCCTCGGTCATAGAGATTATCCAGCAAAGTAAGCTCAGCCGGTGTCGTTGCTACGATTACCTTTCCACAGACTTCGTATCGGATTCCGTGGTATTCGCAGAACTCAACCAAACGGCGGTTTCCCTCGCGACACAACCTTGCCTTAAGACTTCCGGCTTTGTAATAGATACCGGAATGAATAACTCCGCTGTTCCGGCCAGTTTGATGCCGGGCCCAGTCTTCCTCCTTCTCGAGAACAGCGATGCGGGCGGACCCGTTCTTCTGCAAAATCGCCCAAGCCACGGAAAGCCCCACGATGCCTCCGCCAATCACGATGCAGTCAAATCGTTCCATGATGTCCGGGCATTTTATTTTTTCGCGGTTGAGGCGTTGCCTCAGCTCTTAAATGTTTCGGAATGCGCACCCTAGGCGGCGCTGCGCGCGGATGCCGCTATAAGTTCGCGATCGCCCAACAGGTGATTGACGGCTCCAGAACTTTCCGGGTGCGCCGAGGCATTACAAGTTGTCGCTCCTATATTAGCCGCGCAGGCCCAGCTCGGTGGCAGGTTCTTCAAGATTTCTATGTCCTTAAAGACGGGACTTGTACGCGCACCATGTGCTCTTACCCAGGCAACCATGTTGCGAACGCCTTCTTCAAGAGACGTTTTTTTCCCTTTGCCAAAAACCAACTCGGCTTTGCTATGATCCGAAAAAGCGCACTTCACTTCATTCCGGGGCTCAAGGTGCTTTACGTTGCACTCTGCTCCCATTGCAGCAGCAACGACTTTTGCTAAATAGTTGACTGTAAACGGCAGATCGGCGCCAACATTGAAGACCTGGTTGCGGGCGGCAGGGAAATTAATCGATTCCGCAATCACTGGGGCCACATCGTTAATGTGGGTAAAAGCCCTTTCTTGCTCGCCGTCTCCAAAGATCGTCATTGGTTCGCCGTTCAGAATCTGATTCATGAAGATCCCCACCACGTTGCGATAACGATCGCCGATATTCTGACGCTCCCCGTACACATTATGAGGCCGAAAAATAACGTAATCCAATCCGAACATCTCATGGGAAACCCTCAGTTCCTGTTCAATGCACAGTTTGGCGATGCCATATGAGTCTTCTGGAATGGGAATCATTTCTTCGGTCATTGGAGTCTGACCGGCGCCATATACTGCGATTGACGAAGTAAATACGAAGGACTTGGCGCGGTGGTTTACCGCCGCATTGATCAAATTGACAGAGCCTATTACATTATTGTTATAGTTGAACCGTTTGATGAAGTGGCTCAAGCCTTCAGCGGCGTAGGCAGCAAAGTGGTAAACATAATCAAAATTATACTTTTCGAATAGCCGCTCTATCATGGCATGGTCCAAGATTGATCCCGCAACAAATGTTGCCCCACCAGGCACATTTTCCTTGTATCCTCCGCTTAGATCGTCGAGCACGACCACATCGTGTCCCATCCGAAGCAAGTATTCAGCGACGTGCGAGCCAATGAATCCTGCGCCCCCCGTGACCAGAGACGTGCCCGTTTTTGCGATTCTCTGTGATTCTTCGTTTTTCATATAGTGAATGTTTGCGTTTATTGTGAACCTAAAATGCTTTCTACCATCTTAGGTGCAGAAGCTAGCGGTTCGTAGCCTACATTCGGCTCTTTGCCGCTATTGATAAACTCAACGGGGTCAAGCCGAAAATTCCATTTTATTGCCACCGCGTACTTTTTCAGTCGGTTTTGCAAGGCCTCACTGTTCTTGAAAAAGCTGACCAGTTTGTAGCCGCAGTACCGACGGCCGAGACAGAGCAGGTTAACCCAGCGGATGCCGATCAACCCCTTCACACCATAATGCTTGTAAAAGAATCGGTAACCACTCCGGTAAGTTTCCAGCGCAAACCGGATTGGAAACCTGCCAACAGATTGACCGCCGAGATGCGTTATCTCGGCGCCGGGGAAAAAGAGAATGGACGAACCCGACTGCCAAACCCTGCAGCACAAGTCGGTCTCTTCAAAATGATAGAAGAAACGCTCGTCAAACCCGCCCAGGCGCTTCAAAAGCTCGCCTCGAAACATAACACAACAACCCATCTGATACCCGATCGTTCGCTCTTCGCGCCCCTCCCAACCCACGTAAATCTCGGACTCAAAAGCCCGCGAGAAATGCCCAAGCCACCTCAGATACAAGGCGCCAACCAGCTGACTAGAGACTGTCGGGATCGGGCGCGCCGGGATCTGGAACGAACCATCAGGATTCAAGACACGACAACCGAATGCCCCGGCTTCGGGATGCCGGTCCGCAAAGGCCACCAACTTCTCCAGAGCGCGATTTAGAATGACGGTATCGGGATTCAGGATCAGGATATATTCGCCCTGGGCGACGCGTATCCCGGCATTATTTCCCTTCGCGAAACCCAAGTTGGCGTTATTCTCGACGATTTGTACCTCTGGAAAGCGTTCTCGGATAAACTCGACCGAGCCGTCCGTAGAGCCGTTGTCTGACACGATGACTTCGAAGTCAAAATGGTTTGTTTCGTCAAAAATGGACTTGAGGCAATTAGCTATGACTTTCAAGTCATTCCAGCAAATAATTACTATGCTGAGTTTCATATCTTAAGTTACTGCTCGACGCATTTAGATGGAATCCGTCCCTACTTCGCCGCGTTCCATCACTACACATTTCCGAAGGTCTTAGCGCCGATTTGCCGAGGGTTTTTGAGGAATCGTTATGAATCATCGACCGAGCTGTGCTGCTCTTGAGCAGAAAAGGACAAATTCCGCCCCGTGGCCGAGGCGAACTCGTCGAGAGCCGAGAGGGCCCTTAGCGAATAAATCCGGAACAATGGCAAGTCCGACATGGCCAAAGAAATAATCCTCTCGACTGAACAGGCCCAACATAGAATCGCTCTCAGGTCAGAATATCCCACCATGAACTGGGGTGCTCTCTCACCAGCGGCATCTCTTCGATTTTTGAGGCAAAGTGCAGAAAAAAACTAGCTTGAAAGACCGCGTTGACGGCATCGGCAATTGCAGGGAAATTGCACGTCCGACGCCGCTGCCGGCGCCCGTAACGACAGCGAGACATTGGGTTAGTTAGATCGCGGCTCTTCGGAGCCTGGTGCTCGCGCGCGATCATGAGACGCCGCAATCAAGTTGCGGAAGGCAATTTGCCCGCAAGGCTTCTTTGCTCGCCATTACTCGTGCAGCCTCGCAAAGAGGTCGCCGGCATGAGTGATTTCTCGCCAGAGTGGCCATTCCACACCGTCCAAGGAGCGTTGCCCCGGCCATAAAGGTCATCGAGTTCCTGCATCTCCTTGAACGTATCCATGCAGGCCCAAAACCCTTCGTGAGCATAAGAAAGAAGTTGACCGGCCGCGATCAGCCGCCGAAACGGCTCTTCGACCAGTTCATCTCCCGGCTTCATGTACTGGAAGATTTCTCGGCGCAACACGAAGAAACCTCCGTTGATGCGCGCCCCGGACTTGGCGATATGTTCGATGCTCTTTACAATACCGTCCTCATCGAGAGTAATCATATGAAAGCTGGCCCTCGGTTTCACGCTGACAAAACAGGCCAACTTCTTGCTCTTCAGGAACTTTTCTACCAAGGCGTCAAGGTTGACGTCCGATAAGCCATCGGTGTAGTTGGCTAAAAACACTTCTTCGTCTTGTAGATGTTTCTCTACAGCCTTCAGTCGCTGTCCGATATTTGAGGTGAGGCCCGTGTCTACGAACGTGATGCGCCAATCGTCGATATCGCTGTTTAACAATTCGAGTTTTTTTCCGCCACCGGAAAGTACAAAATCATTCGAAATGCATTCGTCGTAATGACGAAAGTAGTTCTTGATCACATCTGCCTTGTACCCCAGGCAAAGAATGAAGTCTTTGTGTCCGTAATGAGCATAATACTTCATCACGTGCCATAGAATCGGCCGGTATCCAATTGGCACCATCGGCTTGGGCAACTTCTCTGAGTACTCGCGCATCCGCATCCCCATACCGCCACAAAACAGAACTACTTTCATATTTGATCCCGAGTTGATTTGAATGTCCGCACGAGTTATATATCGGACTTACTTCGGCCAGATTTAGACCCAAAGCGAATTTCTACGGCCTGACACCGATCTCCTCATAGCCCGCATCGGGGATTCCGTAGCCTGTTGAACCATGGGGAAATCGCATCAAACGAGATCCTGCGCGCCACATCGCTCCTCAGCGAGTTTGAACGCAACGACGCCACGGGTGTCTGCTCAGGCGGATGCCGGCATTACGAGCCGCCGAAGCTCCGGAGTTTCGTTGCTACGAATACTGAATCGAGCGGCGCACACCCCGGGAAACTTCTGCGGTGTTGTCCGTAGAACAGTCATCGATCACAATTATTTGGGTAGGCGCCTCGGTCTGGTCCAAAACGCTCTCTATCGCGACCTGAACTCGCTGAACCCGCCGTTGCCTGTTCGTTTATCAATTCTTCCAGCCATGTTTCGCCGCGGAAGTGCCGGTACTGCTCAGCACGCAACCGATCAGCCAGCCGACCAGCCGGGAGTTCGATGTCGTCGTACGTAATTACTGCGTCCTTAGGAATAGCCCGTCTCAGTTTGCACCCCTCGACGAGTCCCTCAGGCAGGTACCGCTTCGTGCACATTTCGTCAGCATTGACGGCCTCGCCGTAAGTCATATACATGCCATAGTCGTCGAGCATCTCACCCGCACTGAGATCGCGTTTGGCGACAGCGCACACTTCTACGACAGGTCCCGCCAACGGCTTCGCCACCGAATCTCGCAACAACACTACGCGCGCGATTGCATTGGGGACCTCGAAATGGACGAGATGGTAAGGAATGAAGAATGAGTAAAGCGGGCCATCGCCCATTTTGTAGAGGTTCAGATAATGCTGCTGTTTCGGATCCGGATGCTCGGCGAGGCAATACACCTTCGTGAGCGGCGTGCCGACCGTGTAGTCGACGATGCCCCCGAGCGTGCGGAGTTCATCGATGTCGTACAGCTTCCCGATTTTCATCACATCATCGCGGTATTCAATACCGCGGGACATACCACGCGACTTTACGAGAAAACCGGTTGCATTCGCTACGATGGCCTCTTCGAAATTGATTTTCGAACCATCGGCAAAGCTTGTGACCATAGCCGGATTTTGGCCCCATTTCTCGGCGAATCCCTTCTGGGTTGCAGGGTTACGATAGGGATCCTGCAAACCTTTCACATTACCGATAACTCGCGGGGTAAGCCCGAGACCCTTGACCCAGCGATAAAGGTTTATCTGGATTCCAGGTTCGTCTCCTTCACAGGCCGAAAGAATCACGCCATCTTTCGCGGCGTAGGTCTGGAGAATCGGCCCGATGGTTGCGTCGATTTCGGCGTTCATCAACACGACGTCTTTCTTGCATTTGAACGCCTCAAGAATCACGCGAGCACCGAACTCAACCGAGCCGGTCACGTCAACCAGAACGTCAATTTGCTCAGATCTGGCAAGGAGTAAGGCATCTTCGGTTACGACCGGTTTGCCTGCGCGAATGGCCTCATCCAATTGACTCTGCGTAGTTGATTGGATCGAATCTTGCAGTCCTGAATAACTGAAAGCGTCCAAAGCTCTTTGAGGCTTTCGACTATACACGGCAACCATGCGCATGCCCGGTACGCTGTTCGTGATCTGGTTGGTAAGTCCCTGCCCCATAAAGCCTGCGCCCAGCATTCCAACTCGGATGGGCTTTCCCTGCGCTTCACGGGCCTTCAGTAATTCGTCGATAATGATCATTTGCAGTTAAAGTTAGTATCGAACTCAGTTGCTGTTTACACTCCTAAGCACAACGGTGCGCAGAGTCACAGCACTTTGTCCTTGGGGTGAGTCACTTCAAATCGTCATGCGCCGTTTGAGTTCAGGCTCTATTTGGTCAAGAGGAGCAAACTTAAGATCCTTTTCTGAGATCACTGTTACCGGAAGTGGCCATGGGAGCTTTAAACGGGGATCGTTATGCTGCAGCCCGCTCTCTGCGCTCGGCGTGTAGAACTCGCCTACCTGGTAACTGGTGTCTGTGTTGTCGATAAGGACCTGATACCCGTGTGCAAATCGCTCCGGCACATAAAGTGCCCGTTGATTCTCCTCGTTTAATTCAACCGAGACGTGTTGAAGATATGTGTCACTTTCCGGACGGAGGTCGACAATGATGTCGAGAATCGCGCCGCGCATACACCGAACCAGCTTTGTCTCAGCGGCTGGTGGATACTGAAAATGCATCCCGCGCATGGTCCCTTTCTTGATATTATGAGCAACGTTCGCCTGCGCAATGGTTGGCTTCAGCCCATGCACCTCGAATTCTTTCATACAGAAAGCACGCGCGAAATAGCCTCGAGCGTCCTCCCGGCGTTCGATGTCGATAATGTAAGCCCCTGCTAGCTTCGTTTCAATGAATACCATGGTAACTTCGCTTGACTCCGTTTTGTTCGGTTTTTGAGCTCCTATAAGAGCATAATGGCAACTCGCTAGTCGTTGGTAACGTGGGAATTACGCGAACCTTCGACCCGAATTGGTTTCACTCCCTCCAAAAGAACTGATTGTCGATTTGCTGAGTCTTAATCAAAAACTCGAGCTGTTTGAGGCGAGTAAAGGTTCGGAACTGGAAGACCTCGGGCGTCATGTCGATCCGTTTGAAGAGTTCGTACAGCTGGTTAGCGCCCCGCTCGGCGTCCCAGAGGCAATTAAAATCCGGCAAATGCTTCCGAATTTTGTCGAATGAGACCCGATAACTGCGGTTATCTGAACCGGCAGAGCCAAAAACCAACTTGCAGCCTGGAAACCTAGCAGCGACGATTTCAGCAATTTCCCGGACCCTGTAATTGTGACCGTTGTCGCCGACGTTGAAGATCTCGTTGTGCACGGCTTCGACTGGCGCCTCCAACACGGTAATGATGGCCCGAGCAATGTCCAGGCCATGAACCAATGGTCGCCAGGGCGTACCATCGCTGGTCATACGAATTTCCTTGGTCGTCCACGCAAGTCCCGCGAGATTATTTAGCACAATATCGAACCGCATCCTCGGCGAAGCGCCGTAGGCAGTGGCATTACGCATGAACGTGGGCGAGAACCGCTCGTCCGCCAGGGCATGCACATCACGCTCGACTAGTCTCTTGCATTCGGCGTAGGCAGTCTGCGGATTCAGCGGCGATTCTTCGTCAACGAAATCCTTGTCAGCGACGCCGTAGACGCTGCACGAGGACATATAGACAAATCGCGTGACACCGGCGCGTTTCGCCAATTCCGCCAGGCGCACCGAGCCTTGATGGTTGATCTCATAGGTGATGTTCGGCGCAAGCTGCCCGGCAGGATCATTGGAAAGCTCGGCCATATGGACGACGGCGTCGATTCCCCTAAGATCGGTCTCTTCGATCAGACGAAGGTCCTTGGCGAGTGTCAATGGCGTTGTCGCGCCGTCACGATATAGCATCCGCTCCTTGTAAAAGCCGATATCCAAGCCAATAACCTCATAACCTCGCCGGAGCAACTCCGGTGCCAGTAGTGAACCTAAGTAACCCTCAGTGCCCGTCACGAATATACGCATAAATTTTCTCGGTCTTGCTGCAATCTCTTTGCCGCGTTCTGAACCTCTTTGCCCACCGCGTCACCCTCACCTTCCGAAGGCCTCTCAAGCCAGATTCACGCCAATACAAAGAGACAGCCCTCAGGCACAACAGTCGACACTTACTCTCCCGAGTAGCCATCATGACAGTCATATTGTCTTTGTGTACACCCGGGACCTAAACTGGCTCCGTTTCGCAGCCATCCAATCCGCGTCGTTTCGATCGCCATCTCATATACTTGTAAGTCGGATTCACGCCAACACAAGTAACTGCTTCGTGGACAGAATAGTCGCCACGCACTGTACCTTGACTGGCAAAACCATGCATTCTTTTGCCTCAATGCTCGATTGAGGACATTTTCCACACCTTCGCGGGTAGGAGGAAGCCTCCCAATGAGGGCTGGAGGGCGCCGTACAGTCGAGGGGCCACCGTTATTAACCGGCCACACTGCGGATGGTTTCTCAGCCCGCCCCATCATGCGACGAGCTTGTGTTACCACCCTAATAAGCCCAGGGCTTTATTAGCGAGCCGGTACACGAGCCTCCGACGAAAGGGCTGAACAGCGTAATGACAGAAGTCGGGCTGAGTCCACTTTAACCACCTGTGCACGAGTTTGGTTAGCCGGGTTCGCGGATCAGGGAAGTTTTTCTGCGGCTCGTGGGGATGATGATCATTATAGAGCTTGTTCCAATTAACATCCCACAGGGCCAACCGTTTGAATCTCGCCGTCCCGTACTTTTCAAAGTACTGGAGCACCTCCCTGTCCCAGCGGTAAACGCCCTCGCGATGCACGGTGGACATATCGATGCCATTTCGCTCATATTCCTGAATCCACTCCCTTGGAACTGCTTGGATTACAGTCGGCGATACATATAGATTCTCGTGGTAGAACCGGTAGAGATCTAACGGTTTCCGATGCAAATTGATATGCTCAAAACACTGGTACCACCTGATCTTGCTCTTAAATCTCTCAAGATCCAGCATAGAATAGTGCATTATTTTGATCTGCGTTGGGAACAGGGTTGGAGCACCCGGCGGCACAGGTACTCGAACACTGTGAATAGCGGGACCCTTGTGCAAGGCATCGTCGTCCACATATCCAATCGGAGGATCCCACCGGTACCTGAAATAGCGGAGGTCCGATGCTTCCGAGAGAATCTCCAGCCACTGGAACCGGATTACGGTGCCCGGAGCTGCGCGAAGAATCGTCTCCCGTTCGGGGCTCGTTAAGAAATTGGCGGTGAGGAACTCGTCCGAATCGAGCGCCATGAGAATTTTGGGCCCTGGAATTTTCCTGGCTTCCGCAAGGAGCATTTGCTGCCTTTCGGGCTCATTAAATACCTCCGATGAATTATCGATCAGGGTGACCTTGGGGAAACGACGGGCAATCTCCCTTGACCCGTCCGTCGATCGCTGGTCTGCAATGATGATGTGATCCGCCCAGACGCTGGCGCACTCGAGGAAGCGCTTGAGAATCCAAGCTTCGTTCATAACTGGAGTCAAGCAAACGAAAAGAGGTCTTTGCATTCAGGCTAACTTCTATAGATTGGTTGGAATCCTTCGCCAAGAGGCGCGTTTAAAAACGAATAGCGGGACTGCTGCCATTTGCTCTCATCCATCTTCAGTTCGACTTGAAAATCGCCCTCAACTTGCGCCTAGCCGATTGGAAGCGAACGGCCACGTCATGGTATGTCCTACCTTTAAAATTCTTCCCGGAATAGTAGTAGGGGATATATTTTTTTGCGAGGCCCTGAAAGTGCAGGGCATGGACTCTCACTGGATTTCTGGTTTCATCATTGCGGCGAAGGTAGGGATCCCGATCAATAAATCTAATTTCCTTTTTGCCCGATCGAGTCACGTATTCGTCCTCGTAGTAATTCCAGCCAGTGCCGATTGCCAAGTCAAAAACGTTTCCGTTTTGATCAATCGCCAAGTTTGTGATCCGAGATTCTCTCTCTCTCCAGAAAAGATAGAGCGTTGTCATGTCGCAAATTCCGCCGGGCTCTTGCTTGGTTAAATGCCAATTCCATTTTTGTTTGTAGAGTTCCTGGTATTCTCTCTGCCAAAGGCTGTTGAGGCAAAACGCGCAAAATTGCTCCAACAGGTCAATCGTCCAAAAGCTTATGTGGCCAGATGCGCACCACATAAACGAGTTGTGATCTTGTTTGGGAATCAGGAATGCGCAATCCGACATCGTATTTGAGTAATTTCTCTTGATCTCATCCACTGAGCTGCACAAAAGCACGTCGGAGTCAAGGTGCAACACAGACTGGACATGCTCAGTGCGCATATACTGCAAAAGATAAAACCATCTCAACCAGCAGCCCAATTCAAATTCATGGCTGTTATCGGACATGTGATGATAGTGGCTGCGAAATGTGTCGCTGTTCCTGTCGCGAAGATTTTCCAATGGCACAAACTGAACTTTTTCATGGACATTACAGTTTCCGAGCAAAACGACATCGGAATTGCCGTTCACAGACTTGGCCTGGTTTAAGGCATAGGGCAAATACCAACTGTTGCCATTGTGAATGAAGACTATTTTCATTTCTTAACCCCGCGTGCGCCTATCTAACGTTGATGCCCTCATTACGCGCTCTTCGGTCAACACTACTTTTGTGCCGCCAAAATTGCGTTTATATAAGTGCCTAAAGCTGTGGACTACTGAGTCGAACATTTATTAGCAACTCTACTAAATTTCATGTGAGTTCCCTCTATTCCGGCGTTGCAACTCTGTTCTTCCGTTTTTTTCGGGGAAATGGAAAAGCTCCAATTCTTAAACATTGAGCCAAGCTGCGCCTTTACCAGTACGCTCGGTTGGGCTGACCTTCTGCCTCGACGGGCGCTCCGTCGAAGATCCTAATTGCAGCAGGCGTTTCCTCCGGGAGCGGTCGTGTCCAATGTTCGTTATAAAGCTTTTGGTACTGTGGCCATTGATCCCAACGCTTTCCCTTAATTCCAAACATAATCTGCGTCGCGCCTCCCAAATGAACAGCTTTCTTGCCGAGACTCTTCACGAATGCGGCCAAAGGCAGACCGTAGGCACCTGCGCCGATCAACGCCACATCAAACTCAATTTCCCGCACTCGGGCGCACATCCAGTCCAGCGCATCGAACCACGTCTCGAAACGCGCTGGATTTTCCGCAAGCGACTGCACCGCCTTGAGCGTCTTGAGCGTGAACGCAGGAAGTATTTGTGGATCGTCAAAAAGAACCTCATGCTTTTCATACTGGCTTCGAATGCTGGCCTCGAAGGGATGAATCACTAGCACCGTACGTTCACCCAAAGCAGCCGTCCACGGATCTCGGTGAAAGTAAGGCTCAAGATCCTCCAAACGAATGGTTTTCGCCTGTGCTAAATAACGGGCCAGCTTGGCCTCCCCATTCAACCACGATCCCAGTACGTCAGTCTGGGTAAGATCTCGCAGGAATCGGTCGGCAAATCGACTCAGCGACTCATCTGTACATGGGAAAAAGCCTGAAGAGTAAAGCATTTCAAACTTAATCTTATCATCGAACCAGAATGTCTCCTGCCTGCCAATTACATAGTCATACATGTTCCTCAGACAACTCTTGCTCCGCTGATTCCAGTATCTTACTAATAACTTCAATTCCGTGCTCCCTATGCGGGCGATCATGCATGGATCCGCTGCCAAAAGCTTTTCCCGTATCAGGTTATTCGCACATTGGCCCTGGAAATCACCCGGATTTGGCCGCTCATCATCCGCGTGCCGCCTGCCGCCCGTCACGATTCTTCGCGCTGTCTTGAGCAGCAGGATTCCTATTGGGATCATCGAAAGACCTCCTTTGGTTGAACTACGCGCAGTGGGCTCGTTGGCGGAGGAAACTCGGGCAGTTCAGCAGGTTGGGCTGTCATGACAGTAAACTTCGTCGGTTCGAGCCCGCGGGCACCGAGCACTCCGGCGATCGCCTTCTCGACCTGGGCAGGCGAGATCGAGTTTAGGCACTTCAAGCCTATCGGGCACGGCTCGCGCAGCCAGCAAGGGGAACAGGGCAAATTCGAGGAGAGGAAAACGTTGGTCGTGCTCTTAACGCCAGCAGTGTGCTCATAACCACGCGGGCTCTCGTACCCACCGCAGATCGTCACCGAGGGTGTTCCGACGGCCACCGCGATGTGCATCGGCCCCGAGACGGGCCCGACGTAAAGGTCAGAGGCGGCCACGACCGCCACCAACTGCTCCAATGACGTCTTGCCCCGCATATCGATGTAGTTGCGGCTGGCAATGCTTCCACCGGCTGATTCTTCCCGGCCGATCTCGATCACGGTAGCGTTGCGCGCCAGCGAGGTGATCAATGCCAACCAGTTCGGGTCTGGCCAGTTCTTATTCGGTGTCCAGTCGCTGCTGCGGCGCACGAAGACGATATGTGGCCTGGCTAAGTGCGCGAAGGACTTTCTGTAGCCCTCGATCAGATCGCTGCGAGCGCTGCAATCCGGGTGGGTATCGGTGACCTTGAGACCGACCATGTCGCCGATAATCCGCGACAGATGCACTTCGGGTGGCAGGGCGTGCTCATAGCCCATGAGGAGGACGCCGGCTGGTTTCTGGTCGAACGGCAAGACCTCGTCGATGTAGGCCAAGCCCTTCACCAGTGGCCCGTATTTCGTATAGAAGCGGATGTAGCAGTGCGGATTCCGGCGTTTCAACTCGCGCAGCACCGGCGTGCACATCAGCACGTCGCCAAGGGCGCCGTCTCGCGCCAGGTCGATGTTCTGCCGATTACAAGGGCGACTTTTAAGCAGGTTGGGATAGTTCAACAGGCGAGCGATCGGCCCGGATCGCCGCAGGAATGGCCGACTGATCGCCATCCTGATTTTGTAGGGGTCAAAGCGCATATTCACAGACTTTCACTATGTTTTCATTCTGCATGGACTAGCCCGGCACGAACAGAGCGTTCCCGATCGCGCTGTGTCATAAAGCGCAAGAGATGGGAGATAGCGAAATCGCTTCGTCTAGGTTCTCGACGATAAAGCGGCTTTCAGGAATGCATGCCGCCTTAATCGTATCTGAAAATTGCCCGGCGGATTTTTCATTCGTAACAACTTCAAATAGCGCTGCCTCGTCTACGTAATCTTCTTCGCCCGATGCCGATCTTAGACCGACAGTGATGGAGTAATTACCGGGAGCAAGCCGTAAATTTGGTATGCACACGCGGATTTTGTGTCGGCCGGGTTCAGTGTAACGGGACATTCCCCAAAGCCGCGCTCGGGCGGAGGCAATTTCAAAGCCCGTCGAAGTGTGAATAGCGTACCCAAAAGAGAGAGTAGAAGTTCTCGACGGCACAGCAATCACGCACGCGAAATCGAGGGTCGAGCCAAATGGATAGGTCCAAATGCCCGCTTCCTCAGTCGGGCAGATGATCTCCCGCACGATTACGTTTTGGCGCACCCAGTTTGGGCGCTGGCGCTCCGATAGAAGAATCACTCGGCTATTCGCGCTCCGCTGTCGGCTATAGGCGTGGACGACGTCCGCAGGACGGCCCATCTCCCTCAACGAACCTTCATTCAACCAAAACACCCGACTGCACAATCGCAGGATCGAATCCAGGTTATGGCTCACGAACAGGACAGTGCGCCCATCTTGTCCTGCAACGTCCTGCAGTTTCCCAAGGCATTTTTTCTGAAATGCGGCGTCTCCCACGGCGAGGACTTCGTCGACAATTAAAATTTCTGGCTCCAAATGCGCGGCGACGGCGAAGGCAAGACGGACATACATGCCAGACGAATATCGTTTTACTGGTGTGTCGAGGAACTTCTCCGTTTCGGCGAATCCGACAATATCATCGAACTTGGCTTTGATCTCGGCCCGGCTCATCCCAAGGATCGAGCCGTTTAGATAAATGTTCTCTCGTCCGGTCAGTTCCGGGTGAAACCCTGTTCCGACCTCCAGCAGGCTGGCCACGCGACCCTTGATGCGGATTTGCCCTTCAGTTGGTTCCGTGATTCTGCTGAGAATCTTTAGTAGAGTGGATTTTCCTGCTCCGTTCCGGCCAATGATCCCCACCACCTCGCCCCGCTTAATGTCAAAGGAGACCCCCTTCAGAGCCCAAAAGTCTTTGGTCGCGGAGAGCGCGGCACTGGGCGCGCGAAACGGGCGCTTGAAATGGTCGGCAATCACGTCGCGAAGAGCGACGTAGCGCTGTTGTCCTTGCTGGTGCCGGAGACGGTACCGTTTGCCAAGGTTTTCAACTTTGATGATCCAGTCAGACATGATAACTGATTTACGGCGATTTTGTGTGAAGCTTGAGAAACCCGCGTTTTCGGAGTTGTTCGTTTCGTGCCGTCAACTAGATAACATCGGCAAAAGTACGCTCCATTTTTCGGAAATACCATGTGCCCGAAATGCAAAGAATTCCGGTCAGACCGATTGAAATCAAAAGGCCTGGCCAGAAAAGCGGGGCATCGCCCTTGAGTATCGCCCAGCGAAACCCGTCAATCACGCCCACCATGGGATTAAGGGAGTACAAAAGCCGCCACTGTTCCGGAACAATAGAACTGCTGAAACCGACCGGGGAAATATACAGCCCGAACTGTACGATGAACGGCACAATGTAGCGGAAGTCGCGATATTCAACATTCAACGCGCACAACCACAATCCCGCCCCGACGGCCGCTCCGAATGCCAGTGCTATAAAAAGCGGCAGGGACAGGATGCGCCAGTCCGGCCAGTAGTTGAACCAAGCCATCATCGCCACTAGGATCGAGAAGGAGATCAGAAGGTCCACCAAACTCGTGATTATCGAAGCCGCAGGCACAATGAGGCGCGGAAAATAGATTTTGGAGATAAGATTAGAGTTTGCGACAAGACTGTTGCTCGACTCGCTCAGGGCCGCCGAAAAGAATTGCCACGGCAGCATTGCGGCGAAAACCATGACGGCATAGGGCGCTGCGCCTTCAGACGGTAGCTTGGCGATCTTGCCAAAAACCACTGTAAAAACCCCCATCATCAGCACCGGACGAATCAATGCCCAGGCAACACCGATGACCGTCTGTTTGTATCGCACGGCAAGGTCGCGCCAAGCCAGGATATGAAACAACTCGCGGTACAGCCAAAGATCATGCCAGTACTGGCGTTCCGTGCGACCAGACTCGATAACTAGTTCGTAAGTAGAGTTCATCTTCTGAGAATATTAGGAAAGATTTAACAAGCGTTATTTAACCCCTTGGCATGGGGCGTCATGGCGTCTCCTCTGGCTCCGCAATGATTTCTTGAATTTGTTATGCAATCTGCAGCGGTACTCCGTGCTGAGTCGTAGTGTTTCTCTCGCAAACCAGATCAAGGAGGCGACGGAGAAGCAGAGAAGTCGTTCGTGAACTAGCATCGGCATTCGCGCAATGGAGCGCGCGTATTCCCACCAGAGTCTGACTCGTGGCTCGAGCGCAGGTTCTATTCCGGAGAAAAAAAGTCTCTTACCGTTTTGCGACGGGTCGAACCACTGTAGCAGTTCCGTCAGAGTCTTATTTGCGTAGGTCGATACGCCGGAATGAAATCTTCGTTGAAACAGAATTTCGGGAATCTCCCAGATCTCTCCCAGTATCGCCACCTCCAGCAGCAGAACCCAATCGCACGCGGGAAATCGATCAATCAGTCGGGTCTTTCTCAACATTTTGGAACGGAATATGCCAAATTGCGCTGTGGCCCAGTCGACCCTACGAAGCACATCCGCAACCCGCTCATGTGGTCGAGAGCGAGCTGTGTGGAGGCGTTCCGCAAGCATTGTGCGCCGTCCGTCTTTATCAATGATTTCCGTTCTCGGGGCGACGAGCGCTACCGTCGGCGGAGCTTTTTCAAGAACTTCAACGCACCGACTCAAAAATCCCGGTAGAAGCAGGTCGTCGTGCGCTGCCCACTTAAATAATTCTCCGCGCGCCAGCGCGAAAACCCGGTTATAATTTGCACTCGCGCCAATGTTGGTCTCATTTGTGTAATAACGAATTCGAACATCCCTAGCCGCGAGCCGCTGACAGATCTGCGGCGTGGCATCGGTAGATGCATTGTCCAAAATGATCAATTCGAAGTCTGTATAGTCCTGCTCAAGATGGGACTCAACCGCGGATTCGAGATACAATTCTCCGTTATAGACCGGCATGCCGATACTCAATTTTGGCACATTCATAACAAACTTCACCAGGCGGGTTCTATAACCGGGCCCAGTCCGATCGACTCGAGCCACGTCCGTATTTCATTCGGGGCGGTCTCCATCCATTTTTGTTTACCGACCAGCGCACCAATCATTTCGGAACGTGCAGCTCGTGTACCGCCGAAAGCCTGCGACAACTGGTACAGCCTTCTGCGGAGTACGTTCCGACGATGCCGCAAACCTGCGTAATAGCTTCTCATGTCGCTGCTCAAATTGAGCCAGCGAGATCTCAGACCCGAGATAACAGCCGGCTCAAGATACGGTTGGCATGATTCGAGCGCATCCTGAATCATTCCGTTAAACTTCCGGACATGGTGAACCGACGAGGTATCAATCGACGCGGTTAACTGCTTGCTATGTACGCGCCAACTAGCCCACGTGTCAGGGACATGGACGGTGTTGGCAACCAGGCCGGCTCTCATTTCCCAGTTAAAATCGCTGCTTGATCCCCACTTAGATGGGAAACCCCCAATTCGGGAGAAAAGCGACCGCCGAATAAGCAGTTGCGTGAAAGACATGTAGACATGCAATCCCGTAAGGTGCAGCAGCCCGTCGTAGGGCGCCCGACGCAAATGCGGCCGATGTGCCGAGTCCCCGACGCCGCGTCCGAAAACGGTGCAATTGGGCCACTTTGGCTCAGCGCGCGAAGCCCCATTCTCGTCAATGCAGACCAGAGGACAATGGGCCAGATCGCAGTCCTTGTGGCGCTCTAACGCTGCGACCATCTTCTCAAGGCAGTCGAGAGACATCGTATCGTCACTCGTCGCGATGTAGACATACTCGCCTCTTGTTTGACGGACACACTCATTCCATGCGGGATATGGTCCTTCACGCGGCCCTTGGACAGCGTGCATACGCTTTTCCTTAGCCGCCAAATTTTGGATAAATTCCCATGCTCCGTCATCGGAACAACTATCATAGACAAACAATTCCCAGTCAGGCAGTGTTTGCCCGAAAATCGAGTCAAATCGCTCTTGCAAGAACGGAAACATGTTTAAGTTTGGTACACAGATGGAAACACACGGAGTCATAGAAAGTTGGTCAAATCGTATATGTTTCTCGCCTTTTCGTGGGGCATTTATGGAGTAATAATAGATTCCAAAAGTTGTGCACAGGAGTAAGTCGGCTTGCCAAGGCTACGATGATAGTCGATTTTCGTAATTACTATCCGATTCCCAAACTTCTACGACTCCTGCGTCTGCCGCGCTCATGCACAATTTCCCTTGCTAACTTGGGCGCAATTCGGGCGAGTGCCCACTTTATCGCAATATTTGGGCTAAGTCGGAATTGAGCGGCTTTCGCTAAAGCTTCTCTGGCTTTTCGATATTCACCCTTCTCTAGAAACCAGTTTGCCCATTCGCTGTGAACGGCGGCCAGATCCCCTCGAATGCTCTTTAGAACACCGCTGGGCAACCGGGCGCTCATACGAAGGCGCTTTTCGAACCGGAGTTCGGCCATCCTCAGGCGAAAGTCGGCCTTATCCCAGTCGAGGCTCGCCGCGACATGACGTTGAGCCGGCGGGGTCCGGTCGATCAAAACCATAGGCATATTTACGAAACAGAGTCCCGTCTCGCATCCCAACCGAAATACGAAGTCATCGTCCTCGCCGCATCGAAGCGCAGGATCAAAGCCGCCTGCACGCCGCGCCAAGTCCGTCCGAGTAACCAAATTTTGCAACCAAACGGGGTGCAACCCCAGAACAGGGTCCCTCTTAAGCATATAGGCAAGTGGATCGGGGATCATGCCTATGGCTTCAGTGTGTCGCTTTCCCGCAAGTTCAAAGAGCGTCATCTTCATGTACGGGTTGTTCATGAACCAGGCGTCTGTGATGCAGGTACCGCATCGGTTCTCGAAGCGGGTGAGCGCCTGGAACTGCCACTCCAGCTTTCGCGGAAGCCAAAGATCGTCATCGTCGTTAAACGCCAACCATTCACCTTTCGCGTGAGCAATCCCGTTCTTGCGTGCAACGCTCGGCCCCTGATTTTCCTGGCGGACGTAAATGACGCGCTCGCGCCAACGCACATTCTCTGCGATGTAGCGCGGGAGCAGTTCAGGAGTGTCGTCAGTCGAACCATCATCAACTAGGATCACCTCGGAGACAGGCAGCGTCTGAGCCAGCACGCTTTCGACTGCATATTTCAAACGGTCGAAGCGGTTATAGAGCGGGATGACGACGGAGATTGTCGGGTGCATTGGCAATGTTTAGTGCGACACCGGAAAGAGGTCGGGCCGGTTGTGTAATTCGGTTCGTTGCATAATTGAATGGGTATTAGCCGGACCTTCCCCTGCCCGGGATCTGACGACCCAAAGCGCTAGCGAGGCTGACTGGCTTTGGTGCCGACCTTATTTCAACAAACCCGCGCTTGAGCAGATCCCTGTAGATCGCCGCCGGATTCGCGACGCGTTTTGCGGGCTTGTGCCATCGCATTAGAATGTTGGCGGCGTCTGGAAGAATATTTCGACGAATCATAGACCAGCACCAAAAAGTGATTACCGTGCATGACGTCGCAATCGGCAGCTCCAACCGCCACTTTTTGCGTATGAACAGGCAACAACGCCAGAATTGTAACGGCAGCATCCAATATCCATTGGTGTTGTGAATGCACAAAGCCGAGATGGCATACGACTTCATTCCCCGGCGCCGCGCTTCCAAACAAATGTCGGTCCCGTACATGTGAAAGCCGGGCAGTTTTTCATCGAATCGCAGGTTCGAGGACTTCCTCATTATCAGAAGCACCTCATCCAGAGATCTCACCTCACGAGGGCCTTCGAAGAAGTTCCCCAGCCTTCCGGATTCGTGGCAGTAAAGGAATCCCGGCCGGTCGTCCCATGATTTGTTGACTCCATATACGCCCGCAACCCCCCAGTTCGGATCTGACTTCGATAGCAAATCCAAAGCTCGACGAAGCGAAGCCAACCAGCCCGGAGGCAGATAAACATCTTGATGGACAAAAACCAGGAGATCGCTCTTCGCCTTATCGATAGCACAGTTATAGGCGGCGGCGGCACTGCTGTAGCCTCTCTGTAATATCACTTCCGTAGCTTCACGCAGGTCCGGAGAAGTCAACAGACAGCTTTTTAGCACGTCTTCGTTGTTTGTCGCGGAAATTACTGTCCAATCCATAAAGAGTAATTCGACTAGATGCCAGTAAGCTTTAGCGCTCGCTTTCTTCGAAACGCGGACGCGATTCGAAATGGTTTTCTGACATGTTGTTGTCGAAACCGCTAATAACTAGGAGTGGATGAAGCCCGGTCCCAACCCGGCTCCTGAGCAAGCGGAACGGAGGCCGCTGCCCGGCTGTGAATGCCAACCAGGCAGGAAATCGACGCCAGCAACCAAATCCACACCACAATCATCTGGTCGAAGTAACTAGTTGATAAAAAGGAGAAGCAGTGGGTGAACAATGAAACGCCGATTGCCCAGACAAAGAGTCCGGCCGGTGAACTCGGCGGTTCGTCGCGAAGCACGCGCCCCAATCCTTTGAAGCATGAAATAATGATTACAATGAAAAGTCCAAGTTTCAACGCCCCCCCAGTCACCCCCTCTGCAACATACTGGTTGACGATATCCACATTGTTAGCATCAACTCGCTGGCCAACTGTTCCCCAATCGGCAGTGTAAGTTGTCCCAAACAGCCACCACTCCTTGAAGTGCGCAATTGCCTGGTCGATGAGCCACGATCGGTACGCACCCTCGCCACCGAGGTTAGAACCCAAAATTGCCATCAAATGCCAGGCCGGACCGTTTATCACGAGCGGCATACAGAGAAACGCCACGAGCGCGCCCCAGCGAAGCGGGCGTAAGCATGTTCTCGCTTTCCACAAGACCAGACAACCTAGCCCGGCGAATATTGTGAGAAACGCACCGTGTGACGAGGCGATAAGGGCAATGACAATCGCCGAAACTGTCGCGGCGAAGGCCAACGCACGATCACCGGGCCGATAAAACAAAAGCGCGGCAAAAAGTGGGATTTGGGTGGCTCCGAATGTCCCGGCGATGATATAATTACCGAAAGCGCCCTGGCAGCGGAGCTCCCCCGCTCGTTCAGTCGTGATTTCCGGCACACCGCCAAATACGGAGAGCAGATTGTGCGCGGTCACCTTCTCCACCAGCATCAGCGCAGCAAGCGGCAAGCTTAAGAAAGCCAAAGTGCGTACTCCCGTAACAATATCCTCAAAATCCACAACCACGCACCGAACAAAAAAGTAGGTGCCGGCCGCGGTATAAGCCTCGCCCAATCGGTTCACGAAATGCGCCTGCGTCGGTTCGGACATTGTCCCAAATATTAGCGAGCCGAGCACCCACCAGACGAACAGGCTGTCCAACCGCGTCCACTTCAGTCCCTTCGCCTCGCCTTTGGCGGTAATTCGCAAGGCGCCAATCAGCAGCAGGAGACGGTAAAGTGGAAAATGGAACCCGAACAAAATCAATTGCTGTCCCAACGGCATGAGACAGGTGGGGACCAGTAGAGGACAAACAGCAAAACGCCTCGGTAGCGTCCAGATCAGACACGCCGTCACAATCAGCGCCACCGCCGCCACCGGGGTGACGTTCGATTCCTCTTGAATCGGTCCTTTCGCTGCCGATCCCCCGTGCACCGTCTGAGATTCGGAAGCGTGCGTTTCCTCGAGGTATTCGTCAATCCGAGGCAAAAAAATATAAATGGTCGCCGCGAAGACAATGGCGGCGATAAAAAACAGAACAATATTTGTGGACGCTCTCAGTTCCGACTCCTACCAGAGAAAATTAGTTGGCTCATCACACGACGCCGCATTTGAACAACTCGAAGGCCGAAGATGACCATAAACTTGCAGGGTTCGCTATTCATTCAGCCTGGGCTTCGGTGCGGCGCTCACAGCTGTATTGGGAAACGTGATTTCCAGGTAGCAACTTCAGTATCAGTTGCACCAAACCCTCCCGTTCATGGCTCCACGGGTGCGCCCCACACACTTGTTGCCCGCGTCGAGTGATTTCGCCTACTTCCAGTGGATGACGGATCGCGAACTCGATCTTGCGTGCCAGGTCGCCGGCATCGCCCAGCTCGAAGAAAATGAGAGAGTCTTCCGCAAAATATTCAAGTACGCCGGGCGCGGATGGCGCGATCACCGGTTTGCCGCGGGTGAGAAACTCGAAGATACGGGTGGGCGTGTTAATCTCCGTGAAAATGTTGCGAAGGTTCGGCACTACCCCCAGGTCGCAATCGTCGATCGCCTCAACGATCTCTACCAGCGTTCTTGGTCCAAGGTAGCGGACCCAATACTGATCGCCCTCCTTCACCGCGGCAAGGACCTGGTCGAGATATGGGGTGCGATCCCCATAGACTCTCAGTTCCACATTCGGCACGGCCTGCCGGACTTGGTTGACCGCTTCTACCGCCAGCCCTAAACCATGCCGTTCTACCAGCGTGCCGTGGTACATGACGACGAACGGTCTCGTTTCCGTCACAGAGCGCGCGATGGAGGGTGGACGCAAGGCGAAGATTTTTTCGTCTGGAGAGTTCATCACGACGCAGATCTTTTGCGCCGCACAGCTGCGGGAGAAGAAAATCTTGCGGAACGTTTCGCTGGCAGTGGTCACCGCATGCGCAAAGGAAATGCTCAATTTCTCCAAAGCCTTCAACAGCCGAACGGTCCGGCTCCCTTCTTGCACCCCAAAAATGGCCTGCATTAACTCAGGCATGGGGTCTTGGAGATCAAGTACAACTTTTGCGCCGAGTAACCGGGGAACCAGTGCGCTGAATACCAGGATATCCGGCATGTTGTGCACAATCACGAGGTCATATCGCCGCGTCAGCGATCGGCACACAAGCAGTACGAAGCAGATCACCAGAAATCTCAGGTAGTGGAACAGGTACCATGCCTTCCCGCCGCGACGATGCCGAAGCGGAACGCGCAGGACTTCCACCCCGTTGTTGCGCGACCAGGTTAGCTCCTCCTTGTTTTGTTTCGCGCAAATCCGCTCGACGAGCATCCCTTCCTCGACCAACGCCTCCGCCTCCCGGGTAATCCGTGGTGATAAGTCGAGGAGACTTATCACCACAACTCGCCTCCCGCTGAGACGACGAGGCTTGATCGGGTTCGCGATTATTGGAATTTCCGCAGAATTTGCACGGTTAGCTGGCATGATTGATATGGGCTATTTGGGCTATAGTAGAAGCTGGGCACACGGAGAGCTCGCAAAAGCTTTGGATCGGAACGAGCGCGGCAACCGGTCAGACTTCGCATTCGAGCCACTTCGGGCCATAAGAGCGGCTCTTGTTGAAGATCGCGGAAACGTCGGCCTTTGCCGCGGTAAGCTCAGCATAAGCGCGCTTTACCACCTCCCGGTTGCTTACCTCCGCCTCGACGACAAGCAGGACTTTGTCCATAACGCCGGCCATGGCCAGCGCGGAACTTGTGCCGCTGAGGGAAGGCATGTCAATGACAACGTACTCGAAGTCGCTTGCCTTTAATCCCGCAATCATGGAATAAAATCGCCTCGGATCGAAACCCTTGTCCACGAGCAGAACTTTTCCGTCGCACATTTCCGAAAGAGCGGCAGCAAGGCCTGCTGCGATGGTGGACGCTCCCGCGCCGGCCGAGCAGCCTGTCAGGCCTACCAGCTTCGGTTTGTGAGTCATTCTATTGCTCTCGAAATAGAGAACGAGGCGATCGCGTAGGGCTTCGCAAAAGGGCCGAATGGGGTGGTAGCTCTCCCACGGAGCCAGGCTCGAGGATCCGTTCGCCGAATCAGCTCCCATCGAATCTTCGTCTCCATTATTCATCCGCAGGCGCAATTGCCCGTTGCGTCCAACATGAGGAATCGAGAGCAACAAGGGAATCCGCANTCCTGACTCAAGCTCGCGCCGTCGTTTCACNGACCGGTCCAACAACAATTCGTTGAGCAAGGCAATTGCAATCCCGACCGCCAGCCCNGAGCCGGCGACGCCAAGGATAAGTTTCTGCCTCATCCCGGAGGCCNTCCCCTCCAATTCCGGCTTCTGGACGACAGTGATGTTGGGCATCCTGGATGGATTCAGGGCTTCATCGATGCGGGCTTTCTCCAAGCTCGACGCGTAATAGGTATAATTCTTTTCATCTACTTCCTTCTGGCGTTCAAGCTGCGCGATTTGCGGTCCCAAGTCCCAAATCGTCTTCGCTTTATCCTGTAAACTGCGCAGCCGAGTCTGCAGCGCTTCAATCTTGGCCTCAGTCGCCGCGAGCAGAGCTTTCTCAGACCCAAGATCGGATTGGAGGGTTGAGGAACCCGCTGGAGCCCGAGCAATCAGGTTCGGGAACTTCTTTTCCAAGTCCCACTGTCGCTTTTGCAGGTCGTCGAGCAGCGCCTGTTTGACTTTTACCAGCGNATTCTCCGGAGTGTACCTCGCCTGCAACTCGGTAACGCTTTGACTCATAAATGTCACCCGGCTAANTAAAGCCTGGTACTCATGAATGATCTCGCTGCTCGGTTCGCGGGTTGCACCGTCCGGTTGCACTACACCGGCTCCGGCCAGCCACTTTTCGATTTGTTTTACACGAGCATCTTGCGCGGCGAAGTCCGACTTGGCGGCATCCAACTCCTCCTGGCCCTTGACCAATTCCGTATTGAGAGTCGCCGTAATTTCCGCCAACGAACTGATCCCGGATTTGGCCTTCAGCTGTTTCAATTCCTCCTCGCTTTGCATTAAACTCGTCCGCAACCGGTCAGTTTCCCGCTTCGCGAATTCGAACCCGCCTACCGAGCGGTGGACTTCCAGATGTTTGTCAAAATACAGGGGTAAGAGTGCCTGCAGCACTTGCACTGCAAGTTCCGGATTCTTGTTCTTGTAGGTAATGGAAATGATGTCGGAATCCCTGATCGCGGTCACTTTCAATCCTGAAAGGATATAGCGGCCCGCATCAGTTAGCGTGGGTTTGGCTTTGGTTTCCTCCTTGGCCTTGGCTCCAGTTCCTGGAAACAGCCGGTCGACGCCGACCGCATGGGCAACCTGCGTAGCCACATTGCTGGCCGCATCCATTAACGTGGGTTTGGCTTCCGTTGCTGGAAAAAGCCGATCGACGCCGACCGCCTGAGCAACCTGCGTAGCCAGATCCAAGGTGTTCAGGATCTCGACTTCCGAATTCATCACGTTTTCGCCTTCCAAAGCGGGCAATCTGACTTGGGCATCTTCGGGCGAGTCAACCGGGCTTTTGTCCACGATGTACCGCACAAATACTTTAGCATTCGCTTCGTAGTACCGCGGAAGAACAAAATAAAGCGGCACTGCAGCCAGGATGCCGGCCGTGGCAAAAAGAAATATCCACCACTTATGTCTAAAAAGAATGGACAGAATATCATGGAAATTCATGCCGGTATTCTGCGGTTCGGATCGTGCTTCTAACATAGCTTTAAAAAAGTTAATTTTGCTTTCAGGCCATCGCATCTATCGCAACGGCCTGTTTAACGCCTCGGATGACTATCTCTAACTGCGCCGCGGTCAATTCGGGAAACATTGGTAGTGACACGAACTCAGCTGCGCAGCGTTCAGCAATAGGGAACGCACCTCGCTCGTGACCGAGGCTCCGGTAAGCCTCCTGCAAATGGACTGGAACCGGGTAATGGATGCCCGTAGCGATACCCTGATCGGCGAGCCGCTTCATCACTTCTTCTCTGTCGCTCACGCGAATCGCGTAGACATGATAAACGTGCCGGACGCGGGAGGTCTGCGCCGGGGTTACGATCCCTTCGACCTCACTCAATGCAGCATCATAATACGCCGCGTGGGCCCGCCGGCGCTGATTGCCAGCCTCCAGGTACCGCAACTTGATCCGGAGAACAGCCCCCTGAATTCCATCCATGCGACAGTTCCATCCGACCACCGAGTGAAAATATTTTCGCACCTGGCCATGGTCCCGAAGGATACTGATTTTCTCATGTAACTCGGCGCTGCCGGTCACGATGGCGCCGGCTTCACCGAACGCCCCAAGATTCTTTCCAGGATAAAAACTGAAACACGCCGTATCACCTAGTGTCCCGACCCGTCTCCCCTTATATTCCGCGCCGTGCGCCTGGCACGCATCTTCGATGACGTAAAGGCCCTGCTCTCGTGCAAATTCCACAATAGGATCCATGTCCGCAGGCTGGCCAAACAGATGAACAGGAATGATCGCTTTCGTCTTTGTTGTCAGAACGCTTTGAAGCGCCTCCGGACTCATGGTGTAGGTTCGTTCGTCCACGTCAACAAACACCGGACGCGCCCCACAGTAGGTAATGGCTTCAGCTGTCGCCATGAACGTCGTCGGCACAGTGATCACCTCATCTCCGGGACCGACACCGCAAGCCAACAGGCTCAGCCAAAGCGCCTCAGTGCCGCTACCGACACCGAGAGCGTACGGTACATCGCAATAAGCTGCGAAATCCTGTTCGAACGCAGCCACAAACGGCCCACCGGCGAACGCGGACCTCTCGATGACCTCCTGAATGGCGGGGTTTATCTCGTTCATCATCGGAAGATGATGAGACTTAAGGTCAAGAAACGGTACTTTGATTTGCATTTTCCTTTGAAGGTTTCTTCAATATTCTGGCTGGGTTGCCCGCCACAATCGCATTGGGAGGCACGTCTTTTGTCACGACGCTCCCCGCTCCAACAAGGGCGTTTTCGCCAATGGTAATTCCTCCCAGCAGTGTCGCACCCGAGCCGATTGCGGCTCCCTGCTTGACTACGGTTTTCTGGCAATCCCAGTCAGATTCCGTCTTGAGGAGTCCGACGCTNGTAATCGCGCTAGGATGGCGATCGTTGATGAAAATAACTCCGTGACCGACAAACACGCCGGACTCGATGGTCACACCTTCACAAATGAAGGTGTGACTGCTGATTTTGCAGCGAGCACCGATTTTGGCTCCCTTTTGAACTTCGACAAACGTGCCAATTCTCGTTTCGTCGCCGATTTCACAACCATAAAGGTTGACGAATCCGTGAATTCTGACATCGCGACCAAGTTTTACGTCCGGCGCAATCCGCGCGTAATCGGGAAGTTCTTTATCCATAGCTGCTGGCCCTGCAACCCCTAGGCTCGAACCAGATCTCGAAGCTGCCTCTGCGCCTGGTTTGAGGTCCCGTTATAGGATCGGGAAAATGTGACTGGCGCGCCTTGGTTCTTGAGCGATTGGGAAGCAGCCTCGAGAATTCGGACCAGTTCCAAACCTTCGTTACCACCTGACAACGGGTTGGCGCCTTTTTCGATGCAATCCAGGAAATGTTGGCATTCGGTTTTCAGCGGCTCCTCTTGTTTGAGGTGCGGGATATAGCTGTCCCCGTAGTGATAGGAGTAGTGAAAATCAGCGAACGTGTCGTAATGGGGCGGGCGCTCCACACGCACGTCATAGATCCGGAGCTTTTCGTGTGTCTGCAAATCGTCATAGACGATCATGCGCCGCGTCCCGACGATCGTCATTTCGCGCACTTTCCTCGGTTCAAGCCAACTGCTTTGAATGGTGGCGAATCGTTTGTTCCGAAATGAAAGTGAAATATTCGTCACATCCTCGATGCCCTGGGTGACGTGGGCGTTCCCCTGACAATTCACGACCAGCGGCCCTTCGCCCAGAATGTGCAGGATGATCGAAATGTCGTGCGGAGCGAGATCCCAGGCGACATTGATATCTTTCTGGAATAGGCCCAGGTTCAGACGGCGCGAATTGATGTAGCGGATTTCGCCAAGGTCCCCGGCCTCCACAATCTCGGCTATTTTCCGGACTGGAGCTGAATAGAGGAAGGTGTGCCCGATCATCAGAACCAGGCCCTTACTGTCAGCGATCTCGATCAGTTCTTCGCACTCGGCGGCGCTCGATGCCATCGGCTTTTCAATGAACGTATGCTTTCCGGCAAGGAGGCTCGCCTTCGCCAGCGTATAGTGATGCTTCACCGGCGTTGCCACTACAACCGCGTCCAATCCCACTCCATTAAGTAAATGCTCGTAGTCCGTTACGCCCTCAACATCTGAATAAAGGCTCCGCATGTGCTCCAACCGTGAAAGGCTGACGTCGCACATCGCCCTCAGATTGCAATTGGGCAGTCCTTTGAAGTTGCGAACAAGATTGGGGCCCCAGTATCCGCATCCGACCACACCCACAACGATTGGTTTTTTCATATCACCGCCAATTCATCCGCACTTAAGCTGCCGCCCCTGGCCGATTTCCGTTCTTTTCGGAAAAGCCAGTCTGCCTCGCTGCTGTTGTTGCTCCAAAGCCACAATTAGGGCGGCACCAACGCCGACCGGTAAGGAATTTATCGGCCATGATTTCTGCTGGTTAAGCAATATCTTCGAAGTTTTCATCCGAACGGATAATACAAATCCACAAGCTGCTTCCGGGAAACGTAGCCCGTGGGCAAATACACGGTCGCGGTGAAATCGTGCCGCTGCAGGACCGGCCAAGCGGCTGCGTGGAAGTCCCGAAATCCGTNATCAAAAGTGATCGCAACCACGCGAGGTCCGTTAATTGTTCCGTCGGCAAGCATGGGAAGGATCCACATGCAAGCTGCCGCCCCTGGCCGATTTCCATTCTTTCCGGAAAGGCTACTCTGCTTCGCTGCTCTTGCTGCTCCAAAGTACAATTCGGCGTCCATGCCGACGGGTAAGGCATATATCGACCGCGGTTCCGCCTGCTTAAGCAATATCCTCGGAGTGTTCGCCAGCGCGGCGAATCACGAATCACAAGCTGTCGTTTCGTTGTTCAATCGCCGGCCGAACTACTCAGCGTCGCCCGGGGGAGTATCCCGGAAAAATTAGGCGGCGAGTTGGGAAGCAAGCGCAAAGGCAGTTTATCGTCGATGTTGAAGTCCGGATTAGAGCGCGGCGTGGCCGCAACCACAGAGGGGCGAATTTCAAACTCCAAGCATTGTGCCCAAATTTGGTAAACACCTACGCAGCGAGCGGATGTTCCAACTGCGGCAGAACATTTGAGAGTTCGACTTCAGCCTCCGTTTTCCTGCCGAGGAAATCCATTAAAATTCTTACTCGCGCCTGGC
>JGI26340J50214_10000046_pt1 | contig 39290 bp, 27 predicted proteins | sample BogFormECP12_OM2_FD_50214 | JGI IMG/M metagenome (IMG submission 50214)
CGCGATAGCATCAGCATCAACTAATCCGTCCTCAGTCATTCTACCTATCTTAGATACCTAGTTGATCACCTGATTGATCTATGGCTACCCCGCGACACCCTAGTTAACGGCCTGAAGCGTTATGTTGCTAGCAGACGTGGATGTGATTCAACTCAAGGTTCCGTGAATCAGTTTCGGACGAATTACAAAAACTCTTTAATGACGCACCCGGAAATTTACCTAACCTCTTGAGTAGACAATCGGTGAAAGCGGTTTTCAGTGGCCAAGATTCACGGGTTCGATTCCCGTCCCCGCCTCAATATGCTGATTTTTAGATAGTTACGACCAATAGCTCGGCAACTGGCTCTACGAACCAAGGTTCAACGGGTATAGGGCCCTCGCCTTCAAAGCTGATATCATTCAGACAGAAACAAATTGATCTTCTTGCTGTTAGGCTAGGCACATTAATGTGATTGGCAGCTGAGCAGACCGAGATCCTCCAGCTTTTTCAGCCTGTCAGAAAGAACATTGGTGGTGATGCCCTCGTTAGACGCCAAAAGGTCCTGGAATTTTGATTTTCCCGAGAAAAGGTCACGGATAACCAATAGAGTCCACTTATCACCCACCCAATCTAAACTACAAGCCAAGGGACACGGTGATCGCTGTTTTGTAGCTGGCAAGGGCACACACTTTGATTTGGGCAACATTGAAAATAATATATAAAAACTTACAGTGACTGTCAATTTTCAATTGACACTCGCAAAGTCGCTTGCATAATCATATTGACTCTTCTATTGCTAGCTACCCAAATAAACCTCGATTCTGACCGTTTAGCCGTATTGTCCTTATGAGCCTAGACTCCCCAGTACAAAACCATCGTAGCATCAAGATCTTGGTTACCGGTGCAGCCGGTGGAAACCAAGGAGCTACCGGTCGCCGGGTCACCGAACTGTTGCTCCAGGACGGTTTCTCTGTCCGTGCTTTCGTGCGCATACAGGACGAACGGTCCGAGCGCCTGCACAAGCTTGGGGCCGAGATTGTGGTGGGCGACCTCCGCGACATCAGTGCCGTCCGCGCCGCTTTAGAGGGAATTTCCCGAGCCTACTTTTGTTACCCGCTAAGCGAGGATTTTCTTGAGGCTGCCTCCATTCTTGCGATTGCCGCTAAACAAAGAGCTCTCGAGACAGTGGTTCATCTTTCGCACGGAAGCGCAAATGATACGTCTCTGAGCCGCGCCTCACGGCGGCAGTGGCAGGCAGAACAGATCTTCAACTGGGCCGACATCGGCGCCGTTCATTTGTTGGGTGCGCTATTTTTCGAGAACCTCGTCCGCCTAGCTGGACCTGGCATTGCCAAAGAAGGTAAAATCTTTCTGCCGTTAGGTGATGGCTCTGGTATAATTCCAACGGTCGCTGGAACCGATATCGCAAGGGTAGCCGCAAATATCTTGGCCGATCCTGACAAGCACAAGGGCAAGGCTTACTACGTTTCGGGGCCGCAACAGTTCACTATCCGCGAAATTGCCGGCATATTCTCAAGGGTGCTAAAACGACCTGTAGACTACGTGCAGGTCCCGCTGGAAACGTGGCAAGAAAATTTTGCCCGAGTCGCCCGCCCTAGTGCCTATTTGCTCCAGCATCTTTCAAGCACACTGGAGATGTTTGCGCGTCTGAGGCTTCAGACCGGCCGGGAAGGACCACCGGGCGTCGAGCAAATCACGGCCTCAAATCCGGTTTCACTGGAAAGCTTCCTTCGTGAGAACGCAGAGGCTGAGGACCGATTTTGGCTTGAGAGCCAGTTACCTGTGGCAGATAGCCCATCTGGTCGGGGGCGCAGGGTTCTGCTGAACTGGCTGGATGAACGAAGGCGAAGAAGTTAAGCGACGGAGGCGCCATAGCATCGAGGAGATCCAGAGGCTGGTGGCAGAGTTTCGGACCTGCGGGTTGCGACAGAGCGAGTTTTGTCGAATCCACGGGCTGACACATGGCACGCTGCAGCGAGACCTCAGGAGAGAGCGGATCGGCTGCGGCCCGCAAGGGGAGGTCAAGGTTGGCCCGGTGCGGCAGCTTTCGCAAATCGAAACACGCAATTGTTTCGTCAAATTGCAGGGCTATCCTCGCTGACAGGTTCATCACTTGCACCTCTCCGCGGAGCGCTCAGCGTGGCCAGAAGTGTTGGACCATTTCAGCAAATATCCGCACCGGAGGAGGAATTAACACTGTTTCAAAGATGGTTATTAAGTCGAAATACGCGCGAATTTCGGCGATTTTACCGTCGGATATCCTTATCAGATCGCAGCCTTCGACATCAATACTTCCACCCATAGGCGGTACTCCGAAATAGCTTCCGTCCTGGGTGCCGGTCATGCGGAATCGTAAGGCCACGCGGTTGCCTTCCGCGATCCGATCGATTTCCGTAAACCGCTTGTTGGAAAAGGCCTTACGAATTTCGGACATGAAGCGAATGAAGCCCCTGCTGTCCAAACCTTGACGTGTGGAAGGTCCGTAAAAGACGAAATCAGGCGACAGGATCTCATCCGCTTTCGCATAGTCGGCGTTATTCAGGAGCTCCAGCAAGTAGCGGTCCACTAAAATGCTTTGATCTTCCGTCATCTGTTAGTTCGTAACGTACCGCTGATGCCGCGAGTGATCCAAGATTAATATTGGCGGAATTCTTGTCAAGCGCTGGTCGTCTGCGGCCTAACTTTGAAATTTATTCATGATCGTGGAGCAGATCTGTCTGAGTTGACACTCCTTGTGTATAAAGAAATGGTCACCTTCAAACATGCGGAACTGAAAACCACCCGAAGTAAGGTGGCCCCACGCGGCAATATCTTCCTGGTTGACGTCGGGATCGTCCAGGCCACCGAATGCGAAAATTGGAAAAGATGAAAATGGCTGTGGATGGAATTTATAAGAATCGCACACTGCAAAATCAGCTTTAATGATTGGCAGGATAAGCTTCATGAGTTCCGAGTTCAGCAGGAGGGATTCTGGGGTGCCATTCATTGCCCGGATTTCCTGTATAAGCGCAGAGTCCGTCATTTGCGACTTTCGTGAGCCGTTTTCGCCCGAGCGACCAGGGGCACGACAAGAAGAAACGAAAAGGGCGCACGGTGGACGCCCAAGTTGTTCGAGTGTCCGGGCAAGTTCGAAAGCAAGAAGCGCCCCCATACTATGTCCCACTAGAGCGAAGGACTCTCTTACGCGAGGAACAACGATGCCAGTCATACCCTCCATTGCCGCCGAGAAATCCGTTATAAGCGGTTCTTGAAATCTCTCTTGCCGGCCTGGCAATCCGATTGGTATTACTTCGATTGAAGCGTGTAAAAATCTTTTCCATTTTGTAAAATAATTGGAGCTTCCGCCGGCGTGGTGAAAGCAGAAAAGTTGCGCTGAGACTTTTACTTTGGGCTTCATATGGGCACACTTGCGGTGGAAATAGTATTTCGGTATATCGAGTGCAATTGAAATTCGCTTTCTTTGAGAGTAGCCAACTGCCAATTACTAGCAGGATAAAATGTCCCGAGGAAAAATGGCTTATACTCTATGACTTCGTCTGAGCTCTCCGCAGTATTTTTTTTCCAGGTATTTTTCATCCTGGCCGTATGTCGATGTGTAAGCATTGTGGCCCGCCGCGTTGGTCAGCCACAGGTTGTTGGTGAAATGGTCGCCGGAGTTATCATGGGTCCTTCGTTGTTTGGGCTACTTTTTCCTGGCTGGCAGCATTTTATATTCCCGACGGATTCGCTTAAGTTTTTGTATGTGCTGGCACAGTTCGGCATCAGCCTCTATATGTTTCTTGTTGGCACCGAATTCGAAATTGATCTATTTCGGTCCAGAGGACGCAGCGCGGCATCGGTCTCGATTGCAGGCATGGTCGCGCCTTTTATTCTGGGCGGACTTTTGGCGCTATGGACCAGAAAGGTTCCGGGACTCTTCTCTGAAAAGGCGAACGACATTGAAGCCGTTTTGTTTATGGGCGCGGCAATGTCCATCACTGCGTTGCCGATGCTGGCTCGCATCATTTACGAACGTGGCATAGTGGGGACATCTCTCGGAACTTTAGTATTGGCTGCCGGCGCCATTGGTGACGCGGCAGCGTGGTGTGTTCTTGCGATCGTGCTCGCAAGTTTTGGTGGTGACATCATGATCGCGATTAAGGCGATTGCAGGGGGAGCACTCTATGGTCTGCTCACTTTGACCGTTGGTCGAAAACTCCTCGACCGATTGGGTGTTGTTGCGGAACGGAATGGCGGGATCGGCCCGACGCTGCTGGGGGTGACTTTGATGCTATTGATGCTCGCTTCGTGGACTACCGATGCAATCGGGATTCATTCTATTTTCGGCGGATTCATCCTTGGTGTGGCGGTACCCCGCGGTTTCTATGCGCAGGAATTGCGGAGAAAGCTTGAACCTTTGGCAGTAGTATTTTTCCTCCCGATTTTTTTCACGTTCTCAGGCCTGAGTACCCGGCTGGATACGGTAAACAGTCTTCCATTGCTGTTGATTGCGATCGTGGTGCTGTTTGCAGCTGTAGCAGGTAAGGGGGGCGCTTGCTGGTTAGCGGCCCGCCTAAGCGGCGAAAGGAATCGAACCGCCCTTGCAGTTGGCACTCTCATGAACGCCAGGGGATTGACGGAGTTAATCCTGCTTAATATCGGTTTGCAGAAGGGTATTATCGAGCCGGCTCTGTTTTCGATCATGGTCGGTATGGCGATTGTAACCACGCTAATGGCATCACCCGTTTTCGAGCTAGTATATCGGAAGAAGCCGACGATGGTGACGGATCAGGAGACAGCTCCTGCTAACGCTTAGCCCGATATTTGCCGAACGTGGTATTTGGCGAAGCGGAGAGACAGGTGTGGCGGCGATATCGCTAAGAATCTCGCCACTGCGTTTTATTTTACGTAGCATGTCCAGGTTCAATCTTAGCCCGTCGCCGGGTTGCAACCACAAGGTTTTCACGGGTCCCGTTTGATCAAAATAATCAGAAGTGAAACTGCGCCAACTTCTACGATCCAATGACCAAGGTCGTTGCCAGGCCACAACAGGCGCACGGTATTGGAAAGATGGATGCCCTTCAATTGCAACGCGGCACCGACAGCCATTACGCCGCACGTCGCCACTATTGCAATGAGTCGCTTCAACGTCCGTCGCAGCCGGCGTACTTCGTTGGCGCTGGCATTTTCGGCGACACTGGTGTTTGGCACCCGTTGCTGTAGCGATGGGACAACGCGGAGCAGCAAACCCAGAATAGATGGGATGCGGCCGGAAATAATGTCTTCGAAAGAGCTCCGAATGGCCTTTGTAACCGCTTCCTGTATCAAACGTTGCGCAAACGGGGAAGTCTCGGTCCATGGGTCGAACTTCGGATCCAGGTTGGCGGTCACTCCGGAGAGGATACCCATCGCGCGAGTCATGAACAGCATCTCGGTTTGAAACTGGAAGGGCGTTGATGCGAGGAGCCCTTCGTATTTTTCGAAGAAAGCCATCGCCTGCGGTCCTGAAAGGTCGCTTTCCCGCATCTGGCCGAGAAAAGTTCCCCAGAAATCGTCCAACTGGGCCTGAATCATTTCTTCGACACGATCCAGGTCGGCGCCAGGCAGGAGCACGCCCACTTTTGAATAAGCATCGAGAATGCGGTGTGCGTCGCGGGTTCCCAAACCGATGGCGAACTCACGCAATCCGTCGCGGAGTCGCGCCGGCATTTCCACCATCATTCCGAAATCGACGACCACGAGCTGGAACGGCCGTCCCTCGGCGTAAGGTACCGGGTCGCCGGGACTGAAACCTCTCCAGAAAGGGGGATGCTCGTCGAGTTCGCCGGCCGTCGGCATGGGACGAATAAACAGATTTCCGGGATGAGGATCGGCGTGGATTCGGTAAGTGACGAAGAACTGCCGGAGATATACATTGTAGACCTTGCGCGCGACGGACTTCCGATCGATGCCCACGTGTTCCAGGGCGGCGAGGTCATCGATGCGGATGTAGGAGACGTCCTCCATGGTCAGCGTGCTTTCGGAGCTTTGTTCCGGGTAAACCCGCGGAGTGGCAACGCCGGGATCCGCCGCGAAATCGTCCGCAAACAGCTCCAGGTTGCGGGCTTCCAGCCGCAAGTCCAACTCGCGCGTGGTTACCCCATCAAACTCGTCGACAATCGCGTTAACATTGGCGCGGCGGGCGATGGGCCGCAGGAGCGCGAGCCAGCGGGACACCTTGCGGAGCAGTTTGAGATCCGCTCGGATGATCTCGCGAATTCCCGGACGCAGTACCTTTACGACCACGGAATCGCCAGCCAGCGTCTGGGCGCGGTGCACCTGTGCGAGCGAAGCGGAACCCATCGGGTGCGGCGCGAGCCACGCGAAGACTGATTCGATCCGGCACCCGAAAGCGGCTTCGATCTGGCCGATAACTGCTTCTGTCGACTCCGGCGGGACTTCATCACGGAGCGACTCCAACTCTCGTGTGATCTCGATGGGAAGGACATCGACGCGTGTACTCAGAAACTGGCCGAGCTTCACCCAGAGGCCCTGTAATTCGAGGGCAAGTTCTTTGTAACGGGCTGTCAGCCGCTGCCAGCGCGGTACCCAAGGCGTGCGGAAAGCGCTCAGCACCGGAAATCGTAAAATCCATTCCCACCAAAGAAAATGGATAAATACTCCGGTGAAGTACGCGACGATGCGAAACCGGCGGCGTCTGAGAGAGCGCACATCGAATTCGTGGGGCAAAGCTCCAAGCGGACTCCGGTCCGGCGCGGGAAGAGTGGTAACAGGTTTTTCGACGGTTGGACGTACACTAGTGGTAGCCATATTGCTGGAGCCCTCCAGCGGCGCGAAGGCATTCCTGGTGATTACTGCATCGGACATATCGACGAATGGGGAGATGCCGCTTCTGCCTTGAGTCCCAGCCGGGCGCCCGTACCACCGGCGCGTCTCAGAAACATCCTGATCCCCTGTTCCTCGAAGTATCGATCGGTCGCTTTCCGGCTGCCCTTCCAATTGCCGTAATCGTCGATGATCAATACTCCTCCCGTGACAAGACGGGGAAATAAGTGGGCAAGTTCATGGTAAGTGGACTCATACAAATCCGAGTCCAGATGCAATATTGAAATCCGTTCGGGCGCGGACGCCGGGAGCGTTTTCTCCACCATTCCTTTCACGAGGACCACCTGCGCTTCGGGATAACCGGTGGCTTGCATATTCCGCCGGACCTCTTCGATCGGGGCGTAAAAGAGGCCCGAGTGGCCGCCACGGAGCGTCGTCGCGACTTTCATCGCGAGCTGGAACGGGCCCGAACCCACGTCCTCATCGTGACAGCCAAGGTCTGGCATGCCTTCATAGGTGTCGTAAAGATAGAGTTTCCGGTCGCAGCTGCCACACTGCAAAAACGCAAGGGCCGCGATCATGGAACTACCGCCCTTCCAGACCCCGCACTCCACAAAGTCGCCCGCAATTCCCGCCCTCGCCACATAGCAGGCGGCTTCGTACATTGCATGCATCTCTTTGAACGGCGTAAGAGTTTGCTCCTGGCACTTCCGGTAAATCTCGAAGAAGCCGGGCTCGACATCACGGACCTGTTCCGCACCGATTCCAATCGAAAATTCCTCCTGCAGACGAGACAGTTTGACAAACAACGGCAGAAATGTGCGCTCCTGTATCTTGGATATCTCAGCGAGAAACGGCAAAGGGAAACTAGTCATAAGCCGATGTGTGTCTCTACTAGGTCATGCGTCAGATCCCGGTACGCGTTCACCGCGGGCATGCGGTTGGGGCTTTGCTCCCACAACTCCGCGACCCTCGGCACCAGCATTGCGTCTGCGAGTGCGAGTCCGAACGATTGATTCCCAACGTAGAGCTTTGCTCCTGCCACTACTTGCGCAAACTCCACAAGGTTATTGACCCGGTAGAATTCAAGCTCGAAGTGAGTGCGGCAAAAGAACCGCCATTCTTCTTCCAGACCCACGAAAACAGCGTGCCGGGCGTATTTTTTTAAACCGGACCAGTCGAGCTTGCCCGAATGGCGGGCCGTCTTACATACCACGATACTGGCGGTTGGTCTGGGGGAGATCCCGGTGAGCCATGGGATGCTCAGATCGACCCGGCCCGGCAAGCCTGCACTTTCCCAATGAAACTGCGCCAGATCCACGGTCATTCTTGGTACGATTTGACGGCGGATCGCCTTGACGAAACCGCCGAACAAGACGCCGGCGATGTCGTCGAGTTGGTAGGTTATGATGTTGAACGCGTGCGCTGGCATAGCCCTCGCCCGAAACCGGTCGAGATCATACATTACAGGCTGGCCATCAAACAAGACCGCTCGATCGATGTAGTCCTGAGTTTGCAGAAGTTCGATCATGACCTCTGCAGCCGCCAGGCCCAGAGGGGGCTTTTCGCGGTATTGCGTCCGATGGTCGACATAGAAGGTTCCGCCTCCCAGCGCTCGAACCGTGGGCAGGCTGTAGATGATGTCACCGAGTTTTCCGCTATGCCGAAAGGTATTCAATCCTCTTCCGACGCCTTATGCGCAGGCTCCAGTGCAGATTTGGCAGCCGGGGGCTGAATCGCGCCCAAACTACGTGCGATACTTCGGACGGTTTGGAGCCACCCTCGCGGCAACAAGGTCTGCACGCTGAGACCAATGCTGAAAAAGTCGCGGCCTCGAAGTGGAATCCGAAAGGAATCCGCTGCCACGCCTTTGCAGCGAACGTTCCGCAGACGGTGTGTTAACGCATACTCCGAGACCACGCGCTCGATCGTCACACCGGGGGAAAGCTGCGTGATTAAATCTTGTAATGTGAAAAGCATCTTGCGGAAAATAAGGAATTGCCCGGAGAATTGCGCACCTGCACTAAGCAACCGTCCCACCAGGCTGGTCAAGCTGCCGGAGCCGGGAATCGATCCCAGCGGAAGGGAGTCCATAAAGCGTTCGATTTCCTGCTTGAGCAGATCGCGTGTAGCATCGGTCTTCGAGAGAGAGAGCCCCAAAAGAGCTTTCTGCACGTGTCCTTCATCGCGGAGCGGCAGCATCACGAAGAGCAGGATCAGGTTGCGCCGGTCATCCTCGGTCAAGCTGCCGGTCAGCGCCCAGTCCAGCAGGACGATATCACCGGTCGCTTCATCTACGCGGAGGTTCCCGGCGTGGGGGTCAGCATGGAACGGCGAGCTTGCTTCCCAGGAGAATAGAGGCCGGGCTACGAGGCATTCCGCAAGGTTCCGAGCCAGTCCCGCGCGCCGCTGCGGATCATCGGCGAACGCTTCGACAATCTTTACGCTTGGCTCTTCTGTCATCGCCGTTATGGTCTCGGTGGACAGCTCTGAGAGCGGCTGCGGCACACGAATGCCGGGGACCCCTGTATAACGGAACCGGGCGCCCATTAGGTTCGCTCGTTCGTTAACGAAGTCCGTTTCGCGTTCGAACAATTCGCGCACGTTGTCCAGGATGGCACGCAGATTGAGCTGATCCAGATCGTAGTTATTCCTGTTCGCCTCAAAGAAATTTGCCAGCTCTTCGAGCAGAGCGAGATCCTCCTGAAAATGGCGGGTGATGAACGGCTTGAGGACCTTTAAAACACCCGTGAGAGGTTCGCTGGAGCCGGGAAAGCGGCGTTTAAACCGCATTAACGCGCTTACGCTCCCTTCGGCGTAAAGTCCCGGCTCAAGTTCAAGGAGTTGATCTGCCAACTGGCTCGCCAGTCCGCGTTCGATTTCCGCGCGGATCTCGGGTTCGGTAACCTCGCGTATTCCTTCTTCGAGGAGTTCCAGGCGGGAACGGAATTTGGCGTCCAGATCGGGATTGCGTGACACGATCTGGCCTATCTTCTGAAGGGTGGGAATGCGGCTGATGAACAACATGACGCGATCTTCCAACGGGGCCGTTTCGCGCAGAGCCAGTTGTTCGATCAATTTAGGCACTAGGCGGTCGGGGCTGAGCCGGGCGCCAACGAACGCGATTCCATCTCGGACGACCGGACGCCACTTTGCATAGACTTCGGGCACCAGTTCTTCCACCGGCAGCAAAGCGCGCAGCAAATCCTCCACGACATTCCTGTGAGCGTCCCAATCGAAGCCTGACAGAAGCACTTGCAAGTTCGCTGCGTCCAAACTACCGCTCGTCATCCCCGTCATGAGTACTGGCGCCACACCCTCTGGAAGAATATCGAGCAGCCGCGAGAGAGCACGGCCTCTGTCCGGCATGGATTGTGGTGACGCGGGCATATTCGGTTTATTTTAAGGGCCGCGGCGTGGATCAAGTGCCGATCGCGGTGGTGACCATTCCAGGACCTGTTTTGTTTTCACCCGGCCTCCCATTGTGCAATTATCTAACTTATCGTTGCACCGGCCACCAACGGATGTGCATTCGCCGGCTTGCCATTATCTCTAACGCGCTCTTGCAAGATCGAGCGGATGAGCTTTTCGAATTTTCCGCATGCATCCAGTTGAGCCGAACGGGCCGCCAGCATTTTTGCAGTCGCTCGGTACCGTTGCTGTTCTAGCATGCTGCTGATGACAGGGCGTAGGGCGCTTTCGTTGACCTCACTTTCCCTCATCAATTCACACGCACCGGCCCTGCGCACGATTTGAGAGAAAAGCATCTGATCCATATTGGATATCAGGCCAAGGAATGGCGTCCCGGCGGACAAAGCCTGTTGCCCGGACATGGTGCCGCCATTGCAAATGACTAAGCTGGACCGCTGTGCAGCCTCGGTGCCCGGGAGAAAATCGGCGATGTAGACGTTGGATGGCACAGCATCGGGGTTGGCGCGGGCCGCCGTCGCTGCCAATACCGTTACCGGCAGCTTCCCCAGAACATTGAAGACGGAGGTTAGCAGTCGCGGCTGGCCTGTGCTGCCCAGGGATACATACACGCAGGGCCGGTCCGCTGGTACATTATCCCACCAGGCCGGTTTCTCGGATGAAGGAGACCAGAGAAGCGGACCCAGGAACATGTGCGTGGGCGGCAACGAGCTCTTCAAGCGGAATAAACCCGGATCATTGGGGAAAACCGTATAGTCGCCATAGGTGAAACAGGCCTGATAATCCGGACCGATGCCAGGGAGCCCGTATCTCACCCGGAGGAGATTGATAGGTAGTGAATGGACAGCGAACGCCGCCGGACGGATGAATTGGAAAATCAAGTTCGCCAGCGGCATCCCGAACCGGTCGGAAAATTCGCAATCGGTCAAGGTATATTCGACATCCACCGAGGAGCTCCAATGGGCGTCGCAGACATTGATATAAGTCGCGTGAGAGAGCCGGCTGCTGACGGCGAGAGATTGACGCAGATCACCGACTACTATGTCCGGTTTGAACCTTCGCAGAATCTGAATATCCGCCTGGACGTAGCGGTCCAGCGTTTCGAAATCATAGGCTGGCTCCTGGCGCGCCAATCGCGCCGTCACGACGCTGCCTGGCAGAGACTTCAGATCCGCGACTTCGAAAGTGGTTTCGGTAAACAAGTGGCTGTAGCGCGGATCGCGGGCCAGACAGACTTCGAATCCCGCCTGGCTGAGATGCCGGGCGAGCAGATACGCCCGGGCGACATGCGAAATGGCCGATGCCTCGGCAACGAAAAGAACACGAGGGCGCCGTTCTTCGATTGAGCGACGTGGCGCCGTTTTATGTTTTTTCTCGTATCTGTCTTCCAGGACCCGGATGGAATCCGAATAAAGTCTTGCGACATCCACTGGCAAATCCAGTTTGTCGATTACAGAGAGACCGTAATATTCTCGATGCTGGGAGAGGCTCTCGGTCGTGTATGTGACGTCCACGTGGGGAATGTGCCGGAACCGTTTGCGACCTGCGTGGATCATCGCCAGCCAGAGCCGCCAGTCGAGGTTGATGGCGTCCTGGATTCCGCCTGCTGCTTCGTATGCGGCGCGCGTCATGATTGCGTCCGATGTATCGATGAAATTGAAGCGTTGAAGTTTTTTCGCCGAGTTTTCATTCCAATCCGGCTTCTCCCAGATGAAGGGCGCACCTGACAGCGGCCCGATCGGTGCTGGTGGGTGAACATTTTTGCGAATTTCGCCCGAGAACTTTTCTCCGAAAATCGTGCCAAGGAGATGGTAGGGGAGAGCGACGGCATTGTGCAGGATATCGTCCGTGTTCGCGTTCGCGGCGTAAACGACACGGGTGTCACAATAAACCAGGTCGAGCCCGGACTTGCACTCGGTGAATGCATGGACGCAGCGCAACAGATGGTCTGGTCCGAATGCATTGTCGGCGTCAAGAAAGGCAAGCAGTTCCCCTTTTGATCGCTCTACGCCGAGGCGCTTAGGCTTTGCTCCCGGCGCGGCCGGACCGCCTCTCGAAGCAAGGTCTTCGTAGTGGATCCGATCGTCGCGGTACGAGGATATCAGGCTTTCGATCGCGTCCCGAATGTCGCCCGGTGGATGGTCGCTGACCACCCAAAGTTCCCAGTCGGGGTAAGTTTGGGCGATGACAGACCCGATGGCGCGGGAGAGCATCGAATCGCTCGCTCCATCGGGGCGCTGCGACTCGATTTCCCCATACGTGGACATCACAACGCTTACGAGGTGCCCGGCGGGTGACTGTCTGTTCATCTTCGTATCTGCACCTCCTTGAGCGACATTCGGCAGCGCTGAAGCACTGAAGAGCCTAATACGCCTCCAACCCCTGGACTAACCAGCCGTTCGTGTCCAACCATGCAACCGCTTCCGCCACGCGTTCGTTCGTATAGGTATCGCTGGGCACCAGCATATGTTCCAACGGTACGTTTAAACGATAGAAGTTCTTCTCTCCCAGCAGCTTCCCGCACTCCCACGCCACGGTTTCGTTGCCGCCCTGGAGAAACGCGTCGATCAGAACGAGCGGATTCAACGGATCCAGCAACCACTGGCGGTAGCCCCATGTCGCCGAGCCGTTGACGAATTCCGGGGCGAGGAATTGGGCGGTTCCCACAAGGTTGCGCCCGGTGCCGACTGAGAGCAGATGGATCAGGTCAAGCGACTCAGTCGGCAGTATGGGCGTCGGATGGGCCGGGATTCCGCCGTGGAGCGAGCCAACGATTGCAGAGAGCGCTATCATCGCCGGATTATTCGCTACCAGGCCGCCATCCACGTAGCCCGGTCCCACTCCATTCAGCGCCTGGTATATCGGTAGTTCCAACGGCGCGGCGCTGGTGCGCATGGCCACGTCCACGACTTTCTCAGTTAGGTCGGAATCGGGTTCTAATTTGATAGCGTAATGTCTTCCCGTCGGCCTGTGATGGTAGGGAATGTTGGTGTAGAGTTTCGAAATCCAACTGCGATCGATGCCGTACTGGCCGTTGTCGAGTTGGTAGCTGCAGATGATTACTTTTTGCTTGAGCTCTCCCAGCGTCTTTTCACCGAAATGCTGAATAAGGAACTGCTTCAATACGTCGTTGAGGAAAAGTGAGCGGCAGCCGGCGGCGGCCTGGCCCAGTCCTAGCGCGGTGCGGAAGATGATTCCCGCGAGCTCCTGCCACTGGTCCGACTGGAACGGAGCCAGCGGTTTATTTTGCATTCCCTCGAGCGCCTTTCGGGCGACCTCATTGGCCTTCAACCCTCCGAGTATGCTCTCGTTGACGTCTTGCCAGAATTTCTGGATTATGTTCAGCGCGTCCGTCGGCTTCTCGAAATCCGCCAAGAACAACGAGTTGATCCCCCCTGCCGACGTTCCTACGAAGATCTGCGCCTGGTCCAGAAAATTCTTTTTTGGGTTTGCGGTTTCGATTCGCTGGAGCAGGTCGGCAGTGTTCATGCCGTTCCCTCCGTCCATGCTCAGAATTTTAATTGGGCCAATTGGAGTTTCCATTTNAAGTTTGCCTACCTTTCGTTGCCTACCTTTCGTTGCCTGGGGTCGGAATTTGGTTAATGGTTGCCAAGAAAGACGAAGCGAATTCCGACGAGATTTTGGGATCGAGCATCAGAGTCATGTGCGAACCGGGGGCATCGTGTACCCGGACGTCGCGGCACCATTCCCGGATGTTCCTCAGTAAATTGTCGCTGCCACGTTCGGTAGTGCCGGCCTGAGCCGTTCGGAACATCGTGACTGCGCCGTCGAAGAACCTCGGCTGATAGCGCCGGAAGCCTCGGGCGCTGGCGAGAAAAACACGTAGTGAACGCCAACCGCTCCCGATGAGACCTAGGGCGAACCGGCTTCCCGCCGATGGCCCACGGCGCCAGATATCGGACAGTGACTCGGGAAGCGCGATGCCCAGCCAGCGGGCCAGCATTCGGATAGCCTGGTAATTGATCGGGATGCGCTCGACAAACGGATAAGTAACCGCCCACCAGAATGGGCGCATCATCGACACGCCACCCGGCAGTCGTCCATTTTCGGGCAGGCAGGCATCGATCAGTGCGAGGTATGCGACCTCTTTTCCAGCGTCGCGCAACTGGCAAGCCATTTCGAACGCGACCGGGCCGCCGAGGGACCAGCCTGCGATGCAATACGGCCCACGGGGATCCACGGATGTCATCGCTGCGACGTATCGGCGCGCCTCATCGGCAATGGACGCCGCCGGCGTGCCCTGCGTAAGGCCCGGAGCTTCAAATCCGTAGACCGCGCGGTCGCCGGAAAGTGCGCCCGCGAACGCGGCGTAACAGGCCGGGNTGCCACTCGCTGGTGGCGTGAGGAACAAAGGCGGCTGCAAATTGCTCCCGGAGCGCAAGGTGAGCAAGCCTTTAGGGAGCTTTCTGGCAAGGCTGCGGGCGTCGTCAACGAAGGCGGCCAATGCTTCGACCGTGGGCGCGCTCATCATGCGCGAGAGAGGTAATTCCACGCCAAAATTTTCGCGGATCGTCAGTGCCAACCGTGTCGCAAAAAGTGAATCGCCACCCAGTGCAAAAAAATCGTCGCGTACGTCCACCGGTCCGACCTTTAGAAACTCCTGCCAGAGCGCGGCGATCCTGCCTTCTGTCGGTGTGCGCGGCGGCATATACCCTAGACGTTCCCGCATTTCATCACGCGTTTCGGGCGCCGGTAATTTCTTACGGTCGATTTTGCCATTGGAGTTCCTGGCCAACTCCGGGAGCACGACGAATGCAGATGGAATCATGTGACCCGGTAACCGGCCGGCGATGAAGGTTCGCAGCGCTTCCAGGACCAATCCAGCCGTCGTATTCGGAACGATGTAGGCAACGATTCCCCGTCCGCCGGCATCGAATTCCCGGATGTCGGCGGCGGCGTCACGAATGCCTTGATGGGCCAGCAAGGCAGCCTCGATTTCGCCGAGTTCGATCCGGCACCCGTTCACCTTGACCTGAGTGTCCAGGCGACCCAAAAATTCGATTTCGCCGTCGAGGCGGAAGCGGCAGAAGTCGCCCGTGCGGTACGCTCTTTCCCCGCCGGGCAACGTTACGAACCCGTCAGCAGTCAGCGCCGGCTGGTTCCAATAGCCATTCGCGAGACTGCGCCCGCCAACGATCAATTCCCCTGCAACGCCCCGCGGTACCGGTTGGAGTGTGGGATCGACGATTCGCACCCAGACATTATCGATCGGACGTCCAATTGACGGGACGCCGCCATTGCCACCGGTCGCCACCCGGCCGGATGTCGCGACCACCGCGTTCTCAGTAGGTCCATAGTTATTTACCAACTGAAAGGGGAGGCTATCCGGCGGTCCCTTTCGGAGACGGTCGCCGCCGGTGAGCAGATAGCGCAGCTTTGCTCTGGCCGGCCAGCGCATCTCGATCAGGTCCTCGGCCAGTCCGGTAGGCGCGAAGGTGACCGTGATTTTGTTTTTCACAAGCCAGTCGCGCATTTCGGGAGCGTTTGCGATGAACTCGCGAGGCGCGCAATAGACGCTGGCGCCCGACGCCAGGTAAGGCCAGATTTCCCAGATTGAGGCGTCGAACGCGACGGAGGCCACCTGGCTGGCGCGGTCGCCGTCCGTTATTGCAAACGCGCGCCGGTGCCAGCCGACGAGGTTGGCCAGGGCGCTGTGAGAAACGGATACTCCCTTGGGCTTGCCAGTAGAGCCGGAGGTGTAAATCATGTATGCCTTGTCGCTTGCTAACGGAAGCTCGAAGGGGTCGGGCATGGCGGCGTCACGCTCCACTCGCACCAACTCTACGGTATCGGGTAGAGAATCCGGTGACTGGCCGTTCACAATGGCGAATCTCGCCCCGCAATCGCGGATCATGAACTCGACCCGGGGCGGCGGGTACAGCGGGTCGATTGGGACGAAGGCAGCGCCTGCGATCATTACGGCGAGTTGTGCCGTCACAAAGTCTGTCCCGCCGTGAAGAAACAGGACGATATGGTCAGCGCGGTCCACGCCCTGCAAGCGAAGATATCCTGCCAAGCGATTCGCCCGCGAGAGCAGTTCACCGTAGCTCAAATTGTGCCGGCCATCTGCTATCGCCAAGGCGTTCGGGTGCTCGTGCGCGTAGGTCTCGAACAGAGCGAGCGGCTGAGGAGCGTCGGATGTGTCGGCCCCGCGTAATTCGGCTTCGCAGAGCTCGTGGCTGGTAAGGATAGACACTCGACTCAATGGCGTGTCTGGCGCAGCGACCAGCGATTTCACGAGCGTCACGAAGTGGCGCCCAATTTGCCTCGCGGTAGAGCCTTCAAATTTGTCGGAGTCGTAATCGAGCACACCCTTCAGTTCCGTTCCGGTCTCCTCCATGGCAAGAACGAGGTCGAATTTGGAGGCTCCGGTGCCAACGTCCATTGGCTCGATCGAAAACTCCCCTGATTCCGGAGTCGGGCTGAACTTTTTCTGCAGATCGAAAAGCACGCCGACAAGGGATCGGCTGGAATCGCCTTTCAGGCCGAGAGCGCGGACAACGCGCTCGAGAGGAACCTCCTGGTTCGCTTGAGCGTCGAGAGTAGTTTTGCGAACGCGTCTCAAAAGTTCGCGGAATGTGGCGTTTCCGGACAAGTCCGTTCGCAGGATCACCGTGTTAATGAACACACCGACAATGCCGCTGAGCGCGCTCCGGTTGCGATTTACGATCGGTAGACCGACCAGGATATCGTCGTGTCCTGAGTAGCGAGCCAGCAGCACATTGAAAACTGCGAGCAGAGCCATGAAGAGAGTCGCTCCAGACTCCTTTGCAATGCTTTTCAGTTCTTCCACGGCTTGGGCGGGACAAACAAACAATTCGCGCCCCGCGGCGTGCGCCTCAGATCTGGAAAAATGATGATCGACCGCCAACTCCGGAGCGCCAGGCGCTCCCTGCAACTGTTTTTTCCAGTACTCGATTTGCAGTTCGAGACTGGCGGACGTCCGTTCGAAGTGCGTTTGTTCCCAGACGGCAAAATCGACATACTGCGGACCGGGTGGCGCCCACGCCGGTTCACGACCGGCGACGAGTGCCACGTAGGCCGTGAAAAGTTCGCGAAAGATGATTCCGGCAGACCAGCCGTCGAAGATGATGTGGTGCATCGCGAAGATGAGCCGGTAGCTCTCGTCGCTGACAATCCAGACACGGGCGCGGAATAACGGTCCTTCGTCCAATCGAAACGGTTCGCGCAGAATGCGGCGCGATTCTATTTCGTAAAGAGACTCACGCTCAGTATTTGCGTGGCTGCGGAGGTCAGATACCTCCATGGCAGGGATAGCGCAGCCACCGAGGCGTTGGAAGAGACGCCCTTGGGTCGAATGAAAAGTCACGGTGAAAATCTCGTGACGGCGCATCACTTGTTCAAAACTCTGCTGCAGCACGCTAGTGTCCAATCGACCTCTGAGCGAGAGTCCGAACGATTCTGTGTAAATCGGCCGCTCCGGATCCCACTGGTGGTTGAACCACATTCGTTCCTGCGCGGAGGATAGAGGAAAGTCTCGTTGTTGCCCTCGCGGTTGAACTGGAATTTCGTCCGAGACCGACGCTGTTCCGGCGACGTCGGTCCGAAGCAGCCGTCGCTGCAGTACCGCACGGCGCTCCGGCGACAGAGCCGCCAGGCGGCGCGACAACTCGGTGCTAGTTTCAGCCGACATGGGCACACGCTGGTTTCACGGACATCTTGGGAGGCGCCGGCAGGTGGATTCGTCGCATCGTTGCGGCCGCAATTTCTTCTACCGTTACCAGCTTGCCTGGATCGAACAGGCCATCGCTGTGCCAACGATCGGGTTGGAGTGAGATCGCATAGGGATTGACGGGGCCTGCAGGAGCGTTGGGGAGGAGCTCCGCTGCTTGAAGAAACATCGCTGCGGCAAGGGATTCGCACAGTTTGAGATTCTCGGAAAAACGCTCGAGCAATGCGTCTCCCGGCAGGTCGTCCATCAATTCGTAGTGCAGCCTGCGCATAATGTCGATCGCGAGAACATCAATGAACGCGGGCTCACACTCGCGGCGCTCCAACGCGTCCCACTCACGGAAAAACGCCTGCATCTTGGAATTCAGGTGGTTCACCCGCTGGAGACAGCTGCCCGCACGCTGGAGCAGATCCAAATCGCAAAGACGTCCGCCGATGAACTGCAGAGTGAGAAAGCCCCAATAGATGGTAAAATCCCACACAATCTTGGCCGGCATGACTCGGGGATTACCCATTAGCGGGTACTGCCCCTCGTAAACGGAAATCGACGATTCGTACGTGTTGAGATAGATGCGATTGTATTCATTGGCCCGTCCGGAAATGTCCTCCCGGTTAAGATCGCGGAGGATGAGATCCACGATGAAAGTGTTGCTCATTCCAATGAAATCGCTGCCCGGCGAATAAAAGGGATCGGTAAATACTCCGGCTTCGCCGGTGAGGGCCCAGCGATCACCCGAAAAAACGCGTGCGCATCCGTGCGCGTACCCTTTCAGGGCGAGGAAATCCATCAGCTTATCTCGTCTCTGTTCGACAACGCCAGCACAGTAGGGCTCATAGCGCCGCATCCATTCAAGGGCGGCGTCGAATGAGCGCATCTCGCTTATTGGGTGCAAGGAGGCGTCGGCGACAATCCCGACGCTTGTCGCCGAGGGAGCCAGCGGAATGAACCAGACCCAGTAACCCCGGCCCATAAAATGGTTCGTACTGAGCCATCGCAAGCCGGCCGGAATCCGACTGCGCCAATCCGGCTTATCAGACCATTCGTCAATATCGATCTTTTCGGCTATGCGGAACCAGACTGCATTGCACTTGTGACCAGTCTCCCGCGCGAGTCCCAGTTGACGTTTGAGCAGTGCCGCCCTGCCCGAGGCGTCAACCACCCATCGTGCAGCAACCAAGTGGGTCTGGCCGTCGCGCTCGAGAGTGACATAGTGCAGGCAATCGTCGTTGCGCGTTACTTTTCTGGCTTTGCAGCGATCGCGAAAATCCACTCCCAATGCGACATTCTCTTCGCGGAGCGCGTTTTCCAGCCGTCCGCGATCTAACTGATAGGCCGGCACCGGCGGAAAATAAGATGCGCCCATTTCCACGCGGCCGGCCACGTCTTTGGCATTTCCGCGCGAGAAAAAATAGCGGAGCCCGGCTTTGGGAAGCTGTGAGGATTTCATGTGGGGCTCAAGGCCAAGAACGCGGGAGAAATAATGCGCGCCGATCTCTACCGTCGACTCACCCACTTTGTGGGCCGATTCGCGCACGGGATGCGGGCGAAATTCGGCAACCAGAACCGACACAGAGGGTAGTGCTCGCTTGAGTTGACGGGCCAGTGTTTGTCCCGCAAGACCTCCGCCGAGTACAACCACATCGAATTTCTCGCCCGCCGGACCCGGCTCCGGAGTCCGTTCGATGGCCGGTTCGGTACTGCTGCTTTCACTTTGCTTCCGGACTGTTCGAAGCACCAGGTCGCGTTGCTCCGGGCTCAGGGCGGCAAATCTCCTGGATAAGTCAGTCATTGGCGTTGGAGTTACATTCCGACCGCAGCGGCTAACTCAGGTTCTGATTCTTTGGCGACGATCGCGCGTCGCAGGTCGGTTAGGATATCGGCGCGTTTCGCCGCCTTTGCCAAGTGCTCGCTCAACGTCAAGCCGAAATCCGATATCGGGCTTTCCGGAAGTTTGCCGTGCACTTGCCGATATATCTCGGCGCCAAAGGCTTCGAGAAGGCTTACATTATCTCGAAGCTTCGCGCGCAAAGCATCGTCGTCGTATCCACCGTCCATTTCCATGTGTACCAACGGATAAACGAAGGGGATCTGGGTCAGGTCCACGTATGAACCCGAGTAGACCTCTTCTTTGGTATCCTCATCCCAGGAGCGAAAGAAATCCTGCATCCTCCGCTGCAGCACCTGAAACTGGAGCAGCTCCGGTTTGATCGATTTCATGAAGCCGATATCGGCGATCTTGTCGTGAAAGAAGATAGGGCAGAGGGCCGCCCAGTACCAGACGATGTCCCAGAGCGCCTTCGCCACGAACACCTGCGCATTTCCCATGAGCGGATACTGATCCTGGAAGACGCGGATGGCGGTGTCGTAGAGGAAATTCAAGTAAAGCCAGTCATAGAACTTCACGTGCTCAGCCAAGTCGCCACCCGAAAGGTCTTGTCGCACGAGTTCGGTAACGATGGTATTTCCAATACCAATGAAATCGGAACCCGGTGAATAGAGAGGATCGGTGAAGAGCGCCGCATCGCCAATCAGCGCCCAACGCTCCTTCGAATAGACTTGCTCTGTTGTGTGCGCCAATCGCTTTATGGCGAGGAAGTCCTGTACCAGGTGCCGGTTCCGGCGAAGCAGGTCGCCCACCAGCGGTTCATTTCTGTCGAGCCAATCGTTGAACCGGTCCGGATTGTTGAATGTGTCCAGAGGATGGATGCGTGGATCGGCCACAATCCCGACGCTGGTCGATCCAGAGGCGAGGCGAATGAGCCAGACCCAATATCCGCGTCCCATCAAATGATTCGTTGAATACTGCCGGAAGCCGGTCAGCATGCGTCCGAGAAACTCGCGATCTTCTGTAAACGTGTCGATATTGATCGGTAGCTTGACGCGCAACCAAGCGGCATTGACGTTGTGTTCAGACTGCTTCGATAGCCCGAATTTTCGGCGGAGCAGCGCATAGCGGCCGGTGGCGTCAACCGCCCACCGTGCTTTCACCTGGTACATCTGGCCGCCCCTTGTAAATTCGACGACGTGAGGAGCGCCTTCCTGGCCAACTGTCAAATCGTTGACGCGGCAGTCGTCGAGAAATCCGGCCCCTACCTTTGCGGCATGAACAGCCAGCATATTTTCAAACCGGCCGCGGTCGATCTGATAGCTGGGAATCGGTAATATGTGATTTTCAAAAGGCCCCAGCTCGACCCGTTTCGCGATATCGCTGTTATCGCCGTAAGGTGAGAAAAACCGGAGCCCCATTTTTCGCAGCTGCCGGTCCTCAAGATGTTCCTTAAAGCCCAGAATCGTGTCGTAATAGTGGGCACCGATCTCGACCGAAGATTCTCCCACTTTGTGTGCTGCTTCCGGAGCAGGATATTTTGCACTGTTCAGGACGAGAACGCTCACATCAGGGAGCGAACGCCGCAGCTGAATTGAAAGTGTTAACCCGGAAAGGCCGCCACCCATGATGACAACATCGTATTTCTCTTGGAGAGTGTGCTCCGCCGGCCGCGTTGGAACTTCCTCTGCATTCGCCGCCGAATTGCGGCTTTCTGCTTCTTTGGAGATTAATTTCGCCAGCACGGCCCGCCTTTGCTCAGGTAGAGCCGCAATTCGTTTGTTTAGATCCTTCATACGTTTTTAAACCTTGTTGCTTATGACCTGAGATCACTTTCTCCGCCTAGAAGCGCTTCAATTTCCTCCGGTGACATTTTCTCAACCTGCGTGAGCAACTCCTCGATCTGATTATCGTCCGCCAGCTTGTCGCCAACCTGCTCTGCCAGCTTCGCGATCGTACCCGTAAAAAGGTCAACCATAGACATGCTCAGGTTCATTGTGATTTCGATGTGGTTCTTCAATTCGACGACCATGATCGAGTCCATGCCAAGGGAAGTCAGCGGCTCCCGTGGATCCAATCGGGCCGGATCGAGTTGCAGGACACGGGCAACCGCGATTGTGAGATGCTCTTCGAGCCGTTTGCGACGCTCGTCCGGTTCTGCCAGAAGGAGCTGCAGTAGCAATGCCGCGGAAGCTTGTTCTTCCTGGGCAGAGCGTTGCACGGTCTTCGCCGCTGCTTTGAGCTCGGACACCATCGGGGAAGGAGGAATCCTGCTCCAGTCGGCGCTGACGACAACGGCCTGTACGGGATTAAGCGCGTGGATTCTCTCCATGGCCTCAAGCGCCTGGCTTGGCAGCATCAGGAACACGCCAGAACGTCCGCTTTTGTCCGTCGACTCCAGCCTTGCAAAAAGTCCCACTTCGGCCCAAGGGCCCCAGTTAATCGTAGTCGCGGGCAGCCCAATGCTTCGCCGCCAGTGAGCGAGATGATCCATGAATGCGTTACCCGCTGCATAGTGAGCCTGGCCAAACTGGCCCAGAACGGAGGAGAGAGAGGAAAAGAGCGTGAAGAAATCCAAAGGAAGATCCTTAGTGGCTTCGTGCAGCGCGAGCGATCCTGCGACTTTTGGCCCGAGGACCTTGGCAAACGTTTCCTCACCAAGCCGCAGCATAAACTGATCTTCGACAATGCCGGCAGCGTGAATGACCCCGCCAATTATAGGCCAACCTTCCGCGTGAAATCCCTTGATAAACGCTTTGATTTCTGCGGCATCGGCAACATCCAGAGCAGGTGTATGCACCGAGGCTCCTAAACGTTCGAGCGCACGCACCGCCTCTGTTTTCGCGGAGGGCAACTCCAACCATTGAGAGCGCGGGGGTAACGGAGTCCGGCCGGCGAGAATGAAGTGCCGTGCTCCGCGTTCCACCATCCACCGCACAACCGCCAGGCCAAGACCACCCAATCCCCCGGTGATCAAATAAGATGCATCGGCACGGAAAACGACTCCGCGATGCCGTGCGACGTCCGGCGCCAATCGCATTTTGGAGACGAAACGTCTCCCTTGATGAAAAGCCAGGTAGCGCTCACTGTCCGGAGCGAGCAATTCGTCAGCCAGTAGTTCGGCCTCCTCTGGAGAGAGTGCCCCGAGATCGACGATGCTGCTCCTTAATTCCGGGTGTTCCAGTGCCACAACTTTGCCAAAACCCCACAGTTCTGCTGCCTTGGACAAAACCGGAACACGTCCACCCGCCGGTTGGGTCTCCCGAGTGACGATCCACAGCGCCGGCATCGCCTTGCTGCGGCGTTCGGCCAGCGCTTTCACCAATCGTAGCGGAACGAAGCAGGGCTCCTCCGCGTTGCTGAGGCCGCGGAGATAAACGAGCCCTGATGCAGCTTCGCCGGCATACTTCTCGATATCGGGTTCGTCGGCGGGCACGGTGATGCATTCGATGCCTCGAGCCCGCAAAATGGTCGCGAGCCGAGTCCCGAATCCGTCTGCGTCGCCAAAGATTGTCCAGGCTCCCTGGGCGAGGGTTGGGGACTCCTCCCGGGATTTTTCTTCCCAGCAAACGTCATAAATCCAATCGCGAAGTCTGCCGCGGGCACCCATTTGACCTGACCCGACGTGTGCAAGCCGCAGCCCTTCGAGCTCAAAAAAGACTTTGCCGCCGTTATCGACGATCAGGAGGTCGGCGCGAAGTTCCGGATCTCCCGCTACGCCCGATTGCAGCCGAGCCACACAGGTCGCACGAGCGCCCGGGCTCGAATAGAACCGGGCCCTGTGGATCCCTCGCGGTACGTAGCTTTCCGGGCTGTAAACGCCGGTTTCTCCCGGCCTAATCGTCGCGGCCACCACCTGCAGGGCGGCATCGATCAGAACCGGATGAACGCAGTAGTTTGCTGCATCGCCGGCCAGCCCGGGGGCGAGTTCCAGCTCTGCGATAGCTTCACCTTCAGTGCGCCAGACGTTTGTGATGGCTCGGAAATTGTCGCCATATTCGAGACCCTGTGCGGCCATCGCTTCATAGTGCTGCTGCGCAGAGATCAGCTCGGTGCAGCGGGCCCGAACTTCCTCAATCGGGCTCGATCCGTGCTCCTCACGACTAACGCGCGCCTTCCCGGTCGCATGACATGTCCATTCGTTGGCATCATTTTCACGCGCGCTGAATCGATAAACGTAGCCGCCACTTGCATCCGGGACCAACGCAACTTGAATCCGCCTGCGGGACTCCGCGGAAAGGGTCAGGGCTTCGTGGAAAATCAACTCGGTTACTTCCGGCGCGTGCAATCGGTCCTGGGTCTGAAGGGTCGCGGCGAAAGCAGTTTCGAGGTAGCCGGCTCCAGGGAATACAGTAGCTCCTAGAACCTTATGGCCTGAAAGATAGTGCGGTGAATTCAGATCGATTTCTTGCTCCCAGAGGTGGAATCCCGCAGGGAACGCGGATTCGATGACATTGCCGAGGAACGGATGGCCGTTCGAAAACTCCGAAGATGGCGTCCCTTTCGGAAGCTGGTCTACCCAGTAGCGTTCGCGTTGCCAGCGGTAACTGGGGAGGCTTACGCACCGACCTCTGACCGGATAGAGTGCGCTCCATCTAACCTCTCGTCCGGCGTTATAGAGAGCAGCGAGCGACGTCATCATCGTGCGAGATTCCTCTTCCCCTCGCCGACAGGAACCAAGCACGAGTGCCTCTGCGCCCTTGTGAGCCACAACTTGCCGGATGGGACCGCCAAGCAGGGGATGCGGGCTGATTTCCAGAAAGCTGTCGAAGCCCTCGGCGACGAGCTCTTCGAGTGCATCGGCAAGGTAGAAAGGTTCGCAGAGATTTCTTCCCCAGTAGCTGGCGTCCAGGGCGATACCGTCCAGCCAACCACCGGTCACCGTGGACAGGATTCCGGTTTTCGCCTGCGCACACGTTATTGTCGCCAGCGACTTCTCAAGATCGCCTCGTAAGGAATCCATGTACGGGCTGTGGAACGCCACATCAACATCGGCGATTGTTTGCGCGAATACACCCCTCTTCCCCAACGCCTCTAGAATGGCCCGGACCGCACCGGGTGTTCCGGAAACCACGCTGGTTTGCGGACTGCTGTTACCCGCAAAATAGAGTTGGCCACTCCACTCCGTAATTACTTCGCGTGTTTCGTCCGGCGGCAAACCAACTACCGCAGTTCTGCCCTGTCCGGCGAGGGTTTTCATCAGCCGGCTTCGGTGGTGCACCACATTCACCGCGCTTTCGAGGCTCAACGCACCCGCCGTACAGGCTGCAGCAATTTCTCCCAGGCTCTGGCCAACGACGGCATTCGGTTCGATACCCCACGACCGCCAGAGGGCCTCTAGCGCCACTTGAATGGAGAAGACGGCAGCCTGCGAAATATCTGTCTGGTTGAGACGGTCACCGGAGCTCATTTCGGCCATCACCGAGAAGCCCGTTTGATCCTTGAAAAGGCGGTCGCACTTTTCCAAAACTTCTCGGAACAGAGGCTCAGTTTCGAGCAGACCTGCACCCATTCCCTTCCAGTGTGATCCCTGGCCGGAGAACACAAAGGCCAGCTTTTTCGCCGGGGATCCGGTCTCCTCGGACGGAGTCAGACGGGGAATTATTTCGCTCACGCTCGATGCGACGGCTGCGAATCGATGGTTCTGATGCGAGCGCCTGACGGCAGCCGTAAAACAAATGTCAGAGAGTGTGGCCGCGCCCGCACCCTGTTCCAGGAAGTCGCGGTATGCGGCTATGGACGCCCGGAGCGCTGCGGACGATTTCGCAGAAATCGGAAGCACAAAGTGCCGGTCACCCCGATCCGCGCTCATCGATATCGCGGGCGCAGGCGCTTCCTCCAAAACGAGGTGGGTGTTCGTTCCGCCAAAACTAAATGCACTTACGCCGGCGATTCGGCGTTTGCTGCCGGGCGGCCATGGCCTCGGTTCCCTCAGCACATCGAGCGCGAAGGGCGTTTCGGGTATCCGCGGGTTCCACTCGCGGAACTCCCGGTTAGGTGGTATCAGGCCATGGTACATTGCGAGGGCTGCCTTCATTACGCTTGCGACACCGGCCGCAGCCTCCATATGTCCTACGTTCGTCTTCAGCGAACCGAGCAGAAGGGGAGTCCCGTTACGTCCTTCCGCCATGATACCGGCCAAGGCGGAGATCTCGATCGGGTCGCCTAGTGGAGTGCCCGTTCCGTGGGCCTCGATGTAGTATGCTTCGCCCGGAACAACTCCCGCATTCTTGTAGGCCTCGCGTAACACGCGCTGCTGCGCCTCCCCATTCGGCGCCATGATTCCGTTACTGGCGCCGTCGTGATTGATCGCGCCGCCGCGGATCACCGCGTAAATCCGGTCCCCGTCTTCGATAGCATCCTGGGCGCGCTTCAATATGACGATACCCGCCCCTTCGCTCCGTACAATTCCGTCGGCGCCGGCATCAAACGTCCGGCAATGCCCGCTCGGGGAAAGTGCACCCGCCGCCGAGAAGAAAATGTCGCCCTTAGGCAGGAGGTTGATGCTGACTCCGCCTGCTATCGCGAGCGACGATTCCCCGGCTCGAAGACTCCGGCACGCCATTTCGATTGCGACCAGCGATCCTGAGCAGGCGGTGTCGAGCGTGAGGCTGGGCCCATGAAGATCCAAGAAATAAGAGAGGCGGTTGGCAATGATGCTGTTGGCTGTGCCGGGCCCGGTTGACGCAGTGATCCTTTCGTAAAACCTGGAGATAACGAGGTCGTAGTCGTTGCTAAGCGTCGCGATATAGACTCCTGTCGCGGTTCCGGCTAAACTCGTTAGCGGGATGCCTGCGTCTTCCAGTGCTTCCCATGCTACTTCCAGGATCTTTCGCTGACGTGGATCAACGTGAGGCGCTTCACGCGGGGAGATACCGAAGAATGCGGCATCAAAACGATCCAACTGATCGAGAAAACCGCCTCGGCGACTGGCAGTCTTTCCCGGTGTCCTGCCATCAGGATGGAAGAAGCGGGACGAGTCCCAGCGGTCCGCCGGGACGTCGGTTACGCCGTCTTGCTTCTCGCAGAGCATTTTCCAAAATGAGTCCGGACTCGCGGCCCCTGGGTAGCGGCAGCCCATGCCCACGATCGCGATCGGCGTATTGTGTTTGCTCCGCAGGGTATCCAGCTCGGCGCGCATATCGCGCATTGCCAACAGTGCGCGTCGCGCTGTCGAAAGCTCAACTCCGCTCGCTTTTGTTTTGTCTTGATTCGTGATGATTGAGTCTGTCATCGGGTGCCTTCATCGATTTATCTGTTTCAACTCAGCCAGAAGCAGATCCTGCGCGTTTTCCTCAGAGAGCTCGGTGATGTCTGCGGATTCTGTATCGAGCCTGCCCGTGCAGCGCCGGGCCAGATATTCCGCCATCGATTCAGGGGAAGGGAAATTCCAGGCTGCGGTTGGTTCGACGCTGCACCCCAGCCATTCACCCAGTTCCTGCGCCAGGCGTACTGACAAGATCGAGTCCACACCGAGATCGGCAAAGGCCATCGAGCTTTCGAAATCCGGAACAGAATCCAGATTCACCAGCAGCCAATCTTGGATCCATCGTTGAATTTCATCCTTGTTGGGGCTGTAATTTCCTTCGGGCCTGGGTCCATCGCCATGGCTGGCCCTCTCTCGAAGAATGCGTTTCAGGAGTTTCCCCGTAGGGCTTCGGGGGATCTCCGGGGTGAATTTGACGACAGACGGCACCTTCACGGCTGAAAGACGCTGCCTGCAGAAAGAACGAATTTCCACGGCAGATACCCTCTTGCCCGGCTTCAGCACGATATCGGCGCGGACTTGCTCACCCAGCACCGGTTCCGGGACCCCATACACCGCCGCCTCCGCAATAGCCGGGTGAGCGGCGAGAACGTTCTCGACTTCCGCGGGATACACCTTTACCCCACCGGAGTTGATCGTGTCCGATAGGCGGTCCTCGATAAAGAAATATCCCTCTTTGTCGATGTGGCCGACATCCCCAGTCTGAAACCAGCCATCGCGAATCGCCAAGGCTGTCTCTGCAGGCTTATTCCAGTAGCCCAGCATCACGTTGTGGCCTCGCACAACGATCTGGCCTTTTTGTCCAGGAGCCATCTCGTTACCGGTTTCGGGGTCGACTATTTTCATTTCCACCCCTTCGATAGGTGTCCCGATCGACCCCGGGTGGTAGTGATCCCGATGATTGTATGAGGCGAAGGGCGAGGTCTCAGTCAGCCCGTAGCCTTGAAAAATAGGTTTTCCGAACTTGCCAGCCCAGCGTTCCTCCAACTCAAGCGGAAGCGGTGCCGCGGCCGAAAAGTAGAGGCGAACTCCGGTCATCTCGGCTCGTGAGACTCTGTCAATCAGCAGAGCGTAGGTCGCCGGTACACCGAAAAACATCGTTACTTCGTCCTGCGCGATCGATTCCAATACACGGTCCAAATCGAAGCGTCGGTGGAGGACCACCGTGGCGCCCGCGTGCAACAAAGCGTTGAGCACGGCATTTTGACCAAAACAGTGGTAGAGGGGCATGAACAGCAGCCCGCGATCGCGCGAAGTTATCCGAAGGTGGCGACGCTTGGCCTCGACATTCCTGACGACGTTACTGTGCGAGAGCGTAGCTCCCTTCGGTTGCCCGGTGGTACCGGAAGTGTAAACAACGACAGCGGGCGCCTCCGCTTCCATCGACTCTGTTGCGAGAACCGGTTCCACTGCATCGAGTGTGGCTTCGAAATCCGGGCCTACGCAAAAAAACCGGACAGAATCCATTGAGATTTGATCGAGAGACTCACGCGTCGTCACGGCGACGCTTGCGCCGCAATCCCGCAGAATAAACGTTGCCTCTTCACGCTTGAGCGTAGCGTTTATAGACACCGCAATGGCGCCAAGCTTGAGCGTTCCCAGGTAGGCTGTGACGAAATCTGGGATATTAGGTAGAAAGAGCGCAACGCGATCTCCAGCGCGTACTCCCGCGGACGAAAACAGGCCCGCGATCCGCGATGCTGCGTCCGCGCACTCGCGATAGGAAATGGGCCTTCCTTCGAAAACCAACGCGACACGGTGCGGGTATTCGCACGCTCCCTTTTCGACCTGTTCGGCGATATTCATGCGTAGTATCCGAACAGGCTCGACAATACCGGCGCTATCGCTTTTCCAATCTCGCCATTCGTCCTCTGAATTTCCTGAGTTAGTGTGGCGATATACTCATCTAACGCCTGATCGGCGTCGTCCCAGATGTAGGGGCGGTCGCGGCCCGCTTCAACACCGGTCACTCGCTTGACTGCTTCATAGAGAGGTCGTGTTCGCCCCGACAGTGCCTCACGCGCATCGTAGTGACGAAACTGTTGAAACGTTCGTAAATCGGCAGATTGCGTCGCAAAGATTAACGCAACCGCCATAAATTGGTGGCAAGTGTCGAGGGATTCGCGCGTCAATACAGCCGAACCGAGTCCGAGGCTGTTGACGTTCTGATTGAATTGTTCCGCATGGGTCGGGAATCGGTCGGTTAGCGATTGGCCGAAAAATGAGATTCTCGGCATCAAGGAGTTCGCCGTCAACTGGAGTGCCTTTAGACCTGTGTTAACGCGGCTTCCGGAATTTCCCACCAGGGATGCAGGCAGCCCATTACTGAACTCGGGCGTGACCACGAGAGCGATTTGAACGTCCAGGTGTTTGGCCAGCATTCCGAGATGATGGCGGAGTTGGTCCATGCCGACTCCGATATACTGACCGAGGAAATTTCCGCAGTGGTAAGCCACACCGTTTTCTGCGTCGATCAGGGGATTGTCGGTCGCGGAATTCGCCTCCACCTCGATCTGCCCTGCGATCGTCATCATGCCGTCGACCACAGGTCCCAGATACTGAGGCAGACAGCGCAAAGAATAGCGATCCTGAATGAGTTCGCCGGGATTTCGGTCGCGCGCATTGCCGGCTTTGCCGCGGCTGAGCGCAGAGCCATCAAGGAGGGAGAGCATTTGGGCAGCCGCCCAATTTTGCCCTAGGTGGGGCTTGTGTTGGTGAATAAACGGCTGGAATGATTCGGCCGAAGCGCGCAAAGCCTGTGCGAGGATCGCGTGAACAGAAACGGCAAGCGAGAGCATTCGCAGCCCGTCTGCTGTGCATGTGGCGGCCATGCCGCTCATCACAGAGGTGCCATTCATCAAGGCGAGCGCTTCTTTCGGTTCGAGGCGGAGTCTCGGCAATCCAAGCCGAGCTAAAGCCGTGAGTGCGTCGGTGTCTTCGCCGTCGCAATCGACACGAAAGCCGGCCGCCAGACCGCATATGGAACCGGTTACGTAGGCGAGAGGGACCAGATCGCCACTCGCACCAATGGAACCATGACAACGTATGCGGGGAGTAACTTTTCGGTTCAGAAAGTGGACGATTCGCCGGATGAGTTCCATCCTTACGCCCGATGCTCCACGCAGCAGAGCGTTAGCCCGCAGCAGCATGGCCGCGCGGACATCTTCAGTACTCAGATAAGGGCCGGTTCCGGTGCGGTGAGAAAGAGGCAAAGTGTTCTGCAGCGCGACCGCAGACTCTTTAGGCACAGCTATATTCGCCATACCGCCAAAGAGGGTGGTTATTCCATAAATCGCGTCTCCGGCTTCTACGGCGCGTTCGACGAATGCGCGTGAAGCCTCGACGCTGTCCAGACAGGCATCATCATCCGTAAGTCGCACGCTGTACCCTGCGCGCGCGACCAGAATTATTTCCTCAAGCGACAGACCTTCACCCCGGATGGTTACTACCCGGAGGTCGTTAGTAGATCTAGCTTCGGCCAACGAGACCCAATTATTCGCAATATCCATATCAAACGTCCCTCTTTTAGCTAACGCGCCTTACTCCCTAATATGATCAGGAATTGCGATGNATTGGTTTTCTATTTGATCTCGCTGTGCGGCATCNATTCTAAGTTCAATCGGTTCTGAAAATCAAAATATTTTTAGAAAAGGATGCGGAAAAAAACGCAGCCGAAGAGGAAATGTGTTTAGAACCCTTGGTTGGGAGGGCCGTTTTTGAATCTCATTGTTGCCGCGCATAGTCGCAGCCGCATTGCGCGGGGAGCGAACTCGGCGATTGATGCGGAGGAGATTGAACTATGGCTCACGCGGTTTGACGCCGTGCGCGCAGCCGAAAAAGAGGCCGAACAAAGGAGAATGAACGGCGCGGCCAACCTCGTCACGAAACTTGCGTCTCTTTTTTGATCACCAGGGCGGACGGACTTTGGCCTCCGTACACATTTGCGCCTATACCAATCTGCCAATCCACTCGGCAATTGCTGGCCAGGTTTGGGCCAGGGTCTCCGTCCCCATAAACAGGCCGATGTGTCCTCCTGGGGCAAGCGTCTCGACGATCTGTTCCTTCCTGGTCCCAAGGTATTTCTCGGCATCGAATACTTGTTCCTTAGGCGTGATGTCATCTGCGTCACCAGCCAGCAGGTAAACCGGACACGTGATATCCTTCAGAGACAAGCGCCTGTCTAACCCGACGAATTCTCCTCGGGCTAACCGGTTCTCTTTGAACAGTTGCTGGACCGCCTGGAGATAAAGGGATCCCGGCAAATTGATTGGGTTCTCGTACCACCGTTCGAACGTCTCGGTGCGCTGAATGTAGTTCTTCTCCTCGATGTGTCCAACCCACCAGCCTGCAGAGTCTCGACCAGACTCTGACCTTTGGCGTAGTCAGCAATCGTGGAACTATGCCCCGCATAGGGAGCGTCAACCAGGACTGGTATATCCGTGCTCCGAGCTTCGCTCGGGGAAAAGTCTCGCACTCGCATGGTGTCAAGGTCCAGCAATATGCGATTTACTGTGGCCCATTCAGGCGGAGGCGGAAACGTGATTTCCTCGGCTTCGGCAAGATAACGGAGATTGTCCTGATAAAGCCTCAACCCTTCCTCGCCGAGTTCGATGCCAGCCGCTAAAGGCCAGAACCACGGAACGCTATGCTCCCGGCGATTCTTTGGAGCGGGTCGAGCAGTAATCTTCTCTGCGTTCAGCGTCTTCATGGTGTCCTTCGCTTTTTCTGCCGTACTCATACTGTTCTTTCTCCTATTGGCCGCCGAGCAATGGTCTTCATCTCGCCGAACTAAACCTGTCTTGGCATTGCTCAGACTGCGACGCACGAGCGACGCTATTAAGAGGATATCTGCCCGAAGCTCCTCCAGCGACTGCTCGAAGCCGGGTAACGAATGCTTGCCGCCGAGAGCCATAGAGTGCGTAACGTTAGTAGCAACGTCACTACGAACGCAATCGTCGGATTGTGTCGAAATTGTGACAATAGCGTTTTAGCGATCCCCATGATCACGTGTTCTCTGCACCACCCGTTGAGCTTCGTCGATGGTGATAATGGCGTCCATCGCTCAATCTATTATGCCAGCAAACCGCGCTTGGCTTTCATGCAGACTTTGCTCTACCCGTTTTCGCTCGGTAATGTCGGCGTTGACTTCCAGGATCCGCACGGGGCGACCGCTCGAATCGCGGTAGAAAATTTGATGACTGGCAACCACCAGTCGCTCGCCGTCGCGTTTGCGGTGCACCAACTCCCCTTCCCACTGGCCAAGGCGGCTCAGCATTTCATCCTCGTACGCCTTCCCTTTTTCAAACTCGGTCCGAAACAGCTCATTCGAAACGCGGCCCAGCGCCTCCGCTTTCGAATAGCCGTAGAGCTGCTCGGCCCCTCTGGTCCACAGGACAATGCGACTCTCCAAATCCCGCACCAGCACCGGAGCTAACTCAACCTCCGTGCCCAGTTTCCTTAGTCACGTCTCAGCGACAAGGCTTGGCAAGACGATTCCTTAGCGTAGAAAATTACACCAATCTGCCCAGTACGCTTTCCTGGTATACTGGAGTTCATGAATCCTTATTACAAGTTCCCATGGGAGTCGTCTAGCTATTTTGTGCGATTGCATTAACAGTTTGTGGAAGAAAAGGCGGCGTTGATAGAAGATTGAGTAATTCCGAGCATAGAAGGCGGGTAGTTCTTGGAGGAACGATCCGGAAGAGGTTTTGTGCAAATGCACAAAATTGTTGACACGTTTTGGAAAACCGTGCGATGTTCTCTTCAGAGGCTCAGGAATGACCCGAAGCCCTTACAACGAAAACTAAGAAAAGAATAAAGGAAAAAGCATGAGTGCTACAGACACCAAAAAGGCAACCGCGGCAACGTCAGGAGCCGTTGACGAGGTCTTTCACGAGGCCATGGGCAGCTATGAGAAGGCCCTGAATGCGGGCATTCAACTGCAGGAGGAATCGGTAAACCTATGGAAAGACCTGCTCACTAAGCTGGGCTCCCCCGAGGAGTTCCAGGCGAAGCTCGAGGCGTTGACCGCGGACGCTTTCCCGAAGGCTCGCGAGCGCATGGAGGAGTTTGTCGAGACCTTCAACCGCACGAGCAATCAGACGATTGATCTGTTCGAGAAAACGCTGGGCGTTTACCAAGCCACCTCGGTAACCGATGCGCAGCGCCGCGTGCAGGATCTGATCGAAAACTCCCTGACCACCCTGCGGGGCAACGTACACAGCGCGCTGAACACGAACGCTAAAATCATCGCTTCGTGGAAGGAACTCGCGGATCGTTTCTGCCCGGCCGTGAAGTAATTAGTTAACCCAAAAAGAACACACTTGGCGTTAAAGAAATGCTCAAGGAAATCCAACTCGCCGGCAGCGTCAGGACGCCGCGAAGTGAATCCTTCACCGGAACCGGGGGTGCTCAAGAACACCCCCGGAAGCATTGCAAAATCACCCGACTTCATCCAGCCGAAGCATTCGCGAAGCTCTATGACCTGCCGCGCAGCGAGCGACAAACGCGTATTCGTGCGGCAATGGGTTTTATGGGCCCTTCTGGCGCCGGGGATCGGCTCTTGCGTGAATACTCCGGTGGAAATTATCGGGACGTTTCCGCTCGGAGTGAAACTGAATTGGAGTACGTTCGCTTTACTGGGCATGCTAGCAACGATTGTTCTGGCGGCGGTACTATTTTCCACCTTCTCGCTGATCGTCCTGCATTGTGAAAACGCGGGAACGTTTTATGGGAATTGGCCAGGTCCTTACCATGCCGCTCTTTTTCGCCAGCAACGCGATTTACCCCACAGCAATCATGCCCGCCTGGCTCCATCGTAGACGATGATGCACTCCACCGGGTTTAACTCAAGGCTGCTGAGCTCCGCGGCCATAGTAACGGTTGTATCAAAGCCAGCCAGTTGATAGACGATCGAGGAAACTACCTCCGGAATAACCGGATTAACCTTGCCTGGCATTATCGACGAGCCGGGCTGCAATGCCGGGAGGGTGATCTCATAGAATCCGGTTCTGGGTCCAGAGGACATCAGGCGCAGATCGTTGCAGATCTTTGAGATTGTGATGCCTGCCCGCTTCATAGCTCCCGACATCTGAACATAACTGGCGCAATCCGACGAAGCCCCCACCAGATCGTGAGCCGGGACAAACGGGAATCCCGTAAGTTCAGCCAGCTTTTTGATCGCCAGAACACTATACCCCGGGGGGCTATTTATGCCGGTACCGATGGCCGTCCCACCGAGATTGACTTTCATAAATGCATCCCGAGCCTGGCTGAGCTGGTTCATCGCTTCGTTTATCGTGTCAGCGAAACCGGAAAATTCCTGACCCAGGGTCACCGGAACGGCATCCTGCATCTCCGTACGCCCCATTTTTATCACGTTCTTAAACTCTTCTGCCTTCGCTTCGAGAGCGCTCTTGAGTTGATTTATGCTCCTCAAGGCGTCTTTCAAGCCCATGACGATGGCCAGCTTAGTCGCGGTTGGGTAGGTGTCGTTGGTGGATTGGGACATATTGACGTCGTCATTGGGATGCAGAAACTTATGTCGATAATAGTAATTACTATGAATTAATCCGCTACATTTCAAAGATTCATGCAGGGTCAGGGTCGCGCTGCGGTGGTGATCTGGAAAGTAATGCACTTGTATGCGGCTCAGGACTCCTTTACCACGAGAACGGGGCACTTGGCGTGTTCAACTACTCGCTCGGCAGTGCTGCCAGGAAGTAAATGTCTTAACCCGGTGCAACCATGTGATCCAATAATAATGAGATCGACGCGGAGCTGGTTAGCCATTTGCACAATCTCGTCAAACGGGCATCCCACCCGGAAATACGCATTAACTTTGATTCCTCGATCCAGCAGCCGGTTTTCCCATAGCGTCAGATTCTTTTGCGCTTCATGTTCGGCAATTTCGACCAGAGATTCGAACCGGTCGCTGCTCTGTTCTCCGAAGTGGATTAGCGTATAGTCTGGTACGCGGAATTCAGCCCCCGCTTCCACCTTTCGCACGCCGTACGAGCGGAAGCCGCTATAAATTTTATCCCATACCATATGAGAAGATTCTTCGGTACTGATCCAAGCATAAGCGACGGCGTACGTCGGTGACTCTCCCGATCTTGACTAAATCTTGTCTGTTTTTGCTCAGTCGACATCATCCTGGGATCCAACGGCGCCGGCAAGACTACTACAATCAAGATGTTAACGACATTGCTTCCGCCCAGCTCAGGTGAAGCACGCGTAGCAGGTCTCTCAATAACAACTCAAGCGGTTGGTGTGCGGCAAGTTATTGGTTATGTACCCCAGGCATAGCTTGCTCTCCAACTTGCCAGGGCCGACCGCATCTGTACTCGCCGTCGAGGGCACCCCGGCAGCAGTCGTGCACGCCGCCGGTCCTGCCTGCTGCCAGGTTTAAAGCAACGCCATCGCAGAACGTAAGAAGGCGACACCGGCTCGAATCGCGCTCGCGTGGCTGCTAGCTCAGAAACCCTGGGTTGTTCCAATTCCAGGCACCACGAAGCTGGCTCGCGTGGAGGCGAACATCGGCGCAGCCGACATCGATCTGAGCCCTGGGGATGTCTATGAGATCGAGACTGCTGCATCGAAGATCGCCGTGCAAGGAGCTCGCTATCCCGAAGAGCTGGAGCGAATGACATATCGATAAAGACGATCAGACGGTCATTGACGGAGGCAAACTGCGAGGACAGGTGGTAGCCAACGATCGCAAGCCACAGGCCGTGACTGAGGCACCTACCTTTAACTCAAAGCCAGAAGTTCAAAAAATGCAAAAGCGCAAACTTGGAAACAGCGGCCTCGAAGTCTCAGCCATCGGTCTCGGCTGTCCGCAAAGAACCTCACGAGGGTTCCCTCTTAGGGGCGGCTATTTGCGGTTCTCCGAACGAGTACGGGACTCATGTCGAATTGGAGGATCCATCCCACACCTGGTTGTACATAACTATCGGTTTGTAGTTTACCCCGGTCAGGTCCAGACAACTACAATCATCCAGTGCCTCACCAAGCAGGGAGAATGGCTCAAAGAGGCTTTAGAGAGCTCTTGTTCATGCGCGATCGCGAGCCGGATATCTCGAATGGTCTTCTTATCTTCTCGCCTTTTTCGGGCGCCGCCGTGTCGGTAGATCTTCTTTTTCATCGTATGCGTTTGACTAACTGCATGGGCGCGACGACGGAAGATCGGGCGGATTATTTGCCGGCACCCCAAGCGCTGTCAGCGTTGCGAGTCTCCACTCGCCTGCGATGTTCGGACGGATCAGAGCAGATGACTTCGATTTCGATCGCATCCTTTGACGCATCCGCTGCCTGGCGCAAACATAGCGCGCCCCAAGCCCCGCGTAATGGAACTAAGGTCTGATAGCGGTGCGGTGCGCTTTGTGATTACGTGTGGCCCCCAAGAACAGCTCGACCTAGTTAGAACCAGTCCCATATTTTGTATTCACACGAGGGAGTGGGCACAATATGATGTAGTTGGAGGTCGAATTTGCTTGTTTTTTTTGAATGCGATAGAGAGATTTTTTGCTTAGCGCGCTCGTCTGTGTAGTTTCAGTGGAAATGTCCCCTACAGAATACGCTCATCCAGAATCATTGGTCAGCACGGAGTGGGTTGTTGAGCACCTGAGCGACCCGCAGGTTCGAATCATTGAAAGCAACGAAGACGTGCTACTTTACGACACCGGTCACATTCCAGGAGCTGTCCATATTGATTGGCGTCGGGATCTGAACGACCAGACCGTGCGCGATTATATTGATCCGAAAGGTTTTGCGGAGTTGGCAAGCCGAATTGGAATTACCCCGGAGACTACGGTCGTTTTTTACGGAGATAAATCTAATTGGTGGGCCTGCTACGCTTTATGGGTGTTCTCACTTTTCGGACACAAAGACCTGAGAATTGCAAATGGGGGCAGGGACAAGTGGATCGCCGAAAAGCGGGAGCTGACTCGAGAAGTACCGACCTATGCTCCGACCCAATACCCGGTTCCTCCCGGGCGGGCGGACGACAAGATTCGCGCGTTTACGAAGAGACATTGGCGCAAAGCAAGGCAGGCAAGCCACTTATCGACGTACGTTCCCCTGGTTGGCGAACGATCGAGTCACACGTGGTTTGTTCTTACGAAACTTCTCGGATTTGAGGATGTGAAAAATTACGACGGGTCGTGGACGGAGTGGGGTAACAAGGTGCGAGCACCGATCCAGAAACCGTAATAGGCCAATGCACTCGTAGCTCGCAAACAATTATGTTGGCCAGACATCCTTCCGGCAGGGACGCTTCTCGGCGCATTCGGCGTTACAAATAAAACTCTAGCTCCGGCTTTGCGACTATTACGTCTTGCCATGGCATGCCGAACCGGACTCTGTGCCACGCGTTATTCATGTGGCCTTTTGAAGTTCCAGACGTTTTCAGGATCTTCGGGTTGCGTGTTCGCGGCGGAATCCCAAGCCCGCACACAGGTGAGTTCGCCGGCGCGAAGCTGCCATTCGGTCATTGGTCGGAGCTGGGCCAGTCAGTTACGCCCGAGCCGATGTGGTTGCCAAGGACTGCACCCAGACTGTGCCAATGAGCTGTTCAATAACTGAAGAGTCGACACGATCTGGCTGATAACCAATTAATCAAAGCGAATGAGCCCGACACGTTACACAGGGGTCGAAAACCATATTGGAAAAACCCCTCTTATCCGTCTCCGAAGGTTGTCCGAACTGACTGGCTGCGAGATCCTAGGTAAGGCTGAATTCATGAATCCTGGGGGCTCGGTGAAGGATCGTGCGGCGCTTGGCATCATCTTGGATGCGGAATCAAACGAAAAATTGCGACCTGGCGACACGATCGTTGAAGGAACCGCAGGCAATACCGGCATCGGCCTCACAGTTGTCGGGCATGCAAAGGGCTATCGCACTGTGATCGTTATTCCGGAAACGCAATCACCGGAAAAATTAAGCCTTCTCAGGACCCTTGGCGCAAACGTCCTGACTGTTCCTGAGAAGCCTTACAGCGACCCAGGAAACTATAATCGCATTGCTCAACGCTTAGCTGCAGAAAAGGGCTGGTTTTGGGCAAACCAGTTCGACAATACGGCGAATCGGCGCGCGCACTTCACTACGACCGGCCCAGAGATTTGGGATCAGACGAGGGGCGAGGTCAGCGCTTTTGTATCCGCTATCGGAACCGGCGGGACGCTGGCTGGTACTGGACTCTATCTTAAAGAGCGCCGAAAAGAAATTGCGCTCGTATGCGCCGACCCTTACGGTGCCGCCATGTGGTCCTGGTTTACGCATGGACACACGAACATAAAAGATGGAGAGTCTTACGCTGAAGGCATCGGACAAACCAGGGTAACCAAAAATCTTGAAGGCGTTGCGGTGGACCGAGCGTACCGCGTTACTGACCAATCCGCTCTCACGATTGTTTATCAATTGTTGCGCGAGGAAGGCTTATTTCTCGGGCTTTCCTCGGGAATCAACATTGCGGGAGCAGTCAAATATGCGCAGGAAAGCGGCCCCGGGCAAACCATCGTCACGATCCTCTGTGACTCAGGACACAAATACCAGTCGAAGCTTTTTAATAGCCAGTGGCTAGCAGAGCACGATCTTTGTCCGGACCGCCTTGTTGAATCGGTGTTGGAAGGGATCTAAGGGCCAATCTCATCTTTTGGCATTATGGCAATGACGCGCTCCCGAGCGAACCTAGAGACGGTGGTCTGCTGGTTACGCCGTCGACGAGTCGCAAGAAATGCACGATTCCTATATCGTCTCCGGCGACAATGGTTATTCGATGGAATTGAGAGCTGCGCCGCGGACACATCACTGTTGCCGCTAGCAAGGCATCACCTAAATTGCTTTCTCTCCTGTCTCCGATGTTCGAATACGAAATGCTTCGTCAATTGTGGAAACGAATACCTTACCGTCCCCGATGGAGCCCGTCTTAGCGGCCGTGACTATCGCGCGTACAGCGCTCTCGACGCGCGAAGCACTGGAGGTCGCCAAAGCAAGGGTGGCGCAGGCGCTGGAGAATGTTTACCAGGCGCGCGTTGCTCTTGGGCTGCCCGACCAACCGCTTCAGGGAAAGACTCGACCGCAACCGAATGAATAACTCGAGCGAAAGGAAGCTACTTTCGTCGGAGGAATGGGATTTCAGGGGAATTTCCAAACCCGAGATATGGATTTGCTGGACCTATGAATTCGCAAGAGAGGCGGTCCGAATGGATTCACGCCTATTGAGACCGACTATGGAATGGAGAGCCGGCGC